>Ga0302242_1000970_pt1 | contig 23981 bp, 25 predicted proteins | sample AAG_UR_Lys_MG_FD_193510 | JGI IMG/M metagenome (GOLD analysis project Ga0302242, IMG submission 193510) | Enriched activated sludge microbial communities from anaerobic digester in WTTP, New Holstein, Wisconsin, United States - AAG_UR_Lys | ecosystem: Engineered > Bioreactor > Anaerobic >...
TGTATGCCAAGTCTTAATATCTCACTTATCAGGTCCTCTCCCTGATAATATATCAACTGCGAAAGCAGGTCATCTGAGTTTTTCTTCGTAATTTGCTCACGTTCTTCGAAAGTCATGGTTGTAAGTCTTTTTGATTATTACTTTAAAACTATTTATCAACCGTGACTTTCTTTTACTATTGCTCAACTATACCAATTTTACAGAAACAAATTTACATAGCGACCAAAGATAATAATAAGTTTTTATATAATACAAATTATTGTAAATAAAAATAAACACTTCCTCTGCTTATTTTTAATGCTTTAGAAATATTCGTTATGCTTTCACCACATAATTTCATTTGTCTAACTTTATTGATTTTATCATTATCAAGGGCTGGTCGACCACCGACACGACCCTGTTGCCTTGCTCTGGCTAATCCTGCGTGAACTCTTTCGGAAATTCGAACTCTTTCTTGCTTAGCCAGAGTACTTAACAGTGCGATAATTACATCTTTAAATATTCCAGAACTATCAATGAATGGTTCGGTATAACTTTTATAAGCCACACCATAATCTTCTAACATTTGCAAATAATGTATTGTCCGTCTTGTCCCTTCTCTGGAGAATCTGTCGAGGGCATAAAATACGCATATGGAGAATTTGCGCTTTGACGCATCCTGCATCATTCTATTGAACTCTGGTTTATTGCTTGCCCCCCCAGATATTACATCCACATAATCATCAAAGACTTCGTAATTCATCTTCAGGCAATAATCTCGAAGAATTAATAGCTGATTCGTATTGTCCGATGTTTCTTTGGAAACACGTGCATAAATGGCAACTTTCATATTGATTGGATTAGTGTTCATAAAACAGATGTTATTTGTACAGCATTTTTTCATTTCTTAAATGCCGATTTTTCAGGCTTTTACGACCTGAAAGTTTTGCAAGGTTTTTTGAACATAAACTTTTCAAGGGTTTTTAAGATTAATTTGATGAATAAGCATAATAAATGTTTGCCGTGCTACCTTTAAACGTGGCGAAATTGTTCTTCAACTCCACTGTAGCCACCTGAACAATTTTCCCGTACTCGACAAACATTATAACCATATAACATATTTCGTAATCCTCAGCAGTTGGATGAACTATTTCATGGAGTATGCGTCTGTTTATATTTATCATATGCCTATTATAATGGGCAAAGTTAAAACAATTTTTTAATTGCCCAGTAAAATGGGCAATATTTCTTACCTTTGATGTAAATGTTTATCATGAAAAATTTTGAAATTGACCCTGAATACCAAGATTTATTAAAGGCAATAGGAGACAGGATAAAAGACCTGCGGAAGCAAAAAGGTGTTAGTTATATTACACTGGCAAAAGAAATCGGTATGAGCAGGAATGGTTATAACAATATTGAACTTGCGAAATCAAATCTTCAGCTTATCACACTAATCCGCATCCTCAGATACCACAATATTTCATTTCTTCAATTTATTGACTCGCTGAAACGATAAAAAACTTTCATGTGGGACGTGCATATCTATATTTTTACATCACATCAATGAAAACATCTCTGTTTTTCGGTTAAAATCAACCTTTTAAACCTCTTTCTCCATAGAAAACAGTACATTAAAACAGAGTTATTTACACTGTGGTGACCTTCTTTTAACGATTATGGTACATCAGAATTTATATCCGAGTGTGAAAGTATTTATTAAAAACATTGTTACAGAATGTCCGAAAAAGAAATCCCCGTCCACCAAAAAAAACGTATTGAAGAAATAGGTCTGTTATTAAAAAACTGGCGTATTAATGAAGGACTAACCAGACAGGGTTTCTGTGAATGGGCGGAAATCCATCCCAATAGTCTATATCATATTGAAAACAATTCCAAAGATGGTTTGAGGCTTTTTAATGTCCTGACTCTGTTAAAATGCATTGATGCAACTGGCTTAACCGTCTCACAATTCTTTGACGGAATTGAATAAGATTGTCACTTGATTATATATAAAGTTACTTTAGATAATATATACTATTATCCTGATATACCGTTAATAAATGTTTCAATAAAATCCATAATCCTTCTTAAAATCTTTTCACCAGTTGTTTTACGATGAAGCAGTGTTGGTTTTTCACCAGCCAGCAGTTCCAGTATTTCATCACGCATCGGCTCTTGTTCGGAATACAGATAATTTTCAATCAGGTTTTGTGTTTTTTCTTTCGATAATTTTTCTTCCTCGACAATCTTCAGGAATGCTCTTTCCTGCTCGACTGTCCAGAATTTTTCGAACTCCTGTGGAATATCATCGGTATCCAGAATAACTGGCATGTTTTCCTTTATAAACCTCTCTATTAGTTCCTTTTTGCTTCGTAGCTGGATTTCAGTGTTCAAAAGGTTGATTATTTCTTTTTCGATTTGTTCAGCATCCTTCTTTTGGTTGGCTTTAAGTTTTATGAGCAACCGAATGATGTAGGCAACATTTATTTCATCACGGTGAATGAGTTCCAGTTCAAAATCCACATCTTCGAGTATGCTTACCTTTTCTTTTGCATGTTCACTCTTAACTTTATCGTGCAGGTCAAGATATTTGCTCTTATAATCTTCAAACTGCTGTTCTGTCATGGATAAATCATTCCACTTGAAGTCGGAGAATGATGTCAGCACATTTTTAATGCGCATTAATTCCCTGAACGCAACAATGAACTTCAACTCGTCATCTTCTGTCACCAGATTGTTTACGCTATTTACGGTTGGTGCAATTTGAAGCAGATTGACAAATCCATCATTAAATGCCTTCACGTACTCATCATAAGGCTTCATGATGATTTCCTCGATGGCATCTTTGTTGCTGAAGAGGGTAATGGCTTCATCTGTGGCATTCTTCAGGTTACGGAAAACCACAATGTTACCCTGTGATTTCAGTTCATTCAGAATGCGGTTTGTTCGGGAGTATGCCTGTATCAACCCATGATACCGCAGGTTCTTATCGACATATAAAGTATTAAGTGACGGACTGTCAAATCCCGTCAGGTACATATTCACTACCAGCAATATATCAATCTTCCGTTCCTTTACCTTCTTGCTGATATCGTTATAGTAGTTATAAAAACTCTGATTGTCCTTGGTTGAATATGCGGAACCAAACATCTGGTTATAATGACCGATGAATTCATCCAGTTTCTCACGTGTATGTGGATTGGTTGCGTAAGTAATCTCTGGTTCGGCTGCTACTGAAATTTCCTCTGGGATGAAGCCATTGGCATCGACATCATCTTCGTTAGCAATATAACTGAAGATGGTGGCAACCTTTAAATCGTGATTTCCGAGCATTTTCCTGCGATACAGCAACTCGTAATAGCGAATGAGTGCTGGAATACTACTTACGCAAAACATTGCCGTAAACTCCCTGTTATGCGTTTTTCTGTTATGATTAGCAATGATATAGTCAACAATTTTCTCCAGCCTTGCTGGTGATTCCATCAGTTCATCAACATCTATGTCCTCAACCTGTATATCAATTTCATTAGCACTTTCTCTGTTCCTGTACCTGCCAACATATTCCACGCTGAATTTCAATACGTTTTCATCACGAATGGCATCGGTAATAACATATTTATGCAAGCATTCTCCGAACAATTCCTTGGTAGTGCGTTTACCCAACTCATTTTTAACCGCATTTTCTGCAAAAATTGGTGTACCTGTGAAACCAAACATCTGGATGTTTCTGAAGAAAGACATTATTCGCTGATGTGTTTCGCCAAACTGGGTTCTGTGGCACTCATCGAATATAAAGACAATCCTTTCATCCTGAAGTGGTCGCATCCGCTCTGTAAAATGTTTCTTACTGATAGCAGCATTCAGTTTCTGGATGGTGGTTACAATGAGTTTAGTGTCATCGGTAAACTGTTTTACCAGTTGTCGTGTGTTGTCAGTTCCATCAACACTGCCCTTGCTGAAACTGTTGAACTCTTTTGTGGTTTGGTAATCCAAATCTTTCCTATCAACAACAAACACCACCTTCTTTATCTTCGGCAAACGAGTAAGTATCTGGCTCGCTTTGAATGAAGTCAGTGTTTTTCCACTGCCAGTGGTATGCCAGATGTAACCATTTTTACGGCTGTGCATAACCCTGTCAACAAGTGCTTCAACAGCATAATACTGGTAGGGACGAAGAACCATCAGCATTTTTGATGTTTCATTCAGCACAACATATTTGCAAATCATCTTTGAAACGTGGCATTTCTCCAAGAAATCAGATGCAAAACCGTTTAAAATGTTGGTGAGCCGTTTGTTTTCCTTATCCGTCCAGTAAAACGTTTGTTTGAATGACTGGAAGCGGTTGTTGGCATAGTATTTAGTGTTGACACCATTACTGATGACAAATATCTGGATGTACTGGAACAATCCATAACTACTGCTGAAGGAATGTCGCTGATATCTGTTTACCTGATTAAATGCTTCTTTTAGTTCAAGTCCCCTGCGCTTCAGTTCAATATGAACCAAAGGAAGACCGTTAATAAGCAGTGTAACATCATAACGGTTCTTGTACTTACCTTCCATCGAAACCTGATGAGTAACCTGATACTCATTCTGACACCACTGCTCTGTATTGATGAATTCAAAATAGAGGTTATCCCCGTTGTCCCTGATGATATGCTGTTTTTCACGTAGAGTCTTTGCTTTTTCGAATACCGAACCTTTGCTGAGTATGTTTAATACCTTTTTAAATTCCTTGTCAGAAAAAACGATGTTATTGTGTTTTTCTAACTGCACCTTCATGTTGGCAATTAGTTCAGCTTCATTCTGGATGAGCACAAGAGCATAACCCAACTCATGGAGTTTTGCTATCAGTTGTTCTTCAAGTATTTGTTCGGGTTGCTTTGACATATCTATACAAACATTTGCTTCATCAATCCTTTCTTCCAAGCCTCGGCTTTCTCAATCTGCTTCTGTATGTGGTTGATTTTGTTGTCAATGGCTTTTAAAAAGGTAACTATTTTCTCCTGTTCCTTTTTGCATGGCACACTTAATGTATCAATTAACACCCTCTCATTGTTAATCTTCATGTCATTCTTCGCTCCTTTGTGAACCAGAGGGCGTAAGTATCCATTTAACTTTTCATCCAATTGAAAGTAATAGTCAAAATATTCTCCTATGGCATTGTCTTTGCATTTATAAACGGCATACAGCGTTGATACGATACCAGCCTTTCCTTTATTGACTTTAATAATTCCATAAGGATTATTTTTCAAGGGACTTTTTGTATAGACTATATCACCTGTTTCAACTTCACCATAATTAAGTACTGATTCTCCTGCGAAAGACCTGCCTTGGAACTCTATCTGATTTACAATTCCATAGTCTCCTGATACACTCAGTACATCTACTTTGCCATATTTACCTGTAAAGTTTTTATTCTTTGAAACATAAAGGTATTCCGATAACTTTTTATTTTCCCACTTCGGATAATCTTCTCGATTATCGTCTTTGAACCTGATTTGCTGTGAGAATATTTTCTGCATCACACCCTTCTTATATTGTTCAAGCAGGTTCTTCTTGTGTTTGATTTGGGATATTTTCTGGTCAATAGCGGTGATAAAGGATGCGATTTTTTGTTGTTCGGAGAGGGTTGGCAAGTTTAACTGTAGTTTTGATAACTGACCAGCATATAAATGAACAACTGATATTCCCTGTGCTAATTGAGCAATATCCTGTTTCTTACTACTATTCAAATAGTATGAAAGAAAAACACCATTGTTGGGCGTTCTTATTATGTTTAAATCACCACCAAGAGCAACGCCTGATTTTAATACACAGGATGCTTTTGCAATATCTATGTGTGTTTCACCTGATGCGGGGATAATAATATCATTGGTTTCACTTAAAACCAAGTCATCAGGATTAATATTTGTTTTTGAAATAACAGTGTTAATAGTTTCATTATAAGTAGTGTACAATTCTCCGTACCTTATGCATTCTGTCACTCCATTTTCACTAATGTCGCTTTTTGACAATCCTTTTCCTTTTGAAAACATAGCGATGTTCCCCAGCGTCTTAGCATCCCATCCTTTTTCGAACTCAGGGAAACGCATTTGCGGTATATTCTTTTGCTTTTCCATTTCTAAAACGGTGTTGGGATGTTTAATTCGTTGCAGAATCCCGCAATTGTTTCATCAGTGACTTTCATTTCGGTTTCCAGTGCTTTCAGTTCACTGGCAACGGCTGCAATATCTAAAGATTCTTCTTCTTCGAAGGTGTCAACATACCTTGGAATGTTCAGATTGTAATCATTCTCCCGAACCTTATCCAGACTGGCAAGATAACTGTATTTGTCAATGCTGATTCGTTTTGCATATGTTTCAACAATCCTGTCAACATCCTCATCACGCAGGTAATTCTGTGTTTTTACCTTCTCATAATACTGGCTGGCATCAATAAACAATATATCATCAGGATGCTCTCGGCACTTTTTAAACACCAGAATGCATGTTGGTATGGATGTACCGTAAAAAATGTTAGCTGGCAATCCAATCACAGCATCCAGATAGTTCTTTTCTTCAATCAGGTATTTCCTGATATGTCCCTCGGCAGCACCCCTGAATAATACACCGTGAGGCATAACAACAGTCATAGTACCATTTTCAGCCAGATTGTATATCATGTGCTGGATAAACGCAAAGTCAGCCTTAGATGATGGGGCAAGTTTTCCATATTCACTGAACCTGTCATCTGACATGAACAACGGACTGGCACTCCACTGTGCTGAAAATGGCGGGTTTGCCACAACTGCCTCAGCTTCAAGTTTTGCATGTTGCGGATGCTCCAGTGTATCTTCCAGTTTTATATCGAATCTGGTAAAATGCACCCCGTGCAAAATCATGTTCATTCGGCATAGATTGTAGGTGGTACGGTTACGCTCTTGCCCGTAAAACTTCAAAACATCACACACTTTGTCTAAACGAAGAATCAGTGAGCCAGACCCCGCAGTCGGGTCGTATGCTGACTTTATTCTTGTTTTGCCCAGTGTTACAATACGTGCAAGGATTTTAGATGCCTGTTGTGGAGTGTAAAATTCACCAGCCGTTTTACCTGCACCACTGGCAAACTGTCCGATTAAATATTCGTAGGCATCGCCCAAAACATCAATTTCGGATTGTTGCAATTGAAAATCAATCTTGTCAAGGTGCGCAAGTACCTTTGCAATCACTTCATTTCTTTGTTCGGCAGTCTTGCCCAGTTTGGTGCTGTTCAAATCCATATCCTCAAACAGGTGGTCAAAATCCTCTTCACTGTTTGTACCCATCGTGCTGTTCTGGATGTTGATAAGGATTTTCTGGATGTCTTCGATAATAAAATTGTTTAGGTTTTTACCATTTCCATTGCCACGTTTCGCCACCTGCTTGAACAGTTCAGAGGGTTTCAGGAAGTAACCCAGTTTTTCCAGTGATTCTTCCCTGATAGCCTCAAGATATTCCTGCCCTTTTTTTTCATCTTCAGGTATATCCAGATAATTTATTTTATCTTCCTTCAGAATGTCATTTGCATACAGTTCCATCTTCTCCGACAGATATTTATAAAAAATGAAGCCGAGAATATAATCACGGAATTCATCGGCATCCATCTTCCCACGCAGGGTATTGGCTATGTTCCAGAGTTGTTGATTGAGTTGGCGTTTTTGTTCTTCGCTCATAATAATTGTTTATTCATGTCAATTCATAAAACAATACCAGTTTGAGGTATAACTATCCATTCCACTTAAAATCCTGAAGAGCAATTATTTAATCTGCTGTTCTTGATACTCAATGAATGAATATCAAAAGTACAAATTGTAATTGAAAATAAGGTTGCTAAATTATAAACAACGTCAATTCATCTTCTGAGAGATTCCACATGATTAGCCTGATGAATCAATTTCAATTTGGTTTTATAGGCTCGGTACTGCTATTTTGATTCTTCCATGTCAATTCAAGGCTTATATGTGAATAAGGCTCAAGGGTTGCAGTCAAGATACAATCGTCATACTCTGCCTTCGCTTGCGGGTAGAATTTCTCATTTTTAGTTCTATATCTGTCTGGAATATAATCGAGGTAATATGTTCCATCCTTTAATTTCTTTTCTACATACAAAGCACTGAAGAAAGAGGTAAACTTTGTAACGAAATCTTCGTAATCATTTAAATTAATCTTTTCCAACTCCGCTCCACTATAATAAAATAATGGTTTAAGACCCTTGTAAGTAACAATTCCATTTGTGTAATCTTTGTAGGTAAAGAAAAAAGCATAACAGTCTGTCATATGAATATATGAACATGAAAACGTGACTTCTGGAAAATCTTTTGAGAAGACTACCATAGCATAATCCAAATCCGCCCATCGTGTTTCAAACACAACAGTATCTCCTGATTTTCCAAGAACCCTTGAAGGTGTGTGTTTTAAGATAAGTTTTGTTACCATTTTTAGTGCTTTTTTATCAGCACACGTGATTTCGCTGTCATAAATGTTTGCCATAATTTTACTTTATTTAATTATTATTATTATTATTTCATTCTATTTCAGCCATTAAATGTGCTGTCTCGCTGTTATTACTGTTATTGCATTTGGCGATTTCTTGTCTGACTCTCTTCATTACTGCAATATTTTTATTTGGTTGCGGGTATGAATTCAGTAGCTTGTTGAGTTCGGCTCTATACTTGCTTTTATCGGTATTTGGTGAGAGCGTGTTATGTAATAAAAGGTCTACCTTTTCCATGTCATACTCACATGCTGCAAGCAACAAGGCGTTTTTTACCGTTTTCAACTTCGGATGTGACAGGGGTGAAGGCATTTCCTGATTTTGTTGTTCAGGTTCTTCAGGAAAAACAAAGACTTCATCAAAAAGTGTGAGCAATGGATTTGCATCGGAGTTAAGTACATCCAACAAATCGGTGGTTTTTGTTTTAAACAATTGCCGTATCTGCTCCTTGGTATTGATGTTGGCTTCCACTCGGAATTTCCCATCGAAGTATGACAGCAAGGAATCTGCGTCACTCAACATGGCTAAATATTCAGCATTGGTTTTTTTCCGCAATTCTTTTCCCTTATCATAAATTATCATGCGCAATTGTCGGTTTGTTGTCTTAACCATTTTGTTGACGGTATATCCGCTATTTCCGTATTTCTGCACCCTGAATTTATTGTGGTTCACCAAACATGACTTCATTGCCAGTCGGTCAGGCTGACCGATACCGCTAATATCTCTGGTAACATCACACGTAAGTAATTCACTATGATGAACAATACCGTCAATATCTAATTCACAAAATCCAATGTTTCCTAAGTTTTCAAAACACTTATGAATGTTATTCCTGTTAATGAGTTCTGGGTAACAGTCAAGTAGTAGTTTTGAAGAGAATTCGATAATACATGTATCATCCTGCAAACTGTAATTCAGGTAAATATTGAATGGTTTCTTCTGGGAATACCTGATAGCTTTTCCAATGTTACTTTTCAATATTGTGGTAGCCACATCTGAATCCATACTTTTAATGTGTTTCTTATCGGTTAATATTTTAATTCTGTCTAAGGTTACCATTTACATTATCTGCATATGTGTCCCACCCAAAAAACTGCAAACAGTTTTCTGATAGGTTACTTCTTTCGGATATTCATTTCAACTTCAGATTGTAATTGTTTTATTGTTTTACATCTGTCCTGACGTATCCATTCATCAATCTCCTTCCTGTCGAAGTAAACCCTACCACATTTCTTAAAGAATGGAATCTGACGGGTACTGGTCATATTGTAAACAGCACCTTTAGATATTCTGAGCATCTGACTGACCTCACTGACCGTTAGAAAGTCCCCATCTGGTGTGAGTTGTTTCGTCTCGGCAGGGGTTGCAGCTTGGTTCAACAGGTAATTCTTTATATAAGAAACTTCCTGTAAAAGTTGGTTTACTGCTTCAGGCAGGTTATCAAAGGTTATCACATCGTTTTTAATCATAGTAATCAATGAATTACGGTGTGAATTTCCTGAAATATGCAATGAGGATACAACCGACACATCGACCTGTCGGTCGGTTCAGGCTCTTAATTCACTGAAATCAAGATGTACTCTGGCTGTGCAGTTAGCAAGAGTGAAAGAAAAATGTAAATACTGTCGGTCGGGAAAAGGTGGAAATTGTAATTTTCTAACTGAATGCACTTATGGCATCGTCAATGACCTTATCCATAAACTCTCTAACTTTCGGACTTGGGTTTTTATCGTACTTTATTTTCTTAGGATGCATAAATTCACCCCCTTTGTAAATATGAAAGTATCTTTCAGCAATATAATATTTCGAAGTTTTGTTATTTTCAACCAGTAATCGTCTTGACAACTGCTTTATGAAATAGAATAAAGACCGCTGCGATTCAAGCCACCGTATGGGTTTAGGTTCTCTGGTCGTAAACACTTTTTTAAAAGCCTCATCAGTACAATCAATATAACCATTAGCTTTTAAGTTCTTATGAATGTCGTACAGAATATTATGTCTTTTTGAAGTAAACTCAGGAAGGATTGTAAAATAATATTCAGGTTCAGGTTTGGGTATGGTAACTTCAAATTCTGCCAAATAGTCCTTCATTTTATCCATCAGCTTGCCCAAAAAGGAGATTTGAACAGCTGATGCATTGTAAAAGAACTGATAAGCCAGTTTTTTCAGGTTGTCTTTTGTTCCTGAATTGTACGTTTCATTAAAATATTCCGACCAGCCAATGCGGATTTCGGATGCATACAAACTATCAATAGCCTCATTATACTGATTGAGCAACCGCTTAACCACAGGAACAAAATGTGTCCTGACCGCATAGGCATTGATACATTCAGCCTTGAAGGATTCGATGTACTCTATAAATCTTATAAACAGGTGCTCATAAATATACCTGTGAAAACCTTGGTCGGTATCCGACAATTGATGTCCCTTGTATGAGGATGCTTCAACTGGGTTGGTGCACACTTTCGGATTTTCATCCAACTCACACAACATCTTAGTTAACTGTACTTCAAGGCGATTATCATATAATGGAGTTTTCATCGGCTTAAATATCATTAAGAACTGTTGCCACATGTTTCAGGGTGTCAATCTTGAAGGAATCCAGATAAATCTGGGTAGTTTTTTCTGAAGAATGCCCCATCGATTCACCCACTAAAGCAACGGGCAAACCTTTTCGTTTAAGCTGAGTGGCAAAACTATGTCTGGCAACAAGGGTGGTAATGGGTTTCTCAAATTTCAAATCACTCGATATTGCTTTCAAACGCTGGTTGATGGTATGATTAAAAGATTGCACAGTATCACGCATTTGTTTTTCGGTCATCCCATGCTTCATCACATTAAAGACGAATGCGTCTGCTGATTCATCGGCATTTCCGAATTCATTAATTATGGCTTTTAATTCGGGTGATAGGTAGAATTGTATTGATTTTTTCACTCTTTGTGTCCTCGTAGTCTTTGCTCGTTCTAATGTTACAATTTCACCAGTAATATATTTGTTCTGCAAGAGACAAATATCCTTCATGTTAAGTCCGTTTGCATAATAAGAGAACCACCAGAACGAATACGCTTTTTTCTGAGCGGGAGTTTTTGGCTCATAATTTTTTAATGCCCTTAATTCTTCGACTGTAAGTGCCTTCTTTGCTTTTTGTTCAGATTTTATTTGGTACTTGCCATCATTCTGATTTTTTGAAAAGGGGTATTTTTCCTTGTCAGCTATTCCTTTATTTATGGCAAGATTATATATCGTCCTCAGATTCCGTAAATTAATGGCAGTATATGCCGTGGACTTACCTTTTTTTCGCATGTAATGCTCGTAATCTTTGCAGAAGGTAACAGTAACCATGCTGAACGTCAGTTTCTTTCTGAATCTTTTTAATGAATTTAAACTTGAAAGGTAATTTACTGACGTACCGTACTGACCGTTGTTTTGCAGTTCTTTGATATATTCTTCGAAAAGGGTGTAAACATTCTGGTTTTCAAGCTGCGAAGTGTTTTTATCAAAATAATTATCAAAGAATCTTTCAAAGGAGAACGGCTCTTTTGTTTTCTTTATGGCAGCTTCAAATTTTTCACCGACATAATAATCCAGTTTTATCTTAGCTTCCTTGAGTTTATCATTACGGAGTTTTTTGCTGTGAATCTTCTTCCAGTCATCTTCAGTGAATGAAAAGGGCAGACCTCGTCTTCTTTTGTGACCCAGATAATAAATCGTAATTTTAACGGGATATTTACCATCTTTGTGTTCATATGTGGTATCCAAAAAGAGATTTGCTGTTGGTTGGTTTATTGCCATCTTATTTCAATGAAGTATTGGAAACCTTTGTTATTTTAGACCAAAGTTTAGACCATAAATATATGAATAATTATGAAACGCAATTAAATCAAGAAAAAGTATATTCCTGTAATGTATTGATAATAAATTAATAAATGAAATATTGTGAAAATAGAGGAAATAGGATGAAAGCGATTTTTTCAGCTTCCCAAGCTGAGGGCCGCGGGTTCGAGTCCCGTTTCCCGCTCGGTTACAATCAGGGGTTTAGCCTTGCACCGGGGTAAGCCCCTGATTTTTATTGATTAATATGAAAAATTTGTCGAACTTAGGCATCAATTGGCCTGATTTTTGATGTGAATACCATAACACTAACCTAAAAGAATGAATACCATGAAAAAGATAGCATTGGTCTTATTCTCTGTTATCATCTTCACTTCCTGCGAAAAAGAGGGGCAAGTGACAATTAAGAAGAGCGACATTCCTCTAATCAGCAAAGTCCTGATCAATGGTGAAACATATATGGAGTACACATATAATGAAGCAAATCTGGTTACCGAAGAAAAAAGCAAGTTTCATTATACCATGCACTCATATAATGATATTAATCTGTTGCTAAGATCTGATTTCTTTTGGGATATAAGTATGGCAAGCAGTTGCGGCAGTGTGATTGAAGCAGCAATGAACAGGAAAGAGTGGGTCAATCCTTTTAATACGCCTTTAAGCTTCTCTCATTCATTGAAATATAAGAGTAATGGGGAGCTTCTCAGAAAATCATTTTTTTGCCCATCAGATAGTAATATACAGTATAATGAGTATACCTACGAAAACAACAGAATAAGCAGGCAGACAATGTATTGGCAGAATACCATATCATGCTATATTGACTATGAATACGATAAAAGGGGTAATTTGATTAAAGAATCGAAATACCATGTTTCTGCAGGTGGAAGTGTTGAATTATCAACGACCACAGAATATGAATTTGATGATATGCATAATCCTTATCTGGCATTTAAGTGTTTATTGTCTCCGGGGAAATTTACAAACCCTAACAATATTACAAAGGAGACCTACACACTTCATTTTGAAGTTGACAAAGTTGACAAATGGATTCAGAAAGTGCATGTAACAATCAACACATACGAATATAACAGCAAAGGCTACCCGACAAAAGTGAACGGAGAGGTTGAGTATATTTATAAACAATAACCAGACAACGCAGGTTGGTTAATATCCCTTCCAGCCTGAAACAATAGTATCAGAACCCTATTCGCCGGCATGTGTGCGGAGTCACACGTGGCAGCTATTCCGAATGGTCTGTAGCCATCTTCCATTGCGCGTATCCGTATCTCTGTATGAATGGCATGGAGCCAGTTATTGCACCTCCTCCAGCAGCCTGATAACCTGCTGCTCCGGATCCTTCGAATTCTCCCTGAAAATGCTGGTGATCTGTTTTGACCATGACGGGAACAATCTGGAGAGCGACTTCTTGTTGAGCTGAACCCTGTGTAGTATGGAGTCGCTGCCCATCAGGTAGTACTTATCGCTCGGCACATACTCATCATATCGTTTATCAGGACTGTATAAACCTGTATAGCTGGCCTCCAGGAACTCCCTGTCAGGTATTTTGATGAATAGATGCGGAGCCTCGCTTAAAACCTGATAAAACCTGTTTCCCCTGAGTTCCCGGTCAAATTTAAGTCCATCAGTAGTTCTGAACAGCAGGTCCCTTTCTCCGTCATGAATAATCAATTCCTCAATCCACGAGGAGGCAACTTCAAGAAGGTCACCGGAAGATGACAATACGAACAGCATTGTATTTCTGACAACATCAATGTCGATTTTCACCTCAAACTGTTCCGGTTCACCTTTAAGCTTCACAGTGGAGAGAAGAAGGGTATCCAGCATTCTGGGGGAGCCTCTGACTCCCTGATATCTATCATCAAAACCTGTTATTGTGCTGTAGAGTGAGGGATTTGTAAGCGCCTGCAGGTTCTGTTCACTTGTCATGCCAACTTTGGCACCCATTTTATCCTGACCTCCGGAGTTAACAGATATCAGGATCAAAGAAATGAATAAGCAACATATTCTCTTCATAGCCTGAATTTTTGTGATTACAGCAAACCCGGAATACCGGTCGATTTATACAAATATACGAAATCAACTCTATGCATTGCTTGCATAATTCCATAAAAACTGATAATATACTTCACCTGATTTTCAGTCACCAGGATGCGGCGAATGTATTCGGGCTGAAAGAGTGGGGTTGTGAATCATCTTCAGAACTGCCTGAGCAATGCAATTCTTTTTTCGATGGGAGGGTGGGTCATAAACAGGGTGCCGATTGAAAATGTCACCGGCCTTACTCTCTTATCCCCTGGGTTATCAATAAACAACTGTGCGACGTCATTTCGCTTAACTGCCTCTATCTGCGAATCAACAGAGATCTTTTCAAGTGCTGATGCGAGTGCAAGCGGGTTTTTGGTCATCACTGCTGAACCGGCATCTGCCATGTATTCGCGCTGGCGCGAAATAGCAAAACGGAATATCGACGAGAGGAAGTACCCGATAGCGGCAAGCAAAAGGGCAACAATAACCACCCTGCCGTCTTTTTTGTTGCTGCCTCCGCTGAAGCGAACCGAACGGACCATTGCCTCGGTCAGGAAAGCAAAGATTCCGACGAAAATGATGGAAATTATCAGGAGCCTGACATCGCGGTTGCGGATATGAGTCAGCTCATGGGCAATCACTGCTTCAAGCTCGGCATCATCAAGTTTGTCGATAATCCCTCGTGATAAGGAGACAGTAAAAGTAGAGGTGTTAATTCCGCTGGCGAAGGCATTAAGCGAGTCATCGTTGATTATATTGACCCCTGGCATCGGCATGCCGCTGGCAATGCACAGATTCTCAACCAGATTGTAAATCCTCTTATTCTCCTTCCTGCTGAGTGGTACGGAGCCTGTTGCCCTTTCTATCATCCCCTTATGGGAGAACCACGCAATGACAAACCACAATCCAACGCCTGCAATCACCCATGGCAATGAGGTAAGAAAGATCTGGTTGGTCCGTTCAATCCTGTACTCATTCAGGGGCTGTACAAGGAAAACAAAGAGCCACACCAGTAACAGTATGACAATGGGAAATAGAATGAGCAATAATAGAGATTTGAAGTTATTTCTCCGGATCTGACTGTTAAGCCCGATATACTTCATTCCGGTCAGAAGTTCAGCCTGGGAGTCTCCTCTGCCTGTGCCCTGTTATCAGCAAGATCATACATTGCTTCGCGTTTGAAGCCGAACATCCCTGCAATAAGGTTTGATGGGAATAGTTCAACGGCATTGTTCAGTTCCTTCGTGGCGGAGTTGAAGAACCGGCGGGCTGCAGCAAGCTTATTCTCAATGTCAGATATCTCCTCCTGCAACTGCATGAAGCTGGTGCTTGCCTTCAGGTCAGGATAGGCCTCCACGGCAATCCTCAGTCCCTGCAGGGCTGAAGAGAGTTTGCCGTCAGCTGCAATCTTCTCATCAATTCCCTTTGCTTCCATAGCGCCGGCACGGGCTTTGGTGATCTCGACAAGCACGGTGCTTTCATGTTTCATATAAGCCTTTACCGCTTCAACCAGCTGCGGTATCAGGTCAAGCCTCTGCTTCAGCTGTACATCGATATCAGCAAAGGCGTTTTCCCTGTTGTTCCTGAGGCGTACGAGGCGGTTGTAAAGGCTCACTGCCAGGAGGGCCAGAACCGCAATGATAATCAACAATGCATAGAACATTTCAATGGTTTTTATTTGTCCGTAAAAATAACACATTAATACCTCTTTTGACAGGTTTTCAGAGATGTGCCTGTACTTATTTTAAACCTCTCCATGTCACCTAGTACCACTTGTCAGGCTAACCACCCGGGTCTTCGGAAGATAAACTCATGTTACATGCTCCCCGTATTCCATTCCATGAAGAACTGTTCGAGGTACCTGACCATGTAATCATGTCTCTCTTCAGCAAGCCTGCGGCCCGTGGGAGTATTCATAAGGTCTTTCAGGATCAGGAGTTTGTCATAGAAGTGATGAATGGTCGACGCCGATTTTGAACCGGTTCCGGCCAGCAGGGGCGGATCAGCTATGCTTATGCGGGGATCATATATTTCATTTCCACTGAAACCACCGTAACTGAATGCCCTGGCAATGCCGATAGCTCCCATGGCATCTAGTCTGTCAGCATCCTGAACAATCCGGAACTCTATGCTGACGTTATCAGGTCTCTTGCCTTTTGAGAATGAGATATTCTCATTGATGGTGACAACTTCATCTGTTACTTTGCTTTCTATGCCAAGGCGTTCCAGCAGCCTTCGTATCTCTGCAGGCCCGTCGTGAGACCTGAACTTATGATCGCCCACATCGTGCAGAAGTGCACCCAGCTCTATTGTCAGCCTCTCTCCGCGTCCCTCACTTTCACGTATATGCAGGGCCAATCTGACAACTCTTTCGATATGAGACCATCCGTGACCGCTTTCATGCTCCCGCATAGCTTGTTTCACGAAGCTGATTACCTCACCAATGACTGACTTCTCATCTTTCATAAGCAACAAAATAATTAGTGACTCAAAATATTGATAATTTTGCCACGCTGACCAAATCTCATGAACAATATATGAACAGCGCAGAGATTATCACCATAGGCGATGAATTACTGATAGGACAGACCGTTGACACCAACTCGGCATGGATGGGCATGCAGCTTAGTATGAGGGGCATACAGGTGAACCGGATTGTCTCGATCTCTGACAGGAGGGAAGAGATCATTGCTGCTCTTGACGAGTCGCTGCGCAGGGTGCCACTCGTTCTGATGACGGGAGGGCTAGGGCCTACCAGTGATGATATCACGAAAGAGACACTGGCTGAATATTTCGGGACTAAGCTGGTAATGAACCAGGAAGTTCTTGAAGAAGTCACTGCCAGGATCACGCGGAGGAACCTGGAGATGAATGAGAACAACAAGCGCCAGGCGATGGTGCCTGAGAGCTGCAGGGTACTTGCAAACCATGCTGGAACGGCTCCAGCCATGCTGTTTGAAAAGGAGGGAAGGATCATTGTGTCAATGCCCGGGGTGCCCTCGGAGATGAAGCACATCATGAATGAACATCTCCTGCCGATGATATCTTCCATGACTGGCGGGCACACCATCATTCACAGGAACATAATGACTTTCGGCACTTTCGAGGCGAAGCTTGCCGAGAGGCTGGAAGGTTTCGAAAAGGAGCTGCCTGACATGGTTAAACTTGCATACCTGCCTTCGCACGGCATTATCAAGCTCAGGCTGACCGGCAGCGGAGACGACCCTGAACTGGTGCGCAGGACGGAGGAGGAGCAGGTACGGAAACTCTACTCCATCATACCTGATGTTATCTACGGTGAAGGCGAAGTAACGCTTGAGGAGATTGTAGGCAAGTTATTGCTTGACAATAACCAGACAGTATCAACTGCTGAGAGTTGTACGGGCGGAAAGATTGCTTCGATGATCACCTCGGTTCCCGGTAGCTCTGCCTGGTACAGGGGATCGGTGGTAGCTTATGACAACAGCATTAAGGCAGGGGTGCTGGGGGTTGACCCCGGTATCATAAACAGATACGGTGCGGTAAGTGAGGAGACAGTGAGGGCCATGGCTGAGCGGATGCGGTCAATAGCAGAAACTGACTATGCTGTTGCTGTTACGGGTATAGCCGGGCCCACCGGAGGGACTCCTGAAAAACCTGTCGGGACCGTCTGGATTGCAGTTGCCTCTGCAGCAGGCGTAGTGGCTGAGAAACACCTGTTTGTCGACGACAGACAGATCAATATTTCCAGATCAGCCACCCACGCGCTCAACCTGCTCAGGAAGCATATAATCAGCAGGTAACCCTCGCGAAAGTGGCTCTATTAGAAAAAAATGAACAATAAATTTGGTTAATAGAATAAAAATCACCTATTTTGCGAACCGATTTTTGAAATTTTCAGAACAAGTAAAAAGGATAATAATGTCAAAGGTTTGTCAGGTTACCGGGAAGAGAGCGATGGTTGGAAACAACGTCTCCCACTCTAAGAGGAGGACCAAGAGAAAGTTTAAGGTCAACCTGTTCAAAAAGAGGTATTTCCTAACTGAGGAGAACAGGTGGATCACCCTTAAGGTATCAGCCGCAGGAATGAGGAACATCGACAAGAAGGGACTCTCATCAGCGCTTAAGGAAGCAAAGGAAAAAGGTTACATTATCAACTAAAATAAACCGGAGAAAAAATGGCAAAGAAGACCAAAGGCAACAGGGTGCAGGTTATCCTTGAATGCACTGAGCACAAGGAATCCGGACAACCGGGCACCTCGAGGTATATAACAACCAAAAACCGTAAAAACACTCCTGACCGTATTGAGAGAAGGAAATACAATCCCATCCTTAAGAAGGTCACCGTTCACAGGGAGATTAAATAACAGAGTGAGATATGGCAAAGAAAGCAGTTGCAACACTTAAGGCAGGGCCCGGTAAATCATTCACCAAGTGTATCAAGGTGGTGAAATCAGAGAAGACCGGTGCATATCAATTCAAGGAAGAAGTAGTTGTTAACGACCATGTTAATGACTTTTTCAGCAAGAAATAAGGTCAGTTTTTCTGATCAGTTATACAGGGAGACGCCGGAAAGTGCGTCTCTTTTTTTATATTTGGGTTTATCAACAGCAGAAGAATGGCATTGTTTGGATTATTTAAAAAGGAAGAGAAGGAGATACTTGACCGTGGTCTGAGCAAGACACGTGAGAATGTCTTTTCGAAGCTCACCAGGGCAGTAGCAGGCAAATCGAAAATTGACGATGAGGTTCTCGACAACCTTGAAGAGGTATTGGTCTCTTCTGATGTGGGGGTGGATACAACCCTCCGCATAATTGACAGGGTTTCAAAGCGCGTCGCACGTGACAAGTATCTGAACACTACTGAACTCAACACCATCCTGAGGGAAGAGATTGCTGGTCTGCTCGAAGAGAATAAAGCGACGCATGATATCTCCTCAGGATTTGATGCACCTCTGCCAGCAAAGCCATATGTGATCCTCGTTGTTGGCGTCAACGGTGTGGGCAAGACCACAACCATCGCCAAACTGGCATATAATTTCAGGAAATCGGGACGCAGTGTGCTTCTCGGGGCGGCCGACACTTTCCGTGCTGCCGCAATAGAACAGCTTGAAATATGGGCAGAGCGTGCGGGAGTACCAATGGTGAGCCAGCAGATGGGTGCCGACCCTGCTTCAGTAGCCTATGATACCCTGAAGTCAGCAGTGGCTACCGAAACTGATATAGTGCTTATTGATACTGCCGGACGTCTTCACAACAAGATTGGACTGATGAATGAGCTATCGAAGATACGGAGAGTGATGGAAAAGGTTGTGCCCTTCGCACCTCATGAAGTATTGCTCGTTCTGGATGGATCAACAGGTCAGAATGCCTTTGAGCAGGCCAGGCAGTTCACTGCTGCCACCGAAGTCAACGCACTGGCAATCACCAAGCTTGACGGCACTGCAAAAGGCGGAGTGGTGATTGGTATCTCCGACCAGTTCAGGATACCGGTCAAATATATCGGAGTAGGTGAGAAGATGGATGATCTGAGGATCTTCAACCGCTATGCCTTCGTCGATTCACTCTTCAGCGAGCGCGCCTGATGAAACATAACAGGGTCAATATTGTCACCCTGGGCTGTTCAAAGAATACCGTTGACTCACAGAAACTAATGCGGCAGCTTGCGGCTGGCGGATACAGTGTCACAGCCGGGTCGGCCGATCCTGCTGACATTGTAATCATCAATACATGCGGATTCATCAATGATGCAAAGGAAGAGAGTGTTGATGCAATCATCAGGCATGCCGAAGCCATCCGCAGGGAGGGCAGGGGCAGGCTGTTCGTGATGGGGTGTCTGGTGGAGAGGTACCGGGGTGAGTTGCAGCATGAGCTTCCTGAGGTGGACGGGTGGTTCGGGGTGAACAGGCCACAGGAGATTATCTCACAACTGGGCCTCACTTACAGAGAGGAACTGACGGGTGAAAGAGTTATAACCGGACCCGCGCATTACGCATACCTCAAGGTGTCAGAAGGGTGTGACCGCACCTGCGCTTTCTGTGCAATACCTGACATACGCGGAAGATACATATCAGCCCCGCTGGGGAAACTGGTGGAGGAAGCAGGCCTGCTGTCATCACAAGGGGTTAAGGAACTAATACTTATTGCTCAGGACCTGACTCTGTATGGCACTGACCTGTATGGCAGGCAGATGCTTCCCGAGCTTGTCAGGAGGCTGGCGGAGATTGACACTCTTGAATGGATCAGGCTGCACTATCTCCATCCTGCCGGCTTCCCGATGGAGATACTGGAGATGATGCAGGAAAACCTGAAGATTTGCAGGTATATTGATATCCCGATCCAGCATATCTCCGACAAGATTCTGAAGATGATGCATCGTGAGCATGACAGTGCAGGAACGAGGAGGCTGCTGTCTGACATCCGCCGGATGGTGCCTGACGCAGCTGTGCGCACCACCGTGATTGCCGGTCATCCCGGCGAAACGGAGAAGGAGTACAGGGAGTTGCTGGAATTCATTGATGAGTACAGGTTTGACAGACTTGGTGCATTCCGGTACTCACATGAGGAGAATACTCATGGAGCACTGAATTATAAAGATACAATCCCTGAAAGGACGAAGGAGAGGAGGGTGGCTGGCATAATGGAGCTGCAGCAGGAGATATCGGCTGCACGGAATGCATCCATGACCGGAAAAATCATGAAAGTAATCATAGACAGGAGGGAAGGTCTGTTTCATGTGGGGCGCAGCCAGCATGACTCTCCCGAAGTTGACCAGGAGGTACTTGTCAGGGCCGCCGGTAATATTGAACCCGGCACCTTCACAGATGTGATGATAACCGGGTCAACGGAGTTCGATCTGTATGCGGAAATCATGCAGTAGAGTTGACGACATATGCCAGCTGAGCATCAAACCATTGTTAAATCATGCAGATAGGTAATGACAACAGATGCCGGCAGGGCATCAGCCATTGTAAAAGCATGCCGGAAGCCGTTTCTCTGCAATTCGCAACATAGTAAACCGCTAATCTGCCTATTCTTCCATCTGATTGCCTTCAGGAAGCTCCCCGGCCTCCTTTTTGCTGCCAACCTTGAAGGTCAGCTCCTCCTTACCCTTTGAATAACCGACGCTGATAACAGCACCCTCGGAGACGGCGCTTTTGATAATAACCTCAGCCAGAGGATCTTCAAGATATTTCTGAATAGCCCGGTTCAGCGGCCTGGCACCATACTGGACATCGAAGCCACGGTCAGCAATGAAATCGCGTGCCAGCGGACTCAGCTTTATCCTGTATCCCAGAGCCGATACCCTTTCAAAGAGTCCCTTGAGTTCTATATCGATAATCTTGTCAATATCCTCTCTGGTCAGCTGGTTGAATATGATGACATCGTCAATCCTGTTCAGGAATTCGGGAGCGAAAGTCTTCTGCAGCGCTTTCTGCAGAACACTCTTGTTATGCTCATTGCGGGAGGTTCGTTTTGCTGCGGTATCAAACCCGACACCTGTGCCAAATTCGGTAAGCTGGCGGGTGCCTATGTTCGAGGTCATTATCACGATGGCGTTGCGGAAGTCGACCCTTCGTCCGAGGCTGTCAGTGAGTTGGCCTTCGTCGAGCACCTGTAGCAGGATGTGAAACACATCCGGGTGGGCCTTCTCTATCTCATCGAGCAGTACAACCGAGTAAGGCTTTCGCCTCACCTTTTCAGTCAGCTGGCCACCCTCTTCGTAACCTACATATCCGGGAGGTGCACCGACAAGGCGTGACACCGAAAACTTCTCCATATATTCGCTCATATCAACCCTTATCAGGTTGTCAGCGGTATCAAAGAGAAACTTTGCAAGCACCTTTGCAAGCTGTGTCTTTCCCACCCCGGTAGGGCCGAGAAATATAAACGTGCCGATCGGTTTGTTCGGATCTTTCAGTCCGGCCCTGTTGCGCTGGATTGATTTGACAATCCTTGCAATAGCTTCATCCTGGCCCACGATGCTGGTTTTCAGCTCCTCTGCCATCTGCAGCAGGCGTGTCCCTTCCGTCTGTGCTATCCTCTGCACGGGCACTCCGGTCATCATTGCTACCACCTCGGCAACCTTTTCTTCATCAACCACTTCGCGGTTCAGCGCAAGCTCCTTTTCCCACCGCTTCTTCTCTACCTCTATCAGGTCAAGTATATCACGTTCCTTATCGCGAAAGCTGGCGGCCCGTTCGTAGTTCTGGTTCCTGACGGCATTGCTCTTTTCCTTCTTGGTCTCCTCGAGCTGCTGCTCGAGAGCCAGAATCTTATCCGGCACAACAATATTTGAAATATGGACCCTTGAACCAGATTCATCAAGTGCATCTATTGCCTTGTCAGGCAGGTTTCTGTCACTGATGTACCTGTTGGTAAGGCGAACGCAGGCTTCGATTGCGTCAGATGTGTAGAAGACATTATGGTGTTCTTCGTACCGTTCTTTTATGTTATTGAGGATTTCTATAGTCTCTTCTATTGTTGTTGGGTCAACGAGCACCTTCTGGAAGCGGCGTTCCAGCGCACCGTCCTTCTCAATATGCTGGCGGTACTCGTCAAGGGTTGTGGCGCCAATGCACTGAATCTCACCCCGTGCCAGTGCCGGCTTGAGCATGTTTGCAGCATCAAGCGAGCCGCTGGCTCCTCCTGCACCAACAATGGTATGTATCTCGTCAATAAAGAGAATGATATTCTCATTCTTTGCCAGCTCATTGAGAATGGCCTTCATTCTCTCTTCAAATTGTCCGCGGTATTTCGTGCCGGCAACGATCGATGCCAGGTCAAGTGCCACAACTCTTTTGTTGAAGAGCACTCTTGATACATTTCTCTTTGTGATTCTCAGCGCCAACCCTTCTGCGATTGCTGATTTTCCTACTCCGGGTTCACCAATCAGCACCGGGTTGTTCTTCTTTCGTCTTGACAGTATCTGCGCCAAGCGCTCTATTTCACGATCACGGCCAACTACCGGGTCAAGCCTCCCTTCCTCTGCCGCCTTGGTAAGGTCGATGCCGAAGTTATCAAGCACCGGAGTCTCTGATGAGCTCCTCTGCTGTGCCTGTTGTCCGCCATGCTGCCTTCCGGATGGTCCGGGATTGGAAAAGATCCCTTCATCATCTTCATCACGGGGGTAATCTGTCTGTGCGGCAGGATTGCTGGCTTCGACTGCCTTTTTGACAAGGGAATAATCTATGTCAAGTTCTGTCAGGAACCGGGTAACAAGATTACTCTCATCGCGCAGGATGGCCATAAGAAGGTGTTCGGTATCTATAATTTTGGTTTTCAATGCCTTAGCTTCTATATGAACAAGTCTGAGGACCCGTTCGGTGCTTTTCAGCAGTGGCAGAATGTCATTGTCTGCCATCGCCACCGGCCTGTCAGCCTTGATGCTCTTTTCAATTGATCCTTTAAGCATCAGCAGATCAACTCCGTTATTCAGTAATATATCAACCGCTACTCCTTCGCCCTCGCGGAGTATGCCAAGAAAGAGGTGCTCCGGGCTTATATGGCTGTTGCCAAGCCTGATAGCCTCCTCTTTGCTGTAACCAAGGATATCATTGACTCTCTGTGAGAAATATGCGTCCATTACTTTTTCGTTACAGGTTTCATGAAATTGTGTCAGTTAA
>Ga0302242_1000978_pt1 | contig 23853 bp, 23 predicted proteins | sample AAG_UR_Lys_MG_FD_193510 | JGI IMG/M metagenome (GOLD analysis project Ga0302242, IMG submission 193510) | Enriched activated sludge microbial communities from anaerobic digester in WTTP, New Holstein, Wisconsin, United States - AAG_UR_Lys | ecosystem: Engineered > Bioreactor > Anaerobic >...
ATTCCCACTAAAAGCATGTGGGAATGACACAGTTGCTGCGCATGCGGGAAAAACATTTAGGATTTAGGATTGAAAACATGTAACCCCTTTTTGTAGAAGGTTAGACGTGTATTTTTAGAAGGTTAGAAGGTTAGAGGTTTAGATGTGTAGCTAACCCTCTAACCTTCTAACCTTCTAATCTTCTGTCTTTCTCCACTTGACCCCTCGAATCCTTTCTCTGTTTCTCTGGTTGTGAAATTCTTAGCCCCTTCGCTTCTTGATTTTTCGCTAACCCTCCAACCCTCTAACCCTCTAAACCTCTAACCTTCTGCCTGTCAAGGCAGGATAATTCTTTTTGCTGAAACAACATTTGGCAAGGACTGAATCTCTCTGATCACGTTATCTTCAACCTCTTTATCAAGGTCAAGCAGCGATATTGCCATACCTCCAATTTCTTCCCTGCCGAAATGCATCCCACCTATATTGATACCCCTTATAAAGAATACATTTCCAATACTTGCAATAACTCCAGGTTTATCTTGATTGTATATGAGAAGCATATAACCCTTAAGGTCAGCCTCCAAATAAATGTTATTAATCTTAATCAGACGAGGTTCTTTTTTGCCAAAAAGTGTCCCGTAAACACTGTTTTCACCTTGATCGCCCTTTACCGTTATTACAAGAAGTGAAGTAAAGTCTTCCTGCTCCACGCCCCTGATCTCTCTGATCCTTATTCCACGGTTCTTTGCTACCAAAGGTGCATTAACATAATTTACATTTTCAAGTTGTTGGCTCAGGATGCTTTTAATTATACCCTGTGTTAGAATTTTTGTGTCTAATTCAGATATTTCACCCATATACTGGATTTGTATCTCCTCAATGGGAAACTCGGTTATTGCCGACACAAGAGTACCGAGATTTTCCGATAGTTTAAGGTAGGGGGAAATCTGCTTTGTCACTTCGAGTGACACAGATGGAGCATTTACACTGTTTTTAACTACACCATTTTTGAAGAAATCGACTATTTGGTTCGCTATATCAATCGCAACCTTATCTTGTGCCTCTTTAGTAGATGCACCAAGATGGGGCGTGCATACAGTTTTATCAGAAACGACAAGAGGGTTGTCTGCAGGAGGTGGTTCCTGGTCAAAAACATCAAGGGCTGCACATGCAACATGACCACTTTCGATCGACTCGAGAAGGTCTTTTTCGTTTACGATCGGTCCCCTGGCTACATTGATTATAATTACGCCCTTTTTCATCTTAGCTATGGTATCTTTATTTATTAGATTTTTTGTATCTTTTACGAGAGGCACATGTATGGCAATAAAATCACTTTCCTCAAGAAGCTTGTCAAAATCAACAAGTTCTATGCCTTTGCTCTGCGCAAACTCCTTCGATACATATAGATCGTAGGCAATAACCCTCATTCCAAGTGCCAGCGCCTTCTCTGCCACCAGCGATCCGATATTACCGATACCTATTACTCCAAGTGTTTTTTCGTAAAGTTCGGTACCCATCAGCGCCTTTTTTTCCCATTTTCCTTGTTTCATTGTTTTATCGGCATATGCAATCTTTCTTGCAGCCGCAAACATAAGCGCAATAGAGTGTTCGGCTGCAGCAAGCGCATTGCCCTGTGGAGTATTCATCACGACAACACCCTTTTCAGTTGCCGCTGCAACATCCACATTATCTACACCAATACCTGCCCTACCAATAATCTTAAGTTTATCGCCCTTTTCGATAATATCTTTTGTTGCCTTTGTGGCACTCCTCACAATCAACGCATCATAATCCCCAATAATTGCCCTTAGCTCATCACCTTTCAAGCCGGTTTTAACATCAACTATAAGGTCGTTTGATTTCATAATATCCACTGCCTTATCAGACAGTGCATCCGCAATTAGTACTTTAATCATTGCCGTCTCCTTTTATAGATCTTTCAAAGCATTGATGGCCGCAGAAACACCTTTTCCCATTTCAAATTGATAGCCAAGGTCTTTAAGCGTAAACTCCAGGGCGGATACAGCCGTTATAACATCATATTTATCGGCATATCCGAGTGTAGCAATCCTGAATACCTTCCCCTTTAGCTGATCCTGACCGCCGGCACCTGTTACTCCATATTTTTGCCATAGGGTTTTATATATCTTTTGACCGTCAATACCTTCAGGGGCATATATCGCTGTAACCGCGGGACTTGGTGATTTTGCAAAAATCTTTAGACCCAAAGCAGATGCACCCTCGCGGGTAGCCTTTGCAAGAATTTCTATTCTTTTGTAAACATTTTCAATACCTTCTTTTTTTATCATCCTGAGAGATTCCCTAAGACCAATTATCAGAGATATAGCAGGTGTAAAATTTGTCTGATTTTTCTGGAGATTCGTAAGCTCTTTTGCCCAGTTAAAGTAGAACTTGGGTATTTTTGATGTCTTATTAAATTCCCATGCCTTGTCACTCACTCCAGCAAAGGCAAGCCCCGGCGGTAACATAAGTGCCTTCTGAGAGCCACTTACGAGGATATCAATGCCCCATTCATCCATAGGCAATTCAAAGACCCCTACGCCTGTAATCCCATCAACAACCATGAGCGTATTCGGGTAGTTTTTTACAATTGCCGCGATTTCTTTCACCGGAAATTTTGCACCAGTAGAGGTTTCCGTAGCCTGAATATATACTGCCTTTATATCAGAGTTTGCCTTTAAGGTTTTCTCAATCTCTGCCGGTTCGAGAGTCTCTCCCCATGGGATATCGATGTTTATCGATTCAACACCATATGCCTTGCATATGTTTGCCCATCTTTCTCCAAATTTACCACTTCTTACGCATATTGCCTTATCTCCTGGGGAAAGCATGTTTGTAACAGCACCTTCCATAGCCCCGGTTCCGGAGGATGCAAATATTAAAACCTCATTCTTCGTTCCGAATAGATACTTAAGGTTATCCCTTACCTCCTGAACAACCTCCTCGAAAAGTGGGTTTCTGTGGTGTATGATTGGTTCAGCCATTTTTAATAACACTTCTGGTGGTATTGCTGTTGGACCTGGTGCAAGTAAGTACCTCTTTTGCATTGTAAACCTCCTTGGTTTAGTAAACATTTATCCTAAGATATCAGCATTCAGTGAAAAGCAAAATTCTTATAGAATTTTTAAACGATATTTAAACACATAAACTTTTTTTAAATGCTGGTTGTTCACTTCTAACAACTTAAAATAAGTGTAATTTTCTACCAAAATCATATCGAAAAAACAAGAAAAATGATATGTAATCCTAATGGAAATGTTTTCTAACATGTGTTATATTTAATCTATGAAAAGGATATACTTTGATCACTCTTCAACGACACCTGTTGACAACAGGGTGCTTGATGCTATGCTGCCTTATTTTGTTGAACACTTTGGAAACCCTTCGTCTATACTCATAGAAGAAGGTGGTAGACCGCATAAGGCGGTCGAGGAAGCACGTGAAAAAATTGCCAGACTCATTGGTGCACAGATGAACGAAATTATCTTTACCTCATCTGCCACCGAATCAAACAATATGGCAATAAAGGGTTTGGCGCTTGCAAACAAAGACAAAGGCAAACATATACTCTTTTCTGACATTGAACATTTTTCGATAATGAATCAGGCAGATTTTATGAGAAATCTCGGATTTGAAATCGATTTTATTCAGGTGGATAATTACGGTGTAGTCGATATGGATGATCTTGCAAAAAAGGTCAGGGATGATACAGTTCTCGTTTCTGTAATGCATGCAAATCTCGAGATAGGAACCATCGAACCCATAAAAGAGATCGCTTCATTTTTGAAGGAACGCGAGATTGTCTTTCATTCCGATGGCACTGGATCATGTGGAAGAATCCCTGTAGATGTTAAAGACCTCGGCGTAGATTCAATGACAATCTCTTCCCATCAATTTTATGGACCAAAAGGTGTCGCTGCCCTTTACCTAAAAAACGGTATGCGTCTTAGCTCAATTATGCATGGAGGTTTTCAGGAAATGGGCTACCGTGCAGGCACTGAAAATGTGCCAGGTATTGTAGGTTTTGGTGAAGCCGCCCGTTTTGCGATGGAGGAATTGGATGAAAGGGTGCATAGGCTGGTAACACTCGGGAAAAAATTATGGAATGGAATGGAATCAACAATAGATTTTCTACATTTTACCGGACATCCAAAGAAAAGGTTGCCAGGGCATGTAAGTTTCTGGATTGAGTTTGTAGAGGGAGAATCCTTGTTGTTGTGGCTAAACCTAAACAGTATAGCATGTGCAAGCGGCAGCGCATGTGCTTCAAATATGATGGCTGCCGATGAAACAGGATTAAAGGCATCCCATGTGCTTACAGCGGTTGGTGTTCCGCCAGAAATATGTCATGGTTCTATCACCTTTAGCCTTGGAAAGGATAATACCCCTGAAGAAGTGGAACACGTGCTTTATGTAATGCCTGGAATTGTAAAAAGATTGAGGGATATGTCTCCACTTTATGCTTCATTTAGACAACAGGAAGGCAAACGCAAATAAGTCATAGCAATGCGATTATACAGAAGGAGGTAGAATATGCCAGGACCATATAGCGACAAAGTGATGGACCATTTTATGAACCCGAGAAACATGGGTGAAATAGAAGATGCAGACGGCGTTGGTGAAGTGGGTAATCCGTCGTGCGGAGACGTTATGAAACTTTACCTTAAAATTCAAGATGATAAAATCGTAGATGTAAAGTTCAAAACATTCGGCTGCGGTGCAGCCATTGCTTCAAGCAGTATGACAACAGAGCTTATAAAGGGCAAGACTATTGATGAGGCACTTAAATTATCTAACCAGGCTGTTGCTGAGGCGTTGGGCGGACTACCTCCTGCAAAGGAACATTGCTCTGTCCTTGCTGAAGACGCACTCAAAGCAGCCATTGAGGATTATAGGAAGAAAAAGGGTTAGAAATGCTTCGCCCAACAAGAGCTATACATTTATCTACTACAAGGCAAACCTTTTAGGGAGAACAAAAGGCATGAAACATAAACTAACAATAGTATGCATTTTGTTTTTATTGACAGTGCTTTTATCTGCTCCTCTCAATGGAAAAGATGTAAGTTCCAAGCCAAAAGAGTTTGGGTTTTATATTAAGACCAACAAAACCTTAGTGAGGCTGTTACCAAACATGGTCTTTGACGAAAGGGGTATATTGTTCATTGAAAGCAATAATCCACAGCGTTTTGCCCTAAAAGACATAGATTCTTTTGTTATTTACGGACAATATGATTTAAGCGTTCTTACACTGAATTCACTCCTGTTTTTTCAGACTTCACCGCTTGGCAAACCACGTTATATTTTTGGAAAGGAAATCGACATTGATGTGAAAAAACAGGGTACAAATCTTTATTCACTTAAACAAAAAGGCCTTCTAAGCAGAGGATATTACTGTGTCTGGATTAATGACACAGCATGGGATTTTGTTATAGAATAATGGCACGAAACGTTCAAACCTTTTCATGCAATATCCAGTAAGGAATTTACACAATTATGTTGACAGTACCATTGTTTTTGTTATGTATTACGGAGAGTAATTAATATAAGGAGGCTGATATATGAAGAGTCCATGTGCGAATAATATTTTGGTCTTAATGTTTTTTACTTTTTTTACGCTCTCTTTTGTTGCCCCTGCACTGGCTGTATCAACTCACGGACCGATTACCCATGGCCCGATAACTCACGGCCCGATAACTCACGGACCCATTACCCATGGCCCCATCAGCGGCGGAAAATGCAACCCCGGTTATGGTCTGACGAGTTATCGCAACCAAAGGCTCTGTATTAAATGCAATCCAGGTTATAGCTACACAAAATATAACAATCAGGAGCTATGCGTAAAATGCAACCCTGGTTACAGCTATACCAAGTATAAAAATCAGGAGCTATGTGTAAAATGCAACCCAGGCTATAGCTATACAAAATATAACAATCAGGATTTGTGCGTAAAGTGCAACCCTGGTTACAGCTATAGACGTTATAATAATCAGGATTTGTGCGTTAAATAAATCAATTATTTATATTTATTAACCTATTTTGCCATCAAATTTTGAAGCTTTGTACAACATTTTTAAGATTTGATGCAAGCCCAGCTAGTCCAGAGGCAGTCCGGGAAATATCTTCAGAGGACGATAGATTATCTTTGGTTACATCCGATATATGGTTTATATCTTTTGTAATCTCTTCTGTAGTGGCGTTCATCTCTTCAATGGCGGATGCTATCTGGTGGATGTCGCTGTAAAGATTTTCAATGCTTTCAACCCACATTTGTCATTACACCCCAATTTCTAATGGCCGCCATTAGAAAAATAGCATGGAATATGATATGATAACATACAGTTAGCATAGTATGTTTCTATATTATAAGAACAATTAAAGTATTAAGAAAAGGATACCGGATGATGGACCTGAAAATAGAATTTACCAACAAAGAAATCACTCCATGGGGAGGGATGGTCCTGATGAAAGAACTCATAAAAAGGACTGGAATAAATGAATTCCTACAAAAATGCCCACTACCTAAACAGAATTCCAACAGAGGATATGACCCTATACAACTTATCAACAACTTCTGGGTAAGCATCTGGAGTGGTGCTAACAGATATGAACATTTAGAGGTAACAAGACACGACAAGGTAATTCAGAAGATGTTCGGCTGGAAGAGGATGGCAGGACACAAGGCATTCCAGAGGTACTTCAAGAAGTTCGGTCAATCTGAGAATGACAAGATATTCACCTCCTTGTTTCAATGGTTCTTTAATCAGATACACTTCGACAACTATACCCTCGATGTAGACTCTACTGTTGTAACACGCTATGGTGAGCAACAGGGTGCAAAGAAAGGATACAACCCAAAAAAGCCTGGGAGGGTAAGCCACCACCCCCTGGTTGCCTTCATACCAGAACTACGCATGGCGGCAAACTTCTGGTTGAGAAGCGGTGATACCCATACGACAAACAATATCTATGGGTTCATAGAAAATACCTTTGATAAACTGAAAGGAAAAAAGATAGGACTTGTAAGGGCTGACAGCGGGTTCTACGACAAGAAGATACTCGAATATCTGGAAGATCACACCATCAATTATATAATAGCGGCAAGATTTTACAGACCGCTCAAGCTTGCCATGGCCCACCATAAGGCATATATAAGATTAGACGATGGAATAGAGATTGCAGAAACCATGTATAAAAGCCCCCAATGGAACATAGAGAGGCGCTTTATCATTGTAAGGCAGGAGAAAAACATCAGACAAAAGGCAACAGGGAAGCAGCTTCGTTTATTTGGGGAAGATGAGCTATACAAGAATTACCGCTACAGCCTTTTTGTGACTAATCTTACACTGCCTGCCAAGGCAGTATGGGAACTTTACCGACAACGATCAGATGCAGAAAACAGGATAAAAGAACTCAAGGAAGACTTCGGGATGGACAGCTTTAATGTCAATGACTTCTTTGCCACAGAGGCAGCCCTCAACTTCATAATAATGGCATACAACCTTATGAGCCTCTTCAGAAAGGCTATCCTAGGAGGCAAGACCTACCATCAGTTAAAAACACTCAGGCATAAATTGTTTAACATAGGATCATACATAACAAAGAACGGCAACCAGAAGATACTAAAACTTGCCCTTGCCATGAAACGAAGAAGCTGGTTCATGGGATTATGGGAGAGGTCACAACTCTTTAGCTATCCGGTTGTTCTGTCATTGGAGAAGTTCTAATGACAAATGTGGGTTTATAATGTTACTGCCGTGAATATTATCGGACTATTTCACAAAAACTTTATGGTGCTCAGCATGATTTTGGTATTTATATCGGCAGTTTTGACACAGAACGGAAACACCTTTTATTTTCATATGTTACCCGTTTTTGCTTCAAAAAGCACATATCCATTTTCTTTTGCCAATGTTTCAACATGTTGTACTGATTGTGTTGGTACAACAAAAAACAAAGATAGACGATTATATGATCAAGACTGCTGGGTTGCATCTATGTGTACCTTCCGTTGTATAATGAAAGCCAATCTTGGATGGATAAAATATAATGGACATGTCTATGTCTTTTCCGTATCTCCCAAGATACCAATAGCCCTTTTTGGATATGTCTGTTAACCCCAAAAAAAACTGCTTTTATCTGCGTTAACCCTCAATAAATAGCCTCCTTTCACATTAGAATCAATTGCTTGCCGACAACGCACACCATGTAAAAAAGGACATCATGTACGGAAGATAGAATTTATGTCGGGATTGACAATCATTAAAATATAAACTGGTAAATCTCCTTTTCTTCTGAAACAATCTTCTTAAATATCCCACCGGCTATCTTCATGGAGTGCTGGAGATAGAGCATTTTCGATTCCCTCAGTATAAAAGGTTTGCTGCCCTGTCCGGGGGTAACAGAAAGGACAGTCCCGTTGCCACCACGACTTGTTTCAAGGGAAATATATTCAATGCCAGCGATAGCAAGTTGTTCAAGAAGGGCGCTAAGAATATCCTGAAACATGAGTCTGTCTGCAGTGATGTAAGGTTTTTCCTGCGCTGGAGAAAATGAAAAACGGGTAGAGGAAAAAAGCGGGGTATAGGCAATCCTTTTGGTAAGTTCATCGATAAATTCCTGATCATTGTCCAGCGTCTCGAAGATACGATAGGGTTCAACATGTTCTCTCCGCAGTGTAGCAATAGTCCCTTCTACTGTATCGTTTAGATCAAAAAGGGTCTCTTGGTCAACAAAGCAAACGCCATAGACCACATTCACAAAATCCGACAGGAGGATCTTGATCCTTCTGAGGAAACAAGGGTCGAAGAGGCCAGATATTCTTTCAGGCTCAAAAATCTTGTTGACCTTTCTCGAAAACTGTACAGCCTTCAAGATTACGGGGGTTCCTCTCTTGCCCTTAAGTTCCATTATGAAACTGTTGAATTCATCGACAGTCTTATCGAGCATGTCCGAATCAATAGCGCTGAGGATCGACTTTGCACTTTCGTTTTCACCAAGCATATCAAGGTAATACGATATTTTTAGGAGTCGCGCAGAAATGATCGAAAAAATATTGCTCGCCTCCTCAAGGAGAACAATGGCATATTCTGATAAATACATCGAACGTTCCCTGTCGAATAGCGCAAGATCATTTAATCGCAGGGCTTCTTTGCTGCTTTCCAGGAATATCCGTATTGTCTTGTCAAAATCCATGATGTTTCCGTGGCCTGGTAATATATGGGTAATTCCATTTCTTTTCCCTATTTTCACTACTGTCTGTAATGAAACCGCAATCTTATTGTTGTCCCAGCCTTGTCTGCCGGCAATACCAGGGGTTACGGCGAGGTGAAGATCGCCGGTGCATATAAACCGCCCTATCCGATAACTCATACCGTCCGGACTGTGACCAGGGGTATGGAATGCTTCAATCCTGTCATTTCCGCAAGCAGGAATAATATATGACTGAATGGCATATCCGTTTTCAATCTCCAGCATTCTGATTTCGATTGGCAAGGGACGCCCTTCAAGGTTTGCCGTCACACCGTCAGGCCAGAAGAAACGGTCCCGTACCCTGCATACTGGCAGCACCGAACCATTCATGTTTGCCAAGGTAATATCTCGATTCATCGTCTCGATAGCATCCGCAGCGATAGGGTGACATATAATCTCACCATTGAATGTCTGATCCATGAGAAGGTCAACCGCTAAAAAATGGTCGATGTGACAATGCGTTAGAAAGATAAAGACAGGAATAGGCTGTTCTCCTCGCTGCGCCATGATGGCACGACGGATATCTTCTATCTGCTCCGGGTCAGAGCCAGGGTCAATCACGAGAAAGAATAAAGGAGATTTTATTATGTAAGCATTGGAGCAGAGCACTGAGGATTTTCGAATCAAGGGATAGATAAAGATATTGTCAGTTCCAGGTACCAATGACCACATATAAGGCGTGGGCGGTGTTGTTTGGAATGATGCAGCAACTGTCATAAGGTTACACTCCAATCATAAAGTTATTATTTTATTATTGCGGGGCCTTTGTTTCACCATAATGGAAAAGGCCATGGCGGCAAGACACATTAGCCCTCCAGCAACATAGGAATAACTGAATCCTCTATAGAGGAGCATCTGGGAACCCCGCAAATCATTCAGATTTATCCCTCCCTGGGCACTACCGCTCAGAGATTGAGAAAATATCAACTCAAACACCGCAACACCAAAAACCATACTCAGATTGATTGCGGTATTGAGTAAACCTGAGGCAGCACCTTCTTTTCCCTTCGGAGCAAGCCCCATAACCAGGCTGTTGATAGGCGACAGAAAAAAAACATATGAAAAACCAAGCCAACCAAGAAAGACAATCACCGGAACAATACCGCTTAATCTCATAGTATATGCAAAGACGAACGTATTGACAGCCCCGGAAAGCATTGCAATCGCGCACATCCTAACTGGATTCGTCCTATCTGAGAGTTTGCCAGCATAGGGCGACACAAAAACATAGATAAGCGAATATGTTAGGAGAACCATCCCTGTTTGTGCCGAATTTATCCCTTTGACAAGTTCAAGGAAAAAAGGAAGCAGAAAGGAATTTCCAGCAATAAGCATGTACGCCATGGTGGTTGCAAGAAGCGCAAAGACAAACCCTCCGCTCTTGAGCATTCCTGTATCCAGCAAAGGGTTGGCACATTGCTTCTCCCATAGAACAAAACAAATAAACAACAAAACTGAAGCAACAGCAAACATCAGGACAGTTGGAGATGTCCACCCCCTTTTACTGCCTTCATTTATCACATAGAGAAGTACAGATAATGCAGAGAAGCTAAGGATAGCCCCAAGGATATCAAAGCCCCCTGGGTTCGTCATAGCCTTTGACTGGGGAGTATTTGAAGAAGGCAGATACCTCAATGCAAAGAAAATAGCAATAACCCCAAGCGGGATATTAATCAAAAAAACAAGTCTCCAAGAAAAATACCCGGCGATTATGCCGCCCAGCGGTGCCCCGGCGGCAACTCCAATGGCAGTAGCAGTGGCGTTTATACCAAATGCCCATCCAAGTTTTTCCCGTGGGATAGTTTGTGCTATCATGGCAAAACTCGTTGCAAGAAGAATAGAACTCCCCAATCCCTGCAAAAACCTGGAGGCGATAAGCGAATAGATCCCCTGCGACAATCCGCACAATAACGAACCTAAAATAAACACTATATAGCCTATGATGAATAGGTCTTTAAACCCCAACTTGTCGCCAAGTTTGCCAAAGAGTATTAGCGTGCCGGTAATAACAACCAAATATGCCGTTACAATCTGTGATGCCTCGGAAGTTCCTATATTGAACGCTCGGGAAATGGTGGGGAGGGAAACATTGACCGTATAGAGGTTGAGCCGTGCCAAAAAAGATGCAAAAGCGATGCTCAAAACAATCATGTAATCTCTTTGACTTTCCCTTATCATGGCGGATAAACTACACCACTTTTTTTGCCCTAACAAGAAAAAAAATATCAAAGCATAATCATCAAAAGAACATAATAAGGTTGAGCGAATCAAAGTGAAGATGCGTTTGAAGTAAATTTTAGGATTACCAAATCTTAATAGAGTTGCCTTTTTGTTTTATTGATTTTGTCTGATAAGCCAAGACTTACTTCCCGCTTTTTCCTTCGATTTCTTTTCTTTGGGTAGAAATAGGATAAAAAATCCAAAATATATCATGCTACGAATTAATTTATTATGAATGGTAATTATTTGAAAATATAAATGCCCGGGACGGGAATCGAACCCGTACAGCCACAAGGACCGAGGGATTTTAAGTCCCTTGCGTCTACCTATTCCGCCACCCAGGCATTAACATTTTTATAATAAGAAAAACAATCAAAGTCAACACGCAAATTCAGTAATTGACTGTCTATGGTTAATTTGTCCCTATTCTCTTTTAAAATATTTGAAATATCTTGACATAATAAAGTTGATTGTGCTAAAAAAAGAACATTATGATTAACATCGCAATGAAAATAGAAAATATCAACTGGATATGGTGGTGGCAAATATTATAGGTATGAAACCGTAAATATTTGGCCACGGGCGGTTTCATACCGCCTGTGGCCTTTTTTATTTGGAGGCCATGGGGAGCAACAACACCCATGGTCTTTTTTATATTAAGTTAGTTGAAAAAAAATATGAGGAGGAGAAACAATGGAAAAAAAAATACTGTTAAACGAACGTGATATACCGCGTGCATGGTACAACATACAGGCTGATTTGCAAACCCCTCTGCCTCCACCACTTAACCCCGAGACAGGTGAGCCTATTACGCCAGATATGCTTTCACAGATTTTCCCTATGAACATTATCGAGCAAGAGGCAAGCGTCGAAAGGTGGATCGATATACCCGATGAGATAATTGAAAAACTTCTCATATGGAGACCTACACCCTTGTGCAGGGCTTATGGGCTTGAAAGACATCTCGGAACACCTGCAAAGATATACTATAAAAACGAGGGGGTCAGTCCTCCCGGAAGTCATAAGCCCAATACTGCCGTCGCACAGGTATATTATAACAAGATCTCAGGCACAAAAAGACTTACAACAGAAACCGGTGCAGGTCAATGGGGAAGTGCCCTTTCATTTGCCTGTAACCTGTTTGGACTTGAACTGAAGGTATATATGGTACGTGTCAGTTATAACCAAAAACCCTATAGAAAGATAATGATGGAGACGTGGGGTGGTAAGTGTGTACCAAGCCCCAGTCCTGACACCAACACCGGAAAGGGTTTTTACGAAAAGAATCCCGAACACCCGGGAAGTCTTGGAATTGCCATAAGCGAGGCAATAGAGGATGCAGTTACATCAAAGGACACAAAGTATTCATTGGGCAGCGTACTCAACCATGTGATGTTGCATCAGACGGTGATAGGGCTTGAGGCCGAGAAACAACTTGCCTCGGTCAACGAATATCCTGATGTGGTAATAGGTTGTGCTGGCGGCGGGAGCAATTTTGCTGGTCTTTCGTTTCCATTTATAAGGGATAAGATATACGGAAAAAACATTAAAATAATAGCCTCAGAACCAACGTCATGCCCTACCCTGACAAAAGGGCCTTATATATACGACTTTGCTGACACAGCAAAGATGACCCCTTTGTTACCAATGCATTCTATAGGACATGGGTTTGTCCCAGCACCTATCCATGCAGGCGGTCTAAGATACCATGGCATGTCACCTATTGTGAGTAAACTCCTTATTGACGGTCTAATTGAGGCAAGGGCATATACTCAGCTTGAAACGTTTTCTGCAGGCATTCTGTTTGCAAGGACTGAAGGATTTATTCCAGCGCCTGAGACTACACATGCCATTGCCTGTGTGATAGAAGAAGCAAAAAGGGCAAAGGAAGAAGGTAAAGAAAAAACAATTCTGATGAACTGGAGCGGGCATGGCATCATTGATCTACCGTCTTATGATGCATTTTTATCAGGAATGCTCGGCGACTATGTACTACCTGACGAAGAGATAGCAAGACTGGTGAAAGATTTGGAAAAATATCCAAAACCAAGATAATGAAAATCTTTGAATTGCAAAATTGTTTGATATTTAAATTTATTCAGGATTAGGATAGTTATGAATATATATTGTTCACAGCTTGGCATGATTGTTGAATTTTATTATTGCATATCAATGCATGAAGGTTTACCATGCTTAAGCACACCGAGATGCTGGGCAAACAGGATGGATATTGAAGGCTATCTCAAGGGGTTGATGGGGGAAGAGGGGTTTTTTAATTATTTTGCTTCTTTGCCTAAAACAAGGCTTGAAAGGATTGTGGAGTTAGTTAATAATTTGGTTGAAAAGGATTAGGAGGAAATAGTGTTTCTGTCTGATAGAGTGATGAACATGAGACCATCGGGGGTCAGAAAAATATTCGACCTTGCAAACAAAGTAAAAAACCCTATAAACCTGAGTATAGGCGAACCTGACTTTGATATACCCAAACCCGTAAAAGAAGAAGGTATAAAATGGATTAATGCCGGATTTAATAAATATACCTCTTCTGGCGGCATACCAGAACTAAGGGTAAAGATATTTCGTATGCTCAAAAAAAGAGGGATAATATGCGATGATGTTATCGTTACAGCGGGTGTGACTGGCGGACTACTTCTTGCCCTTATGGTAACGTTGAATCCCGGCGATGAAGTGGTAATCCCCGACCCATATTTTGTGCTTTATGAGTATCAGATAGCGCTTTTGGGTGGCAAGCCTGTGTTTGTGGACACATATCCAGATTTCACATTGGAGGAAGACGCATTAAGGGCTGCAATTACCGACAAAACAAAGATAATTCTGATCAACAGCCCCAATAACCCCACAGGCATGGTTCATTCAAAAGAAGAACTCGAAATGGTGGCGAGGGTGGCAAAAGAGAAGAACCTTCTTGTCTTCTCAGATGATATCTATGACAAATTTGTTTATGATGACATTGAAAGGGTTTATCTCGGTCAACTTTACGATAGAGCAATTACATTCGGTGGTTTTTCAAAAACATGGGGAATGACAGGTTGGAGAATCGGTTATGTTGCTGGTTCAAAAGAACTAATCCAATGCATGGTGACTATGCAACAATACGCATTCAGCAGTGTCAATTCCTTTGCCCAGAAGGCTGCCCTTTATGCCCTAGACTACGATACAAATGCCTTAATCAAAGATTACAAAAGAAAAAGAGACCTAATCTATGAGGGTATAAAGGATAAGTATAATGTTGTTAAACCAAAGGGTGCATACTTTATATTTCCAGAGGTGCCTGGAGGAAACGGTGATAAGTTCGTAGAAAAGGCACTGAAAAACAATCTTTTTATCATTCCTGGCAGCGTTTTTTCGAAAAAGAAATCTAATGTACGTATTTCATTCGCTGCTAGCGAGGAAAACCTGCTCAAGGGAATAGAAATATTGAGAAAATTGATTTGAGAAAATTAGGATACCTCTTGGCAATCATTATTTAGTTAAGTTCAAAAAGGAAAAGTTATGCATGATAATTTATGTGAAGCACTGATTGGTAACGGTACAAGACTTATATACACTACAAACAGATCGATTGGAAACACTCTTGGGTCGCTAAAGGATGCAAATGCTTCATTCCACTATGAAGTCTCGATAAACGAAAAGGTTGCATATGAACTTGCCCTCGCCGGGGGGATTTTATCAAAAAGGACGGCATGTATTTTTTCTACCGAGGGACTCTATGAAGCCCTTGATCCCCTTATGAGCTCAGCTTATACAGGTGTCATCGGCGGGTTTGTTTTGATGTGCATGAAGGATACCGATGAAGAGATCACCCCCTTGGGACCGTTTTCAAAACTCCCCGTTATCGTATCTATATATCCAGATTTATTGAATAAAACCATTCAATACGCATATTATATTTCTGAAAAATATCAGATACCCGTGATAGTTCAAACAGAAACAAGTGAAATACAAGAGGCAAAGGATAATGATTTGAGTTACGGGATGCGAGAAACAGGATCTGGTTTTTCTTTATTTGAAAAAAACCCAGGCCGTTGGGCTGCTACTCCAAAATTTAGATTTCAACTTCATCAACTCATCAACGATAAAACAGAAAAGATAAGGAAAGAATTTGAAGGTTACGAGGGCAACTCGAAGATTATACGCGGTAGCAAAACAGGAATTATTACAAATAAAAAGGAGTTTCTTGAATTCTATTCGGAAGATACAAATGTGCTTTTCCTTTCAACTATTTATCCATTACCTCTAAAACTTGTTGATGACTTTATGCAATGTGTTGAAGATGTATATGTGATAGAAGGGGAATATCCGGTTCTTCAAATGCAAATTCCAGATATGACAAAGGTTAAGACCGAACGCTTAAAGGAGGTTCCCAAAACACCAAAGCCTGAAGAGACTATGTATGGTTTTGAAATCATTAGAGATAAGCTCGGTGCTGCATCTTCAATAAATATGGCGCACGGCATCAAAAAGCTGGAACCTAAAAGAAAGGTACTTGCAATAACGTTTGAGGAACATTTTTTTCATTCCGGCATGCCTGCCTTTGTAAATACCCTGTATAACAACTCCTCATATGTACTGCTCATTTTGACAAACGAAAAAGAAGATGAGATCAGACGCATAATGGATGGATTCGGTTTTTATAACTATCACCACATCAATGATACCACGGACATTGAAAGTTTTATAAACAGCGATGCACTGACTGTTTTGTTCTACAGGGGGATTATATGACAAATAAAAGATCGTTGCAGATTGCAAAAACAGAATTGCTAATCAAATACAGGATTTTGCCAATTTACTGCCGCTTACTGTTCGGTGTTCAATTTTTACAATTCAATAATACCAGGAGTGACCATGAAACTTGAAATCGTATGCACTGGTATAGGGGGAAGGGGGGTCCTCCTTGCTTCAACAATGCTGATAGAGACCGCTGTAAAGGCTGGTATGAAGGCTATGGCATCAGATGAATACGGTATGAGCCAGAGAGGTGGCTCTGTTGTCTCACTTATAAAAATAGGTGATTGCAATAGCCCTCTAATAGGAAGGGAAAACGCCGATATTTTGTTTGCCTTTGAAGAAAGTGAATTTTACAGAAACCTTGTTTTTTTGAAGAAGGGCGGGACCGCTTTGATAAATACGCGGAAAAAAACGCTTCCTGTTAGGGTAGATGAACTTTTGAAGGCAAGGCGTGTTGATTGCCATCTTGTCGATGCTGACGGTATTGCAAGCAGCAAAGGGTCGATACAGGCATCTAATATGGCGCTTCTTGGGTTCTTTGCAAATGTTGGAAAAGCTCCATATAATGTCAATGCCCTCAGGGAAACGATAAAAGAAAAAACAAAATCTAAGCTTGTTGAAAAAAATCTCGAGATATTTGATGCAGGATATCAATCCCAGGTTGAATGAGATGCTTTGTCTTGGAGGATGAATCGTGGGTAATATAAAGATGGAAGTTATGATTGGAAATTACAGTATAGCAAGGGGTCTCGTAGAGGCAGGGTTGGAGCTTGCAGCGGCTTATCCAGGTACCCCAAGTTCCGAGATAATACCAGGCATCATTGAATTTAACAAAAGAGAGGGCGGACACATACATGCCGAATGGTCCACAAATGAGCGATGCGCCTTTGAGGTTGCATTTGGTGCCGCCTTAACGGGAAAAAAAGCGGCGTGCATGATGAAACAGGTTGGCTTGAATGTGGCATTTCCATCTTTTCTGTCTGCAAGGCGAAAAAGGATAAAAGGCGGGCTTGTCATCATCTGTTGCGATGACCCGGGACCTCAATCTTCCCAGACAGAACAGGACACAAGGTTGATAGCTACGCTTATGGGTGTGACTGTATTCGACCCGTGCTCACCAAGGGAAGCCGGTGATGTAGCATACCATGCCATGGAATATTCATATAAACACAAGGTTCCAGTAGTTGTCCGTCCTACCCATAGGGTGAGCCATGCAAGGGAAAATATTGGTCTTTACAAACCTGGCACGAGAAAGGTCGTATTGAACGAGGGGATATTTTTACAGAGCGGAGGGTTTGGTACACATACCAAAGGATTAAAAGACGGTATAGAGGGGAAAGTGGGGGTTGTAAAACCAAGCGATAAAAACCCTCCGCCAAAAGGCAAGTTCGGTATAGTGGCCTCAGGCATGACATTTTCAATTACTGCAGATGTTGTCCACGAACTCAATATGTTATACAAAATACCAATATACAAGGTCATCAAGATTAATCCTGTTGAAAAAGGACTATTTGATTTCGTAGATAGCCTGGAAAAGATACTTGTACTCGAGGAAACGGACATCGTCTTGGAATCAGTCATACACAGAGGTAACAAGGTTTTCGGCAGGAAAAACGGATATGTTCCTGCTGCCGGAGAACTTACTTACGATACTATAAGGGACATTATAGAACGGCTTGCAAATGAGACTGGCCTTGGAAAGAGTGGGTTTAGTCCGGATATTTCAATTGAAGATTCATTGAAAGAAATTACATTTACACCAAGACCACCTACGCTTTGCGCAGGATGCCCCCACAGGTCTGCATTCTTTGCTATGAAACATGCCTTTCCTGATGCGATTTTTCCAGGTGATATAGGATGTTATACACTCGGCATTTCTATGGGGGCAGTTGATACATGCATCGATATGGGGGGAGGCGTTGACCTTGCTTCAGGTTTTTACAAGGCATTTTCTCAGGATGGAAAATTTATACCTATTATTGCATCGATCGGTGATTCCACATTTTTTCACGCCGGTCTTGAACCTCTATACGATGCAAGATTGACAGGCAAGAGATTCATTCTTGTGATTATGGACAACAGCACAACCGCCATGACAGGTATGCAGCCAACGCCACAGTCAGGGATAACGGCAGATGGCACAAAAACACATTCAATTAATATTCAAGATGTGGTCAAGGCATTTGGCGTTGACTTTCTCAGGATTATAGACCCTTATGACATACCCCTTTTAATAGAGACATTAAAAGAAGCCTACAATTACCTTGCATCTGATAATAATCTTGAACATAAACCAGCCATGATAATTACAAAAAGAGAGTGTATCCTTTCAGCGAAAACAAAGCCTGATGCCTCATCTGGTGCGGTCGATATCGAACAGAATTGCATAGGATGCAAGGTGTGCACCAAATACTTTGATTGCCCTGCCCTTGTTTTTGATAACGAAAAACAAAAGATTACCATCGATGAAGGTCTTTGTATAAAATGTGGCTTGTGTCTTGTGGTGTGTTCAATGAAAAGGCCTTCAAAAAAGGCAAAAAAATAGATGAGCGGCACTGAATCTGTATCTGTCGTCATTATAACAAAAAACACGAAGGAAATGCTCAAGGGTCTTCTCTGCTCTATAAAAAACGATATTTCACTTCAACCTTTCATAAAAGAACTGGTTGTTGTAGATAACGCTTCAACCGACGGAACAGACACAATGATTACGCATGATTTCCCGGAAGTTTTGCTTATAAAAAACTCTGAAAACAAAGGCTTCGCTGCAGCAGCAAACACAGGGATAGCACACACAACAGGCCACTACATACTCCTTTTGAATTCCGATACCATTATAATTAAAGGTGAAATTTTCAAGATGCTCGAATTCATGGCAGCACAAAAGGACGTGGGCATCTGTGGACCACAACTCGTTTACGATAACATGAAACCGCAACGTTCCTTTGCATACAGACCTAATATGATTATTGAGTTTATTCCAAAATCTGTCTTAGAGTTTTTCTTACCTTCCAGATATGCGAATAAAAACCGTATATATACCGCCCCTGTTGATGTGGACTCTCTTATTGGTGCAGCTTTAATGATCTCAAGAAATGCGTTTAATGTTACTGGCGGTTTTGATGAACGATTTTTCTTTTTCCTTGAGGAAACAGACCTATGTCTGAGGGTCAGAGAAAATGGCCTTAGAATTGTTTTTCTTCCTGATGTAAAGATAGTGCACTTTCAGGGCAAGACGGTCAAGCAATCGTGGATCAACGGAAGGATTGAATACAACATTTCATTGCACAAATTCATTAAAAAACACCACAGCTATCTCTATTATGCTGCCTTTAACCTTATAAGATTTCTTAAATGCCTTCTTATAATTGTCACATACTGCATAGTACCCTTTATTCTCTGTTCAGAAAAACAAAGGGTTAAATACATGTATTATCTCCGTTTGTTTGCATGGTATATGAAACTATGCCCAAATAAGGGTGGATTACGCCCTAACTTTCAAGAACAAAAATAACCTCAAGTGTAACCCTATATTCTACAATCTTTCCGTCTTCAACTTTGCACCTGTAATCCTTTACCTTCAGACCGGTTATACCCCTTAATGTTTTAGAGGCACGTTTAAATCCTACAGTTATAGCATCATCAAAACTTTTCGGAGAGCCTGCAACAACCTCTGTTATCCTTGCTACCCTTCCATCATTTTTCATATTACCCCCTATATCAGTTTTAGCTCATTGCTGATAATTCATAAACCAAATATTTTTGCACTGATTGTATTTAATCAACTGTGCAATAAAAAGCTAACAAGAAGAATCAACAGTGTCAACAACAAAAAACATATCTTCCAGGCTATATATAATTAATCGCATCGAATAGATCCTTTTCAGTGTAAACACATTGAAACACAATAAAAGGTTTGATGTGCAATAGATTACATGTTATAAAAATATGATGAATGTCATCATTGCAATTGTAATCTTGCTCTTTCCATTCTTTGCAACGGCTGATGATGTTATTACAGCCCCTTCTTACATCCTTGTTGAAAAAGATTCTTTTAATGTTGTTTCGGGCAGGGATTACCACAAAAGACTTGCCCCAGCAAGCACCACAAAGGTCATGACAACTATAGTTGCATTAGAAAAATTAAACGGTAACGAGATTATAAGGGCAGATGGTAACGTTGTCTCCATACCGCCTTCAAAACTAAGTCTCTCACCTGGCGCAGAATACAGGGCCATCGATTTAATAAAAGGTGCTATGGTTAAATCTGCAAACGATGCAGCATATGCCATTGCGGTTCATGTATGTGGAAGTGAAACAGCCTTTGCTGACGCGATGAACAGAAAGGCATTTGAGATAGGTGCATATAATACGAATTTCAGGAATGCATCCGGTCTTTACGTTAACAACCAATACACCACTGCCTATGACCTTGCCCTGATAATGAGATATGCACTGTCAATCGACCGATTTAGAGAGATTGCAGCAGAAAGATATTTTTCATTTAAAGAGGGTGAAAAATCTATCCGCTATAAAAACCACAACAGATTTTTATTCTGTTTTGAGCCAGCCATTGCTGGAAAAACAGGCTTTACAAAGCTTTCGAGACATTGTTATGTGGGTGCATTTGAAAAGGATGGGAGGGTTTATATACTCGCCCTACTTGGCAGCAACAACTTATGGGGTGACGCCATAAACATATTGAAAAATCTTTACGAACAACTCCCGTCAGACAAGGAAATAAGATTGGCAAAATCTTACAATGTCAAGCTTACGTCATACAAACACAAAAAAGAGACTAAACCTGTTGCGAAGAAAAAAAAGAAGATAAAGAAGACAAAAACAAGCAAATCAAAAGCCTCAGTAGCCCGATGAAGTCTAAAATCCTTGTAATGTTCCTTTTATTATTCGTATTTCCGTATTTTTTGTTTGCTTTAACGCTTGAGGAGGAAAAGAAATACGGCAAAGAAATTTATTTAGAGATTGCAAGGTCAGTACCGGTAAACAATGATCCTTTTATCTCTATCTATGTTAATGACATTAAAAACAGACTCGAGCAAAACGCAAGCCTGTCCTTTCCAATTGTGCTAACAATTATTGATTATCAAGCACCCGATGCCTTTGCAACCATGGGTGGCTATGTGTTTATTTCAACCGGCCTAATCGCTATGTGTGATAAAGAAGAAGAGCTTGCAGGTGTTTTAGCGCACGAGTTTGCACACATATCGAGACGTCATATAGCAAAAAGAATAGAAAAGGAAAAATATATAAATATCGCATCAATCGCAGCGTTACTTGCAGCCATAATAGTACCGGATCCTGGGGTAAAGGGTGCGGTTCTTACAACAGGGATGGGTTCAGCACAGGCGATGTCCCTTAAGTATTCACGTGAAGACGAGGATGAGGCTGACAGAGTAGGTGCTACAATAGCAGACAAAACAGGATATGGAGGTCTTGGCACAGCGGACTTTCTACGCAAGCTAAGGTCGGCAGGCGGCGATAAGGTGCTACCGCAATATCTTTTAACACATCCATATCATGAGGAAAGGATTATAAAACTCGAAAACACATGGCAAAGAAAGCCCGTACAAATTGATACATCCCTTTTTTCTTACCTGGTGACACGTACAAATATACTTCACAAAGACACAAGGGGAAGCTCTGAAGACATTTGGATTGGAAAATATGAAAAAGATAAATCAAACCCGGTCAATGTGTACGGTGCAGCCCTCGTGTACTCAATAAAAGGCAACGTAAATAAGGCCATTGAATTAATAAAATCGATGGATTCACCTTATAAAAACACATTTCTCGGTGAGATGCTGGTAAATGCATACAGATTTCCTGAAGCCGAAGAGATACTTAAACATGAAACAGGTCCTGTCGCAAGATTTTACTTTGCGAGGGCATTAGAAGGCGCCGGTAAAACAAATTCAGCAATAGATGTATTTAAGCAGATATTGCCTTATGGCAACATATATCCTGATATCTATTATCGCTATGGAATGCTTATGGGACGAACTGGCCATGAGGCCGATGGCCATAAATATCTCGGCAGGTTTTATCTGGAAAACGGCAGACTTGATCAAGCAAGAAGCCATTTCGAAAAGGCAATCGCAAAATACGGCATAAACTCAATGGAAGCGGCAAATATCATGAGAATCATCGACAGCATGAAAAAGGGAACCTCAGGCTCAAAATAATAAGCGATAAATCAAATGTCTCATGGCATTATGAATTAATAACTATACTGTATGCTCTAACAGGTATTCGTGTCTGACCCTTTTTACACTTCTAAAGATATTTTTTTTCACATTTTTATTATGTTTTTTTAATTCTCGCACCATATTTTTCACAAGGGTTCTTTTAGATGTCATACTATTGGGGCACAAAGACGATACAACTGGCAACGAAAGCATAGATGCAAGCCTTGCAAGCTCTACCTCTTCAACGTAGGCAAGTGGTCTTATGATCGCCAACCTACCTTCGAATAATTCCTGATATGGAGTCATTGTGCAAATCTCCCCATTGAAAAAAAGGTTTAAAAGCATAGTTTCAATAATATCATCCATATGATGCGCAAAGACAATTTTCGTAAAACCCTTTTCATGGGCTAGATTAAAAAGGGACTTCCGCCTGTTCCAGCTACACCAGAAACAGTTGTAATCACCCTTGTTATTCCACCCTGACGGTGGTTGGGCAATTATGTATGGCAAACCTTCGTTTTCAAGATGTCTTACGAGGCTGTCCTTATTTACCCATTCAAAACCCATGTCAACATAACAAGCGGTAACCTCATAGTAAATCGGGACAAACTTTATCCTCTCCTTCATTATGCGCAGAAGACAGAGGCTGTCCTTTCCTCCAGAGACAGCCATAAGGACCTTATCGCCCTCTTTTAACATCTGGTAGTCCCAGATAGCCTTGCCCACCTTTTTAGAGGTAAAGTAAGTAAGTCTTTCCGGCGTCATACAAGGGATTCTGCTATCTGTGCAGCCCTTTCGATAGATTCTTTATTTACAACACCTTTTGCCGTACAACCTGTAGCATCTATGCTTCCTACATATGATATACCGAGGAAGTCAAAGGCTCTTTTAAACATATCTTTTATTATCAAAAATGTATCTTTGTTTTCATCGGCACATGTCATGATGGTAACAGCCTTTTTACCCTTGATTCGTGAGTTATATTCTGTATCGATAAATGCAATAGACCTGTCTATGACGAGTTTCAACTGACTTGAAGGCGTAGACCAATATACGGGCGTCGCATATACTATAAGGTCTGATTCCACAATATATTTACGGATATCCTTCATATCATCGTTTATCCTGCACACACCTTCAGGCGAACAGGTTAAGCAACCCTGACAAGGCCTTATATTGAGGTCATTTAAATATATGATTCTTACATCGCAGCCTTTTTCCTTTAATTTTTGTGAAAATGCATCTGAAAGCTGAATTGTATTGCCGTCCTTGCGTGGACTCCCAAAAAGAATGACTGTTTTCATCAATTTTCCTCCGTTACTTTTTCTGCTGTTCTGCCTTTGCCTTCATCTCCGCCTCGGCATCATTTTCCATCTTTTCCAGTCTTGTGTAATAATCTGGTATCTCTTCAAGGTGGTCTGTA
>Ga0302242_1000985_pt1 | contig 23695 bp, 16 predicted proteins | sample AAG_UR_Lys_MG_FD_193510 | JGI IMG/M metagenome (GOLD analysis project Ga0302242, IMG submission 193510) | Enriched activated sludge microbial communities from anaerobic digester in WTTP, New Holstein, Wisconsin, United States - AAG_UR_Lys | ecosystem: Engineered > Bioreactor > Anaerobic >...
CTGCGAAACGCCCCGTGCGAGCAGGCCCATGCCTTTGCGTCGCCGTGCTTCCATGCCATCGAGATCCCGCTTGGTTTTGCTGCTCATGCGGCAGCATTGTGTTACTTATTTATGCGAGAGTCAATAGACGCTGTTCTCCGCCTGCGCTCCACTTCCACGCTCGCCGACCGCAGACCGAAGCAAAGTGGCAAGCTGCGACCGCTGCGAAGCCGAATCGCATCTCGACATTTTTTGCCCAAACAAATATCCTGCCGCAACAATCGGCTATGGCAGCGCTTGCGGAAAATTCTTATCGCATCTCGGGACACGAGACGTTTCCGTGTCGCTACACGTGGCTTCCGAAAGCCGCGCGGGCGCTCGCGGACGACCAACGGCTTTTCGCCGACGAAGACCGGGCGATGGTGGACTTAGGCGTGGGGAAGAACATGACGCGCAGCATCCGGTTCTGGATGCAGGCCGCCGGCGTCGCTTCGCCCGCAGCGAGAGGCGCAGGACACGCTTTGACCGAGTTCGGATCGGCGCTTTTGGGTGAACGAGGATTCGATCCATTCTTGGAGGACATCCGAACGCTTTGGCTGATTCACTGGAAGCTCGCAACCGACACCGCTAATCCGCTGCTCGCCTGGGATTTCTTGCTCAACCGCTGGCATGAGCCAGAGATCGTTCCGACCATTATTCTTGGGGCATTGCATAAGGAAGCATTGCGCCAGGATGCCGAACTGTCGCCGGTCACCATCGAGCAGCATTTCGAAACTTTCTTGCACACTTACATTCCCACACGGGGGAGAAAGGGTGAGGTCTTGGAGGACAATCTCGATTGTCCTTTGATCGAACTTGAACTGCTTGTCCGTGTTGGCGAACGGCCAACAGACAAAGGACGCGTTGAGCCGATTTACGTTTTCCGCCGCGAGGAGAAGCCGGAAATATCAGCGGAATTGTTCACGTATTGTCTCAATGATTTTTGGAACAAGCGCCATCCGACCGAGCAAACGCTGAGTTTTCGCGAGGTGGCACACGGTCACGGTGGTCCGGGCCAGATTTTCAAACTTCCCGAGGATGACGTTCGCACCAGGTTGGAACAACTGACCCGACAGGCGAACACCGGCTTTAGCTACTCCGAATCAGCGAATCTTCAACAAATCCAGCGCCGCGAGAATCGCGCCGAAATGCACCTGCTCAAGCAAATCTACCGGACGGGAGGGACACATGGCTGAGAAGCGGATTGGCGATTTGTTCAGCATCAAAAACCGCTTCATGCGTTCCGCGCACTTGGAGCGGGATTTTCAGGATTCTGCCGCGTTGGCTGGTTACGTCCCGACTGATTTCGTGCATTCGTGCTTTGACCGCATCAGCGAAGGGCTGCGTCCAAAGTCCGGCCAGCGAGCATGGCGCGTGACGGGTGATTACGGCTCTGGCAAATCCAGTTTCGCATTGCTACTCGCCCACGCCTTTGCCGGGCACGACCACAAGCTGCCCCCGCAGTTGACACGGGTCGTTGATTTCAAAAAGCAGGGTATTCCAAGACCAAAATATCTGCCCGTCCTAGCCACCTGCTCGCGGCAGCCTCTCGGAGTAACCATCCTGCGCGCACTCCACCGGTCAATTAGTGAAAACTACACACGAGGTGATCGCGCAAAGCCTGCGGAACAGATCCAGCGACTCCTGAATTCCAAGCAAGAGCCAACCGACGAGCAGGTATTGGATGCAGTTTGCGAAGCCAACTCGCAAATTATCGCTGACTCCAAGGGGCAGGGGCTTTTGCTGATTGTTGATGAATTGGGAAAGTTCTTGGAATTTGCGGCGCTCAATCCTCATCGCCAGGATGTTTTCCTCCTTCAGCGTCTCGCTGAGGCCGCAACGCGCAGCAGCAAAGAACCACTCTTTGTTGTCTGCCTTCTACATCAAGGCTTCAACGAATACGCGGACCACCTGAATCAATCCGCACAGCGAGAATGGGAAAAGGTCGCGGGCAGATACGACGAAATCGTTTTCAACCAGCCAATCGAGCAGAACGGCCACCTAATCGCTTCTGCGCTGAATGTCCAGACCGGCGATATTCCCAAACCGCAAGCAGCCGCATTACGTCGGGCAATGCAGCAGGCGATTCAGCTCGGATGGTTTGGGGCTGCCGAGCGCCAATCGCTGATCGAGTTGGCCGCGCGCCTGTATCCGATCCACCCGACAGTGCTCCCTGTGCTGATCCGCATTTTCAGACGATTTGGCCAAAACGAGCGCTCACTTTTCAGCTTCCTGCTCTCCAACGAGCCGTTCGGATTGCAGTCATTCAGCGAGCAGCGGGTGTCCCAGGCTCAACCGTTTCGCCTTCACAACCTGTTCGACTATGTTCGGACAAATTTTGGCCATCGGCTGGCGGTGCATAGCTACCGCAGCCATTGGAATCTGATCGAGTCGGTTGTGGAGAGCTTTGCCACGGATGAACCCGTCCACACCGAGGTTTTGAAATCAATTGGCATTCTGAACCTGCTGAACGATGACCTCCTGGCTACGGAGGAAACTCTCTTGGTCGCATTGGCGGATGAAGATGTTCAATCCCAGCGACAAATCAAAGCAGCCCTCCACAAACTGCACTCAATAAAGCGGGCGCTTTACGACCGTGGCCGCACGCGAGGCTTTTGCCTTTGGCCGCATACATCCGTTGATCTTGAAAGAGCGTATGACGAAGCGCGCAGAGCCGTTCATACTCCAAAGCGCGTTGCGTCACTCATTAAGAACCATCTTGAGACGCGCCCGATTGTTGCCCGCCGGCATTACATCGAGACAGGCAATCTCCGTCACTACGATGTTCGTTATGCTCCCGTTTCGGAATTGCCAAAATTGTTGGATGACACCTCAACCACCGGCGACGGCCTGATTGTTGTTCCGCTTTGCGAAACAGCCGAGGAACGAGAGGTTGCATTGGAGTTTTCCAGAACCTCCGAAATTCGCCGAAAGCAAAACTGGCTTGTCGCCGTGCCCCAGCCGTTGAGCAACCTGGCCAGTTTGGTGCAGGAAGTTCAGCGTTGGGAATGGGTCGTGACCAACACCCTCGAACTGAACGCCGACAAACTTGCCCGTGAGGAGGTATCCCGCCAACGCCAAGCCGCAAAGATGCAGTTAGAAGCCGGCATTCGGGCGCGAATTGGCTTCAAGGACTTCACCGGAAGCAGCACGTTGCAGTGGTTTCATCAAGGAAGGCCGCTGGCACTTCGAGATGGCCGGCATCTGATGGCGGAACTGTCGAAAATCTTCGATGAAACCTTCCGAGATGCGCCGCAGATTCATAATGAACTCGTCAACCGCCGTGCATTGAGTTCCGCCGCCGCCGCCGCCCGCATGAGGCTCGTGAAGCTCATGTTCACCGACGGCAAGTCCGAGTGGCTGGGAATGAAGCCGGAAAAGAAGCCGCCGGAAATGAGCATGTATTTGTCAGTGTTGCTCAACACCGGCATCCATCACCAGCACGGGGAATCCTGGCGTATTGGCGAGCCCCATCCTCGGCGAGATGAAAAATGCAGCGTGTTGCCGACGCTGCGGAAGATTCGGGAGATCGTCAAAGAAGAACCCGATACGCGCGTAAATGTAGCCGCGCTCTTTGCCGAACTGCGGAAGCCGCCATTCGGTGTGCGCGACGGCATGTTGCCGCTTCTGCTCACCGTCTTCGCGATTGCTCACGAACAGGACATCGCCTTTTACAAGGACGGAACGTTCCTGCGGGAAATGACCGGTGAATCAATGCTGCTTCTCTCGAAGCAGCCAGAGCGTTTTGATATTCAGTATTGCAAGATTGAGGGCGTCCGCGCAGAGCTTTTTGAGAAGCTGCTGGCCGTGCTGGAAGTCAAGCCGAGCAACGAGCGGCGCGTCGAACTGCTCGATGTCGTAAAGCCGCTGTGCGTGTTCGTGGCGCAACTACCCGCCTACGTCCATAACACCAAGAAACTTTCCTCAACCGCTTTGGCAGTTCGTGACACCATTCTCAACGCTCGCGAGCCAGCGAAATTGTTGTTCCACGATTTGCCCAAGGCATGTGGATTCCAGCCCTTTGCCGCTGAGGCGGCAGGCGGCAAAGAAGTCCAAGCCTGCGTCCGGGAACTGAAGGTCGCGATTGACGAATTGCGCGCCGCGTTCCCCGAATTGCAGGGGCGCATGAGACAACGATTGCGGGATTGGTTCGACCAGCCCGGTTCATTCCAGCAATTCAGGACAGCACTGGCAGCCCGTGCCCATCAGATTGTCCTGAAAGTGACAGAGCCGCAGTTGAAGGGCTTTTGCTTGCGTCTGCTCGACGACAATCTTCCCGAAATGGAATGGTTGGAGTCGCTCGGCAGCTTCCTCGCGCTCAAGCCGCCGTCCAAGTGGGTGGATGCTGAGGAAGATTTATTCAGCCACGAACTGGCGCAACTGGCGAACCGCTTCAAGCGAGTCGAAAGCATTTTGTTTGCGGGCGGGAAGTCCGCCAAGGACGCGATTGGCGTTCGCGTGTCCGTAACGCAGGCCAGCGGTGTTGAGCAGGAGCAGGTGGTTCACTTCACTCCCGACGAGGAGCAGCAACTCCGCGAGTTGGAAACCAAATTCAAGGAACTGCTGGGCAAGGGCGAGCGCCTCGGACTGGCGGCCGCTGCACGTGCCATTTGGGCGAGCCTTGAGAAGATGCAGAAACCGAAGCCATGAGCAAACCCACGCGACACATTCTTTGCATGTCCGGCGGTAAGGACAGCACCGCCCTAGCGCTCTACATGCGCGACCGGGTGAAGGACATGGAATATGTATTCTGCGACACTGACAAGGAATTGAAGGAAACCTACGATTATCTGAATCGTGTCGAGGCGTTTTTAGGAAAAAAGATCATCCGACTGAATGCCAAAGCGGGCTTTGACCATTGGTTGGAAGTTTTTGGTGGCTACTTGCCTTCTCCGCAAATGCGCTGGTGCACCAAATTGCTCAAGCTAAAACCGTTCGAGGAGTTTGTTGGGGAAGAGCCCGTGGTTAGCTATGTGGGCATTCGTGCTGATGAAAACCGCACCGGTTACATCAGCACAAAGGACAACATAAAAGCTGTGTTTCCGTTTAAGGAAGATGGAATTGATTACGCGGGCGTGATGAAAATCCTTCAAGAGAGTGGAATCGGTATGCCTCCCTACTTAAAATGGGGGCGCACCCATTCTGGCTGCTTCTTCTGCTTCTTCCAGCGCCCAATCGAATGGGTGCGGCTGCTCGAAAACCATCCCGACCAGTTCGAGGAAGCGATGAAGTATGAAAAAGTCAGTGATGATCCGGGGAAGACATTTACCTGGAATCAGGGCATGCCCCTGAGCGAGCTTCGGAAACCGGAAAACATTGCCGCAATAAAACGCAGATTCGCCGAATTCGAGGAGCGAAGAAAATTAAACCGAGGAAACAAGCGCCTCGTAGAAGTGCTGGGGGGCATGGAAGCTGAGGAAGATGGGCCGAAGGCCTGCCTGATTTGCCAACTTTAAACGCTATGTTTGAATTAATTAAGCCAAGATTCTCAACCGAGCAGTGGACTCTCGGCCATCTGATTGAGCTATACGAAGCCGACAAATTGAATTTGAGCCCTCACTATCAGCGCAACTCAATTTGGAGTTTGTCCGCTCAGCGAAGCTTGATCTCAACTGTTTTGACCGGGAATGCCATGCCCAATTTCTTTGTTCGTTCGTTGCCGAAGAACAGACTGGAAATGGTGGATGGTCAGCAAAGAAGCCGTTCCATCATTGGATATTGGAACGGTGAGTTTGCGGACCAAGCACGCCTTACAATCACCGACGCAATCAAGGTTGACCCAAAAAACGCAAAAGCCCTTGAATCGTTCAAGACATACAAAATTTCAGTAACAATTCTTGATGAAAGCTTCAGCGACAAAGAAGTCGAAGACTTCTATGTTTTGGTCAATTCAAGTGGACTACGCTTAAACCGGCCTGAGCTTTTCAAGGCCGAATATTATTCTACGCGCATTCTTAAACTCGCTACGGAATTGGCAGGTAGCCCGGAGTTTGAAGCCTTTAGTTTATTTAGCGACAAGTCGTCCGATCGGATGAACGACATCGATTTTATTTCGGAGCTTTTGGCATTTCTTGAATTCGGCTTTACCGACAAAAAGGAGAAGGTTGACACGCTTTACGAGTCTGACATCAGCGCGGCTCAAGCCCAAACGCTGAAACAAAAAGCTCAATCGGCATTTAAGCGTATCGGGAAACTGAACTCGGCTGTCGCGCTTAACCGCACTAGGTTTAAGCAGAAGGGGGATTTTTATTCACTCTTCGCCTTTGTCTGCCAACACGCCAGCGTCAATGATCAATCGTTGGAGCGATTCTACCGAATCTTTTTGAAGCTTTCGCCTCACATACGTCCCTCGCAAGAGGAGTGTGATCCGCTAATGGAATATGCGGTAAACTGTGTGACGCAATCAAACTCCAAAAAGGCCCGTGAAGCGCGAAACAAGCTTTTTGAAGCCCTTTTTCTAAACACTTCAGGAAAGCCAAACGAAACTCAGAAGGCAATCGCTGAATATCTTGGGCTCAAAGAATCAGACTTTGAAACGGTTGGTGAGTCGCTTGTGTTCCGCTTGGATGCGATTGAGCCTCATGCTTGAATCATGCGATTTGCCTCAGAAAACAAGCGTGTAGAGCTACATGGAGTAGACACCTTTGACGACTACTTCGAAGTAGACAATGTGACTTATCAGGCATTGCCTCTTGATGAGAAAGATTCAACAAAAGGACTCGGAATTAATTCAAGTGTATTCCGAGCTGTGGAAGCAGAGTCCAATGATTCTCCGTCGTTAGTTGTAAAGGTCTGCAATTTTGCGGATGACAGCCGAGGTGAGAAACCCGCTGCCCGGCGTGACCGCTTCAAGCGCGAGATTCGCGCCATGCAACTATCTTTGCAACACGGGAAGGAGAATGTAGTAGTCCGTCTTAGGGGTGTTGGAGAAGTCCGCGTAAATTGGATGTATAAAGAACGCACCCGCAAGCGCATGCATCAGTGCTTTCTCATAGAGCCCGCCGAACAAAATCTCGGCGAATACCTTGAAAAAGAGAAGGAGATTAGCCTCCAACAAAGGCTTTCCCTATGCGCAGACTTAATCCGAAGTGTTCGAGCCCTGCATGAAATCGGGGTGTATCACCGGGATATCAAGCCCGAAAACGTTTTGAGGTGCGACGAAGGTTGGAAAATCGGCGACTTGGGACTTGTCGGTTTTAGGGACGATGATTCAGAGGCTGAAAGTCGTGAGAAAATTGGCCCTCCTCGTTGGATGGCTCCAGAAGCTTTCAACAAGGCTTACTGTATTTTGCGATCAAACAACGGATTTATAGACCGAACACTAGACGAGCGATCTGACGTCTATCAACTGGGCAAGGTATGTTGGCACATTATTCAGGGTGACATTCCCAATGGATGTTTAAAGAGCAAAGACTTCTCAGCGGGCGATCAAACGATTTATGGAACATTGCTGAAGCCGATGCTTCGATACCAGCGCGCCGAACGTCCGACACTTTCAGAAGTTGAAAACCAGCTTATTCCAATACTCAAGCGACATTCTGTTTAGTGAACCTATGGCTTAAATTCTTGCGTCATTACGGACCCGTGCCCCGCAATGACAACATGTATGATGAGACGATCCAAAGATCGGCTCGTCGCCAGGGAATTGCCCCGATCGAATTTGAGCACCCGTTCCAAACGCGCATTCTTGATTGCTTCAACCAAGCGACCGCCGACCCGGTTTCAGTCATTCTCACTGGCACGGCTGGCGATGGCAAAACTCATCTCTGCCGCCAGGTTTGGAAAGGGCTTGGTGGGGATCACCATGATTGGGCGTCCGACAATCCTTACCTGACCACCAGCTTTCACTACCCCAAGGATCGTGCGAATTGGCCGGAATCCGATGATCCGAGCCTGTATCGCGCAGTCAAAATCCATTTCATCCGCGACCTAAGTGGGTGGGCGCCGCAACAGGGCGCAGCGTGGGAACCTGATAAGGAGGCTCTGCTCCAAAAATTCTGCCACTCGCTGTTCAATCCCGACGCAGACGACATCTTCCTCATTGCAGCGAATGACGGACAGCTAATCGAGTCTTTCCGGCGCTTGCAGGACACCAGTGACATTGCGCAAGCGCGACAGGTGTTCGAGGATTTATTGGTTGAGGACCGGCAGGAGCAGCCCGGCATTCGTCTCAAGTTCTTTAACCTCAGCCGTGCTAACTCCGCCGAATTGTTCGACCGCGCCACCGAAGCTTTTCTCAAACATCCTGGCTGGGCTGGATTGACCGAAGGTGTCCCCGGCGAAAATGACCTTTTCGGTCCGAAATGCCCCATTCGCCGGAATTACGAACTGCTGCAAACACCGCTTGTCCAGTCGCGACTGCGGTCATTGCTCGAACTTTGCGACCATAACGGGCTTCATGTGCCGATCCGGCAGGTGCTCCTGCTTCTTGCCAACGCCGTGCTCGGCCATCCCGACGTTAAGGATCATTTGCTGATACCGGCGGACATTCCCAAAATCATCGCTGCCGGCACAGTTTCCAAGGCGAGTCTGTATAGCAACATTTTCGGCGGGAACCTTTCCGAGATTCGCCGTCAGTCCATCACGATTTTTGAATACTTCGAGCGGTTTCAAATTGGGCATGAGACCTCGAACCGCGTGGACAACCTCCTTATCTTTGGCGAGGGAGACGAACATCTCGGCCAACACTTCGACGAATTGCTTGCAAAGGACAAGTTTTACGGGGCGGACGAGCGGTTTTATGCGGCTAAACGCGAATATATTGAGGGCAACAGCGAGGGCGATGAGAAATCGCAAGCATTCCTCCAAATGCTGGTCAGCCAGCGGCGCGGTTTGTTCTTCAAGATTCCCAAGGATGACGAAAGCGAGTTGAACTTGTGGGAGTTGACGGTATTCAAATTCGCAGGCGAGTATCTGAATTCAGTTGTAGAGGTGCTGAAGACCGGCGCGACAATAAAACGCCCCATCCTTGCCCGCTTGGTGAAAGGGTTGAATCGCGTCTTCACAGGAATGCTGATCAACAGCGACCGAGAGCTATATCTGGCGACGAGCGGCAATTTCTCCCAAGCAAAAGTCAGTCGCATCTTGGTGGAACGCGTTTCCGTTGAGCCGAGCAAAGGGGAAAGGGTTGCGCTGCGTTTTGACGAGACAAATGGCCGTGTCCTCCTCACTGTTTTCTTCACCCCCGAAATCAAGGTGGATTTCAACCTGACGTTGATCCGCTACGAGTTTCTTTCGCGCATCGCCCTAGAGGGTGCGCTGCCCGCCAGTTTTTCAAAAGAGTGCTACGAGGACCTGCTCGCATTCAAGAGTCAACTAATCGCGTCCTTCGCGACTCGGCAGGCGAAGGACCAGACTGCTTCGGGTTCAACCATCGGACTGAACTTATTGTCGCTGACGGAACAGGGAATGCCTGATCCCCGATTTGTGGAGGTCGTTCCATGAACAATCCTCTGCAAACTTTGCCGCCGCCGGACAACTTCGACCAGTCCTCATCCATGTGGGTGGATGAAGCGATATGGGGACACCGGCTTTACGACGAGCAGTTGCCGTGGATGGTTTTCCTGGAGTTCTTGAACGTGTTTTACCACGAGTCAGACAAAGGCCGCGCCCTCGCTGAAGCCGGCGGTTTGAATTCGCTCAAGTATCGAGCGGCCCACCGGCTCTATCTGCGAAACATTCTGTTCAACAATCCGCAGCTTGCAGAAGTCCGCCTCAACCATCCGAGCGATGCAAGCCAATGGAACGAGTGGTTCAGGCGGATGAAGAATCTTCCGGGCGTGAACCTGCCCCGATTTGATTATTTGCAGAAGCATTTCCACAGCTTCGAGAACTTCTGCGAAGTTGTTTCTCTTGTTCGGACGACGAGTTTGGAGGTGGACAGCAACAAGCGCTGGTCCTCAAAGTTTGTTTTCCCCTACGGGCGCGACTGCCTTTACGAAGACCTCGACAACACCGCAGCCACCAACGACCGCCGCTTCTTCGGGCGCACCGGCGAAATCTTGTATCTGATGCTCTGCCGTGCTCAGTGCAAAGCCGAGTTATTGGAGGCACTGAAGCGGAAGCTGGAAACCACCGACTCGACATGGAACACCATTATCAAATGCCTCCAGCCTAATGACGACGATCAGGTGAGCGGTGAGCGTGCGAACGCATTCCTGCCTTACGCACAGCATTCCTGCTACGACGAACTGGCGGAGGACTGGCTTGCGATACTGCGCCTCAACATTCCCGGCTTCGATGTATTCCCCCACTTGGTCAATCTGGCGGGGCTGCATTTGGTGAAGTATCAACTTTCTGTTTCCCGGCAGGTGCTCGGCATTGCCAAGCCCTTGAGCCTGGTGTGTGAAGTTGTCGCGCCCAGAAAAACGCTGGTGCGCGAAATCTCCTGCGATTTGTATCAAGAGAACAACCTGTTGCCCGCACAAGCCGTCGAAGCGTTCATTTCAAACATCGAGGCATCCGAAGAATGGCAAAAAGCCATCAAAGAGAGCGGAGCATTCGAGAAATGCAAAACCATCTTGCTCGAAAAGGCGCGTTGGGGTGAGGATTATGAAGGGCCGGCGGATGCCGAGCAGTTGATTGGAGCGCTACGGCAGGCCGCGATAAAGCGCCACCGTCAGCACGTTGCGAACATTCACCGCAATTACGGACGAGAAATTGGCCTCGTTTCCAGACGTGGCACAATCAAGCTTCGGTATGCTCCCACCGACGCATTGCTCAAAACGCTGTTGTTCGCCAACGTCGAGAAGCGCGTTGAGTTGAACCAATTGCTACAATTGCTGCACCGGCGCTACGGAATCGTTTTCGGTGACAAGGAGGCGGAGCAAGTGCTCGCCAAAGACGAATTTGATAAGAAGGCATTCCAAGCCAATGCGCGGCGATTGGAACAACGGCTTGGCAGCTTGGGCTTGTTGCGTCGGCTTTCTGACGGCTGTGCCTACGTCGTCAACCCCTACCACAAGGAGGCCAAATGACCGGCGACGGGCTGATTGGCAAAGTCGCGGCCTGCTATTTGCGGGATCGACTGTCAGAGGATGATTCAACAGGAGTCGCGCGATACCTGCTTGATTGCCTGACCGCCAACCAAACCGCTGCGGTTGCCAAGACGATCTTGGCCGACGCAATGCTCGCAAAGCTGGTCGAGATTAAATTGCCGATTCATTTCGTTGGAAATCACGGACTGCCACCAGATGTTCTCACCAAGGAGCGCACGACCTACTTCCGAAATGCTGCGTGTGACAAGAGCGCCCTGTTGGTTGCCAACATTGGTGACGATGAAGAGCAGTCGCTCAAGGAACTTGTTCCCATTGGAGCACCGGAGTTGCGGTCGCACCCGGAGCTTTGGGTTACACTCGCAAGTGAGGGCTTGCCCATCACTGACCAGCACAAGCAATGGTGGACCAAGGCGCTTCAAAGCTTGCTCGAAGTCCGTCCATACGCACTGGACCGATTCGCGGAATACGTTCTCCAGACGCGACGTGCCATCGAAGACGGTCAACCCGTTTTGTTTGCGCTCGGAGTAGCGTTGCCCGCCCTCCACGTCCCCAGGGACACAGCATTCTTTTGCAACTTGAACGAGAAGACTGCCGGCCACGTTTCCAAGTGGAAAGCGCTTTACGCGCAGGCCATCAGAAACCGCGGCTGCTACCTCGTCAAACAAACCCCGACCCAGGCGCTCCTGCTGGAGGATGATTTGCTCGCAGCCTTTGAGAAGGTCAAAGATGCAATCCCCGGCGAAATTCATCCGACGATTGAGGCATTCATCCATGGAAACAGCGGCTGGAACGACGAAGCCGCCGCATTGGCGCAATGCGAGTGGGAATTGGTAAAGCCGTTGTTCGACGGGCTAAAGAAGGAGAAGTTCAATCTCGGCAAAGCGACACTGGAGTTTTATGACGAGCGCGAAGCAGACCTGTTAACGTCCGATGAACGCGGCTATCTCGCCCGGCTGCGGGACAGCAATCGCACCGAGGCACAAGACGAGGACGAAGACTTCTACCGGCGACATCGAAATGAACTCAAGGAACGTCCCGCGCTCAAAGCGCGATGGGACAGATTTATTTTCGGCACGCCGATTGAAACTGAGGACTTCCTTTTGGGCATCACCCTCTGCTTGGAATGGTTGTTCGACCAGGACATGCCGTCATCCAAGCGACGACTGAAAATCACCTGCGACCGTCGCACAAAAAAAGACCTGAAAGAATTGAATGAGGAGGCGGGTTTGTTTTTTGCCCGGCGTTATCGCGGCCTGAAGGCGTTACTTGGCAATCGCGTATCGTGGGAAGTCGGCGACTTGATGAATTTCGAGCCATTGAGTGACCAATGGCGCAAGGCGACCAAGCCTTACGTCAATCGGTCTGTTTCCAAGTCAGCGCTTCAATTGAAGTTCCTTCTTGAACTGGAGGTTGAGCTTTCGACCGGCACAACGGAGACGTATTTCAAGCAGCTCGTTTGGAAGTATGATCCGAATGCCATCGCTTGTGAATTCTCGGCGGATTGGGCGCGGCTGGCTGAACACCCTCTCGTGTTTTGCCGCGTCAACCGCGAGCCCGTGAGCGGCAAAGGGCGATACCAGTCACTCGACCTGCGTAACGTCCGCACCTTGTATCCCGCCCACGGTCAAGACCGTGGTTCGTTCGTCCCGATTCACAAGAAGGAGAATGACATCTCACTTATCTGGACCGCGAATCTCGCCAAGGCACAGGAACAGGGTTTCGTTTCTGAACAGACCGCATCGAAGCTGCTGAACCTTTTCCAAACATTTCAACAAGCGTATCAGACCGCAATTGCTGGGTTCAAAGAAGAAGGTCTGGCTTGTGAATCTTTGGTGAAGCAGGCGGAGGCATACGGTGCGCTTCTCCACGCCATCTGCAAGGAGGCTAAGGGCGACCGAAATCGCGAGACTTTGTTGCGTCCTCTTTTGCAGATTGGAACAGTCGTTGTTGAAGGTGGTCGAGTTACCGAGATTGTCGCGCCTTGGCAGCCGCTACGCTTGTCGGCGATGGCGAACAAGGCGCTGCAAGTCGCCGCGCTCATCCGACATCTGCTCACGGCGGATGAAGTGTTTTTTGGCGACCCGCCACTGTTTTTCAAGGAACTCGAAGCAGAACTGAAGCATCCGTATTACCCGGAGATCGTTCTTGGTTGGCACGCCACCAAGCCGGAGTTGCTTTCACTTACGGATCATCACCTAGACTACAGCCTGCACGAGTCTCCGGTGATCAACAACGACGGTTTCGACGACACAAACGAAAGCCCGGCGGAAACATCCTCACTCATCGTTGACCTCACGAAACGGTTTTTGTCGCTCTACCCGCACGAGCGCGCCAACCTTTCCGTAGTCCTTTACAACTGCGACTCGGCACGTCTGCCGTATGCGCTTGTAGATAAGATCAACGAACTCCACGAGGACGAGGAAGACATGCGCTGCCAAATCGTCTTGCGCCATCGCGACGGCACGAAGCTTCGGGAGCTTTACGAAAAAATCATCGAGTCATCCGACGCGGACGCGGATTCGTTCGTATCGAGCGAGGCGGCGAAGGATTTCATGGCGCGCCTCCGCATTGGCATCATGGCGGACCAAGCTCCCGTGCCCGATCCGAAAGACGGACCGCCGGCGGATATGGTTTTCTTGCAGGACGTGATCGCGCGCCACGCTGGACTTGAATGGTATTCGGAAACATGCGTCTCGGTGGAATCGGCATCTTTCATTCCCGCGCGTTGGTCGCGCCGCCGCCCCTCCGCCACGGACGACATGAAATCGGTCGTTTACCTTTGCTGCCCGGTGCAAACTAAGGAAGGTTGGGCGTTTATCACGGCGCTAACGGCTTTCATCAAGGGCGATTGGGATGGCAATGAATCCAAGCACTTACTTCCAGCCCGCCAGCTTGATTTCAACGAGAACAAGACACGGGAGATTTTCCGTGAAGTTCACAACCTCGGCAATTGGGTGGTCAACTTTGATGAATTGCTCGACCGTCGGCAGCTTTTGAATCAGGGCGTCAAAGTCATCCGCTACAAGCAGGGTGCGACGCAAGGCCGCAACATTTTGATTTCCTCCACCGCGCCGTTGAGTTTGCTGCGTTCAATGGTCTGTGGGCGAGTCAAGGACTTGAACCTTGAGCTTACGGATTCCGAATGTCGGGAACTCACGGACAAGTTCATCAACGACGCGAACGAGATTTCCGGCGACATTGTGCTGCGCGCAGCAAAACGCGGGCGCAATGCCAGCGAACTCATGGGGGTCGTTCTTAGCCGATTTATGATCCGTCATGAATTGGGCAAGAACCGGCGCTTCGGTTGGTATTTTCTGGACGACTACGCCGAATGGCTTGGGCAGCGAGAGGAGCAGATTGCGGACATTTTGGCAATTTCCCCGGAGCAGACACCCGAAGGCCACCTTCAGCTTGCCGTCATTATTTCCGAGTCCAAATACATTGACGTGGCGAGTCTTGCGACGAAGCGTAAAGAGTCGCAAAAGCAGCTTCGCGACACAGTTCGGCGAATTAACGACGCGGTATTTGGCGACCCCAAGCGTCTCGACCGTGATTTGTGGTTGTCGCGTTTTTCCGATTTGATGCTGAACGGAATTCAGTTTCCCGCAAACTCGCCCATTGATTTGGCGGCATGGCGCAGGGCCGTGCGCGATGGGGAATGCGGCATCCATCTACGCGGCTATTCACATGTTTTCGTTTCCGGCCCTTCAGACTCCGGCGAATGCTCGGATTTTGCCGATGTCGCCGAGGCAGAGCATTCCTACCAGGAAGTGTTCTCGCGAGCCAAACTGCGAGAACTGGTCTTGAGCTACTGGAAAGACTCAAATCCCGTTTCAATTCGCAAAGCCGTGGCGGGCGATGACCACTGGAAGGAACAAATTTATCGGAAACCTTCGGATCGCGTGCAAATAGTTCAACGCCGCAAGTCAAGCGACGACGAATCGGAGAATGGCGGTGGCGCATCTGGGCAGCCCGGCAAAGAGCCGCAGCCAAAACCCGTTCCGCCAAATTCTTCCACCACCATGACGCCAAAGCCAACTGCGGTTGATCCAAGCCAATCACCACCCGCCACACCATCACCAGTCGGCCCGTGGCCGTATCCGCAAATCACTCAACTCCTCACCAATTACGAGGGCGGAACACAAGACAATGCCGCCGACGCGGAGTGGCTCAAACAGATTGAGAATCTCTGCAAAGGCGCTCTCCAACAATTTCAGCTTCAATCCAAACTGTTGACGAGCGCCCTGACTCCGAACGCCGCGCTGCTGAAGTTTCAGGGCAGCGCAAACTTGACCGTTGAACAGGTGCTTCGCCGCCGCTCGGAATTTCTCACAACACACAAACTGAACGTGATTTCAGTGCGCGCCGAGCCGGGAATTGTCGCAATCGCCATCGCGCGCCCAAATCGCCGCGTGCTGCACCTGCCGGAGGTCTGGAAGACCTGGAAGCCAGATTGTTCCAACGGCAATCACGATTTGCTGATAGCCATCAAGGAAGAAGACAGCAGCCACCTGTTCGTCTCTCCACGGGCCAACGCCCCTCACACGCTCATCGCCGGGTCAACAGGCAGCGGCAAGTCGGTGCTGATGCAGAACATCATCTTGGGCATCGCTTGCACCAACACGCCCCAACAGGCCCGGATTGTTCTGATCGATCCAAAACTCGGCGTGGATTATTTCGCGTTCGATGGCCTGCCCCACCTGCAAGGCGGCATCATCGAAGACCAGGAAAATGCCATCCTCACTCTGAACGAACTCGTTGGGGAAATGAACCGGCGTTACGCGGTGCTCAAAGAAAATAAAGTCTCCAACATTTTTGACCTGAACAAGAGACCAAATCCCACCGAACGCTTGCCATTCATGTGGGTCATCCACGATGAATTCGCCGAATGGATGCTGACAGAGCAATACGCCAAGTCTGTTTCAGATATTGTCGGTCGGTTGGGCGTGAAAGCGCGAGCTGCGGGCATCTCACTCGTATTCGCCGCTCAGCGTCCTGACGCGAATGTGATGCCGATGCAGCTTCGGGCAAATTTAGGCAATCGCTTGGTGTTGCGAGTGGATGGTGAAGGCACGTCTGAAATTGCCCTGGGCGAGAAAGGGGCGGAGCGACTGCTCGGAAAAGGCCATCTGGCCGCAAAGCTCGAAGGCGAGCAGTCTTTGATCTATGCCCAAGTCCCCTTTGTTGATTCAAATTTCTTGACGGAAACCGTCGAAACATTGAAAGCCGCACCGCCGCCCTAACCGTGTGCAATCAGCTGCGGAGCACGGCGACACTCCGAATGAGTGCCTCAACGCAGGCATCAATTTCATCTTCGCGCGAGTTGAATCCCAACGAGAATCGCAATGACTGCCGCGAGGCTAATCCGTGCGGCTTCATTGCTTTGAGGACATGTGATGGCCCATCCGAATTGCCAAGGCAGGCAGAGCCCTTTGATGCACAAATGCCGGCTTGGTCGAGCATGGTCAGCAAGGCATCAGACTCAACTCCATGAAATGCGATATTCGTCGTGTTGGACAACCGCCGCGTTGGGTGTCCATTGACTTCTGTATCGGGAATCCGCGTTGTGACGGCTGTTTCGAGCCTATTGCGCAGCAAACGCACCTTTGTTTCGTAAGTGTGGATACGATTCTTCCCAAGTTCGGCGGCTTTACCCATCCCGACGATTAGCGGAACATTCTCTGTGCCGCCGCGCAATCCCCGCTCTTGATGCCCGCCGTGCAAGAGCGGAAAGAACGGAGCACCCCTCCGCACATAAAGTGCCCCAATGCCCTTCGGGCCAAAGAATTTGTGGGCTGAAAGTGAAAGGTAATCAACCGGCGTTTTTCTCACGTCAATTTCCAATTTGCCAGCAGCCTGCACAGCGTCGCAGTGAAACAAGACACCTCGTGCATTGCACAATTCGGCAATTTCTTGAGTCTGGAACAGGACGCCCGTTTCATTGTTCGCCCACATCAGACTTACCACCGCCGTTGCATCTTTCACCGCAGATTCTACATCTGCCAGGCTTAGAAGCCCCTCGCGGTCCACCGGCAGGCGAGTGATGCTGAAGCCCTCTTTCTCCAATGAATCCGAGTGATTCAAAACGGAGGAATGTTCGACTACCGAAGTAACGACCCGCTGCCTTTTCAGGTTTGATCTGAGCGCCGCATGAATCGCAGAATTGTTGCTCTCGGTTGCGCAAGAGGTAAACACGATTTCCTCGGGCAACGCACCAATCAATTTTGCTACCTGGCTGCGGGCAGACTCAAGAACTGTTTGGTTTCTTGATCCGAACCGATATGCACTGGAAGGATTGCCCCACTCCTCGCAAAAGTAGGGGCGCATCGCCTCGAACACTTCTGGGGCGACTGCCGTGGTTGCGTTGTGATCCAGATAAACCATGCGCTGCTCAGAGCATACGCGAAACCGGAAAACCTCCGCAACGTTGAGAGCAAAGAGAAACAGGGGGCGAACACCAAACCGCAGACCTCGCCGTGACCAACGCACGGTTTGCGGGCTGGCGTCGCCCCGCCTCCCTCCGACCACATCCCGCAAACCGCGCGCTCGTCACGAGTGGGCATTCGCCGAAATGCCACAAGCGCGGCGGGCTTCCGTCTGCGGCTCGATGGCGGGACGTTCCGCTGCGGCTGCGTTTCGCTAATCGCTTCTCTCCGTCCTTCGCTCCACTTTCCCCGCTCACCGACCGCAGACCGAAGCCAAAGTTGCAGCGCCGACAGGCTCATGTCTTGCCGATACCGATCAATAAAAATACAATCTGGCATTGATGGCAGGCCCATCCGACAAGACCGTCAAAAGGTTGTTTGCGCTCTCGCGCAATCGTTGCGCCTACCCTAAATGCGAAACCCCCATCGTTCACCCCAGCGGAACGGTCGTCGGCGAAGTCTGTCATATTAAAGCCCAAAATACCGGCGGGCCGAGATTCGATCCGCAGCAATCCGACGAGGCTAGGCACTCCTTCGAGAACCTCATTCTGCTGTGCGGCGTGCATCATCGCGTTGTTGATGACCAACCTGCCACCTACACGGTTGATTTACTGGCCGAGATGAAGGAGATGCACGAGCGCGATGGTGATATTGAACTGTCCCAGGAGGCGGCGCGCATGGCGCGGAAGCTGTTTGAGCATTCCCAATTGAGCATTCAGGCGGCCAGCGGCGCGCAAGTCATGGTTGCCAGCCCGGGGGGAATTCAAGCACAGCAGGTCGTCATCAAAACTGCCAAACGCCGCGCACCCAATGTGATGCCGACTCAAGGGGCGATTGGCCATAATCTCGCCAAACGCAATTACACGCTCCATCTGATCGAGCGATACAACGATTTCCAAAAGTGGGATGATTCAAAGCTGGGCAAAGGCAAATTCATCGTCATCCACCGCGCCATCAAAACGGAGTTCGGCTCGAAGTGGGATCTTGTTCCCGAGTCACAATTCCCGCGATTAGTGGAATATCTCCAGCACCGGATTCTCAATTCCAAGCTTGGACGCATCAAGAACAGTCGGGGCGAGAAGTGTTTCAGCACATGGGAGGAATGGTTGCAAAAGAACCACGGGGGCGAAACGTAGTGACGCAACACCATGCCACGTTTCAACCTTGAATCACCCAACTCACTTTCCCAAAAGTGTGACCTCACGGATTTGACCGCTTGGGCACTAAACGAAGCAAAAGTCATCGGCGACCGTGCTGTGCGTGACTGCGTAACCGATGTATGCAAATCCTTGGACATATTTGTGCGCTGGCCCGCCAAGGCCGTCCTGCTTTGGAGTGGCTGCGACCGAATTGCACCGCCGGGAGCGCGTCAACGCATCCACACTTTTCCCAATGTCATCAAAGATGCGGCAAAGCGGGTCAAAGCACCGCTCGATACCCGCTCAAATGGCCCGGCAATCGTGGCATTCCTGGTTGCTGGCGGCATTCGTCCCACCCGGTTTGGCAGTCACAATTCATGGAGCGTTCACCGCATCTACTCGGGGAAATTTCCTTATCTCGGTAAGGTCAACACACTTCATGCGGCTAAGGAAGGACTCCACTTCACGCAAAGTGCAGGACTGATTGCCGTGCATCCAATCGCTGATGGAATTTGCGATGAGTATCCGTTTTTCTCGTGGCTGCTCCGCGCAGAAGCATTTCGCCGCTACGGCTACGATCCTGACGGCGTCTTCTCCGATTCTCCAACGGACCAATACGGATTTGCCAGAAATCACACCACAGAAATCATTTGCTCTGGTGACGGGAAGCACATTCTTTAGCCCGGGACAATGCGATGAAACCTCTTTCGATGGTATGGCGGCGGCGGTCGCGTCAAGGTTGTGCGCCCCGTTGCCCCGCGCCTCCACCTTGACCCGCCCGCCGTCGCCGGGGACTTTTGCCTCTAGGTTTTCATCGCGGGAGTCTGTCGCCGCCGGGCGACAGGGGGCATTTTTACCCTGAAATCAGGGTAATCCCTGCTATGCTTTTGCTCGTCACTCGTGTTTAATGACAGGGAATTCACGTTCAATGGTCGAAGTCCAAATCACATGACGTGAGAACCACGATTCAACAGTCCTGGTATCGAAACGGTCAGCTCCGCGAAGAAATGCCTCTCCGAAACGGTAAACGGCACGGTGTTGCCCGGCTCTGGCACAAGAACGGACGCCTCGCCTCCGAGGAACGCTACGCCAATGGGCTTTTGCACGGCATTTGCCGCCAGTGGAGCGAATCCGGCCGGTTGCTCGGCCAATTCCGCATGGTTCAAGGCACGGGGGTTCAGCGTGTCTGGCACGACAACGGCAAGCCCCAGATGGAACTGTCCACCGTTCACGGTGAATTCTGCGGTCGCAGCCGGAGCTGGCTGCGGGATGGCACTCTCTTGGCCGATGACATCTTTCTCTGCGGCAAGCTCGTCAACGTGGACGCATATCGTGTGGCGGCCACCAAGGATAAATCACTTCCGAAGCTCGGACGGGCTAGGCGCAAGGCTTTGAAGCCCGTTTCAGAACCGCACATCCATCGGGTGTTCATCGCCGCGCAGTTGGCAAAGCCAAATGGCCGGGAGGCGCGGGTGTGGTTGGAAGAAAAGTCTTCCGGCCGAGCCTTGGGACGGTTCAAACGCCAGAGCGATGCGGCGAAGTTTGTCGCCGCGCTTTACAATGCGGGCGCAAGCAAAGTGATCGCGCCTGACGTGTATCGCAGCAAGAGGGGCGAGGGGTTCGCCGATGCGTTGCTCGTGCGTCTGCCGAAGTCTTCCGCCCAACGGAAAGCGATCCGAAATGTTTGCGCCCAGCTCCCGAAACGAAAGCTGGGCGCAGTGCAGCCGGATGCGGATATGGGCGAGGCGTATCTGTTTCTCTCCTTGGCCTGACTTCAGTAGATGCTGAGGCGGTCGTGCAGTTCGTCATGGGCGAGGATGCCGCAGGCCGGACGACCCGCGAGAAGGCATTCCGTTACCGCGTCGCCCACCAGCTTCTCCACTGCGTCGCGCATCGGACGCGCACCCAGCTTCGGATGAAACCCTTTCCGCACCAAGAACGGCAACGCCGTCTTGTCGAGTTCGACTTTGTGACCGCGCACCGCCAGAAACTCGATCTCGCGGGAAAGAAACTTCTCCGCAATCTCCAGTTGATGCTCGTAGCTCAAACGATGGAACACGAGCTTCTCATTCACGCGGGCGAAGATCTCCGGGCGCAGAGCTTGTTGCGCACGGGTGAGGACATGGCGTTCGAGGGTGGCTTCGTTTGAGTGTTGCAGGCTCATCAGCTCCGCCGAGCCGATGTTCGACGTGAGCCACACATAGAATCCGCTGAAATCCAGCGTCTGCCCCGTCGCCACCGTGAGCCGGGCGGCATCGAGCAGTTGCAGCAGAATGTCCAGCACGCGCGGATGCGCCTTCTCAGCCTCATCAAACAACAGCGAGCCTTCCGACGCCCGATCCCGGACCGCGCCAAGGTAGCCGATTTCTCCCAACCGCGCGCCGAGCAGCAGGCCGAGGGCTTCCTGATTCTGAAATTCTGACATGTCGAAGCGGAACAATTTTCCTTCGCCGAACACGTGATTGGTCGCCACGACGACCGTTTCAGTTTTGCCCACGCCGGTTGGTCCGAGCAGGAGGAAGCTGCCGCGCGGGCGCGAAGGTTTGGTGAGACCGAGTTCGCCCCGGCGCACCGCCGAGATGATGCGCGGAATTGTGTGGGCTTGACCGCGGATTTCGCGCGGCAGCAACACGTCTAGTTCCTGGAGTTTGGTTAGCTTGTTTGAGTCTGGTGTTTTGTTCATCGCCTACCTTTACCAAGGACATCCCCGCACCTTGTGTCGCTCCTACACCCGAACGCCGGTGCGTTCCTTCATGCTGCGTCCCGTGATCAGCGCGGTAGTCGCTGCTCCAGTAACAACAACAAAAAAACGACTCGTATGAAGCTCATCAAACACATCAAACCCATCGGTCAGAAAATCCGTTCGCGGCTGCCTTCGCTCCTGTTGGTCGCCGCCATCCTTGCGATGAACACCATCTCAGCCTTTGCGCAGGGCACTGGCTTCAGTTCCACCGACCTCAAGACCGGCATCAGCAACAGCCTCGCCGTCATCATGATGTTCGGCTTCGTCCTCGGCATTGCCTGCGTCATCTACGGTGGCTTCGCCATCCGGCGCGGCGACGTGGACCAGGGCAAGATGTCCATCATCGGCGGCGCGATCATCGCCGCCGCTCCGGCGGTCATCTTCGCATTCTACAAAATCTTTGGCATCGACGGGAACAGCAGCGTCGGTGTCGGGAACTTCTGACGAGAACCCGCCCGCGAACCAACCCGCCACCCGCCGCCCCGAGCCATCATGAAAGCTGAACTCCGCCTCACCGATACCAACGCCGCCTCCGACTCCAAAGGCCGGACGTGGGGATTGGAGGGCGGTTTGTTCTGGTGGCTCGTGGGCGGCATCGGCGCGGGCATCACGGTGTTCTTCGTAGCCCTCGTCATCGTGAAATCATCGCTGCTCACGGCCCTCGGCGTCGCACTGATTCCCGTCGGGCTTTGCCTCGCCTACATCTTCGGCCTCCGGCAGGGCAAGCCACCGGGTTACGACCGCGACATGTTCGAGCGCGTGTTCACCGGCGGCGGCTTCGCTCCAGAAACCGTGCGTCTCACTCATCCACTCGCAAACGATCAGCCATGAGCCGCCACATCTTTGAACAACTCGATACCGCCGACCAGGCTTTGCGTGAGAATCTTCACCGCAACGACCTTGACCCCACCGCCCGCCAACACATGGAGCGCGCTTTGTCCCACGTCCGCGAGGCTTACGTGGCGACCAACGAAATCGGCAAGGCGCGCTCCGTCTCGCAACTCGTCGCCGATCTGGAAAAGGTAAATCACATCGTGGCCAAGGTGCGCCGCCGCGAGCAGTTCGCCCCCAGCACCACCAAACCCATTCGTGTCTGACCTATGTTCGAGCGCGCACCCAACGGCTTTTTTACTCACGACCTCATCGTGTTCAACCATCTCCGGCGCGGCGGCTATGTGTCGAAGGGCTTCATCTTCGAGTCGCCCGATTTGACGAACAGCCCCATCGCCGACCTGAACGATTTCCAGGATCAACTCTGTCTCTTGCTGGCGTCTCTCCACGAAAGCCAGCGGCTACAAGTGCAATACTTCTGCGATTCCGACTACAAGGGGGAGTTGCTGCGTTACCAGCAGGAGACAGAGAAGTTTTCCAACGTCTGGACCAAGCGCGCCCGCAACGAACGCTTCGCGCGTTACTGGCAGGCCATGTCCGAACGCAAACTCCGCCGCCAGCGCGTCATCTTCTACATCTCGCGCGCGTTGGAGAACGTGCCGACCAAGTTCCAGACCGCCGCCGCCCGTCGTGACTATTACAACACGTTGCTCGACCAGCTTCAGACCGAGTTCGAGCACGTTCACCGGCTGTTGCTCGAAATCTTCGGCTCCGGCGGAGCACGCGTGTTGCCGATGACCGACGCCGACCACTTCCGGCACTACAAGCGATTTCTCAATCCCTCACTCAACGACCGGTTCGACTACGATCCGGCGGACGGCTTCGCGCCCGAGCTTTCGATTCAGGAAAATTGCTGGCACAGCGAAGGCAACGGCCAGTCCGATTTCGGCTTCTTCCTCGACGGCCATTATCACTCGCTCATCGTCCTGACCCGTTGGCCGCGCACGACGTATCCCGGCATCATCCAGCGCCTCACCAATCTGCGCCTGCTCGACTACACCATCACGGTGAACATCGATCCGCTCCCCATCACCCAGGAAATCAGTAAGGAGGAAAAGGAGCACGACCGTGTGGCCGGTGACTACGCCAGCGAAAAGAAAATCTCCCTGCTTACCGTGATGGAGAAGAAGCAGAAGAAGATTCATGCGCTCATGCAGGGGCAAACCATCCCGTTCCATGCGATGTTCGCCATCCGCGTGTGGGACAAGACCCGCGACGGTCTGAACGCCAAGGCCGGGGCGATCAAAAACGCCATCAACTCGATGAACGCGGCCCAATACTTCGAGAGCAATCTACCCAGCACCTCGAAGAACCTCTTCTTCCAGACATGGCCCGGCTGGACGTTTGGCCGTTACGAACACCGGAAGCTCTACGCCGAACATCGCTTCCTCGCGGACATGCTCTCGGTCACAAGCACATTCACCGGCCATCTGGCGACCGCCGAAGCGATCTATGACGGCCCAGCCAACAACCTTGTCGGCA
>Ga0302242_1000989_pt1 | contig 23597 bp, 13 predicted proteins | sample AAG_UR_Lys_MG_FD_193510 | JGI IMG/M metagenome (GOLD analysis project Ga0302242, IMG submission 193510) | Enriched activated sludge microbial communities from anaerobic digester in WTTP, New Holstein, Wisconsin, United States - AAG_UR_Lys | ecosystem: Engineered > Bioreactor > Anaerobic >...
GAACAACGGAATCCTTTCTCGCTGAGTGCAGGTATTCAAAGGCTTCACAGCGTTTGTTGATTTTACTGTTACATCCACGCACAGGATGAGTCTTACGATTTCTATATGGCTCATCACTTCTTTGAAGAACTTATCGTGAGGATTCGTGATCTTGTGCATTGGGCTCCTCCCTATAGAGAAAACTCGTTCACGGGTATTATACACTAATAAAGAGGGGAAGTTTGGTTTCCGGAAGCGAAAAAAGAAAAAAAGAAGGTTTCGCACAGAGGGTACGGAGAACACAGAGGGCACGGGGGAAGCTTCTTGGGAACGTCCTGGGAACGCCAAACTTTAGTTTGGCATGTCTTCTGGGAACGTCTGTGAACACCAACTTTAAAGTTGGCAGGTCTTAAAAGAAAAACAGGGTTCGCACAGAGGGCGCAGAGAACACAGAGAAAAGACTGAAGAAAACTCGTAGGGTCGACTTCCAGTCGGCTTGTTTCTCTAGGAAGGCCTGGGAACGTCCTGGGTACGCCGAACTTTCGTTCGGCATAGTTTTATCTTTTCACTGGGAACGTTCGCAAGCGCAGCATCGCGGCGTAAGCGCCCCTTCTTTTCGCGAGGGCGCGATACGCTTGGGAACGTCCTGGGAACGCCCTGGGAACGCCAAACTTTAGTTTGGCATGTCTTCCGGGAACGTCTGGGAACGCCAATCTTTAAATTGGCATAGTTTTTCGAAGAGAAAAGTGCGGGTTTGCGCACAAAGAATACAGAGAAAAGACTGAAGAAAACTCGTAGGGCCGGCTTCGAGTCGGCCTGCCTTTCCGGGAAGGCTCTAGGAACACCTGGGAAGGCCCTGGGAACGCCAACTTTTAAGTTGGCATGGTTTCTAGAAGTGAAAAGAGAGGGTTTCACGCAGAAGGCGTGGAGAGAGGCTGAAAACATTTAAAATATGCCGTGCTTAAGTGCGGCGGTTCCAGAGCGGTCGGAAGAGGTGGGGGTCTGAAGAAAATGGAACAGGGGTTTTATGCGAGCGAAAGGCAGAAAAATGGACTTTCAGAAATGCGCCCCGGATATAAACCTCGGAGTTTTGAAAGGTTAGAGGTCAAAGGTCATTAGATATAAACCGTAAAAATAGCGAGCAGTGGCAAAATGTCAAGGCTCGCTTTTTCTTTTTCGCTGTTTATACCATTTAGAGGGTCTTCCCGTGACAAAGTCAGCGCTTTTATCGCAATTTGTAGCACTTTTAAGAAAGTGGGGCTACCGCGGAAAAAGGTAACAATATACGCACCTGCTGTTTCTTCTCGCCCGGAGCGTTTTCTATTCTTTCCCTTTAAAGTAGGTTTCGAACTCACGGCAGCTGGGATTGCTCCCCTATCTACGTGACGTTTCCCTGACTTCAAGGAAGGCTTCGTACATAAATTGGAAAACTACCTGGTCGTGAAGAAGCGAATCAACCATCGTGAGCTTCTTCGGCAAGCAAACGCGGGGGTTGCCGTTTGCGATGCTTCCCTGACTTCAAGGTAGACTTTATACCCGTGAACACCGCTTCTATTCTATCATTGAACTTTCGGGATGTCAAGGGGATTTTTGGGACTTTTCTATCGATATTCGAGTTATTGTCAAACTCAAAAAACCAAAGATCGCGCCGCGCTAAAGTGCGTTCCCCGGGCCTTCCCAGAGAGACAGGCCGACTTCCAGTCGGCCCCGCGATTTTTCTTCAATCTTTTCTGTGTGTTCTGTGCGCCCACTGTGTGAGCTTTTTTCAATACACGCCAACATTGAAGTTGGCATTTCCAAGGAGCTCCCAGGGGCTCGACGGGCCCGAAAGGGCGGGGGTTAGGCGTGGAGGATTTTGTAATACGCATCGCTTACGGCAGCGACGACTCGCTCGACTTCGTCTGGGGTGTTGTATCTCCCGTAAGAAATGCGGATCGCGGACTGGGCCCGCTGCTCGGATAGGCCCAGCGCGAGGAGGACGTGGGATGGGGCGTGTTTGCCCGAGACGCAAGCGGCGCCCGTGGAGACGCAGACGCCCTTCAAGCTGAGTACGTTCATCAACGCTTCACCGGATACTCCTTCAAAACCGAGATTGATTAGTCCGGGTAGTCGAGGATTACTGTCCCCGTTGACCCATACTGTCGGGATTTTCGCTTTTATACCGTCTACGGTATCCTCAACCATTTTCCGCAACCGTTTCGCTTCGGAGTCCATCACGCCAAAGCTTTCTTCGAGCGCGTAACCGGCCGAAACGACACCGGCGACGTTTTCGGTTCCAGCGCGTAGCCCACGTTCTTGTTCGCCGCCGGTCAATAAAGGAGCTAGTTCTATTTCCGCGCGTTTATACAGTATCCCTGCGCCTTTCGCTCCATTGAACTTGTGAGCGGATGCGGTGAGAAAATCCACCGGAAGGCGGGAAAGGTCAACGGGGATATGCCCGACCGCTTGCACGGCGTCCGTATGAAATAGAACGCCCCTATTTCTCAGCAACTTCCCTATCGCATCAACCGGCTGGACCGTGCCGATCTCATTGTTGGCGAGCATAATGGAAACCAATCTGGTGTGCGGTTTTATGACGTTTTCCAGGGCGGTGAGATCAACCATTCCCTTCTCATTGACAGGCACGTAAGTGATCTCGACCCCCGATCTTTCGAGGGCTCGGCACGTATCCAACACGGAATGGTGTTCGATTTCTGACGTCACCATATGCGTCGGCTTACCGCGATAGGCGTTCGCTATAGCTCGAATCACCCAATTGTTCGCTTCCGTGCCTCCGGAGGTAAAGAAAATCTCTGTTTCTTCCGCCCCTATCGCTTCCGCCACTTGCCGACGCGCCTGGGTGATCGCCCGTCTCGCCTTCACGCCGAATGAATGCTGGCTAGAGGCGTTTCCATATTCCCCTTGCAGAAATGGGAGCATCTTTTCTAAAACGGTATCGGGTATTTTCGTCGTCGCGGCATTATCCGCATAAATCACGGTCTCGCCCTCACTCGATTGTCGGAATCTATGAAACCGGATATCCGTATTTTTGAATGTCTTCTTAGCCGAAAAGTTCGCAACCGGCGTCTTTGAACTCTTGAATGCGCTCCTCCAAATCCTCGACGGCTATCTCGAGGTGTTCGGCCAAGCATCGCATACAGAGAAGGTTTCTTTGCTCGCGGCCAATGAGTTTTATGTTGAGTCCTACTTCGTCGCGTGTCAAATCCTTCTTGCCACAAATGTAGCAGTTCGCTTTTCTTATCGCCTTCACGTCTTAACTTTCTGACGATTCCCTAACGGTGAACGCAGGGATGCTCTTTCCCTTGTACTCGCTGTCCAATAGGCCTAGTTGAATTTTTATTAGATGTCGCATCTGCATTGCGGGTCTTAAACAATAACGTCGGAATTCGATCGGTTCGATATCTTCCGGTGCGCGTACATTCGGAAATAGTAGTTTCAAGTAGGCTGTCGCAATTCTTTTTACCGCTTCGGTGTCGCGAGTGTCCGCCGCTTCGGGTACGACGATCAACGCGTCAACTATTGCGCGGTAGCTCGGATCGTCGCGTAACTCGTGCAAAATGGAACAAAAATACTCTGAATTCAACGCCCAACCGGAGATCTTCATATCATCGTTCATACGAGGAATTTTCCATCCTTCGATAAAGCCGTGGAAGCGGTCTATGAGCGCGGATTCGTGGAAAACGGGCGGTAGTTCCTCGAACATACTTTCGTACTCGCTCATTTTATCCCTGGGGATGTTACCGCACAGTACGATGCCAGCGTCGGAAGTGCCTTCCACTTTTCCCACGGTGTAAACGCCGTTTTCCATATAGCCTTTGAGGGCGGCGCGCATTTCGTCCAGAGGATGGAAGTTAATGGTCTGCACCTCGTCGAAGACGATGAAATCGTGGCCGGCAATTAACCCGTGCTCTTTCCTCTGGATGTCGTAGAACAACTTGGCGCGGGTCATCAATCCGCCGGAGGATAGCCACCCGAACCGACTGACCCTACCGAAAAGGTACGACTTTCCGGTGCCTTTCGGGGCCAGCTCTACTAAATTGAGCCTTTTCTCCACAAAAGGTAGAAGGCGCGTGAGCATCGTGAGTTTTGCGTCGTCGTTCGCATACCCATCCGCATTATAGTCTATCGCGCCCAGCAGCACATCGATCCATTCTTTGGTCGTGAACTCGTTCCGGGTGTCTTTGTAATAATCCACATCCACTACGTACGGGCAAAAATTCTTGAAACTTCTCAATTGAATTTTGCCTTTGCGTTTGAGTCCGTCGTCGGGCTCCAAGTACTCCAGCTCGACGAGACCCCATATTTCACGGCTTTTTGTCAGATCGTTGGAGCACGTGAACCAGACTTCCGGCGGTATACGCGTCTCCTTCGTCGTCAAACCGAAGTCCGGAAGGCTAAAGGAAACCCCTCCGGTTTTGATATCCACATCGGCAGACACCTTCGCCAAAAAACGCACACGTTCCATTTCGGTGACGATCTTACTCTTGATCGCAGTCCAATCGTCTTTTCGCGGGATATTCTTCCGAATGAAGGCAAGCATCTCCTCTTGGTCGAACTCCCCGGTCTCTAACATAAATTTCTTGAGTAACCAATCCCGCATGAAGGAGGGCAAAGAAAGGCTGGCAAAGAAGTTGCTCTTTTTTAGGTCTTTGAAGACCACCATCTCTTCGAAGCAACTCCGTAATTTATCGATCATTTCGCACGCTCCTTAAAAATCATCTCGTACTTCGATGCCTTTGCTCTTGATTGTGAAGTCCTTGCTGACAATATAGTTTTGATTTTCATAAATTTCCATCTTGTATTGCCCTTTCTTCAACCCCTGCAGGACAACCCTGAAGCGGCTCTTTTCTAGCTTCTCAGCTTTATAATTGGTTCCGTTCACCCGAGTCATAACGTTATCGCAGTCTGGGGTAATAATCAAGATGAGCTCAGCCGCTTTTTTATGACTCACTTCCGCCACGTTATTTTCGAAAGTGACTTGAATACTTCTAGTCTCTAATGTCAGCATGATTATTGGTACGAGAATCTCTTCTAGCGTCGCGCCTCCGTGAACCTCGACGCTCGCGGATCTCGAACCTCTGAACCGTGAATAATCCGCCACGATCGCGTAATCGTTTTCTTTGGTGATGTTGTCTCCCTTGGGTAATACGGCTCCTTGGCAATACCGCCCGCTCGATTTCGCTTCGCATCCTCCACTATCGATTATGATATCCGGGCTGATCACCGCCAGTCTGCTGGCTCCGTGATCAGACGCGATTATTACTGTGTCGAAATCGCCTGCTCGCAGTTTTACCGCCGCTCGCTCGATGGCTTCACGAACGGCGTCGAGTTCTTCCGGCAAGTGTATCGGGTAAGGCGACTTGTGAAAATCATACCCACGCTCGGGATTATGTTTCAGGTCATCGATGGTCTTAATGGGATTTTCTTTTTGGCCTTGCCACTCATCGTAAAACTCCCTGTTCACGCCCGTGATCGTTGGTAAATTCGCCCTCGCGATTGTCGGATCGTATTTCAATTTGAATTCCGCGCATAGTTTTTGGATATACCCCAAATACTCTACTCCCAGAGCATCCAAAAAAATGAGCAGGGTACGATCCGTTTTGATGTCTGAAAAAACCGTTGAACGGGTCGGGAGGGAATTGTAAGGACGTTTCGCTCCGTATACTTTTACTAATTCCGCGAACGATGCATCGACTGTGTTATACACCTTGCATTTCTTATAGGCGGAGAAATAGGCCGTCAAACTCTCATCGACGATCCGATAATCTTGTAAATAGGCGAACAACGCGGGATAGCTCGTTTGAAGATAGTCACCCTTCGCGCCCTCCCCCAAGGCGACGAGAACCTCTTGTTTCTCGCGTTTCGTGTTATCGGTCAAATAGGCGATCCGATCCGTGCCGTGGCGATGGATCAGCGGGATGAAATTTGCGATGTCCGCGTCACTACAGCCTTTCAACAACGTTTTCCTCTGTTCGTAAAAAACAGGGAACCGACTGTCCGATAGACCAATGTCGAGAATAGCGTTTTTCGCGGTCTCTAGCAAATCGTCCGAGGTTGTCGTTTTGGAAACCACGAAACCTAAATAATCTCGGCTGTTTGCGAAGATTTTTAGCCAAATGAAATAGAGCCAGGATACATAATCGTTCGATTTCGCATATTTCAAGAAGCATAGCTCTGGGGGCGAAAAACGGTGGCCTTCTAAATAACGACGGAAGTCCTTCTCGTTCCCATCGAACGCAGCGAGCAACTTCCTCCAGTATTCGGGGGTTCCGTTAGCTGGCGATAGGTTCTTGAATACAGCCGGGTACCTGTTATTCAATTCGGCGAAATGATTTTCGGGATCTATCACCGTAACATTCGCGATTCGTAGCGCTGTCTTCACCTTTCCGGGTGGATTCCCCATTTCACAAGCCTTTAAATAGGCTTTTATACCGTAAACCACCTCATCCTCGTTGACAACAAAATTCTGAGGGACATCCTCCGGGAGGACGACTCGAGATACCGTCCGTGGGTCTTCCTTTATGATATCTTTGAGCACGGGGTACATAGAGGCGCCTAACAGTATGACCACGTGACTCTTGGGCTGCAAAGTCATCGCTTTGTACCGAGTTAGGTATTTCTTTGCTTCGCCAGCTTTGCTGACTAAGTAGTCGCCAAAGCCTAGGAGCAAGGAGTTCCCCTGGCTCGATCGGACGTCTTTTTCTAGTTTTGCGATATCCGGTTCTTTATCAGCCCCAACACAATAGCCGCTGACGTAGATTATTTTTTCCTGCTGATTTGCTTGAAGTACCTCTTGGTACTCCTCCGGTGAAACCACGACTAAAAGGGGAAATTGAGACGCGCTGCCGAAGTACTGCTTTATTTTTGCTATTGTGTCGCGCATTATGATCCCACGCCGCCGTCTTCCAAGATCTCGATACCGACGGTCATATTGCCTTCAACGAGACGTTTCAAGTATTCTTTAAGTTTATCGGAATCCATACTGTCTATGCGGCGTATCACTCTCTGAAAAGGCTCCTGGCTGTATTTCTTTTGAGCCAATTCCTGAATCAGCCAGTTGACATCTGGGTGTCCGCTCCAATCGTAAGGGCTGACGCGCGTACGTTTACTCAAATGCTCTCGAACTTCGTTTAGGTCGGTCAAGACGGCCTTATACCGCCCGAGGATAGCGTCTTGGAAAGCCCTGTCGACGGTTTCTTGATTGCGGAAGTTTTCCCAGTAAGAGATGCCCGTCAAAAATTCCAGGGCGAATTTAACCTCACTTTCTGTGGAGTGATTGAAACTGACCGCGTCGAAGGAACGTTTAAAATCGTCCCATTTGCCCGTCGGCACACAGGCGAGTATGGGAGTGCGGTAGCGTGTTGACCATTCGCGTGGGTCGTCGGTACCGGTCTTCTCCTTCCATAGTTGGCGAAGCTGCAACCGCGCGAGGTTGCTTTGAAAGTCGCTAACGATTTCGCCAACCTTCGAAATAAAGTCTCTCTCATTCATTTCGAAACAATTGATCGGTATTTTTCCGTAAATGTCTGAGATCTCTGCTTCCGAAAAACCCTGCAGCTGGAACGCGCAGGCGTGTGTGAACGCTTCCTTGTCGTTTTTTAAAAAGCTCACGATGCTATAGCCATATTTGACTATAACATCGTAAAACGCCTTAATACCGTCGGTACCGATACTCTTTGCCACGTTGTACAACGCAGGCGCGAAAGACGCGTATTCGGGCAACTTTTTAACGACCTCGTGGGAGACTTTGACGAACTTTAGCTTGTCGCGCCACGCCTCAAATGATGCCCCGACGGTCTGGGTGTCCTTCGCTAAAAGCTCGTTGCTCTTTTTGATAAACTCGTATTCCAAAATCACCTTGCGGATTTGCCCTTCACCGGTTTCTTCGTTCCAAAGCCAAAGCCCCTCGGTGTCATTGCCGAAATGACGTTTGATATCACTGACCACACGGTCATCGGAAACACGGATTTCTTTTGCCAGCTGCCTGAGTTTCCCAGCTTCGAAACCCGCGAGGAAATCGATCAACGCGGAATCGAAGTTCTCTGTTTTGATGAGCGCTTTCAGCTTGTTCGCGAGGGCGTTATCGTGCATTACGAATTTTCCTATATTGCCGCTGATCGTCGATGTGTTAGCCCCCTGATCAGGGTTCAGAAGTTTAACGAACTCGACTAGAAAATCGCTTTCTATCCCGCTTGCCTTTTCCTTCAGTACCCAAAAGGGGAGGCCATACGATTTGGCCCTGGCTCTGACGCGCTTTATCGCATCTTCGACCGAACCGCATTGGTTTTCCGGGATAGCGAAGACTTCGCCGATTAACCCACAGAACAGTTGCTCCTCTTGGGACATAATGCGTATGTATTTATCCCGGTAATTCCTAGTTGGCGAATAGAATTGCTTGAACCCTTCGTCGACAACCTCTTTCATCTTCGCGACGCTCATCCTTTCGTTGTTCGCATCGTCACTCAAGCGGTAGGTGTCATTCGCATATTCTTTCATCAGAAACCCGGTAATGAAGGCATAAAGGTTGGAGGGAACAAAGCCGAATTCTTCGCGCAAGTAGCCAAGGATGTCCAAAATCGCGATCTTGGAGTTCTTTGCCAGCTCACCTTCTATCTTTTTATCGAGCGCTATTTTGATGATACTGAGTGGGCTGTATGGGTTGTTCGCCCAGTATTTATCATCTTGACGGGCCTCGCTCACGAGCTTCTCGGCGGAGGCCGTTTGACCGCCGGGTTTCAACTCGAGACCCGCTTCAACCCACAGGGGCTTCGACCCGGGTTGCAGCGTGACCTCCGAAAGCCCCGATGAGAATTCAAAAGCGTGCGGATATGTCGTTTTCACCAAATCGCGCAAGCCGTTAAGCGCCTCCGACCAATTACCATATCGTTCGCCCTCGGGGTTTTTTTTCGAATAGACGATTATTTGCCGACCGGAAATCCTGCTTCCCCAATCCCTTATGACCCCTTTGCCCTTGCGTAACATATCATCGGCCGCGGAGTTGTCTTTCCCCCGTTGAATCTCGCTTCCCGCTTTATACTCGGCATACTGCCCTATACTGTCGGTACCAAAAGGTGTGGGGGTCGTGTCGATGAACACGATGTTTTTACCTTCCGGCACTACCTTACTGATTTTTTCCTTCATCGAGCTCCGAAGGAGCGCGGCTTCTTTTTCGTCCTTCGCCAAACCGACTATGGCATGAAACCCGGAGGATCCGTCCTTGTTCACTAGTTTGTTCGTCTCTTGGGTGATGTCATCGTATGCGGCCAGAATCGGCGCGCCGAAACGCAAGTTCAGGGATGGGGGGAAGTTGAAGACGCGACTTAAATCTTCTGTGAACAATTCTCGAGTCCTCAGCCGTTCGATAATATCGTTCTTTTTTTTGTCGAGCTCCACCGCGTCACCGGGCATAATGGTTGTGGCATAACAAAACTTGTTATTGCCCAGTGGTTTTTTGTAGAGGACTTCCTCGCGCACCAGTTTCTCCGCTATGGCGGGGCCGCGATGCTCGTGGTCCGTTCCTTCGAAACAGAGGTTCAAATTCTGCTCGTTTGCGATGAACACGGGGATCGCGTCATTCAAATGCGTGGACACGGCCTGCATAATCAGGATGGTTTTCAGTACCTGATGTTCTTCGGATAACGATAGACGCTGCTCCGCCCTTTTATAGGTGTCAAGGATATTGCGGATGGAAAGAACGAGATTTTCTCGTCCGGTCGCGTAGAAGAAGTCCCACAACATATCCACAGTAAGAAGGGAGGTCGTCCCGTCTAGCGGCCCAAAATTCTCGATGAACCATTGGAAGGCTTTATAATCCCCATCATTCTTGATGAAGTCGAACATACTGCGCTGATTGGATTCGAAGGCGGAAGAGATGTGCTTCAAGAGCAAGGCGGACATCGGATGCAGGGGCAGTACGCCTTTCAAGACTCTCTCGCTGATACGTGTCCACTCAGAGACGGCCTTGCGTGATTTCTTCGTGAAGTCCTGCAAGTCGTCGATTTTTCTTGCCCAATCGGCCTTCGCTTCGGTTTTTATTTTCAGGGCGTCTTTCATCAGATCAAAGGCGATATTGTCGGGCATCGCAATTTCACAGGAAAGGAAACGGTCTTTGATTTTTTTGGCGTCGGAGTCGCGTTCGTGGAAGTAACTGCCCATCTGATGCGCCACGACCACGAGATAAAAGGGTGTTTCCACGCACGTTTCAACTAACTTTTGAAAATCTGTCAGCCTTCCGCGATTGTTTTGGAAGAACTCGCCGAACTCATCGAGCACGAAAACGAGGGCTCTCAGGTCGTTGCCCTTGATGATGTCCTTGATGTACGCGATCAGCCCGTCCGTGTCTAATTTTAGCGCGTTAATCCCGATTTCGCCGGCCATTCGATTGATTTTTCCCACTAAGTCCGTCGAGACATCGGATGTTTTTAATCGTTCGATGATTTCATCGGTGTTCCAACCGCCGAATAAGCCTTTGTATTCCCTATCGATATGGCTAGCAAAGAACTCTTTTTTGCGACTGTCAGCCAACCACTCCAGAATACCGCGCTTCAGCGTATTTTCCCCGCGGTAACTGCAGCCCGCCTGTTCCAAGCTTTTCGCGATGAGCTCTTGAATGACGATGATGAGGTCATTCGTATCGTTTATCGCAGCCGATGCGTAACGGTAGCAGGTCAAGATCTTCCCCTCGTTCTTGATGGCGGCGAATCGCTGCATAAGGTCGGTCTTGTGCTGCGCCAAGGCCTCGTATTTGTTGAAGTACGCTTCGACCTCTTCATTAGAAGCCGTTAAAAGGCTACTCAGGGTGTAGGCCGCATAGGATTTGCCCGTGCCGTAGGCGCCGGAGATCCAAAGAGAGCGTTTTTCTTGTCTCGATAGAATACGCTCGGTTTTCTTCAGCAGGTCTATAAACGTGGGGTGCGGGTAGAACCCATCCCATCTAAGCCCTGCGTTGATGGCAGATTCGTTGACGCAAGGGAAGTAATTTTCATCGATTAGAAAATAATCCTTGTAAACGGGTTTCGCCATTAGCGCGCCCTCCTCATAGCAGATTCAGTACCTCAATTGCCGTTTTGTCTCTATTCAGCAGGATGGTGTCCAACCCGTGCGTGAATTTGAGGGTGATGAAATCGGGGTAACTGGCGGCCAGTCCCTGCAGAATGGTCTTCAACTCACCCTCTTCTATGCCGAATATTTGAGCCGGGCTGATGCCGTCGGACTCGATGTCGTGATTCAACAACCGGGCGACTGTGAACTCGTAATACCCGCCGCAGGCCTCCGCAAACTTGAACAGGGAGTAGAGAATTACGAGAGGAGACCCTATTTGACATTTATTACGTGTGAAACTCCCTTCGCTGTCCACATAACCGAAATTCAACGTTGTTCCGAACGGGGTCTGTACAATGCGTTTGAAATCGCTTAAGACCGCAGACGAATTCCTTTTTGTTATTCCTGCTGTAAGCATAATATCTTCTAATTCTTTACGATCATAGGAAGATCCGATTTTAATATTTTCAATATACCACTTAAACTGTGGATTGTAAGCAAGGTTTGCAAGTAAAATTCCTAAAGAAGTCAAACCGTCCCAACCGAGATTAGAAAGCTTGACTGCGAGATCGGTTGTTTTTTCATTTTCGATTAGGCGCGCGTCTTTCAGGAATCGTCTGAAAAAAGGTTTTTGAACAGGGCCTAATTGGTTATCGGAAAGGAAGTCATCTTTCCTTTCAAAAAAGTCATTAAGCCATTCTGTTTTTGGTCCGTGGGTTCCAAAAGTATTTAAGCCTTTCATATTCCCATCTCCTTGTGGCATTCTTAATGAGTGAAAAGCCAAACAACCTTCTGGGATTGCATGGCATTCTCTGCAGTGAATACAGTTGGTAATTTTCAACCCGTTTTCGAATGAAATACAATTATTTTTGCAATTTACCTCGCAGGTTCTACAAGCAAGGCAGTAGGCTGACTTTCTAAAAACTTGTCGGAAAAACTTACCAAGAGAAGGAGAGCTCTTTATGTATTTAAGCGGTAGATCCACTGTATAACCATTTTTAGTTAGGTTGACTTGAAACTGGAGTTGACCCTCTTTTGCATCTACAACGAATGTATCGCCGATTTTGTAAAAATCCCCGAGTGTTTTTATCCACTCTTTCCAATCTGTCCGGGGCTCCTGGACTTCTATATGCAAATTCTCGCTTTCCGATCTTTCTTTGTAATGAATGTCTGTTGTTATACTGATTCCATTTTTCCGCGCGATCCAAAAACAGTTGCAGAGACAATCTTCTTTTGAGATGTCGCGATTACTTGTATCCATTATGATCGAAATATACTCATCAATCAATTGCTGATAGTTAACGTAACGCAAATAATCAGCTTTTCCCGGGCTCATAGGGCACAAAAGGCAACCAGCGCGAGCATTCCCCTTTTTGTAGGTCGAATTGATAATGAGCTTATGCGCGTATATATGAAGCCAGATTTCATAACTCCCCCAATCCAGAATCGGATTTGCGCTTTGCTGTCCCCTTTGTTTCATTCCGTCGCTTTCAAAATCATACTCACTCCGACGCAGACTTTCCTGAGCGCGAATTCCTACAAAAGCAAGGCCAGAATAATCAGCCTTACCTAATACTTCCCTGAGCTTCAATACCTGAGGCGCGCTTTTGTGTACACTACAACACCAGCGTAACACTCTCGAAGGGGGGCCAAAAATGCGCCAGCTCTCCAAAGCATCCATATGGCTCTTCGCGCGGAAAAACCGTATGCCCTCAGCGGCGCATTGAACTTCAACCTTATCCACGACATCATATGTATCAGGAAATTCCATCTGCGTGTCGCCGAAAACCACCACGAACTCGTCCTTCGGGAGCGCTTTTTTAACCAAGTCGAGAAGGACGACGCTGTCCTTGCCCCCCGAAAATGCGACGTAGAAGATATCTTGTTTAAATCTGCGTCTTTTCCAAATGTCGTATATCTTTTTTACAGTTTCCTGCTCTAAAGTTTGTAAAAAGTCAGCATTTTTTCCTAGCATTTCTTCTATATCAATAGGTCGCAAGGGTTCGTGAAGCTCCTCTTTGATATCCAATTCGGGCGCCGTATAGAGATTGCCGCCTTTGAGCTGGGCGGCCAAACGTCCAAAGTAATAGTATTTGTTGGCCTCAGCCCACATATAAGGAAACACATCTTGTTTTTCATATGTCCAATATTGATTGAACCCTAGGAGGTCCAATTCTTGGTAATATACGGGACGGGGCTCTTTTGAGAACTGCATCGGCGAAGTGTTGAGCAGTATTCCGCCCGTTTGGGTGTCATAGGTGTAGTTGTACATCAGATCGCGCCTTTTTCTCCTTGTGCTTTTCTTAGTCTCTTCGCGAGTAACAGAACCTTCTTTTCGATGTATTCGATGTTTTTCCGAGCGATGAAGCCATTTTGAAACAGATACTCTATAGCTTCTTTTTTGTCCTCCAAAGTGACGAAGGAGCGGGCCAACGCGATAGCCATAATGTCGTCGTAATCATTGTATACGAATGATTTGCGAACGATCACACCAACATTCGAACTATTAACCGACCGGGCTTCATACTTGAAAACCCGACTAAACTTTCGCAAGTAGCTTTCCAATAAAAAGAGGTTCCAGGGGTATCCCGTATAGGGGAAGATTGAGAAATCCGTGACGCTTTTGAGCGGGATAAAACCCCCGGGGCAATAGACAGAAATCACTTCATCGACGCGTTCCACATCGAAGTGGATAAGGCTTTCTTCGACGAACAAGTCGGCGGACACACGCACTAATATCTTGTGTGCGGCAATCAAACAAGTTGACTGAGTTCTTCCTCGCGGATCAAGGCTTGCCCCTAAAGAGTTAAGTTCCTCAAAAGAAACCTCTTTTCTATCCCGGCAATATTGCTCCAATACAGTAGTGGCACTGAGCTTTTTCCCGTTCGGAGTGATTACTTGCCTGTTTTTACCGCAAGTCTTAGACAGAAACTTTTTATATACCGCATCCTGGATCGCCGAGGTCGTGAAATGAGGGTTTAAGTCTTTAAACAAAGAGAGATCCAGTTCGTTGATGGCGACATAGTCTCTGGTTTGGAGCGTCTCTCTCACGAAGGAGACGACCTTTTCCCCTTCACTTTCGGGTAAATGCATATTTCCAGCGCGGGCGTATTTCCCTGTTTCTGTGCGGTGATAGTCAGGGCCGTTCAGTGTCGAACGGATGGTATCCTGATTAAGGCTTGGCAATCGGTCAAACAACTCCTCCAGCGACCAGATATCTCGTACCTCGAATGCCTTACAAATCAAATCCGACGGTGTGACGCCCGATTGCAGACAAACATAGTCACGCTTGAAAGAGACATCCGAGTAATACTTTTCTATAAAGGCCTTGAGTATATCGACTGAGTAAATGCCCATCGCGTCGAGGTTCTCGAAATACTTTTCGTAGAAGACCCTGATATAAATGCACGGTGAACCCATCGCTTCCAAGTATTCCCTCACCGCTTTGATGGCTTCCTCCTCGTAGATATACGCCCTATTGTCGTAGACCACGGCGACGGTTTCTATAAACGCGTCCAGGTCTTCCTGCGCATTTCCGAAATCTATGCCGTATTCCTCCGAATAGTATTTCAAGAACCGATCAAAAAAGATACTGGTTTTAATCTTGTAACCGGTCTTAAATCTCGAAGTGATGATGCTTTTCACGTTTTCTCGAACGATTTCATCGAGCGGCGCGCGCATCGCGTTTGGCCTAAGACGCGGGGCCACGCTTCCATCGATGTACCCCAAGCATTTGTAAACCCCATTGGCCAGTCTTTCAAATATCTTCGGGTTGGGATTAGAAAGGCCGATTTCATTCTCCGCCGGTTGGATAGAAGGGTTCAAAAAACCATAAATAGCTGTCAATTCATCACTGATTTCTTTGCGAGTCTTGGTTTGACCTTTATGAGCATTGGAATATTCTATCAGCGCCGCTTTAATAGTTATCTGATCTGACGAACCGATGGGCGTGGTCTCTTTTTCAACCTCTAGGAGAGACGTTTCTCGAACCTTGACGAATTTCACAAATTTTGACAATGATGCGAAGAAAGTCGCTTCGTATCCAGCGTCCAACCAAGCGGCGACGATGGGGTGGCCGCTCGTATTCGACCAAAAAGTGGGATATCGATACGCAGCGATCGGTAACCCGCCGACTAAGTTCGCGATATCGGAAAGAGACATATGGATGCTGTCTTTGTTATTTTCCATAAGCCACTGTTTCAAGGGTTCATATTTCCGTTCATTACTGTCATCACTCTGAGACGCTGTTTCTTCCTGCAGGGGTGGGGCGATTCCTACATCAAAGGTTGCCGGATCGTCAATGATAGGAGTTTCAGTTTTTTCCACGCGCTTGGGTTCTATCGAATAACAAACCAACTCGAAGACGTCGGGCTTAACGGAAACCACCTCTATGTATTCTTTCCCTTTCGGTTCCTGACCCGCCTCATTGAGACGATTGCTGAACGCAAAGATACGGCGTAACTCGTCCGCGATAGGTGAGGTTCGACTGTATTCCACTAGGATCGTTTTCTCATACCCCGTATAGATATTCGGGCTTTTCAATGTAGCGGAATAGGCTTCACCATTTATAACGAGGGTGATGGGGTGGCTTCCACCCATTTGAAGATCGACTGTAACGTACGAGCAAAACGTATCTATTTCGGATGATGGGACGAAGAAACCGAATTTCAGTAAAAAGTCGTCCACTTCTTTCTTGAAGGAGTAGTTGCGTGAGTAAGTCTCCAATTCCTCAAATATCTTTTCGTATGTGTCCTTTTCCCTATCGTTCACTATGTGTGGTTCGGAGATTTCTTCTACCACGGTTAAAAAGGTTTGGCCAAAGCCTTCGTCGTCCTTGACTAAAACAGATTCGCCAAGCTCTTCGCCCGCTTCGGTTAAAGTACCCGCCTCTCGTTCTTGGTCTTTTTCGACTAAAACCGGCTGATTTAAGCCGGGCCCTACCTCGCCAACAGCGCTCTGATTCTGACTTGTAGGTTCCGCATCCGATTCCCGTCGGTACAGGGTTATTTCTTCTTCGCCTGAAACTCTCTGATTCAAGCCATCGTCTTCTTCGGATGCCGTTTGATCCTGAGCTCTTTCTCCATTTGAATCAAACGGATAACAAACCAACTCGAAGACGTCGGGTTTCACAGGAACCACTTCTATGTATTCTTTCCCAATCGGTTCTTGACCTGCCTCAATGAGGCCACTGCTGAACGCGAAGATGTGGCGTAACGCGTCCGCGACAGGAGAGGTTTGACTGTATCCCACTAAGACCGTTTTCGTTTTTTCATACCCCGTATAGATATTCGGGCTTTTCAATGTAGCGGAATAGGCTTCACCATTTATAACGAGGGTGATGGGGTGGCTTCCACCCATCTGAAGGTCAACAGTAACGTAGGAGCAAAACGTTACTATTTCGGATGGCGGGACGAAGAAACCGAATTTCAGTAAAAAGTCGTCCACTTCTTTCTTGAACGTGTAGTTGCGTGAGTTTGTCTCTGATTGCGCGAATACCTCTTCTTCTGCGTCCTTTTCCCTATCGTCCACAATGTGGGGTTCGGAGATTTCTTCTACCTCGATTAAAACGGTTTGGTCCCCGCCCATATCTTTTTTGGTTATGACAGTCTGATCCGGTTCTATATCTATTTCAACAATGGCTGTTTGAACCAGGTCTTTTTCTTCTTCAGGAGAAAGCCCTCCGTCGTGGATCGTGCCTACCTCGACGAACGCGCTATGGTCGAGCTCAAACGCTCCCTCAGTAAGAGTAGCCTGGATTTCTTGTTTTGCTTCGCTCGTAAAAGTATGTTGGCTCGCATTTTCTTTTTCGCGAGCAGGAGGGTTCTGGCTGAATTCCCGCTCTGCCAGAGTTTGATAGGCCGCCGGTTGTTTGCTATCTATAGTTGAACTTACGGAGCCGCGAGAAGGACCCTCCCAGGGCTTGTCTCGAAGAAACTGCATATAGAGCAGGCCAACAAACGAAAAGCGGTCGTACGTTTTCGGGTTCATAATCCGTAATGCTTTTGAATCTATAACCTTACGAAAAACAGGCTCATACACACTCGGTGAAGATATCTGCCATATGCTGATAGAAAACTTCCTTTTAATCACCAGGTTCGAGACTTTATCGAGGCATTCCACGACAGATGACGGCGAAATCACTCTGATATCGCTGGCGATAATCCATTTTTCGAATTCTTCTCTTAAATCCATAGGAAGCGTAAATCAAGAAATGCATCGCATCTGATTGGGGTCGGAACGCTTTTATACCCGATTGCAGCCACTTCTTGACCTCCTTCTTTCAATTTTTACCTTTCAAAGAATCTAAGAGGAGCAAACCCGGCGCTTGCAAATATCACATCCACCTAAAGCGTTGAGGCCCTTTGAATAAAGATCCTTCGCTCTTACTGGTTCGCCAAAGGAGAAAGGCTTATAGGGGAAATGCGGCGGTTGTAACATTCAATGTTCTTATCGTATACATGTTAGAATAGATTATAGCATACTTTTGGGAATACCGCGTGCCCGGGTTTTGGGTCAAGCTTAAGTTGGCACGTCTTAAAAGTAAAACAGGGTGCGCACGGAGCGTACAGAGAAAAAATGCCTCGATTAAAAGCATAAGGATCTAGTTCGCACAGAGAGCACAGAGGGCACGGAGAGGACACGAAGGAAAAACGCCTAGTTTAAAAAACATAAGATTTAGTTCGCACGGAGGGTACAAAGAAAGAATGACTTGATTAAAAAGCAAAAGATATAGCTCGCACAGAGAGCACAGAGGGCACAGAGAGGACACAAAGGAAAAAGCCTATTTTAAAAAACAGAAAATTTAGCGAGCACGGAGGGTACAGAGAAAGAACGCCTCGATTAAAAACAAAAGATCTGGTTCGCACAGAGAGCACAGAGGGCACGGAGAGGACACAAAGGAAAAGGCTCTTCGATACATTACTTGAAGCCCACTGATCATCCAAGAAATACAAAGTAACATAAGAGAAATAAAAAAGTCCGGGAGATGGCCGATTATGCGATTAAAGCGGATTAGCGAAACGGTCTAAGGGTCTACAGGATTATTACGATAGAAGATGTTAATTAAGTACGTCTTGTAAAATGTTGAAGAGCCAAGGAAAAATGCCTAGTTTAAAAAACAGAAGATTTAGCGCGCACAGAGGGTACAGAGAAGGAATGCCTGGATTAAAAACAAAAGATCTCGTTCGAACAGAGAGCACAGGGGGCATGGAGAGGACACAAAGGAAAAATGCCTAGTTTAACAAACAGAAGATTTAGCGCGCACGGAGCGTACAGAGAAAAAATGCCTCGATTAAAAAGCAAAGGATCTAGTTCGCACAGAGAGCACAGAGGGCACGGAGAGGACACGAAGGAAAAACGCCTAGTTTAAAAAACAGAAGATTTAGTTCGCACGGAGGGTACAAAGAAAGAATGACTTGATTAAAAAGCAAAAGATCTAGCTCGCACAGAGAGCACGGAGAGAGGTTGAAGAAGACTTGCCGCACAGAAGCGCGACGTTCCCAGGCTCCGGAAAAGTTCGCCTCTCCACTTTAAACGCTCATAAGAATGTAAGCGCACTGATAACACGAATTGGTGGTATAATATTGTTTGAGGATAGCGAAATCGTAATTGCTTTCCTATGTTTTGTAGAAATTTACCTCTTGTATTTCGCGTTTAAATCGTATAAAATACTTGCAGCAGTCAACTTACTTCATTTTTAACTGTGTAGGTGCGGGGATGCTGTACCGGGTGAACTACGGAGTCACGTATGGGGCTGTTTGACGTTCTCAAGGAGAACAGGCCGAACAAAAGTTCGGCGTTCTCGGGAAATAAAGACATGCCGAACTGAAGTTCGGGGCTCCCAGGGGTGCGAAGTTCCCAGAGGTTCGGAGTTCCCGGAGAAAAAAGATATGCTGAATTAAAGTTCGGCGCTCCCAGGGGTGCGGAGTTCTCAGGCGTTTCCAAGGAGAAATATATTTACTGTGAGGTAGGAGGTTGAATATGCAAAAGGAAAGAAAACTCACTTCTTCTCTCGAAGAGTATTTGAAGGTCATTTACGAGATTACGCAGACCGAGCCGGTAGCGCGCGTCAAGACCATTGCGAAACATATGGGGGTGAGTTTGCCCAGCGTCACGAACGCCCTGAAGAGGTTGGATGTGTTGGGGTATGTGCGGTATGAAAAGTACGGTCTGATTATGTTGAGCGAGAAGGGGATCGAGAGAGCGCAGAAACTGGAAAAGACTTGCTGTATCCTTCGCACGCTGTTGGTCGACTTTATCGGCGTTCCAGAAAGCGACCTCTCGAAGATTACCTGTCGTATCGACCACTATTTCGATGAAGAGACCCAACATCGGATGCAAGAGCTGCTCTGTATCCTTAGAAAAGCGAAAGACGGCGGAACGGAATACCGTAACGAGCTGGAGCTCTTTTTCAAAAAGAGGTCGAGCGAAATTTCCTCGACAACGGAGTGATCCATTTCGTTCAAAAATTCGCTAGTTGCTGTAGGAGGATGTGATGGTAGGGATCTTAGGCGACGTGATGATCGATCAGCTGGCGTCGATCCGAGATTACCCGGAAGAGGGCTCGGAGACGATCATCCGTTCTTTGACGCCGCGTTTGGGCGGATCGGCCTGCAACACCGCAATGGTGTTGTCCGATCTCGTCGGGCGTTGCCTGCTGTTCTCGCAGATCGGCGACGATGAACACGGCCATTTGGCGGTGGCAACGTTAATGAAAAAAGGGGTCATCCCGGACTTCGTTTCGACACGTCCGGGTATGCCGACCGGTATGATTATCATTATGCTCTCACCCGACGGATCGCGCACCATGTTTAGCCACCGTCCCAGTCACCCATTGCCAGATGACGAGGGGTTGGAAGACCGTTTCATCTCCCGAATTGACTTCCTACACCTGTCTGGCTATGTTTTATTGGAGGAGAGAGACCGCGCCATCTGTCATCGTATTTTGGATAAGGCGGCCAAAAAGGGGCTACCTATCTCCTTGGATCCGGGGATTTCACCGGTAAAGAAAGTTCCTGAAGCGGTGCTTGCGGCTTTAGACTGGATCTCTTATTTTATCCCTAATGAGAAGGAGCTGCTCATCCTGACGCAATCACCGGATCTATTCTCCGCCATTGACACACTGGGCGCCCAAAAACCCGTTCTCGTCATCAAGCGCGGGGAGATGGGATGCTTGATCGTCAATCGCGACGGGTCGTTGCCGGTTCCTTCGGAAAAGGCGGTGGTCACAACCAATACGACGGGCGCGGGCGACGGGTTCAACGCCGGTTTCATTTACGGGCTTCTTCAGCGTTGGCCTCTCGAACGGTGCGCCCGTCTCGGAAACCAGATGGGGCGTCAAGTCGTTTCTTCTCCTCTCGGTATCCCGGGAACGTCGTTCTATTTGACCTAAACGCGAAAGTCCGGCGTGCTCACGGTAAGGGAAAGAGGGTTCGCACGAAGGTCACGGAGAACACAGAGGGATATTTTCTGGGAACGCCGCACTTCAGTGCGGCATGTCCTTTCGATTTTTCTAGGGGGCGTAACAAAGCTTATTTAAAGAAGTTTAAAGCTCAAACCCTGCCGGACTGAAGTTCGGCGGGCCCAAGAAGAAAAACGTGCCGGACTAAAGTCCGGCGCTCCCAAAAGGGCGTACTCAGTGCGCTACCAGGCGCTTCCGAAAATCCCGAACTCACAGAATACCGGCAAGCGGGTTATCCGTGATATAATTGATAGCCGCAAGTGAAGACGGCATCGTTGTGTTGTGATGAGGAGGATATCAAATGGAAGCGCTCTTGCCCCTTCGGTTCACCGGGTTCAGCGTCCTCGTGTTGGACCAGCGTCTCCTTCCGCGTGAGGAAAAATACACCGAGTATTTCGATCTCGAAGGTCTCTACGAATCAATCCGTTCTATGGAGCTGAGAGGGGCCCCATTGATCGGGATAGCAGCGGCTTACGCGATGTTTTTGGGAGTGAAGAACCGGAGTTTCCCCAATCAAGCCGTCCTCTTGGAAACCGTGAAAAAAAACGCCGAAAGGCTCAACCAGGCAAGACCGACGGCGAAAAACCTCTTCTGGGCGACGGCTCGACTCGTCCGCCTGGTGGAGCGGAATATCGGTTTACGCGTAGACGAGATCATCGATCGAATGCGCGCCGAGGCCGTACGCATAAACGAAGAGGATGTCGAGATCTGTCGGAGCATCGGCGAGCATTTCCTGACCGTCCTCAAGCCCGGTATGCGCCTGTTAACGCACTGCAACGCGGGCGCGTTGGCGACGTATCGATATGGAACCGCGACCGCTCCGATGTACCTCGGCCAGGAGCGCGGATGGAATTTTCGAGTTTTCGTCGACGAAACGCGGCCTTACAATCAAGGCGCGAGGCTGACCGCTTATGAACTCCATCGGGCCGGTATCGACGCGACGTTGATTTGCGACAATATGGCCGCGATGGTGATGTCCAAAGGTTGGGTGGATGCGATCCTCGTCGGCAGCGACCGCGTGGCTGCGAACGGCGACGCCGCGAACAAGATCGGAACTCTGAACCTCTCTATTCTTGCGCGCCATTTCGGTATTCCTTTCTATGTGGCGACGCCCACCCCGACTCTCGACCTCGAGCTACCCGACGGAAATCACATCCCCATCGAAGAGCGAGATGGCGAGGAGATCACCCATTTTTTAGGGGTCCGTGTGGCGCCCGAAGGGATCAAAGTTTTCAACCCCGCCTTCGATGTCTCTCCGCACGAAAACATCACGGGGATCGTGACCGAGAAAGGTATTGCCTATCCCCCGTTTGAACTCAGTCTAAAGGCGCTGGCAGAAAAGACCGGCCCTTCCGGAAATGGTTAGCATATGGCCGGTAACCTCGTAGATACGCACACTCATCTATGGGACAAACGGTTCGATAGAGACCGTCAGCACCTCATCCGTTCTTTACACGAAAACGGGATCGCATGGATTTTGGAAGTCGGCGTCGATTTGCCCACTTCTCAGAAAAGCTTAACCCTCGCCGAGACCTACCCACAGGTGTATGCGTCTGTCGGGACGCACCCACACGACGTGAAGGACCTGGATCAAGATCGATTAGTGGCGCTGAAGGAACTCGCGCGAAATCCTCGATGCGTCGCAATCGGAGAGATCGGCTTGGATTTTTACCGTGATCTGTCTCCACGACCGCTCCAGATCAAGTGGTTTAAAGAACAGCTGGAATGGGCGTTATCGATCCAAAAACCGGTGATCTTGCACGTTCGGCAAGCTTATGAAGAGGCTCTTGCGATATTGGAAGGATACGGTTCCTTCCCCGCCGGGGGTGTCGCGCATTGCTTTCAATCGGACATGCGAACGGCCGAGCGATTCGTCGCGCTGGGGTTCCACATAGGGATCGGCGGGCCGATCACCTATTCCTCCAAAGACCCGAACGCCGTCGAAACCCTCCGTGAGGTGGCGCGGAATTTGCCGTTCGAGCGGCTTCTGGGAGAAACCGATTGCCCTTACCTAACCCCGGAACCCGTGAGAGGAAAACGAAATGAACCCGCTTTCGTCAAATACGCGATCGCCGGGATCGCCCGAGCGCTAGAACGCTCTTTCGAAGAAACCGCGTTCGGGCTTCGCAAAAACGCCGAAGGCTTATTCCTCGTTGACAATGTGACGGATAGATAGCCTTCCTTCTCGAGGAAGGAGGCGCGTCAGTGACGCTCAAAACCTAAACGCCTGTAATCGCTTAAGATAAAAACGCGAGAGGGCGATAAAGGCAAGCGAACCGCCCGCGGGTCAGCGGTCGAGAACCCGCGGTTTAACCGTGCTCTACAGGCTGCAGAATGCTTTCATTGCGCTATTCAATGGGATTCGGGCGCGATGGGAGCCCAAGAAAGATTAGGAGGGACTCGTATGGCAGACACAGACAAGGTTCGTATACCGAAATGGACCTTCACGCTCGTTATGGTGGCCAGTATCGTTGGCATTCTGGTCATCTATTTTTCGACCGGGTTTTACAATGTCGCCCCATCGGAGGTTGGCTTGGTAAAACGATTCGGGAAGTACGTGAGGACCGATCAGCCCGGTATCAACTATCATCTACCGGCCCCATTCGATTCCGTCACCGTCGTGGATGTGCTATCCATCCGGAAGATAGAGATCGGGTTTCGAACGGTAGCGGCCAATCGGTACGCTTCGGTCGTCAGCGAGGCGTTGATGATGACAAGCGACAACAATTTCGCCAGCGTCGAGTGCGTCATCCAATACCGCATCAAGGATGCTTATTCCTTCGCGTTCAACATACACAATCCCGAAGAGATCGTGAAGGCGCTTTCGGAGTCGGTGATCCGTGAACGGGTCGCGCTCCGAACCGTAGACGAGGTGCTCACCTCCGATCGCGACTTGATCGCAATGGAAGCGAAAGACCGTCTCCAAGAGCTCCTGGATCGTTTCCAAATAGGAGTTTCATTGGAAAACGTCCGGTTGCAGGAAGTGAATCCACCAACCGAAGTGCTGGCAGCCTTCGATGATGTGAACAGCGCGATCCAGGACAAAGAGAAAACGATCAACACGGCGCTCCGGTATTACAACGATCTCGTGCCGAAAGCGCAGGGAGAAGCCGGTAAG
>Ga0302242_1001002_pt1 | contig 23404 bp, 26 predicted proteins | sample AAG_UR_Lys_MG_FD_193510 | JGI IMG/M metagenome (GOLD analysis project Ga0302242, IMG submission 193510) | Enriched activated sludge microbial communities from anaerobic digester in WTTP, New Holstein, Wisconsin, United States - AAG_UR_Lys | ecosystem: Engineered > Bioreactor > Anaerobic >...
TCATTATTACCAACTCTGTAACATGTTTTTTTATGTGTGCCCCTCCGGCAGAATATGTTGTGGTAACTTCCTGGATGTTAAAGTCCTTATAAAGCTCTCTGATCTCAGGTGTGTCATTGATTGACAATATGAATTTTCCTTGCACACCGCCAAGCAGCCCGGCCAAAACCATGAAATCATCTTTAGAAAAGATTCCCTTTCCATAATAATCCTCACAATCATAATAAGGTGGATCGATATAAAAAAATGTATGAGGTTTATCGAATCTTTCTATTAATCCTTTATAATTCATGTTTTCAATGTATACCCTTGAAAGGCGAAGATGTGCTGCCGACAGTTCTTCTTCGACCCGCAGCAAATTAAAGTTTGATTTGCGTAAGGTAGAAATTGAAAATGACGGATTTTCTATACGGCTGGCATAACCTGCTTTCAACAGATAATAAAACCTCACAGCTTTCTGAATGTCCGTGAGTGATTCTGGGTTTTCGATTTTAAAGCGATTAAATTCTTCTCTGGCGACAAGGATCCATTTCAGATATCTGATAAATTCCTCTAAATGGTGTTTAATGACCCTATAAAGCGTCACAAGATCGCTGTTGATATCGTTAATAATTTCCACCTCTGATTCTTCTTTTCGAAAAAGTAGCCAGGCTGCTCCAGAAAAAACCTCGCAATAACATTGATGTTGTGGAATTAGTGGTATGATTTTCTTTGTGAGCAGTGATTTCCCTCCCATGTAAGACAAAAAGCTGTTCATTGCATAACCCCCCTCATTTCTTATTCTTTACGTTTTACATAAAACAAAATTTTTCAGCACTCTTTTCACTACATTATGACTATCTGCATGCTGGGCATGGCCCAGCCACGATGCGAGTACGCATTTGATGTCCTTTAATGTTACGCGGTCTTCTCTATATAATACGGACAAATTTCGCAGTTTCCTTTTCATGCCGATAACACTTCGTTTGCGCAACAATTTGTGAGTTGACCAGGTTCGATAACCCACAAAATCAACGCCTTGCTTGACCGGGAATACCGATGTTTTTGTATTTAACGCAAGTCTTAGCTGTTTCTCAACAAATTGCTCTATCTCGCTTCGCCAGGCCTGTACCATCTCTTTGTCTCTATATATAATGATAAAATCATCGAGATATCTGACATAGAATTTAACCTTCAATTTTTCCTTCACAAAATGATCAAGCTCATTGAGGTATACATTCGCAAAAAGCTGGGAGGTGAGATTGCCAATCGGTATCCCCTTGATACCGCCAGTGCTGTCAATGATCTCGTCGATAAGAATTAAAGTATCCCTGCACCGGACTGTTCTTCGTATAATACGTTTCAATATTTCATGATCGATAGAATGAAAACATTTCTCAATGTCGCCTTTTAAACAATATGCCTTATCCCATATTCTATTTGATCGCCTTAAATATTCTGTCAACACGGATGATGCTGCATGAGTACCCTTGCCCTTCCTGCACGCATATGAATCGTTTATGAATTTATTTTCAAAGAACGGTTCGATAACGCCACACAGAGCATGATGAACGACCCTATCCCTGAATGGTAAAGCAGAGATCTCTCTCTTTTTCGGTTCAAATATTGTGAATTTTTTATAGCTTCCAGTCTTATATCCCCCGGTCGATAGGTCTTTCTGCAAGGCAAATAACTCTTCCTCAAGATTATTGCTGAACTTAAGCACATCACTTTTGTATCTTTTGCATTTTCTTGCCTTTATATAGGCTGTATAAAGGTTATCAAAACTGCAAATAGCATCGATCAGCTTATTATAAGTCCTGGGCATATCACTCTTCTCAAAATCAACCCGCTGATTTTAGATCAGCGGGTCTTGATCATTTATATTTTCTCCTTACAGAAACATCCAGGTCAGTAATTCCGCCTTGATTGAGGTTTATTTCCAGCACAAGCTTGCCCGTCATAGTCCACACATCATCTTGTACAATTCCTTTTTTACCCAATTCCCTTAAACATTCCATCAATACTGCCTTCCAATCTTTGCTCTTATCCAAATTTTCTTTCATCGGTTAGCCTCCAAAACAAAAACCCGAAATTTTTAAAGCCTTACGGTCTTTTCGGGTCTGGCAGATCCCCCTGTTTGGGGGTTGCCATCTAACCGCCATTGCTTCAAAATTTCGGGTACGATAACTCTCCGCAGTGTGCGGAGCTATGACTAACCGAATCGGCACGCACAATTTTGCGGGATTAACCCATACTCACCACGCGTAACCTGTTCAATTTTTGCTTCCACCAAGGCGGAAACAGGGACTAAGAACCTGACTGTATACCAATCACTGGCTGGCACTCCGTGGAGATACCAGCTCTATAAACGATACACTCACAGGCAAAGCGAGAGCCAATGTTCGTGTTCACGTTCCACGGGTAGTTGTTCAAGTTCACCGTGCGAGAACCTGCGTTCGCACCGTTGCTCCAATTGCCACCAACGTTCTTAGCCCACACTTTTAATCCATCCTCCCAATAATCTTCCAATTTCCATAACCAGTTTGCCGCTATGTTCATAACTCTTATGAGCAAGGTATTTCCTATCATGCGCCAGTCTTAACAAAAACCTTAGCTCCTCAATCTTAACATCAATATCATACAGTACAGGTCTTTTATTTCTGGATTTGTTGGCCTGAATGATCAGCCTCATAATATCCAGAACACATGATTTAATGTGTGTGCAAAGCACAAATTTCTCATGCTTTGGAAACCTGTCTACAACAGGGAAGAGGTACAACGTAAAATCATAAACTTTTTGATAAATGATGAGATTGTCCACGTCCCTATTATAATCTTAATTGCCACCCCCTTTCAAAAAAAATTGTCGCGACCCGCGTCGCGGGAAACAAAAAAACAAAACAGATAAACAGACAACAGATTACAGAGAGTCACAGGCAAAGCGAGAGCCAACGCCCGTGATCACGAACCACGGGTAGTTGCTCAAGTACACCGCGCGAGAACCTGCGTTCGCACCGCTGCTCCAATAGCCACCAACGATAAACTGTCTTAGGCCGGTTGCATTCGGCAAATAGAGCTGCCCTACGTTCATACCTGCCATTGGGGTTTGCCAGGCCCATGACGTACTGTCTTGAGCAATTGTAAATTCATCCAGCCATTGCCAGAGTTTTCGAACACAATCCACAATATTGGCAAAGCTTACAGCGCCTATGTCTGCGTCCTCTCCGTTTGTACCCCTGGTCGATGTATTGCCGGCAAACTCATCGCCTGCAGGGTGGCCATGAGCCGCTTGTAGCCATTCCCCGTACGTTAGTAGCCTCTTCCCTGATCTGCGGGCGAGTTCAAAAAAGTTATAACCGGAGAGGCCTTCCGTGCCGGTAAGGGGCGTATCACCGTATTTGGACTTGCACGTTCCTGCTGTTATGGGTGAGCCGTTGCCGTTGCTGAGCGTAATTGCTTCATTTACTGATGCGAGATATATATCAACCCAGACACCGCCGCCGATGTACGCCATACCTTCCGGAGCGCATTTGGGACGATGCTTTAAATCCCATACGGAATTAGGTATAATTGCAGCACGGACATCCCCGACTGTATATGATACTCTTTCGTAGCCATAATGAAAACCGCCGATTTTTCGGGAATTGTTAGCGTTGCACCCATGAGATGACGGATATGTTGAGTTTGCGGATATGATGATAACCTCCGCATCAGCTCCGTCATCGTGCAGATAAACATAATAATCCGTACCCACAGCAAAAACGCCGGTATCGAGGTCGCTTTCAGCGAGTTCTTTAGCGGATGATCCGATGTCATAAACCTTGAACGTTCCGCTGTTGTTGATTGCAAACCTGGTATTTGCCGCAATTTCCAATTTTGCCGTTTCACCCGATTTGCGTGCTAAATATTTCCCGCCGGAAAAATCAATAATATCGGCTACAGATTTGTGCATGTTGTCTGCATTGAGTAGATATGTCTGGTCGTTTTTCCAAAGTATCATCTTACACCTCCTCTAATTGTGCTTTGATCTGGTTAATCTCGTCTTCAGTAATACCAAGCCGTATCATGTCCGAATTCGGGTTATCGACAAGTTCATAATCGTCGGGAGTTTGCTCCTCGGTCGGTTTTTCTGCTGCCTCTGCTTTTACGACATAATGTCGTTTTGTTGCGATGAGATTATCGAGGAAATTGATTAAATCCTCCGACTCAATACCCCCATCATCCTGCTCCGCGAGGCCGACGAGGTTTAAAATATCCTGTTTTGTTCCTATCGTTTTTGGGAATCCTCTCATTGCATCCTCCTTTTTTTAATATCAGTGTGGGTAGAGTGTAGTTCTCTTACTCAACTTACTCAACCGCCTTTTTCACAGCCATTCTGGCTCATTGCAAAAACTGCCGTCCCCGCAGTGAGCATCATCACAGCAATACGGATAACGGTTTTTCATCGGCGGATCCGTGCGGTTGAACGTCACGGTATCGCCATATTCGTCCGGATCACCGGAGTCGATCCATGCCCCTGTCAATCTTTGATTCGGTATTGTCGGTGTTGCCATATTATAGCCCTCCCTGTTTTAATAATAACCTGCGGACGGTGTAACAATCCGGCTTCGACATTAGCAGCCTGTGGCCGTCGATGTCTCGCGGGATAAACTCTATTTCCTCGGACATGTCGACATCATAATCGGTAAGCAACATTGGTATAATCCGTTTCTCCGCATCAGCTCTGCGTCTGAGTTCGTTTGTTGTAACCATATCGAGCAGGATAATTTCAAAATTTTCAGGCAGAGGTTTATCGTAATAATCCGGAAACGGGTGAGGTACTGCATTAGCATCTCCACCATTACCATAACAAGGATGGTCGGGAGCGGCGTACGATGCCATGATCTGGTGGTATTGTTTGTCATATAACACAAATATCCAAAATTCAGTACCGGATGACGTGATATACCGGCACTGAGCGGCCAAATCATTGGAGTCTGAACCCAAATATAACATTGAATACCACGAGCCGCCTGCCAATCCGGAGCTATTTGACAGGAAACTGGCGTTTAATGTCGCCCCTGCAACGCCATTTGAAAAAGCCGGCATAAACGCATATTCCCCGCCCGGCGTGGTGTAATGTCCTGTAGCGCCGCCAACCTGCCCTGTGGCGGTTTTTAGCATCGACTGATTAACTATTTTGTTACTGATAGCAACATCATCATATGTGGTATCCCCTGCAACGTCTGTATCCGTGTATCCACCGATCAGGCGGGCTTTGTAATACATCGCGGTTGCAGGTATGGTCATGGAATATTGATACCGTGCCCATGACGTCGGGTTTGATGTTGATGAATATACATCCTGATCTGATATATAAACCTTGTCTTTGTCAAAATATCTGATCTTGACTATGTTTTTTATCCCTGCGGCAGACGATTTTATACTAAAACCAATCACATATGCGCCTATAGGGCTGCACTCCATATACCCTGATTCGAGATATCCGCCGCCGTTACCGGCGCCTGATGCGCGGGTAAATTTGTACGCCTTCGCACCGTGGGCGGGTGTTGTTGTATCAAATGCCGCAGACCCGCCGGCATACAAATTCAGCGTCCAGTTGTCCGGCACACCGTCTGCATCGGTATCTATTTCAAACGATCCATTCGGCACTTCTACCGGGCCCCCGATTAATGAATATAAGTAATCAAAATTATCTTTTATTTTTTGAAATAACTCGGCCTTGCCGGGGCTGTCGACATCAACCTCTGTTGATAATATTGCGTCATATCCCATTTATCCTCCCTAAAATCAGTGAATAGTTTAAAATCAGTGAATAGTGAACAGTGAATAGTTTTAACTAACGACTATTCACTAACGACTATTCACTAACGACTATCGACTGTATTCAATACAGCACATACCCGTCGCTCCAATCGCTCATCTGTCCGTTTGCATCTGTGATAAACCCGGACTCTTTCTCTGCTTCCGTTGCGCTCGTAAAATCAGGTAATGTATTTGCGCCAACCCAAAACAATTTTTGTTTTGGGTATTGCATAGCTTTTAATACTATTTTATTCTCTTTTGGTTCCCGTTTAACGATTTGATACACATGTCTGGATAGCAAATTGCCGTCAATGCCGAGTATTTTATCGGTTGTAATTCTTACGTAGTCCCCTGTTTTTATTTCTGAATCCTTTAATTCGACTGCGAATGTATATATGAGTTGTGGATTTTTCAGCAGCCTGAGTATGCGTTTGGTCAGATTTGCAACATACCTGATAACAAAATCCTCATTCATATAGTCAGATCTGAGCCATCGGCACATTACCCGCTTTTCGAGCGACTCGTTATACATGTTTATCCCTTCGCCCTCCGCATCAACTGCAACATCGAGGCGGGAATAACTCGCCACCTCGTCTTCGTCTGCGGTTATTAATTTATCCCAGTATATTGACACCCTGCTTTTTCTCGACGAAGCGTTTAAATCAACGCTATCTGATGAGGCGATTATATTTTCATCGTCTGTAAATACCTGATACGCCCTGCCTGGGCAATTCGGGAGATTTTTTGCAATTGTTATTTTGAGGTCTTCTCCCATCCACGACTTGCAGTCAATCAGATCAATGATCTCATAATATAATTTGTCCAATTTTGTTGGCTCACTGATTAACGCTGAAAAATCCACCATAGATATGTCAAATGCTTTCAACGCCGTATATGCGGCATCATTCACATACGATGGGTCTATTCCGGCATCGGTTTTAAGCATGTCAACCAGTATGTCATACGGACTTTGCGGCTCGTAATATCGACATTTCTGTATTTTATCATTCTGACTGTGAGTTGCCGCCGTCGTGCCGAAACAACCCCTTGTGCAACCGGTCAGTTGATTACCTGTCTTTGCCGTATATAACACAACCTCGTCACCAATCCTGATATATCCGTCTGCCGCGTCAAGGTCTGTGCCGTCAGATACCGATATTGTCGTTTGCCCGGCTGTCATTGCAGCAGCCAGCTTGATATTTAATTTAGGGGGTATTTCTATTTTTGACAATTTTTTCAATAGATCAACGCATTCAACAATGACGCGTCCACCCTCCTTAATTGTAATACTATCGATGTTCCCCTCGAATTTCTGTTCAAAATCGGCGGCATCGAGTCCGTAAAATCCGTGATACAGTCTGATTCGCCTGCCTGCATAATTCGGGTTTCTGGCTATGAGCTTGCGCCAGAATGAACCCTGCACGGATGCTCGCATAGAGACGTATGGGTCTATACCTATGTCCGTATCCGGTTCGTCATACATTTCGACATTCACACGCCCCGCAATTGTCAAACTGGTTTTGATTTCTGTAGGCAAATGCTTCACGGTCGTAATGTAGGGTCTCTCGCCTGTCCTGAACGGCAAGGGTGCATTATTTGATGTAAATACATAGTCTTTTGACCCTTTGCTGTAATTGGTCTTATCTTTGCATGTCGCATATGTGTTGTAACACTGCCCCTGTATGCCGCCGCAGAAGGCGGTGGACAAACCACAATATAGCCCCGGCTTCCCGCACCAGTCTATGGCTGCGCACGGGCTCACACCTATTACATTGTTGCAGTAATCCAGCGTAATGATTGCCATTTCTACCGGGTACCGCGATAATGTGTTTTTTAGTGCATCATATGTCATATTTCGCGCACACCCCTCATTTTGAGTGATAATACATCAGTGTATGTCAGCACGCTGAATGGTGTTTCCAGACTGGCATCGTCGCCGATGGACACGAAAAATACATCCGCAGAATATGTATCGAGATCCCATACGAAGAAAAACGGTTTAAACAGCCGTGCATGATTCTGCCAGAATGGGATGTAATATGCATCGAGCCATGTTCGTGACACCAGGCCAAATTGTGCCTGAAGATTTAAAACAGGATTATACGTTGATACTCCGAGAATGTGGCCGTTTTTACTGCGCTCCACGTCTGCCGCCGCCGTTTCTGCATACGGGGTATACGGCGTCTCCGGCGGGTATTCAAATTGAATCTTGACGCCCAGCAATGCAACTGCGATCTGTGCGGCAATAGCGGCAGTAATTATTTTGATTCTCCAGTACCGCGCTGACGCCGAGACAAACAACTTCATAAACGCCTTATCAGACGTCGGGGTAAAACCTGCGAGCCGTTGCGTCCATGTCACGTTGTCTGATGAGGATTCGACGGATACTGTAGCCCCGGCGGTGTAAAGATTGTGGCCGATTACTGCGAGGCAGTCCGCGCTTTTTGCAGACCCGCAATCTATTGTAATGTATTTTGTGCCTGACGATGCGGCCTTCCACTGCGTATACGTCCGCAGATCCAAGATATTGAGTATATCATACCCTGCGGCGGTATCGGTAGCAGCCGGCGTCCCGTCCGTCAGTCTGTTGTCATATAATATTATTGGCGTCTGCATTTTAAAATCAGTCGATGCCTCCTCATGTCCTCATTCCCTCATGCCGTCCTCAACGGCTTTTTGTATAGACGGGATTATCTCGCGTGCGAACGCGTCATGATCTACAACATTGCCGGCGATATGCAGGTTAATTATCATAGGACGTTCTGATTGCTTCGTTCCAGTCGACTCCCATGCGTTTGTCGTAGGGGTGTTGTAGGAATACCCGCCTGACCCGGAGGGAGTTGCGGCGGTTGTGGCGCCGCCACCCGGCTGCTGTGATGCAATGGCAGCTATCCGCGCCATGCCAAAGGCAATCGCCATACCAGCCCATATCGGAGCCATAGCCTGTCCGAACGGCGGAGGCAGGCCCATTGCCTGTTTATATGCCCCGACAGCCATCATGTACGTATCTATTGTTGCCTGCGCGATGGCAAATGCTTTATATGCATTAAATGCCGCCTTACTCTGACTATTCGACAACGCATAAAATGACTGTGCCATGCCGGCCATAGCACCGAAGCTATTGCTTGTTATGGCGAGTCTTTGCTGGTTGTACATCTGCTCTTCGGCGAGTTTCATCTGATTATACGATTGTAATTGCGTAAACTCGTCGACATATCCCTGCTCACTCAACGCCTTTATGGCATTCCATTCATTGAGAGCTGCCTGATACCGTTGTGACGCCGGGTCGTTTCCCATTCCTATATCGGCTATCCCTTTGATTGACGATCCAAGCTTGCCGAGTCCCTGGCCTGCCTCGCCGCCAACCTGATTTGCCATATCCATCATCTGCGTCCATGTATCGTCGTAGCCTTTTTTCCGGTAGTCTGATTGTTTTTTAAGCAGATCGTTGAGTTCCTTTTGCTTTGCAATGTGTATATCAAATATTTCAAAGGCTAATGTTTCTTCCGTATTTAAAATTTGTCGCCCGGTAATCTCCTTTTCTTTCAGAAGTTCCAGCATCCTTTCAGTGGGATATAGTATGTCTTCAGCATAACCGATCTGTTCCAGTGCCAGGGTTGTCTCTGCCTGTTTATTCTGCAATGCCTTGATCTGTAGTTCATTCTTTTTGTGAGCGAGGGTTTCTTCATTTATCAGACCTGCTTTTGCGTTCCATTCCAGTACCTTTGTCTGGTGCGCGGCTTCCAGATCAAATAGTTTATTTTTTGTCTGTAAATTGAGAAGTACGATCTTATCGGCCAGTTTTTGTTCTTCCTCGTATGCCTTTTTTATCCGTTCCTGGGATTTATCATCATATTCATCCCAGTATTTTTTAAGCTGGGCAGTAGTCCATTGAGCTATTTTTGTTTTATCTGCCCCTTCTTTCGCAAATTCAGCCGCGCGGTGATGTATATGCTCAATTTCCGTCATGGTCAGCTTTGCAATCTCTTCTTTGATTATCTTGTTCATATCCTGGACTTTTCTTGCAGAGTTCATATCCGATGGCGGGGGAAGGGCTTTGCCGCCTCCAATATCCCCGTAATGGACAGCACCTTTCCACCAGTTTTTTTCTGATCCCTGCGCTCCACCGGACATAACCTGTTTTAACATCTCTATCTTTTGCCGGGTCGCCTCCGATGCGCCTCCGACTGCCTCGATCTCCAGTGCGGTAATCTCAAGCTGGTCGATCATCGCCTGGGTATTTGCATCAGCCGAAAATGATGATAAAGATTTTTTAAAATTCTCCATTTCCAATTCAGCCGCTCTTTGCTCCTGATAGTGGTTAATAGTTATATAGGTTAGCGCGCCCAGGGCAGCAGCGATAATACCGGCGGGCGTAGCTAACGCTGTAAATGACCTGTATGCCAATATCTCGGTTACTACAATCAGCTCTTTTATCTGCGCTGTTAATTTTGCCGCAGCCGCAACCGACGTGAGGGTTTGAAGTACGAAATATGATCCCATAGCGATAGAAGCGGCAATCAGTATTTCTTTTAGCTCACCTATCACTGATATGGTTATTTTGCCTGCCGTCCAGAGATTCTCAATTGATCCGACAGCCACGGCAAACGCAGTTTTGATATTATCCGCCCACCGGGCGAGATCGCCCGATGCCTTTAATTCAGCAAGTGTTCGTTCCCATGATTTGAGTTTATCGACAAATCCTTCAATTATAATGCCCAGGGCAGGGGTGAATAATTCTCCGAATTTGAGTTTTATCTCTTCGATAAACCGTGGGAGGGATGTCATGAGTTTGCCGACTGTCCCCATAGCCGCTTCATAGGAACCGGCAATATCCTTCCCCCGTTCCAAAACGAGATTCAATGCGATCTGCTGCTTTTCTTGAGACGACAGCGATTCCACCGTCCTCCCGGCTGCTGTTGCAAATTTCCTGTACGCAGACTCAAACTCAACGGTAACGCCGACGGTGCGCAATATTTCCGGTTGAAGCGTGGTGATGCCGTGCATCAGCCTCTGTAACGCCTCCGATGAATTGATATTTCCTATCACCGCAGCATCCTGGGCGACACGGGCCAGCTCTTGAGATTTTGTCAGATCAAGGTGTGCCTGCATCATGCGGATAATCGATTGTTCTGACTCCTGAGTGGTTATGCCCATCTTTCTGACGCCCTCGGCATAACTTTCCACCTCTGCCTTGCTATACCCGGCGTTTTTCCCTACGGTCTGCATGACGATGCCGAGTGTTTCCACCCTGGCGGCAAGCGTCGCCGCGTCCTTCAGCGTTTCAAACGCCTTAAATGATGCATACAGCGACGACAGGCTTGTTATCAGGCTCCGGAACCCGCCGTTCAATGCAGGGATTGCCGATGTAAGCCGCTCGGCTGATGATCGTAAGGATTTCATCCCCGATTCGGTCTGCTGAAACACGGACAATGCCCCCTTATTATCGGCCTGTATGACTATATTGACAGAGTTCATATATGTGCTATACTCTTTTCTATGATATTCATAACACTCGTCGCACTCTTAAAAGGTTTCCTCACCGTCGGTCTGTTTATCGCCGCCGCAGGGTTTTTTGTTGTATCCGATGTTATATCGGGCATCCTTATATGTGCCATCGCTGTTATCTCGTTAAGGGCGTGGTGACGCACCGTTCCATCCTCTCCATTTCATCTGCAAGCACCCCCATATCCATCCACTCTTCCACTGACAAATCATTCGCTCCAAAGGGATAACCCGCACGTTGGAGCCTATAGATGTACCAGATATGCCCGAACCATTCACTCGGTTCATATGGGACACTCCCGTCGCATTGAGCGCATTTTGCGGCAAGAAGCTCGCCTGATGTTTCCATGCATTTTTTTCGTTTCTCTGGAGTGCATCTGGCGGCAAGCCTCCTTAGCTCCTCGCCAAAGGGAGGATATCCTCCTCAATTGCCGTTTCTATCTCCACATCCGTATCGGACGCAACACGCGCCCCTTCATACACAACTGTTGCAAATGTCGATATAATGTCTGACGCCATACGTCCGAGCAATTCCCGCCAATCCTCGCGGTAGTTCGGGCTTTTCATATCGGATGATATGGGCCTGCCGGCAACCCCGAAATCCCCTTCCCGGAAACCTGTGAGTATGGCCAGACCGAGATCAACCTTTACCTTTGGGTTCAATATCAGCTTATTACCTTTCCTTTTGTAGAGCTTTGACTGATATTCAACCTCTTCCTGGGTGGTCGGGTTGCGGTAATACAGTTCTATTTCAGTGCCCGATCGGGCATCGCTTATTACTATTTTATTTGTTGCTGATACATCTAAATCCCTCATTTTGTCCTCCCTTTTTCTATGTTCTATGTTCAACGTTGAACCTTGAACCTTGAACCTTGAACGGTTTTATAATCAGCTTTGTCTTATTTTGATTTCCCCGTTGCCGGCGCTTAATGTCGGATGCGCGGTAAATGCCAGGGCGTACGTTGCCATACCTTCTCTGCCTCCAAGTTTCGGCGGAGTCAATACCGTGTTGCTCAATGTAATTACAAACTGATTGCCCGCAGCAGACCCGATTGTTGCCGTGATTGTCCCTGCATCTCCGTCTTCCCAGAGGTCAAAAGGATTAAACGATGAGAGCGCAACCAGTTCAGGGTCGATGCTGCCTTCAACCTCCCTCCCGACGATGCTGTATCTGTATATGCCGTTTGATGCATTGGCAGACATGCGTTTGGCAATCTTGTTTTTAATCGTGACCTCGAAGTTTTCAATGATGCCGGCGTAGGTGTGGACGGTAAATGTAGCGCTTCGGAACATAGGCGGTACAATCGACGTTGCCTCAAATGTCGGAGCAGGAAATGAGACATCCGTAACGGACGCCTTGCCGCCCCACAAACCGATTAGTGAGAATTCGAGGGTTGCGATTTCATTTGCTTTTGCAGACAGTTTGACGCTTTCTGCCATACACCCGAGCACCTTCCAGAGCACGCCATCCTGGTAAAACCAGATGGTGCAGGATTCGCCGGCGGCGGAGCTATTCGGATCATAATCAACATATGCTCCGCCTATTGATTCAGTGAGGTTTGCTGCTCGCAGCAACGCCGCTATTCTTGGCGGTGTTGTGGCTACACCCGATCCCCTGACTTCTACCGGGAATGATATTTTTACCCCTTCCCCGAGAGGTATTTTCTGCAGCGCCCCGAAATATGGCAGCAGAACCTTTCTCTCCCGGCTTGCATCTGCTATTTCAATAGATACCTTGCCGGTAAGCAATGCATTATCACCGACCGTAGGGGTAGGGTCATTACCGTATATCGATTCTACTTTTGCCAGGATTAATTGTTTTTCTTCAAGACTCATTGTTTGCCTCCCTCTTATCTATATTTGGCACAAAATCTTGTTTGTTGATGTCGTAACGATAGGTGCCGGGTTGCCTGTCCATACCTGCTACGGGAGATCCCGCGCTTTCCGCATCTTCCTGTTTTGTACATGCCTTCCCGAGCCTCGCGGCCATCGCCTCGTCATTCAGGTTCTCTTTTTGTGGTTTGCCCTTTGCCGCAGTTTTATATGATCCTGGTTGTCTATCCATGTTGCCTCCTTATATCGTTCTATGTTCTATGTTCAACGTTGAACCTTGAACTTTGAACTTTGAACGGTTTTATGTCGGTACGGCCAGATAGTGCCGCGTCCTAAATTTAATAACGTAACTTATCACCCCGTCCGCATAGTCGGACAATTCCCGCGACACACACATAAAAGGTTCTATATCGTCATTATCAAGCTGTTTCCCCTCTATCGCGTCTCTCACGGCATCGATGAGTGCATATACACCGTCCGCCGCATCCTTTTCCGATGAGAGGTTTTTAACCGAGACCAGACATTCATAATCGGTTTGATATATGGGTCTGGGTCGGCTGCCCGTGTTCGTATCTCCTGCAAAATATACAAAACATGCCGGATAGTTTATAGCAACGGGCGGTCTTTTCCGCCCCAGCGATTCGACGATCCGGAAGAGCTTGTTATCATCATCATCATCTTTTAGCGCCGCTATCGCCGTTATGATGTCGTCTTCGATGTCCGCTATGGTTGCCATCGTCTCTTAAAATCCTCTCATCTTCGGCCTGGTGAATATTCTGTCGCTTTCTGTCTTGTTGCATTCGGCGTATGACGCCCCTGTTGACGCTGTGGGTTCGGGGTCTTCGCCTATGGATATAATTCCTTTCGCTATGCCTTCGAGCTGCCTGATAGCATTTTTGTATCTCTCAGAGCGGGTTTCCGGTATGGTCTCAACGCGCCTGGAATACAGATTGTATATGGCTATATCCACAGAACATTTTTTGACGATATCGGGTACACTTGAAAATGGCACGGAGTAGCGTCCGCCGCAATAGCTGTCAATTTCTGCATCAGCCTGTGCTATCGCCTCGGATACCCTCGTGGATACCTGCGCCCCTGTACCCTCGTCGTCGGTCAAATCAGTTACATCCGCAGAGGGCAGCATCTTTTCTATATCTGTCTTTGTACAATATGCCATATCCGCCTCTTTTTCAGCTATCGGCTGTCAGCCGTGCTGCTTTTCTGTTTTTCTGATCTCTGTTTCCTGCTCCCTGCCGGTGCCTGTACCGGCGCCTGTGCCGGCGTTTCTTCAGTTTTTTCAATGGATCGTGCCGGCGCTTGCACCAATGTAACGCTAAGCATCGGTTCGTTCATGAGTATGGTTGCAGTGTCGGCATCTACATCCACTTCTACGGGCTGCCGGGTAAATTTCATCTTTGCCCGGTAAAAAGATTCTGGCTTTGATCTGATTAACAGCTTCATCTACACACCTCCCTTTAATCCAGATGATTAGATGATTAGAGGGTTAGAGGGTTTGCTAAACATCTAATCATCCAGTCTTCTAATCTTCTGTCAGCCAACCCTCCAACCTTCCAGCCTTCTAATCATCTGTTTTTCAACCTTCTAACCCTCCAAACTTCTGTATCTTCTATGTCAACCAGGGCACAACAACGAGTTTAGCCGAGTTGTACCAGACATTGCTTGCGCCGGTCGCATCAAACTGTGCTTCAACAAGAGCCTTGCCTGCCGCCTCGTTTGACGGGCTTACAACAAGGTGTGTCGGTTTGATGTTCAGAGGCGTTGTGTTGTCTTCTTTGGTAAAGCCCATCATTGCCGTCCTTGCAGCAGCGTAATATGTGCTGTTTAACGTCTGTTTGCTGCCGTATGCGAGCTGCCACAATCCATAGCCGACGTTCTTTCTGTCGTCTACGCCATAGCGGTATTTTTTGCGCATAAAGGCGTTTTCATCGTCCGGCTTATCCATAGACACGAACTGAGGCTGCTTTCTTACCTGTAGGATGATCGGTTTGATGGGTTTGCTTAAATCCATTAAATACCATGCATAAGATGCACCGCCGCCGTAGTTGCTCTGGGTGGATGCGCCCACAGGGTGGTCTGTGTCGAAGAAATACTGTCCGTCAAAGCAAGTTGTCGCAAACCCCGCAGCAAGCAGCGCAAACACAAGATAATCCGGATGTTCCTTAGCTGCCTGTGCAAGCCCCTGAATCATGGGGGTGTATACGCCTATTTGGTCGTCCTCAATGTCGTTTCTGTCTACCTCGATAGTTGCCTCATAGTCCTTATTTGTAATCTCATAATGGAATGCTGCCAGGTCTTTGATAACCCTGTCTCCAACCCATTCCCTCATCATCGGGAAGTTTCCCAGCCATTTGTAGTCTACGCTCCTGCCTGTTGACGGCACCTGCATGGCTATAATAGGCCACAAAGAAGATGCCGCTTCGAGAGCCTGGTTAAATATCGTGGAAAACGTCCTGTATATCCCTGTTAAATTTGACTGATTAACAATCATGGTTATTCCTCCTTTTTTATATCGTTCTATGTTCTATGTTCAACGTTGAACCTTGAACCTTGAACTTTGAACGGTTTTATTTACGCTGTCAGCAATTTTTTCTTATATTCAATCCACTGTGCCAGCATTATCACATCATCGGTGCCGAGCGTACCGTCTTTAGGCTTAATGGTCAGCTCTATTGCCGCAGGGTAGGCCGTCAGATTTGCCAGCGCAAGGGTCAACGTTACTTCCTGGACAGTCTTTGCAACCGCATCGCCGGTCATGGCGCCTGTGTCGCCGCCAAAATCGGCGTCAGCGTCGTAGAGTTCCCCGACATCGTTATTGTATGCGGCCACAGTAAATTTGGTAGCGTCTGCGCCTGTCGCTCCTGTCTTTGCGGCAAGGATATGCAGTACCATATTTGCTGTTACATCCGCATCGGGGGGAACTATAACTTTTGCGCCCACTGCAAGAGGAGCGGCATGGTTGTTCCATCTGATGCCAAGCCCTTTGGCCGTTACGCAATACCCCGGCACATCGCTTGCGCCGTCCGAGAATGCGGCTATTGCCACGCCTGCCGCGCTGAATGCCGGAGTAGGTATATTAATAACCCCCTTTGCCGACTTTAAATGCTGGTATATCTCCTGTAACGCCGCCTCAACCTCGGTCTGAGAGGTGAATGACCCCGCATCCGCTATGCTGATTGCTGATGCTGCGTGCGCGCCGCTTGCATCGGCAATATGAGTGGCCACGTCCGCCTGCCTGATGGCAGGTTCGATATCTACCCATGCATGGGTTGTGTCGATATAGCTTGCGATAATGCCCACGAAGATATCATTGGTTACATTTCCTGCAAGGTCTACCGATTCATCATCGGCGATAAAAACATTATCGCCTACGTTGGCTATGGTGATAGCGGTGGCGAGTTTCATCTTGAACAGCCCCCTGCGCCTGACTGTCACATTGATTGCGCCGTCTGCGCCAGACGAATTATCCGCCTGCTCGCGGGCGATGCCCATGAATATCTGGCCTGCCGTGTCCGCGCCGACTACCGCATAGCCTGCGGCATTCACACAGACAATAGCGCCTGCGTATATCTTGTCCCCGTCGTCAACGGGTATGGAGAGGTCAACGCCCTCCATGTATTCTGTTGTTTTGTCTGCTGATAAAGCCATATTACGCCTCCTTTACGCTGAATTTTTTGAATGTTTCGTCGTCTATGCCGCACATTTTGTTTATCATTGCCTGAGAGTCGTCTATTGCGCCGCCTTCGGACTTTTTATCTTCGATTACCTTTCCTTGATGCACCACAACAGGCGCCTTTGACACAAATACGTCAAAACCTGCAAGGTCTCGGGTTGCATATTCCTGTGCCCATTCTCTCTGGGCAGGGGTTATCTTGCCGGCATTTACGGCTTTTTCAACTGCATCGGATGCATCTTTCTGTGATAGTTTTGCAGTCAGGGTATTCACCTGAGCTACAAGATCCGAGACAGTGCCGCTGCCCTGTTTCATTGCCATAATAGTGCCGGTGATTTCCGATTCTGTAGCCCCCTCTTTGAGTCCCAGCACATCGAGAACAGCCTTGTTTGCCACGATTGCCGCCCCCTCGGCTTTTCCAGCCGATAGCTCGGCGAGGAGCTTATTCACAGCAACGATAGCCTCTTCTTCCTTCGCATCCTCGGCCAATCCGAGGAGTTTCCATAGATTCTTCATAATACTTACCTCCCTTTTTGTTTTTTCGTTTGCGCAATTTAAGCTGCTTTTATTCATCAACGGGACCATCCCGTCAATGTTCGGTTGATTTGTGAGCGCAACGTTGATAAGCCGCACCACCTTGTTGTCCTGCTTCCGTTTCAGAAATACCGGCGATACATACCGATATTCTTTATTCTCAATATATTGCCTGGCCTTGCCTGTCCATTCGATTACACCCCATATCCCATCCGCGCCCTTGTTTATCAGCTTCTTTACCCATCCGGCGGCCGGCGCTTCAACTGGCGGGTCAGATAATGTCTGATGCTCATAATCAATAACCATATCGTTTTTGTGTGCCTCGAAATCGCTTATAACCGCCTGTGCGCTCTCCTGATCCAGCACAAAAACACCTTTCGGCGTAATGGTGCGGCCGGCTGGGATGACCTGAATTTCAGCAGGAGCTACACCCTGAAAATCCTTACCTATAAAAATTATGTAATTATCCATCCGTTCCTTCCTCCTTATTACCGTTGAAACACCGTTGCGAATTGTTCAGGCTGCAAATTTCCGGTATGACCCGTATATTTACTCACATTGTTTTCTTTCATGCGCCACAACGCAAATATGAGCATCTTTACTTTCCTCCATCTGTAATATATTGGATCAACCGTTGTCTTATTTTTCCCATGCCTGTCTCAGGTATGATGAGGAATGGCCTTGCCGGTATAGTGACGCCGGGGCGCTTGACCGATTTTACCGGATGAGCTGCCCCCGGCCAGAAGAGCGCCTTTTTATTCTTAGGTCTGATAACGGTTGGTGGAGTCTTGCCTCCAAATTGATGTATGGCTGCATATTTCACGTTTGTACCAACGACTGCTTGTGTGTCGGTTGCCTTTGCCGATATAGAGGCTGCAAGGTGTCCGTGCATCTGGAGTATCTTTCCCGGCCAGTATCCTTGTTTTGTCCTGTTTGCGATGGTTGACGCTTTCAGAGGTTCCCATTTCGGCCTGCCCTGCTGCGCGAAATTTTCTTCCACTTCGTCCCTCATGATCTCCGATATGCTTCTCATGATCGGCTGCATGTGTTTAATACGTGATTGCAGGGTTTTTAAGAGGTTCTGCACGCCGGTATCATCGACTTTGATGGTTATGTCCATAAAAAATTTCCTCTTATCATTCCAAAATGTGCTATAATATGAGCATGTGGATATTTACCAACAAAGGGTTTCTTTCTATCATTCAGGACTGGGATAATCCTGATAACATGATTGTTCGCGCGCGGTTTCCCGGTCACATTAAGGCGCTGTTTTCTAATGCAAAGGTTAAGAAAACACCGGAGAGAGATTACCGGTACAGGGCTTTTATCCCTCGTGAAGAGGTTGCAGAAAAGGTGAAATCCCTTGCCGAGGGCATTGATTATTCCAATTTCAAGGATTCTGTCCGTGATTCTGAGTACCATCATGCCTGCACAGGCGTATGGTCGGTCATGTACAGGGCGCAAAAATAAGGAGGACACACCATGCAAGAGATACCGGAAAAATATCAATATTTGAAGGATGTCTTTGATGATCCTATGTTTAAAGAAGAAAAACCACAAATTGAGGAGTTTGCAAAAAAATACGGCTGCGACCTTGGCCATTTGACAGATGAACAAATGTCTCTTCTTAATTCGAGACTTGAGCGGCTCATGAGCAATAATGCTGTTATCAGTGTGACATAAATTCATAATTCTTCCAATTCAATATGCCATTTGTTGTTTATCATCTCTTTCTTCAGCACTTTGTATTGTTTACCTGATTTTAGAATAAATTCATTTTCTGAACTAAAATCACTTATTAACTTGACTAAGCCGCCTTCCTTTTTCGTAAGATTTATTTTATAGATGACATTTTTACCAGAGGTAAAAGGGGATGTTTCTGAACTGGATTGATAGCCAGGGAGAATTACATTTCTGCCTTCTATAAATTTACTTTCTATAACTTCATTAGTTAGCTTTGTTCCCCTGTACACCACGCTGTTGTTGGTTTTGGGTAACTTGTCCAGTGCGTTGTCCATTTGCCTCTTAATAGAGTTTATAGTTCTGTCGTCCAACTCCCTGAAATGGCTGTTATATACTTCCCCCGCTTTCTTCACGAGGGTTCCGTTGATGTCGTGATAGTATGAATTCCCCGTATAGCCCTTTGTTATTACGTATTCAAGCTCTGATAGCATTGACCTTATCTCCTCTCTTGCCTGTACGTATTGTCTCTTGTAGTAGTCATACCCACTGCCCATATAACGTTTGATGTTAAGTTTATCGGCGCCGGCGCCTTCAAGCGATTTCATATACTTCACAAGGGAATTTCTTCTGGCTATGAGCGCATCGGTTAATTCTTTGCTCTCGATTTCGCTAAACCCTGCCGATTTCATAATGTCCATAACACCGGAACTGTTTAGCTTTTTTAGCCATGTTGTATATTTCTTTCCAAATAGGGCATTGTTTTTATCAATTTCACCAAATACTTTCGCCGATTGTGGATTTTTGGAAGGGCTAAGGAATGTAGAGACTTCATCGATGTCTGTGCCATAGGATTTGGGCAGTCCTTTTGCTCTGAATTTGAATGATCCCCCTGCGTCAATAAGCGTAAGTTTACCCTTGCTGTTCAAAAGCAGGTTGTCATATTCCATACCCACAACATCCCAGTTTTTGACAAGCACCGAAGAATGAAATATCTTTGCCAAGTCCTCCGGGTGTTGCGTCATTTCCTGAGCAGTTATCCGTTTCAGATCGGGATGCCATTTTGTTATAAAAGCAAGTTTTTTATTCCCGCTGAAAGTTTGTAACTCTGCAAGATAAGATTCGGGAACTTCTACACCAAGCGATTTATAAATCTTGTTGGCCGCGTATTCTGTTCTTGCCTGATTTGCATCTGCGTAGAACTTTACATAGAATTTCTCACCTTCGACGTTCTCGTATATGCCGCCAGGGTTGCTGCCCTTCTGTGTTCCTTGTATAGGTTTAAGGTCGGCAAATGGATTTGTTACCCCTGCCTTGAACTCCGCCATTTCCTTTTCAAAGGCCGCCCTGATGTCCTTGTTGTACTTCCTCAAGTCGGGTTTCCAGAACTTCTCGCCGGGGTTGTAGCTCCATCCGGGGTCGGTGAAGAGTTTTTTCCCTGTGACAGGGTCGACATACGCCGCTGTGGGCTTTGTGTAGCCTCCGACTGTGAGTCTTTCCTCCCATACCATGTTGTCCTTGCCTGATTCGACGGTTAACTTCCTTGCTTCAACGTCCTGCTCTGAGAGGCTGCGCACGCGGCACCTGCATTGAAAACCGTTCGGCGGATAATGCACCTTCCAGAATGGATCATCATATCTGAACACCTTACCGTTTAAAGCCGAATGCGCCGGTCTTGTCCTGGAATCCATAACCGCCACATATTGCCAATAAGGACGGTCCTTGACGTTCTCCATCATCTCGCGGTATCTGCCCGCCATGAATGCGGTCTGTATGTTCGTTCTATACATATTCTCCAGACGATAGGGCATTTTTTCGGGGGAATTGGACAACCAGCCCTTCGCCTGGAGACGTGGGATTAAACTATCCTTAAATTCCTGCAACGGCATTCCTTCGGCCATCGCCTTGTCTATCATGCCCTTGATATCCTGCAATATGTCCATCCTTGCGACGCCTGCAACTGTAAAGGCTTTTGTTTGGGAGTCCTGCCATAGGGATTGCCAGTCATATGTAGTTTTGTATCCCTTAGATGAAAAATACTCAATTGCCTTTTCAGGGGGAAGACCGATGGCATAAGAGAGATCAACGGCCTGCTTACCGGGCATTGGCGCCGCCCCAGAGGTCATTCACATAGATGGCTTTCTGCATCAATTGTTCAACTGTCCGCATATCAATGGACGGATAAGCGGTTATAATCGCAGCCACGATGTCATCATAGGTGTCGCCCTTGTTTATCATGGTGATTATATGGGATGTAACAGGGTCTAACTGTCCGGGTTGTGGTAGTTCGATTGCATCGACTGCCACCTGATCCGGGAAGAGGCGATTAAGAGCATTAGCCATGCCATCGGTGTTGAACATTATGGAATTAGCCTGTTGTCTGTTATCCCCGCTACCAATCAGAGGCTTGCTTATTGTCTCTTCCCCTTTTTCCGGCTCAGGGATGCCAAAACGCTCCTGTATATGCTTTACACCTATCCGCGTATAACCCACATCTTTTACGAGTACCCCGTAGACCTTTGCTGTCTTCTCCAGGTCTTCACTGCCCTCGAAGTGGAACTTAAATATGGGGACGCCTTTCCCCTCGCCATAATTAAACGCTACCCAGGGAGCAAAAAGCCCGAGTTTGATTGTGTTCTGAAGAGCCTTTGCATCCGATTCGAGAAGATCCTGCCGGATATTTTTTGCCTGGTCTTCATTGCCAAGCTTGCCCGGTGTCCCCTCGGCTGATCCGGTATGCCCCAAAATTGCCTTGCTCATTGCCCTATCACAGAAGTCTGCAAAGTCCCTGTGTGTTGTATTACTTCCTGACGCTTTGGCTTCGACGAGTTCGATCAGCGTGGAATCCGAAATCACCGCCGCCGCGTCAACGCCGAGATTAAAGACCGCCTGTTTCAGTGTTTCAATATCGGCAGGGTTTGCTGCGGACGAATATTTGCCGATGCGCATAGGCACGGAAAACAACTCATTAAATATCAACCAGTCTTTGATATCATAATTCTTAAATAGGTACATATATGCACACGGCCTCAGCAACCCCCCGCGAGGGACAGCCCCGGAGCGGGCCTTGTGACGATGCACAACAAATTTATTCGGGGGTAATTCTTCTCCCCAGATAGGATTTGCATCGGTGATAAGTTGCGGTGTTTTGAGTATCACATCGGGGGAATTAAAAGTAAATCGCTTCTGATGCACCCACTCTATGTTTTTAACCCAGACCTGGCCTTCTGAAATATCCCACATTATTTCGCCTACAGAAAAACCTTTACCCACTGCATCCAGCAGATTAAACAGGGCGTCTTCAAAGTCTTCTATATACTCGATCATCTCCTTTGCTGCTTCGGCGATCTTCTTATCCTCCGGCGTGGTTGACGCAGGAAGTATTTCCCATTCCAGGCCGGTTACCGCAATCTTTCTCGTTTGCAAAATGCCGGTCAGGTGAAGGTCTTTTTCTTCCATCTCTTCAAAAAGTTCCGCCTGGCGCATCACATCGCCCTGGTCAGCTTCTTTGAATATAGTCGCCAGTCGCTCTGGCGTAAGACCCTGTGACGGATACGAACCGTAACGATCCCGCACTGTCTGTATTGCAATTTCGTTGAGAATCGGCTTGTTTGCCTTTATTCCCCTGCTTTGCGAGGACAAGTCCCTGCCGTATTGATCAACTATCATTACCACCCACCTCTCATACCGGCTAAACCCGACCTGTGCGTATCGCCCCGGTCATCATTGCTGAATCTATCGTAATTGTCATCCACCCGGCCAAACATAGGGCGCCTGGATACGGTTTCATACGTTACAACGCCTGTCGGGTTTGTTGCTGCATGTGTTCCAAGCGCCGCTAAAAATAATAGTTACAATACATTAATGGGTAAATGGCAGAGGAAGGACCTCCTTTAATCGATCTTCTTATTGCAGATGATTGGATATCTTTGCCGATGATGTGGTAGCTGCCGCCATATTGGACAGACTGTTACATCACTGCTATCCCTTCTTCATTCAAGGGAAAAGCATTATACATCAAAATGATGGGGAAAAAGAAGGAGCAAAGAATAACATGAATAATTATGAAGGTTTATGAAAACAATGGGTGGACTAAAATTGGTGAAAATAGTGGATTAGTTTTAATGATAATTGACAACCCTGAAATATTCCATGACATTAATCTGTTGCAAATCTGTATAAATCATGTATAATGAATTATGGTATTCGAGTGGGGTGCGGAAAAGAGTGAGTCTAATCTTAAGAAACACGGGATTGAAGATAAAATATGGACAGCCATATTTACAATCAGAGAAGGTGCTGTTCGTATAATTTCAGTAAGACGATCAAGACCCAAGGAGAAAAAGATATATGAAAAAGAAACGCTTAGCCGAA
>Ga0302242_1001003_pt1 | contig 23360 bp, 21 predicted proteins | sample AAG_UR_Lys_MG_FD_193510 | JGI IMG/M metagenome (GOLD analysis project Ga0302242, IMG submission 193510) | Enriched activated sludge microbial communities from anaerobic digester in WTTP, New Holstein, Wisconsin, United States - AAG_UR_Lys | ecosystem: Engineered > Bioreactor > Anaerobic >...
CTGGCAAATGAGATTTTCCGTCAGGAGCTTATACCGCTTTATGGAGAAAAGACACAGCGGCGGGACGACCTCAAGAAACAGGCGGCCGAGTCCATGCGGGAGATGATCCGTCAGATGAAAGGCGGCGTTTTACAAAGCAGCCGCATAGAGCAGCTCCTCACACTCCTTGCCGAGCGACTGCAAACGGTCGGTGGCAAAAAACAGTACGGCTACCTCAAGCCAGACCTGAAAAATATCGTGGACGAAATTGTGGATGAGCTGGCACAGGACAGCCGTGTCTCGAAAGCCTACCGTCTGTGGTGGGACGCCAGGGGCCGAATCGAATCCATCTACATAGAAACCCCATCCGAGCCGCCGCCTCTTTCCCGCTGTGATGATTTTAAGCCCATCCGCAACATGGTCATCCAAGAAGCCCTGCTGATAGGGAGCATGACCTCTGAGGAACCGGCATCCGTGGAAACAGCCCTGCCGGAGCCGGACAACGATCTGGAGATGCCCCTCTCTGACATGGCGGATGAAGAAGATCAGGAACCGATAGATGTTTCCGGAGGGCGGCCCTCCAGCGATGAAGCCTCTGCCGATAAGGAATCCTCCGACTCGTGGTGGACGGATAGCTACAAGCAGGCAAAGCAATATTTGTACGGTAATGAGGATACCGGAATCCCGCAGGATTTTGAAAAAGCCCGTGAACTCTTCCTCGCAGAAGCGGAGGCGGATAATCCTCTTGCCCTGTACGATCTTGGCAGAATGGCCGCCGATGGTCTTGGCTGCGAAGCGGATGCCGAGGAAGCCTATCGTTGGTACGAAAAGGCTCTTGCTGTTTTCCATGGGGCCGAGGAAGAAAAAGCGTGGAAATACACCGAGTACCGCATAGGAAAAATGTATGCCGCAGGGATTGGCACGGAACAGGACTATCTGCAAGCGGTCGATTGGCTCACCCTGTCCGCAGATGAGAATTATACGTACGCACAGTATTCCCTCGGCGGTCTGTATTACCATGGCAAGGGTGTGGCTCAGGAATATGAAACCGCTTTTGCCCTTTATACCCGCTCCGCAGACCAGAGCTTCCCCTATGCCAGTTTTGAGCTTGGCAAAATGCTGCGGGACGGAATCGGCTGTGTAAAAAATCAGCAGGACTCTGACCGCCGCTTCAAGGAAGCCTTTCTCGGTTTTGTTTCCATGGAGGAACAGGGCCATGACGATAAGCTCCAGTACCGTTTGGGCTGGATGCTTCTAAACGGCATAGGTACAGACAAGGATGAAGCCAGAGCAAAGGAATACTTTGATAAGGCGGCATCCGTGGGGAACCCCTTTGCCTGCTATCAGCTTGCCAAACTCATCCTCTCCGATGAAAAAACACCACCGCAGGATGTGGAGAAAGCCCTCGGTTATCTCAGAAAAGCGGTGGAGGCAGAGAATCCCTATGCCGCATATTTTCTCGGCAAGCTCTATGAAAAGGGACAGCATGTTCCGCAGAATATTGCAGAGGCGATAAGACTCTATACCCTGTCTGCAGGACAGGACAATGACTGTGCCGCATACCGGCTCGGCAAGCTGTACCTCGGCGGTGAGGGCGTACTGAAGGATGTGGAGTCCGCCATTCGCTGGCTGACCTTTGCCGCCGACAGAAAGAACCAATTTGCCGAATATGCCCTCGGCGTCCTCTACCTCAAAGGGGAAGATATTCCGAGGGATATCCCGAAAGCCATGGAATACCTGAAACGGTCTGCCGGTCAGGGAAACCAGTTCGCACAGTACCGGCTGGGCAAGATTTATCTCATGGGCGAGGATGCACCCAAGGATATACAGACCTCCCTGCAATTACTGACGGCTGCCGCTGAACAGGGAAATCAATATGCGCAGTACACCCTCGGCAAGCTGTATCTGATGGGAAAGGATATCCCAAAGGACAAGGATGCCGCTGTCCGATGGTTTACCCTCTCGGCAGCACAGGGCAACATTTACGCCCAATTTTTCCTCGACCATATGGACAGTTTCAAAGACCCCTCCGTCCTGCTGGCGGGAACACGGCTCCTGCATCACATGAGCCGTGTTTTTGCAGACAACACCCCGCCGCTGAAACCGCCCGGCCAGCGAGCCGACCGTAAGCTCCTCCGCAAGCTCGGTGAGAAAAAGCAGGCGCAGGGCCATGCGAGGGATGACCACGAACAGACCATGTCATTATAACGATTGGAGGATAACCGTGAAAAAACAGAAAAAGAAAATCGAGCTGCCGCCTATCAAGGAGAAATCGCTTAGGAGCCATTGCCGTCCTGTAAAATGGGCGGCTTTTTTTCATAGAATCGGCACTCGCCATAAATAGGAGGTGGACCATGGGTGTATATGTGCATTTTTCGGATGACCAAAAATACCGTGCCAACAACGTGGACCTTGTGGACTTTCTTCAGCGGCGCGGTGAGAAGCTGATTCCCAGCGGCCGGGATAAGCGGCTGGCATCCGACCGAAGCATCACCGTCCGGGGAAACGAGTGGTACGATCACTCCGCAGAGAGCGGCGGGTATGCCATTGACTTCGTGCGGCAGTTCTATGGACTGTCTTTCCCTGAAGCGGTGACCATGCTGCTGGGCGGTGAGCAGGGCGAAGTCTACAGGCCCGCCTCGCAAAAGAAACAGGAGCCGAAACAGCCCTTTTCCCTTCCGAATCCCCACAGCGATATGCGCCGTGTCTATGCCTACCTTACTAAAACCCGGCACATCGACCGTGAGGTGGTCAGTTTCTTTGCCAGAGCAAAGCTCCTGTATGAGAGCTGCGAAAAATCCAAGGATGGCATGAAAGAATACCATAATGCGGTCTTTGTGGGATACGATGAAAACGGAGTTCCCCACCATGCCCATAAACGAGGGCTCTATACCGAGGGAACCGGCTTCAAGGGGAATGTGGATAGCTGCGATCCGGCATACAGCTTCCACCACATCGGCATAAGCAACAGCCTCTATGTGTTTGAGGCTCCCATCGACTTGCTGTCTTACATCACCCTGCATCCCAAGGACTGGCAGAACCACAGCTATGTGGCACTCTGCGGTGTTTCCGAATATGCCATGCTGAAGATGCTGGAACTGCATCCAAACCTAAACCATGTAGTCCTGTGTCTGGATCATGACGAGGCGGGGATCGAAGCCTCGGAGAAATATCACGATCTGCTTTTAGAAAAGGGTGTCTCATGTGATAGGGATTTGTCTATACACAAGGACTGGAACGAGGATATCAAGGCAAATAACGGACTACCGGCAATCCCTGCCGAGGAACATCCCCAGCATTTAATTCGGGATGAAATCTGCCGGGAGCTTACCGAAACGGCAATGACTGTGAAATCCAACTGTTCCGCTAACACCCTGTCGGCTCTGCTCGTGAAAGCTCGATCCTATCTGCATTGGGGACAATTTTCAGAGGCAGATGAATGTCTTAGGGAAATGTGCCGCCTCTCCGTAGCTGCTGCTGCGAGGGAGTACCGGCAGATGGATCACAGCCGGGATATTTCCGCGGTGCAAAGCCGTCTGCATAGTGGTTTCAGGACTTATGAAAATCGAGGGCACCTGAAAACACGGCTGGATTTACTGGAGTCCGACATCATGGCTCTGCGAGACTTTGAGCGTGTAATGACCGCCGGTGAAAAGGAAAAGTTGGCAGAGTGCTATGAACACATTGCCGCCCACGGTCTCAAATGCGCAATCCTGCTGGAGAAACACCGGCAAAAGATGGAGCAGGCCCAGGAAATGAAACTGTCTATGTAGCCCCCGGCAATAACGCCATCCCCGCTTCTGACATTCTAAATGAATTCAGAAGAAGGAGGATACTATAATGCCGTCTCAAGTCTATATTTTAATTGCAGCGGCCGCCGTGATGTTTTTCGTCATCGGCGGCCTTTCCCTTTTGGCTCACTATTATACCCTAAACGGAATCAAGTCCCGCACGGTAGGTGACGGCCAGCATGGTACGGCACGGTTCGCATCAAAACAGGAAATCAAAAATACCTATCAGCACATCCCCTTTCAGCCGGAGCTGTGGAGGCAGGGCCAATGTCTTCCCACTGCCGCCGAGCAGGGAATCATTCTCGGATGCGTAGGTGCGAAAAACAAGGTTACGGCGATGGTGGACACAGACGATGTCCACTGCCTCATGATCGGTGCGTCCGGTGTCGGGAAAACCGCATATTTTTTATACCCCAACCTGGAATACGCCTGTGCCTCCGGAATGAGTTTTTTGTCGACCGACACCAAGGGCGATCTGTATAGAAACTATGGAACCATCGCCCGCGATTACTACGGGTACCATGTGGCGGTCATTGATCTTCGAAACCCCACCCGCTCGGACGGCAACAATATGCTCCATCTGGTGAACACCTACATGGATCAATACCTTGCCGATGAAAACAACCTTGTGGCAAAGGCGAAAGCAGAAAAATATGCCAAGATTATCTCCAAAACCATCATCAACGCCAGCAGTGAAAATTACGGACAGAATCAGTTTTTTTACGATGCCGCTGAAGGGCTCCTCTCCTCAGTGATTCTGCTGATTGCCGAGTATCTTCCTCCTACTGAGATAGATGGAAAAAGGGTGGACTGCCGCCATATCATCAGCGTGTTCAAATTGGTTCAGGACTTGCTGGCTCCCAGCAAGGTAAAGGGGAAAAGCCAGTTCCAGCTTTTAATGGACAAACTGCCCTCCGACCACAAGGCCCGCTGGTTTGCAGGAGCAGCTCTAAACTCCGCAGAGCAAGCCATGGCATCGGTGCTGTCTACTGTGCTATCCCGTTTGAATGCTTTTCTCGATTCCGAAATGGAACAGATTCTGTGTTTTGAAACAGCCATTGATGCGGAGAAATTCTGTAATGAAAAATCCGCTCTGTTTATCGTACTTCCCGAAGAAGATTTGACCAAGTATTTTATGGTCAGCCTTATGATCCAGCAGCTCTACCGGGAGATACTTGCCGTTGCGGATGAGAACGGAGGCAAGCTGAAAAACCGTGTGATGTTCTACTGCGATGAGCTCGGAACGCTTCCAGCCATCGAATCACTGGAGCTAATTTTTTCGGCCAGCCGCTCACGCCGGCTTGCGATGGTACCGATCATCCAGTCCTTCGGTCAGCTCGAAAAGAATTACGGCAAAGAGGGTTCGGAAATCATCGTGGACAACTGCCAGGACACCATCTTCGGTGGATTCGCTCCCAACAGCCAGACCGCCGAAGTGCTGAGTAAGGCATTGGGCAGCCGCACCGTCATGAGCGGCAGCGTAAGCCGTGGAAAGAATGACCCCAGCCAATCCTTGCAGATGATGGAGCGCCCTCTCATGACGCCGGATGAACTCAAATCCATTCCAAAGGGTGGCTTTGTCGTGATGAAAACCGGCACCCATCCCATGAGAACAAAACTGCGGCTGTTCCTTGATTGGGGCATCCGCTTTGATGGCCTTTATACTGTGGAGGAAAAGGCACACCGAAAGGTGGTCTACGCCGATAAGCAGATGCTGGAAGAAAATATTGTCCGCAAGCACACGGCCTGCCTTATGGTGGACGAAGAAACCGGGGAGATATCGGAGCCAACCACCGGAACAGGGACCCTTCATACTCCGGTGGCAGAACCGTCTGAAAATACCATGCGCCGCCGTAACGTGCTTAAAACGTAAAGGAGGTTCCCATGAGCTACTTCAACCATATTTATGCCGCCTCGCCCGATGAGCTTCCCCATCGGGCGAGGACTGTTTATATATATCTTTGTGACCGGGCAGGGAAAGGTGTTGACTGCTGGCCCGCGGTAAAAACGATTGCCTCCGACTTGCAGCTTTCCCGCAGTACCGTCAAGCGTGCTCTGCATGATCTTGTCAAAGCAGGGCTCATCGAAAAAGAACTACGCTATCGGGAGAATGGGAGTAATACTTCCAACCGCTTTATTTTAAGAAAATAGTGGCTGTGGCAAAGCAAAAAGACGGATTTCCCGCCAAGGGAATATTCCGTTTTTTTGCTGAACCGAGGTGCGGTTCGTTGTGGACCCACCGGAACCTCTCACTCTAAGAATATTTATTACAGAAAAAGAACAGAGTGTATCTTTATATGTTTTATATAATATAGTAAGAGCTATCATAGGAACACTATTTTTGCAAATTAAGGGTATACAAAAAATTTAAGGTTACAAAGAAGTGGGCCTGTCTCCTCTATCTTGACATAAAAAAATAAATGTGATATGCTATTTTAGATTTTAATAAATAAAGGAGGCTTACGTGTGTTAATTCGTGTACGCAAATAAGGCAATAAAAAGCAGAACTATCTATTCCACATTGTGGGCTTTTTTCGCTTGCGTCTACGAATAAACACGTGCTTATAAACATTATGTGACTGTATAGTTGCATAGTGTTGGTTTGCCTCGTTTTGTAGTGATGCAGATTAATGCCCTTTTGTGGGTGTTAACCTGCATTTTTTATTGCACAAAAACAACAATGAGTTATGCAATAAAAATGTTTGGAGGAATAACTATATGCAACGAAATAGAGATTCATGGAAGAAAGATTATTTTACAATACTGATTGGGCAAGGATTTTCTCTTATTAGCAGCGGGATTTTGCAAATGTCAATTATTTTTTACTTGACCGCAAAAACAGGTTCTGCAATGGTGCTATAACATAGAGTGATTAGGAGATGCAAAATGAGCTATATTAATATATATGACGTTTTGCCAAAAGAGATTGTCGAGCAAATCCAAGAATATGTTGACGGTGTTAAGGTCTATATTCCCAAAAAAGCGGATAGCCGTAAATCATGGGGAAGCAATACGGACACTAAGCAATTGGTATCATCTCGTAACCAACAAATAAGGCTTGAACATCAAAATGGATTAACCGTGTCCGAATTAGCTCAAAAGTACTTTTTGGCAGAAAAAACTATACAGAAAATTGTGTATTCACGACAATCGACTGAATAACACTAAAGCGCCTAAGCTGTTAATAGCTTATGGCGCTTCTTTTTTTGCCAAATAAGAAGGAGGATTCAATTTCCAGCCCTGAATGGTATGCTAAAAATATAATAAGTTGTATTGCAGCTAAGCAATTTTAGATATTTGTTCAGGATGGAGGTGTTGTTTTGGCTGGCGATAATAGAGAGATTAATCATTCACTACCTATTCATTATTCTCAAAATTACTTAATTAATGAAGGATTGATTAATAGATTACTCCAACAGTCAAGCATCCATTCAAGTGATGAAGTAGTTGATATTGGAGCAGGAAAAGGAATCATAACAAAAGCATTACTTAACCGTGGTTGCAGAGTCACTGCTGTTGAGCTGGATGAAAAAAACATATTGTATCTAAAAAAACAGTTCGAGAATGAAAAACGATGTGCTTTGCTTTTTGGCGACTTCATGGAATTGCCTTTACCAGAAGGAAACTATAAGATTTTTTCTAATATACCGTTTTTTATTACATCTGATGTTCTTAATAAGATTACGCAAGCAAAAAATCCACCCATTGACACTTATCTAATATTGCAAAAACAGGCAGCAATGAAATATTGCGGGGCGATGGAAACCACGCTAAAATCTCTTTTGCTTAAGCCAAGATTTAATATGATGATTGTGCACCAATTTTCTCGTAATAATTTTTCTCCAAGACCAAATGTTGATATTGTTTTATTACGTATTCAAAAGCGTAATGTAGATGAATTTACTATTAGAGAATTTGAGTTATATCGTGATTTCATTTGTTACTGCTATAAGAATAACAAGGTTTTTCCCAAAAGAATCTTTACCTACAGACAATTAAAAGAATTGAGAAAAAGACATGGAATATCAAATTATCAAACCTCTGCAATAACATATGAGGAATGGATAATATTATTTAAGTGTTTTTTACAGTATGTCAGTGACGAAAAGAAATCGCAAGTGACAGGCTCATACAAACAATATCTTTTACAAGAATCCAAACTAAAAAAACAATTTAGAAGCAGAGAATAGGACAACTACTATTGCATGGGTAATTAAGATCTTTCGATCGGAATATGATTTTTCAGGAAAAACGGTTATCGCTTTTGTGAGATAGAGTTATCTGAAACTTAAATAGTAAAAAAAGAAAATACATTCAAAAGTAAATAGAGCCAAGGGCAAACCCATCAAAAGGTGGGGACGCAAAGCCGAGAGTCTAAGGTGTCTTAGGGCACTATGATAGTCTGGCTGCTGAAAGTCAAGCGAAGCCTGCCCTCTATCAATCAGAGGGCAGGCTTTTGCGGCTTTTAACGGATGCTTCAGGTATCAGGATACCGGCTTTCGCTATGTGCTCTGGCGAGAGAGGTATCCGTATGAGTATGTTCTGCATTCCCTTTTCGAGGTGGAAATAGAAACGGCACAATCCGTACATACCGCCTCCTATTCATAAAATTACATAGTTATATTCTAAAAAAGTCAGTATTTTGCCATGGGCGAAGTGCTGACTTTTTTCTTTCGACAAGAAAATCTACACAACGACCCATTTTCCCAAAATATGGGGAATTCGGCGTTGTTTTTTATATAAATGAAGCGACTCCACGCTGTCGCTCTCCTCCGCTTCTGACTTTTGACTCGCCATCAAAAATCAGAAAACGGAGGACAAGCCATATGTCAGAAAAGAAAGAGTATCGAATCAAAGTTCAGGGGAAACTCGTCCCTGTCACCGAAGAAATCTATTTTACCTATCACCGCATGAAGCGCCGTGAGACTTATCTGGAAGAAAGGGATACAGCAAACAGTGTGTTTTATTACAGTGCCTTGGATACGGAAGGTACCAATGGAGAGGATGTGATTCCCGACCTTGTTTCTCCCCGTGTGGAGGATATGATCATGGACAAGCTCATTTCGGAAAAGCTCTACCAGTGCCTTGCACAGCTTGCCAGGGAGGAACAGGAGCTCATCTATGCTCTATTTTTCCGAGCAATTAGTGAACGCCAATATGCTGAAATGACTGGCATTCCGCAAAAAACCATTAATGACCGTCGGCATAGGATTTTGGGCAAATTAAAGAAACTTATGAAAATTTAAAATAATTCCGCTCAACCCCCTCATGAAATCGGCTTAGTAGTGAGGGGGTTTTTCTTATTCCCCCATGGTACTTTGAAAATTTCATATCCGATGACCTGAATACATTAGCTGACGAGCCCCGAAAAGGAAAAGCGACCCCGGAGGATGCGCCAAGACCACCTGTAGGCAGGCAGCAAGAAAAGCGAAATCACTCATTTTTCTGTTCGCTTGTTTCTTTCTGCTCCTATCAAAGACGGCCAAATAAGGTGCAAAGCGGTACCCATCCGACCGGAAAACAGGCTGTGGCCGCCTGTCTCGCAATGATCCCGTCAGCCTATATTGATACTTCTGTCCAGTCACAGCCCCCCCTGACCGGGGGATCACGCAATGAGGGCAGCCGGCAGAGATCCTGGCGGGGGTGAGATTCCCATGATGCGGTGAAGCCATCCGCAGTTCAGGCCATCGCCTTTATTGTGCAAAGCACCATATGCTCTGCACAGAGTGCTTGGGGAGTAGTGTCGAATTAAGCACCGTTATTACAAAAAAAGACTTAATGTCAGAAGCGATGGGGATCGCTCTTCTTTACAGCAGGGCGATCCCTATATTTGTGTCATTAAGAAAATACAAAGGAATTCAAAACCAAGGAGGTGCAAAATTTGAACACAATAAAGCAAGGCATCAGCCGCGGCGATATTTTCTATGCCGACCTAAGCCCCGTTGTGGGCTGCGAACAAGGGGGCATCCGTCCCGTACTTATCCTGCAAAACGATATCGGCAACCGCCACAGCCCCACCACCATCGTCTGCGCCATTACCAGAAAGCCGAAAACCCATGCGGCTATTGCCGGAGCGGGCAGATTGTCCAGGGAGTCTTTTGCACTTCTGGAGCAGATACGCACCATCGACCGGACACGGCTTCAGGAATGGGTTGGCAGGCTGGGACAACAAGAGATGGAAGAAATCAATCAGGCACTTATTATCAGCGTCGGACTTAGTCCGGCGTTTTTTTGTAAACAAAAACCACTCGCTAGGCGAGTGGTTCAAAAGAGCCTAAGGCGATAAGGAAGAAAGAGAAACTCCCTTTGCTATAATAAGAGTGCGGTCTGCCAACTGCACAAACAAAGCAAAGGGAGGACATTCAAATGAGTCTGAATGACATAAACAGTTTATCGCATACAAAGTGGAATTGCAAATACCATATCGTATTTGCACCAAAGTACCGGAGGAAGGTATTTTACAAAGAGAAGCGAGAAGGGGTGGGGAAGATACTGAGGCAGTTATGCGAGTGGAAAGGGGTAAAAATCATAGAAGCAGAAGTGTGTCCAGACCATATCCATATGCTAGTAGAGATCCCGCCAAAGATGGCAGTTTCTAGCTTTATGGGGTACCTTAAGGGGAAGAGCAGCACAATGCTATATGAGCAATTTGGGGAACTAAAATACAAGTATCGAAGCCGGGAGTTTTGGTGTCGTGGATACTATGTAGATACGGCAGGGAAGAACACAAGCCGAATTGCGGAATACATCCAGAACCAGCTAAAGGAAGACCAACTGGGGGAGCAACTGACAATGAGTGAGAAGGGCCCGTTCACGGGCAGCAAGTAACAGTCTCTGCGCAGCTGGCAGGCCGTATTTACATGTTTGACATGTAAGCGAGGAACAAAGGGCTTTGCCCGCATATGAAATACCCCCGGCTATGCCGGGGGATGTTTATTGATGAAGGGGGAGTTTTTATGAGCAGCAAAACAGCCATGTTTGAAAAATACCCCGATGTAGTCGAGGTAAATCAATTGCGAGAAATGCTTGGCGGCATTAGCCGGAAACTGGCTTATAAATTGCTTTCGGAAAAAGATATACATAGCGTTCGCATTGGGCGGACCTATAAGATTCCCAAGGCATGCGTCATTGAATATTTACTGAGTGAAGAAATATGCCATATCAAGATCGATTGATATGGCTTTTTGCTTATTATTGACCCCAAAACCGTAGAAAAAACCGTTGGGTTGCTTCCGCGCAAATCAGTAGCTATCCCATGCTTTCTGTGGTATTGTGATGTTGTCAATGGTAGGCAAATACGCTGTTATTTCAAAGGAGGATAACAATGATAACAGGCTGCCTACAAGAAAAAAACAATACTTATTATGCCGTCCTTTATATCAAAGTAGACGGCAAAAGAAAAACCAAATGGATTCCCACCGGACTGCCGGTAGCGGGAACCAGCGACAGGAAAGCGAAGAAAGCCTTTGACCAGATCCGTTTGGAATACGAACAGGAGCAGGAAGAAAAGGAGCGTCGGGAAGCCGAGGAACGAGCCAGAGAACTAATCGAGGGCAAACGCAATCCTCAAGCGGAGGTACCGTTTACCGACTACCTCCAAAAATGGCTGATTCAAGCAAAGCCCACGATAGCCAAAACAACATTTAAAGGCTATCAAACCATGCTGGATGGTCGAATCAGCCGGTACTTTACCGAGCTGGACATCACATTGGGAGAGGTCACCCCACAGCATATTCAGGACTTCCATCAATCAATTTTTGATGAGGGTCACACACCGAATACGGTTATTCATTATCACGCGGTTCTCCGCAGAGCACTACAGAATGCAGTGAAAAAAGAGATCATCGGCAGCAACCCTGCTGACCGGGTAGACAGGCCAAAGAAGAATATGTATCAGGCTCAGTTTTATTCCGCGGAGGAAATGATGAAACTGTTTGATGCAGTATCCGATGACCCCTTAGAGATTTGCGTGAAGCTGGCAGCTTACTACGGATTACGCCGGAGTGAAGTCCTTGGATTAAAGTGGGATGCAATTAACCTTGAACAAAAGACCATCTCCATCAAGCACAAGGTGATTGAGGACACGGTAGATGGCAAATCCATAGCGGTCGGTGAAGATGTACTGAAAACCAAGTCCAGCTTCCGCACCCTTCCGTTACTGCCATCGGTGGAAAAGCTACTGCTTGCAGAAAAAGAAAAGCAGGAAATGTACCGAAAGCTATTCAAACGCTCTTACTGCCGGGATTATCTCGACTACATCTGTCTCGACCAAACAGGCAAGCTCATGCGCCCTAATTATGTAACGGATCACTTTAGCTGGGTGCTTGAAAAAGCCGACCTCAAAAAAATCCGGTTCCACGATTTAAGACATTCATGCGCCAGCTTACTGCTTGCAAATGGGATATCGATGAAGCAAATCCAGATATGGCTGGGTCACAGCACCTTTTCGACCACAGCGGACATTTACTCTCATCTGGACTTCCACGCACAGATCGAATCCGGCTTGGTTATGGATGGAATGTTTGAAAGAAACCGAGTGGCTGAACCTACTGGACTTGGATCGTCCAATTGATTTTCTACGGACTGCTTTATCCGAATCTGGCAAAGCCTTATAGCGCAAGGGATCAGGCATAGCTGTTTTCTACAAAAGCAGAAAAAATGCCCTCAAAAGAGATCGTATAAAAGGCAAAAAAAGGAAGAGCCTGTTGCGGACATTGACCGCAAACAGGCTCATGGCGGAGGCGGTGAGATTCGAACTCACGTGCCCGTGAGGACAACCTGATTTCGAGTCAGGCTCGTTATGACCACTTCGATACGCCTCCATATTTATTTTAATACACCAAGCCCCGCGTAGAAGTCAAGGCAAAGTGTAGAAAAACCGTAGAAATCGGTAAAAAGCTAAATTTTCAAAATCCCGCAAACCCACGGAAACTCAATGGTTTCCGGTGTTTTCAAGGCAACTGACCGAGTGGATTTCGAGTCAGCCCCGTTATGACCACTTCGATACCGCTCCCTATTCTGTTATCTGAGGTTTGGCGCTTTAACGCAAACAACAGCAACGCTGTTGATTATAGCACAGGCCTGCCTTCTTTTCAATTCTTAATTTACCGGCAAACCCCTTCCGGCAGTGAAAAACGAATGGCTCCGGGAAGGATCTCCAACTCGATCCGTTTGGCCTTGGCAAGTTCTCCATCCGCACAAAAGAGAAGCCTTTCGGAGGATGTGATCACCACTTTGCGGCATTGCACATATTTGACGATTTCCCTGGCCTTAGGATCATTCAGATGGGTTCCCTGATGGTACTTGCGCACCAGAGCCAAAAAGGTCTTTCTGTCCACCTTACGGATCAGGCTTACATCCAAAAGGCCATCATCCACCGATGCCTGAGGGACACCTTTAAAGCCGCCCCCGCAAAATGCCCCGTTGCCCACCGCCACAAGAGTGAATTCGCCCTCCTCCACTGTACCGTCTTCAAATTCCACAGTCAGGAAACAACCCTTGTTAGCCAAAAAGGAAGAGGTCAGACTGGCCAGATAAGCGGCAGACCCGTTCAGGGGAGAGTTCTTTTTTATCTCGGCGGTTTTGGCCACCACAGCACAGTCCAGGCCGATATTCAGCATATTGATGAAATGGCTCTCGTTGCAACGAATCAGATCCATGGGTCTGGCCTTGCCTTTGATCTGTTTGGCAATGTCCAAAAAAGCCTTAGGCGAAGAAAACATCCGGGGAAAATCATTTCCGGTCCCTGCCGGGATCAGCGCAATCTCCGCATTGGGACAGCGCAGTGCGCCGTTAACGACCTCATTGAGGGTCCCATCTCCCCCCACTGCATAAAAACGAAGGAGTTCTCCCTCCAGCGCCGTGCAACGGCTGCGAACAAAGCGTCTGGCGTCGCCCACATGCATGGTTCTGTGGATCTCGTAGTCTACCCCGCTTTTTTTTGCGGCAGAAAGGATCTGAGGCAGTATTTTTTTCTCTGCGTCTCCTTTTCCCGCCGCCGGATTCAAAACAAAAATATGCTTCATGGTTTCCCCCCCAAGGACTCAAGCATCCGATAGGCTAAGAATATCACAAACAGGCTGGACAAGCAATGGGCCCCAGTGCCTATAAATTGCTTACTTTGTATTTATATCTATTATTTCCCTTTCCCTTTTGCCCATGGAAATCCAACGAAGGCTGTGATACACTGTTATAAAAGGATTGAATCAAAAAGGAGATTACAAATATGGATGAACGCATCAAAAAATTATCAAATGTTCTCGTAAATTACTCCTGCAATGTGCAAAAGGGAGAACGGGTTCTTGTTTCTTATAGCGGCAGCACTGCTAAGCCCCTGGCAAGACAAATCATCAAGGATATCTATGCTGTGGGAGGGTTTCCTTATACCGATATCCGGGACAACGCTCTGGAGAGGGAGATCCTTCTTGGCTGCACGGAAGAACAACTTCTTTATATGCAGGAATACCAACTCAACCAGATGAAAGGAATGCAGGCTTATATCGCAGTACGTGCTTCTGACAACACCTCCGAGCACGCCGATGTCCCCACGTCTCAGCAAAACCTTTACAGCAAAATGCTGGAGCCGGTGCTCCGCTATCGGGTAGATAAAACGAAGTGGGTAGTCCTCCGCTATCCCAACAACGCTATGGCACAGCTGGCAAGCATGAGTCTGGAGGGCTTCGAGGATTTTTACTTTGATGTCTGCACCATGGATTATGCCAACATGGCAAAGGCCATGGATCCTCTCATCGACCTGATGAACCGCACAGACAAGGTCCGCATCACCGGACTCGGAACTGACCTCACTTTTTCCATCAAGGGCATCGGCGCCGTAAAATGCAGCGGCGAGAGAAATATCCCCGATGGAGAAGTCTATACCGCCCCTGTGAAGGATTCCATGAACGGGATCATTTCCTACAATACCCCTTCCGAGGAAGATGGCTTTACCTACGAAAACATTGTTTTTGAAATCAAGGACGGTAGGATCATCAAAGCCACTGCCAATGACAATCAGCGGATCAACACCCTTCTGGATACGGATGAAGGTGCCCGGTACTTCGGAGAATTTGCCCTGGGCGTCAATCCCTATATCCTCAAGCCCATGAAAGACACCCTCTTTGATGAGAAAATCGCAGGAAGCTTCCATCTTACTCCGGGCTGCGCCTACGAAGATGCCTTTAACGGGAACAAATCCGCCGTCCATTGGGATCTGGTGATGATACAGCGTCCTGAATATGGTGGAGGAGAAATATGGTTTGATGATGTACTGATACGAAAAGACGGATTGTTCGTCATTCCGGAACTGTTCTGCCTCAACCCGGAAAACCTGAAATAAACACCCTGTATGAAAAAATGGACCGATGCGCCAATGCACCGATCCATTTTTTATTTCTTCTATTCCAGACAGACATCTCCGGATCTGCCGCCGGTCTTTTGAACCAGACGGATATTTTGAATGATCATCCTCTTATCAATAGCCTTGCACATATCATAGATGGTCAGGGCTGCGGCAGAAACCGCCGTAAGCGCCTCCATCTCGATGCCGGTCTGCCCCACTGTCTTGGCAGTGGCCTTGATCAGCACCCGGTCCTCCAACACTTCAAAGTCGATATCGCAGCCGGTCATAAAGATGTTATGACACATGGGGATCAAATCCGCTGTTTTTTTTGCACCTGTGATGCCCCCCACCTGAGCCACTGCAAGGACATCGCCTTTTTTCATACGGCCCTCATTGATCACAACAATGGTTTCCGGTGCCATAAGGATCTCGCCCTTGGCCACTGCCGTTCTCGGGGTGGAAGGTTTATCCCCCACGTCCACCATACGGGCACGACCATTTTCGTTCATATGTGTCAATTCTCCCATGTCAGCCTCCTATCTTTCCCATGTCTCGTTCCATGAGCTCTCCTTCGTTTAGCTTATGAGTCATGGGTTTGGCCAAAATCGCATCCACTATAGTTTGTTTCAAAAGTTCCTGATCCGATGCCCCAAGAGCCGGTTTCAAATCGATCTCATTTCGGCTGTGAAGACAAGGCAGCGCACATCCGTCTGCAGTGATGCGAATGCGGTTGCAGCGATCACAAAAAAGATGACTCATGGGTTCAATCAAGCCCACACGGCCCTTAGCGCCTGGGAGCCGGTAATGCTTAGCCGGGGCAGAAGGATCATCTCCGGGCTCCGCCACCAGATCCGGGCATCTCTTCAAAACTTCCAGGCCGGAAAGATACTTTCCAAAGGCATATTCCTGTTGCCCCTCAAAAGGCATAAGCTCAATAAAGCGAATATCCACAGGAAGCTGCAAAGTCATGTTCACAAAATTTTCGATCTCGTCGTCGTTGAACCCTTTGATGAGGACCACATTGACTTTTACCTGTTCAAACCCTGCTTCCAGAGCATTGTCAAGGCCCAGCAGGGCCTGCCTCAGCTCTCCGCCCCGGGTGATCTGTCGGTATTTTTCATGATCCAAAGTATCTATGCTGATATTGATCCGGTGGACCCCAGCTTCTTTCAGTTGTCTTGCGTAAAGGGGCAAAAGTATGCCATTGGTGGTGATGCAAAGATCACGAAGTCCCGGCAATGAGCCGATCTGGCGGGCCAGATCCACGATACCTTTACGAACCAAAGGTTCCCCCCCTGTCAAACGGATCTTGTCCACCCCAAGGGAAATCAACTGCTGAGCAATAGAGACAAATTGCTCCAATCTCAGGATCTCTCCGCAGTCTTTTTTTGTGACCCCTTCTTCAGGCATGCAGTACTTGCAACGCAAATTGCAGCGGTCAGTAATGGAGATCCGGGCATAATGGATCTTTCTTCCGTGTTTATCGATCATTCTGACCACACTCACTTGTCTTTCCCGTCAAAATTTCCAACCCGTGTTCCAGGGGCTGAATGATGTATTCCAAAGACTCTCTCACTGCTTTTGGGCTTCCCGGCAGGTTCACGATAAGGCTCTTGCCTCGTATGCCGGAAGCGCCCCGGGAAAGCATAGCCTTAGACGTAATGGAAAGGCTGTACGCCCGGATAGCTTCGGAAATCCCCGGGGTTTCTCTTTCGATAACGGCCTTTGTAGCCTCCGGCGTGACATCTCTGGAAGAAAAGCCCGTCCCACCGGTAGTAACGATAAGATCCAGACCAAGGTCATCCGCCATGCGGATCATTTCTCTTTGCAGGATCTCCTTTTCATCCGGTACCACAACATAGCCCATGATCTTATATCCTGCTTCTCGAAGGAGATTCATGATCACCGCTCCGCTCCTGTCCTCCCGCTCCCCGGCGGCACCCTTGTCGCTGGAAGTGATGACTCCCGCAGTCCATTTTATTTGTTCCATGTTTCAGACCCCTTTAATCAATTATCGTCCGGATCAACGCAGGGAGTTCCGGTTTGTTATCTTTGATACGGAAAGCAGCGGCAGCTTCCTGCGCCGCCATGCTCAATTTTTCTTCATTATTCCCAAAAACTGTGGCCAGCAGGTCTCCCTTTTGGACGGTGTCTCCCATCTTCACTGCCAGGAGAATGCCTGCTGACAGATCCACAGCATCTTCCTTCTTTTCGCGACCGGCCCCGGTATGCTGGGAAGCCATGCCAATGCGTCTGGCCTCGATCCCACCTACACATCCTTCCTCTGTGGAAAGGATCTCTCTTTGATAAAGAGCTTGAGGAAAGAGACTATAGTCTTCAATGACAGCAGCATTGCCGCCCTGTCCGGCAATAAAATCCCTGAACTTTTGCAGAGCCTTGCCTTCTTTCAGCGCTCTCTCTGCCATATCTCTTCCCTGTTTTGGCGTTGCCGCTTTTTCTCCGGCAAAGATCATGTATCCGGCTAAGGTCAGGGAAAGCTCTGTAATATCTGCCGGTCCCTTGCCTTTGAGAGTCTCAATGGCTTCCACGACCTCCAGGCTGTTTCCTACTGCATATCCAAGGGGCTGGCTCATATCGGTGATGACCGCAATGGTCTTTTTTCCGTCGGCCTTACCAATGTCCACCATCATCTGCGCTAATGTGCAGGCATCCTCCAGACGTTCCATGAATGCGCCGCTGCCGTACTTCACATCTAAAACGATGGCATCGCTTCCCGATGCCAGTTTTTTGCTCATAATACTGGACGTGATAAGACTGATCTGGTCTACGGTACCTGTCACATCCCGCAGGGCATAGATCTTCTTGTCCGCCGCTGCGATCTGCGCAGTCTGGCCGATCACCGACAGTCCGGTACCGTTTACGAGCTCCAAAAATTCCTTCTCGGAGAGGGCAGTACGAAAGCCGGGGATGGATTCCATCTTGTCCACGGTGCCCCCGGTAAAACCCAACCCTCTTCCGGACATTTTTGCAACAGGCACGCCGCAGGCTGCCGCCAGGGGCCCCACGATAAGAGTGGTTTTATCTCCCACACCGCCGGTACTGTGTTTGTCCACTTTAATACCGGAGATACCTGAAAGATCCACCACATCTCCGGATCGCCGCATGGCATCCGTCAGCAAAAAAGTTTCTTCTCTGCTGAGTTTCTGGAAAAAAACGGCCATAAGCAAAGCAGCCGCCTGATAATCAGGGATCTCACCCTTGGTATATCCCTGGACAAAATAATCGATTTCTTCTCGGGAAAGGCTTCCCCCTTCACGCTTTTTTAAAATGATATCGACCATATTCATATCAGTTTCCCTCTTATTCTTCGGGGTGAACAGCGATCAACTCCCTGTACCAGCTTTTCCCTAATTTGGGTGGTTCCACCTGAAGGTAGTCGGCAATAGTGGCAGCGATATCAGCAAAACTGTCTCCCGTGCCCAGATTCAAACCCGGTTTGATCAACTTGCCATAGAAGATCACCGGTACATATTCTCTGGTGTGATCCCAGCCTGTGTGACCGGGATCATTGCCGTGATCCGCACACAGAATGAGGAGATCTTCCTTCTTCATGCTTAAAAATATTTGCGGAAGGCGTTCATCAAATTCTTCCAGGCATTTCCCGTAACCAATGGGATCCCTGCGATGTCCATACTGGGAGTCAAAATCCACAAGGTTTGCGAAGATCAAACCACCAAACTCCTGTTTTGCAGCCTCCACGACCTTGGTAACCCCATCCTGATTGTCCTCGGTATGAACAGAGACATCGATCCCCTGCCCATTGAAGATATCTCCTATTTTACCCACGCCGTACACTTTTTGACCCACATCATGGATGTTGTCAAGGATGGTTTTTCTGCCGGGGGACACCGCATAATCTTTACGATCACTGGTTCTTGTATAGACCCCGTCTTTTTCCGTAAAAGGCCGGGCGATGACACGGCCCACATTCAGATCTCCCACCAACATTTCTCTGGCGATCTCGCAGATCTTATACAAACGCTCAAGGGAAATCACCTCTGTATTTGCAGCGACCTGAAACACACTGTCTGCCGAAGTATAAACGATGGGCTTTCCGGTTTCTTTGTGTTTGGCACCCAAAACTTTTATGATTTCTGTACCAGATGCGGGATAGTTCCCCAAAGTCTCCACACCGATAGCCTCTTCAAATTTTTTCATAAAACTGTCGGGAAAACGTTCAAAAGTCTTGAAAGGAGTCTCTGTATAAAGACCTGCAAGCTCCCAGTGGCCGGTTATGGTATCCTTCCCCTTGGAGGCCTCTGCCAGTTTCATATAGGAAGCGGTAGGAGCCGTCATGCGGGGAATGCCGGAAATCCCGTCAATGCAGCCAAAACCCATTCTCCTCAGGTGAGGTACTTGTAAATTCGGATTTGCTTTCAGGATGCTCCCCAGGGTATTTGTCCCTTCGTCTCCATAGGCCGCCGCATCAGGGAGCGCGCCTATTCCTAAGCTGTCTAAAACAATCATAATGACTCTTCTCATCCCTTTGGTCCTCTCACTTTCTTTATTATTATCTTATCCATTCTTTCAAAGATTTTTTTGCCATTCCCTATCTGCTCAAAAGCAAGGGACAGCAATTCAGATAGTCGCAGGCTGTCAGCCGGTATTCCACACCATTCCGGTTTCCCTGGATCCCTTTTAAACAGGGATCCGTCCCATGAATATGACCGTAAACCACCAATTCTGTTTTGAATTCTTCAAACAGATTCGTGAAGCCGGAATCTTCCATGAGATCATTGGCCGGAGGGAAATGAAGCACCCCGATCAACCGCTTTTCTCCCGCCTTTTGCGCTGCACTGAGAGACATTCGAAGCCGTCCCAGCTCACGCTCATATATTTTCCTGTCATGTTCCGTAAATTCGGAATCTCCGGGGCAGATCCACCCTCTGCTGCCGCAGATAGCGTACTCCCCCGCCTTGTAATATGTATTTTGAAGGAAAAACATGTCTTTGTCCAATTGATTGAGTTTGGAGACCGAAGTCCACCAAAGATCGTGATTTCCTTTTACAAGCACCTTTTTGCCCGGAAGCTCGGCGATCCACATAAGATCGGGAATGGCTTCTTCATACTTCATGGCCCAGGAGAGATCTCCCGCCAGGATCACCACATCCTCTTCTTCCACAATACTTTTCCAGTTTTTTTTGATTTTTTCTGTATGTCCAATCCACTGACCGCCGTAAATGTCCATGGGCTTCTCACCGCTCAGGGACAGATGCAGATCTGCAATGGCATATATCCTCATGCTTTACTCCTCGTCATCCTGCTCGTACTCCGTCTCTTCCACCTTCGAACCATCCGCAAAGAGCTCCAAAGCCGTTTCGGGAAGGGCCGTCACGTTTCGCAGCTTGCTCTGGATCTTTCTTGTTCTGACACCCACCAGCTTGTCCAGCTCCGCATTGGCCTGAGAAATTCTCTGCTGGGTGGCCTCCAGCACCTTTCCAAATTTGTCGAACTCCGTTTTGACCGCCCCGAGAACATTCCATACCTCGCTGGAATGCTTTTGGATCGCTAAAGTCCGGAATCCCATCTGCAGGCTGTTCAGAAGCGCCGCCATGGTGGTAGGTCCGGCAATGCTGATCTTGTATTCTCTCTGCAGCGTTTCTACCATGCCTCTGCGAACCAGTTCAGCGTAAAGCCCTTCTGTGGGAAGAAACATGATCCCAAAATCCGTTGTATGCGGAGGTTCGATATACTTGTCGTGAATGGTTTTTGCAAACCCCTTGACTGTGCGTTCCAGAGCCACACGGGCCGCCTCGATATCTCCGGGGATCCCCAACTCATAGGCGTCCATCAGGCGGCTGTAGTCATCCATAGGGAACTTAGCATCAATGGGCAAATAGACGGTGTCATTATCATCCCCGGGAAGTTTGACGGCGTATTCCACCCGCTCGCTGCTTCCCCTCTTTGTAGGTATATTTTCCTCATATTGTTCCGAAGTCAGGATCTGCTCAAGTATGGCACCAAGCTGGATCTCTCCCAGAATGCCTCTGGTCTTGACATTGGAGAGGACCTTTTTCAGGTCGCCCACCCCGGCAGCCAGGGTCTGCATCTCTCCTAAGCCTTTGTAAACCTGTTCCAGCCTCTCGCTGACCAGCTTGAAGGACTGGCTGATGCGTTCTTCCAGTGTCTTTTGAAGCTTTTCATCCACGGTCTCCCGCATCTGCTCCAGCTTTTTCTCGTTGTCCCTTTGTATGGTAATGAGACGGTTTTCCATGGTGTCATTGATATGTTTGAGCATATCGTTAACCGTTTTTTGGAGGGTATCATTCTTCTGTGTCAGCTGCTGGTTCAAGTCGGCAATGCGCTTGTCCTGAACTTCTGCCGTTTGTTTTTGAGTCCCTGTGAGGACATTGCCAAAACTCTGAAATCCGTTATGAATGTTCTGCTGGGTTTCCTGCCTGGCTTCACGGAATTCTGTATTTAACACTTGCTCCAGTTTTTCCAGCTTTTCGGCCAGATCTTTTATATCTTCTGCCTTCATGGTTCTTTTTTCTAAAAGAAACACCCGCCACAAAAGCAGCAGGATCAAGCCCCCAAGCAATACCCCGATCATGATCAAGGTCATCGATTCCATAAACATACCCCTTTCAGATCGAAAGCTTACATCCAACTGGACCTTTGCCGTATATTATACCATTTATTATATCATTGTGCGATAAAAATCTACCTGGAAAAGCACAGATTCTAATGTTTTTTATTGAAGAAAAGGGCCATCAAAGGTAGAATGGAAAAAGAAGATTTTTTTAAAAGAGCAAAGATACAGCAGAGGAAGCGATCATGAAAAAATGTGCAGATAAAAAAAGACGAATTTCTTTTCTTTGGTTAGGGATAACTATTCTTTTATTTTTCTTTTCCGGCATCTCTGATGCGGTATGTGCAGCTGAGGAAAGTACCGGAGAGACCTGCTCCGTTTATTACGCCGGGGAGAGGATTTCCGAGGAGGGATATGTTCTAAACGGCACTCCCTATATCCCCGCAGCCCTTGCACAAAAATACGGGGACTTTTCAAAAGTGACCCTGGATACCACAGCGAAAAAAATCCAGATCGATCTGACACGCCAAAATATACTGATGGCAGACGATGTTACAACGGCCTTCGTAAAAGCCAACGGCGGCCTGGTTTATATTCCCTTGCGACAGATCGAGGGCAACCTTTATGTGCCCATGAACAGCACTGAACAGTTTTTAAAGCTCAGCGCTTCCGTAAAGAAAGGATCGATTTATCTCGTTTCCTATTCGGGCAGCGAAAAAATGGCCCGGATCAATACAACAGATGCGCCTTTGCAGCCTTCTGTTCTGGACGATGACAGCGATTCCGTCACTCTGCCCCAGGATCAGCTGGTGTTCGTCCTGTCCGAAACCCCCAACTACTATCAGGTGGCAACTCCCGAAGGGGAAAAAGGCTATCTTTTAAAATCTCTTGTCACCATATCCGAAGTGGATCTTTCTAAGGTGGACTTTTATGCACCCAAAAAGCAGAAATTTGTACGGGGAAAAGAAAAGATCAATCTGGCCTGGCAGTACGTGGCAGAAAACACCCCAGCTGCGCCTACCTCCAAGAAAGGCGGCCTTGACATCCTGGCTCCCACCTGGTTTGATCAGATCGTCAACGGAGGCGGCGCCGTGGAAAACAACGGGGATCTGGGTTATACCGATTCTGCCCACGCAAAGGGCTATCAGGTCTGGGCCACCATCACCAACAATGCCAGCACCAAAGGCTCTACCGCTTATACCACTTCTGTCTTTGCCGACAGCACTCTGATGAAAAAAACCGTGGCGCAATACCTTTTCTATTCCTGTCTTTATGATGTCAACGGCATCAACATCGACTACGAAGATGTAAAAGACAGCGATGCTTCCGGTTTGGTGGCTTTTACCGCTCTCCTTCGCACCTATACGGAAAGACAGGGTCTTACTCTCTCCATTGATACCTTGGTGCCCAAACCCTGGACATTGGAATACGACATGGATGCCTTGGCAAAGTATGTGGATTTTCTGGCTGTCATGGCCTACGATGAACATTACAGCAGCAGTCCCGCCGCAGGCTCCATCGCCTCCCTCCCCTGGGTGGAAGAAGCCTTGGAAGACACTCTTTCCCAGGTTCCAAAAAGCAAACTCCTTCTGGGCATCCCCATGTACACCAGAGTCTGGGTAGTGGATGCCAGTGGTGCGGTGATCAGAAATCCATCCGCCACCATGCCCTACATCCAAAATCTCATTTCGGAAAAGGG
>Ga0302242_1001009_pt1 | contig 23199 bp, 19 predicted proteins | sample AAG_UR_Lys_MG_FD_193510 | JGI IMG/M metagenome (GOLD analysis project Ga0302242, IMG submission 193510) | Enriched activated sludge microbial communities from anaerobic digester in WTTP, New Holstein, Wisconsin, United States - AAG_UR_Lys | ecosystem: Engineered > Bioreactor > Anaerobic >...
CAGGATATTTTTTGTTCTTAAGGAAATAGTGCGTATCTTTGCACCCACATTGCGGGGTGGAGCAGTGGCAGCTCGTTGGGCTCATAACCCAAAGGTCGGAGGTTCGAATCCTCCCTCCGCTACAAAGTCAAAATAGAGAAGCCTGTAAATTAACAACTTACAGGCTTTTGATTTTTTAGCAGTGTCTCTGCCAGTGTCTCAACATCAGAAATAAGTTTTTAATTTAAAATAGTTCATCATTATCCTATAATGCTGTTATTCTGACGTTTGTAGTAATTAATTCACTTACTATTGTTCCACTTTTTTCCTTGCCAATGGCTAATCACACCCTCATTTTCACATTCAGGACAATACCAATTGATTTCGCCTTCCTTGGGTCTTATAGCTGATTTAACCAAACCATGACAGCCTTTCTGGAAACATCTTATATCTGTTGACGTAAGCGTTGAAGGCATCGTTTTGGTTGTTGAATCAACAATCAAAGCCAGAAAATTCGCCAATTCTCGTGCTTCTTTTGGCATCTGAGTTGGGATATTTCCTTGTCCGTTGAGGAAATGGGTTAAGTTGGAGATGTACATATTCGAACCTACGAGGGAAACTTCAATTTCGAATTTTTAAAATCGCAGGCTTTTATTGCTTCAGCCATTTCGGTAAACTTTCGCCAAACGATATCTTCAGGCAGCTTCTCAGAACTTGCTAACCTATTTGCTACTGCCTTTGCCACAATTGGTTTGTTTGAACTGCCTAACCTTTGTTTTTCTTCTTCTTCTATTTCACAATAGCCTCGAAATAATTTTCTTAGGGTAGTTTCGAAATCAGTACCAAAGACACAGAAATTTCGATAGATAAGCCAATCATCAATTTTAAGAATTTCTTCAAGCATTGCATTATCGATGCCAATAGCTTGTAATGCATCATGACGTTTAAGGAAATTAGCATCATCCTCTTTATCATTATCAAAACAAAAGTAAACTACTATACCGTAGCAAGTAAAAAGACGCCACCATTTCGCAATATTGCCCTTACCACTTACTCCAATAATTGCAATACCTTCCTTTAGCGTATCAAGTCCAATTGATTCAAAATAAATTGGCAGGGTATACTCTTCGGTATCTCCTTCAACAATTACAATCTTCTTTGCGAAAAAGCCAGTTAGAATGTTTGGTTTACTATGTGAAGCATAGAAAGGTATTATTGTCGCCTCGTCTGCTTTAGCTGAACCAGTTGAAAGGCAAAACTTTGTTAATGCATTTGCGTTAACATTAATAACTTCAGTTTGCTCATTTTTCTTTACCAAATAAATTGCTGGTAAATATTCCAGATTTATAAAATATGGACTATGCGTGGTGATGATAATTTGCAACCCATCATTTGCCATCAAGAAGATTTTTTTTGCCAACCATTTCTGAGCCAAAGGGTGTAAATGAGTTTCAGGTTCATCTATTATGAAGATTAGACCTTGCCCTAAGAAAGATTTGGCATATGCATGTGCAAAGGAAAGTGCCAATATTTGCTGCTGACCAGTTCCCAATTCCTCAAACGAACGGGTGACTCCGTCTTCAGTTGGTTGCACTCTTAGTGTTTTAAAATAGTTGCTTGGGTCATAAGCTGAAAAATCAAATTCCAAAGCGTGACTCATGTTGGTAAGCATTTCCCCTGCAATAGTCGACATCTGGTCAGTAAAGTTTTTAAAGCTGGGAACTTCAAGAAATGTCTCTTGAATCTGATTAAAAAGACCTTTCAGCCTTTCTACACGCTCCTCATTTTCAGTCAATTTGTCGTGGAATGCTTTGGTAACCTTAGAGAGCAAAGTATATTTTGTTGAATAACTTAGTTGATATGATAAATTTTGGTCGGAATTAACACTAACACACAGCAATTCCTCACGTAGTTCATTACTAACGAATTTATTATGCTCCCCATTCTCATATTGGACAGCGCAATATTCGGTTTCTTGGCTCTTTTGACATGTAAAATGGAAACCCGAACATGAAAATTCCTGAAAACGACCTACCCTATGTGTAAACCCACTAACTTCCGCATCAATTATTATTTTGTTATTTGGATTTCTCTCAAAGTGTTCATAGTCCTCAAGTTTCTTAAATTTTGGATGAAACTCCCCAAACAGAACTTCAATTGCCCTTATAATATTTGTTTTGCCTGAATTGTTTTCTCCAATGAATATTACTGGCGATTTTTCTGGGAATGAAATCACAACGGGGACTTCCCCAATAGACCTATAATTTTCGATTGAAATGGATTTTAATCTTGCCATATAGTAACGTTTATACCTTCATTAAATCCACTCTAATACCTCTTTCAACCCTACCTGAATCAAAGCCTATGTTTATCTCGGGGTTTGTCGAGTATTCTGCTCCATTTCATTGAAGACTTTAATTTTTTTCTAATCCTTCAAGAAAACTCTGATATTATCTTTTTATCATTTAGAAAAGAAACTATATATGAATTGACATCTGCACTATTTACTTCTGCTCTAAATTCAAGAAGTAAAGAAGTGCTTTTTTGCTCTTTTAAATTCTTTTTTTACCGCTTCATTCACGGTAAACGCATAAAACTCACCAACATTTTTAATTAATGTTCTATCATATTGTTGGTCAAATGGTAAATGGTAAATTTTCTCACCATTGTTAATATTACATTTAATTCTGGGAAAATCTTGAAGTTGCCATTTGCAAATTATTACATTTAATCTTTTCGCAAATTTCTTCGCTGTTTCAGATAATTCGATATTGGTTATAAAAACAGGGAATATTTTAGATTGTGAACTTGTGGTATCGTTAGCAATAGAATATTCTATCGTTGAGCCATAAAGCTGGGCAATATGTTTTTCATGAATTAATTTATCATTTGACCAGAATTTGCATTGTATTATGTGGACACTACCATTTTTTGTGGCAATTATATCCCGTCCCATATCATTTAGTTGTTTTTCAATCCCATATCTCTGAACAACCCATCCGTCTTTTTCATAAATATAGGCGCAGTACATTTCATAATCACGCCCAATCTGCCATTTAGATTTTTTGCCTTTGATGTAGTTATTCAATGCCAATTGATTACGTGCATCTACACTCATCCTTTGATACTCATCCTTTGATATATAATCAGCTACTCTGTCATATTCTTCTTTAAGATTCTCAATATCTTTGAAGTTGCTAAGTTCTTTAATTGTATCAATATCATCTACATAGTCTTTAAGTTCTGGAAAAAGACTTAGTAATGATTCATATTTATAAAGCATTATTTTGTTTTGTTCAATGAATAACCGTGTTTCCTTTTTTAATTCACGGACAGTTTCAGCAGCCTTTTTCGCTTCTCTGCCAACTTTTACTCTTTCATAAAAATTAGGATTATGCTTAATTATTATCTCTTTATTATCTAACCATTTTTCACTCAATGAATACTCTAATGTTAGAAAATCTGAATACATAGACGAGATGTAGAAAATATCTGATTTCTTATATGCTTCGTATAGCCTATCTTTATTGGATATACATTCTTTTAATTCTGAGTTGGCTTTTTGCAATTTTGAATTTTCTGTTGTACTATCCTTGAGTTTCTTTGTTAAATCATTTATTTTCTCATTTAAGATTTTTCTTTGGCGAAAGTAAATTATTAGTGAGGCAATTACTATTGCTGCAATAGTAAGATAGAATAATGTTACGAAATTCTCAGAAATATTGCTGTTATCAAGTGCACTATAACGGTTTGCGGCTTGGCGAAGGTGGCGATTTTCACCACAAATGTTCATACGAAGTACAAATGTTTGTTTAACCACAAAACTGTCATACGAAGCACTGAACCGCCACTTTTGCCAAACCGCTGTTACCTGCTGGCTATTATTCGTCAACTCTTAAAAATTCTCCTGCCATATTAAAGACAAGCACAAGGTTGTTGTTAAGTTGAACCTCTTGATTACCTAATTGAAGTTCCCATCCTATGATATAATATGTAGAGTAGTTTGAATTTACATAGGAAAGAATGTTAGTCGGAATAACACTGTCAGGTAGTTTTGTAGTCCCGTCAATATCTATGATTTCCTTTTGCTTGTTAAATTCTAATTTAACACCACAGGATAAAGTAATTTCATACATTTCCTCATTTTCATCATTCTCTTTAATTGTCTTTGAAATGGAACAATTTGGGAAGTGAGCTGAAACATAGTTTTTGATTTCAGTCGGAACATTTTGTTCGGGGATAACAGTCTCTTTGTCACACCCAGTCATAAAGAGTAGTGATAAAACTACTGCTGCTATTGTCATTAAGTTTTTCATAATTCCAGTTTTTAAATTTTACGCTACTCTTTTATGGATTTTCGCAAACTCCTTTTATTCAAATTTAGTAATATTTCTTGTATAGTGTCTCCTTAGCTTGCAGGTAACTGCCGATGAATACACCAAAAAATACGGCTATTACAATGCCGATTTTGAATATATTTAAACATCCTTCTTCATTATCATAATTCCGTGACATTCCTAACTATTTTTGATAATCCGTAATTTTCATTTCTCTTTTCACATAGGTTATCTCACAGCCTTTACATAACCTCTTCTCCTGATAATACTCTGCAATATCATACCAGCCATTTGTTTTCTGGTAAATATCCAGTCCTCGACCAAGTACTATCTTCCAACCATTGTCAAGAACTATCGAACGGTCATGTGCGTTATCAACGAACTCATACGTAAAAATTATTCCAAGTGATTCCAGTGAATCAGCCATTTCCTTAAATGCTTCCTTGGAATTTTCAATGTATTCCTCGTTGTTGTTGGTTATCAGGTGCAGTTTAACTTCTTCCAGTTCATCTTTCTTGGTCGAAACCAGTTTTGCGAACTCCATGAAGTTGCGTAGCTGATAAGGTAAACGAATGTATGGGTCGGTAACGGTTATATCTTTTGCACCTAAAAGATATGCTCCGAAAAGCATGTCATACGAAATTCCAGACTGGTTATCACGTATAACTTTCTGTCCTTCCGCTAATTCAAGACCTTTTGTTGGTTCTTCCTTCTTGGTTTCTACCTGAATCATCTCTGGCATTGGTTCATCATCATCCAATCCCAGCATTTTCTTATTTTCTATGTATTCAAGCGTTTGAACATATGTTTTTTTGTTGGTTTTCCTATTGATATATGAGAAATCAACTTTTTCAAATGTTTCATCCATCTTGCGAAGTTGGTCTTTCACCCTTTTTCTGTTTTCGATGGCAAATTCAAGCATCAAACGTGCTTCTTCTTCAGAAAATTCACCATGTGGAAATATGACCTTTGCCAGTCCAGAGAAGGTCTTAGCTATGGATGTTTTATCACGTGTAGTTATTGAATCCGATAAATCATAGAATCTGGTGTAATCATTCATTCTGTCTTCCTTCCGAAGTTCCTTCATCACTTCAGCCAGATAATCCACAATGAAACCATAATTATCTGTAAACATCTCATTACGTAGCTTCTGCACTTCCCAACCTGCCAAATAGCAATGCACCCTATCCAAGAAGGCAGTATCATAATATTCCTTTGGTAATGCATCAAAAAGATTACTATGCTTCAGCATATACGGCACTGGATGTTCTGTGTTGCCAATAAACGCCATCGATGCTGCTGCTCCATATATTTCTTTGCCACGACTGAAGGACTTGTTCGCCATGTAGTTCTTCATGATATCAACCAATGCCCTTTCAACCTTCTTACTCCTTCCCGCAAACTCGTCATATGCGACCACATCCCAGTAACCAACCAAACCAATATCACCATTACTGTTGTTTACAAATAATTTGGCTTTACTGACTTCACCACCTGATATCAGGATGCCATGCGGAGACATCTCTGAATAGATATGACTCTTGCCTGTGCCCTTCGGTCCGAGTTCTATCAAGTTGTAATTATTCTCGCAAAACGGGATTAACCGTGCCAACTGAATAAGTTTCGAGCGAAAAGTAAATTCTTCAGGATTAAGTCCAATGGATTGCATCAGCAGGTCAATCCACTCATCTGTAGTGAAGTTTCTACGGATTTCCTTGTATTCATCGACATCAACATGTGAAATCTGGATGGGTTTCAGGCTCTCAATGACCCATGGTGATGCATCTCTTTCTTCAGATGGTTGATATCCCATCGTGACCAAGCACCATACTCCACCAGACAGCAGCTTCTGGTTCTGTTTTACAATCCCCTCATTTATCGGAACTTTTGTTAGACCGAGATTCGAAAAAGATGTTTCATACATATCCCTCTTATCATTGAGTCTGACCAACACTTTATCGATAATCCGATGTGATTTGGTTTCTCTGATTGTGGATTTAATAAGCTGTGCTTCATCACGGTGAACAAAATGCTTTGCAATGATATCTTTAACCGTCTCAACTCCTTGAGCAATTGTAGGTTCATCGTCTGTGGCACAATATTGTCCAAGCAGGTACTCCAGTACGTATGTCGGTACTATTGCGTTGCCTTTCACCAGCTTTGTCAGGTCTTTTCTGACCACTTTGCCAGCGAAATGCTGGTTTATTTTTTTATCCAGTTCATTCATATTACATCTCGTCAAAATCGTTTGTAAATGAAATATTCAGTGTGTAAGTATATTCTTTGTATGTCTTCCATTTGCTTGAACCTTCCACTGGTTCTTCAAGCAACAATTTCACTCTTTGATTCTTGTATTTGCCGCTTGCTCTGGAACTCAGGTGGAAACGATGCTTTACCTCACGCATTCTCTCTGTGCCTTCAGCGATATCAAAATTGTAAGTGAACTGGTCACTAAGCACCTCGCCATCCTCTGCATAAATGGCACTGCGGATTTGCCTTGGGAGCACTTTTTCACTTACCAAATCGGTTTGCAGGAAAGAAATAGCGAGAATATTGGTGGTTATCTTATCTGTTGATTTGATGATATCCACATCCACCTGTTTTGTCGTATCCTGACGTGTTTTTGTGACTTTTAACAGAGGTATAACAATTTCCTGAAGCGATGCTCCGCCATGCACATACCGTGAACCTGCGCCCTTAATTCGTATCCTGTTAATTGATTTTGGAATCAATACTTCAGCATCACCAGACAGGTTAAGTTTTTCTGCGGTAAAATGTTTTGTGCTGGCATCGCCTTTGAGGTTTTTCCCAATAACATATCTTCTCGATTCTTTCCATATTTCCCCTTTAACTTCACCGATAGAAAAATCACTCTCTGCCAGTTCATTATTTTGATATAAGAATCCGTGGTCAGCCGTAATGAACATATTATTACCATTCATGTTGGCAATCTTTTTTATCACATCCATAAGAAATTCCAGTTCCTGCTCCACTGCTTCGAATACTTTTTCTTCGGATGTTTTGTCATCGCCAACCTTATCAATACGGTTGTGGTAGATGTAAATCAAGTCATACTGCTTTACAAATTCCCGACCATCGGTGGAAGAGTTCATCTTCATGAAATCCTCGGCATTGATAGCCGTGGCTCTTACGCCAGCCATTTGTTCCAGTATCTTAGTTCTTCCCTGTACACCTTGGGTAGAATTACCGTTTATAAGGATGTTATCACTATCTGGCTGGAATGTCATATTTGCATTGGGGAGAAGTGCTGCCATTCCCAGTTGTGTGTAGGAAGGTAGTGTTGAAACCATGTGCTCCAGTTCCCCTTCAAAACGTTTCTCAGTCTGGATTTTCTGTAAATATTCCCAACCGCATTCATAGCGTAATGCATCCGAAATTATAACAAACAGCCGTTGTCCCTTGGAAGTAAATGGTTTGATATGGTCTGAGAAGAACCTGTACTGTGAGATTTTGGGTTGGTTGAGCCATTTGTCAGTGGCATCAATTACTTTCTGCCATTTGTTCCCGTAGTTAAGCAGCCAATCATTGCAATAAACCTTCTCCACTTTCTCAGTCAAAGGTTGCAAAACTTTATTTTGCTTGGCTTTACGATAGTGGTAAATATACTTCCGATAATAATGGTCAATCTTATATAGGTTCTGGGCATAGGTCTGGATTCCTTCACCAAATGATTCGACTTTCAACTTGTCCGTTTTTCTGACCGATGTAATCATCTGCATCCCGTTCTCCAGACAGGCATAAAAGTCATCGTAATCCTGATACCAGTATTTGTTTTCCCTTTGCTTTATGAGTTGGTTCAACCTGTCATTTGATATAGATTCATCACATATTAGTTGAGCAAGTTCCGATATAATTCGTTTATCAATCAATTCGAATAAATCATCCTGAATAATATCATCCACCCTGATGTTATTCAGAGCCGACTCTATCTTCAAATCACCAGCAATCTTCTGTGAAAGTTTTCGGTAAGCCTGTTGGTACGATATTGAATCCTTCCACATGCTGATGAGTATCTTCGATTCTTTCGCAATGCCAGTTTTTTTGCCGATGGAGAAATTGTTATTGAATACTTCCAACAGGAAATCATATATGGTTGGTGTTTCATTGGTATAACCATATTTACGGACAATCTCTTTCCAGTAAAAGTTTTTCAGGTTATACCGTTCCAGTTCCCTGTCGTAACGTTCATTGCCGTCATTGAAGGCAGATGCATGAACCTGAAGAAATGATACAAGGCTAACATTATCGGTATTGAATAGAACAGCCAGCATTTTATAACGTATGGCTTGGTAATCGTCATCCTTGCCAAGCAGTTCTTTTAAATCTGCCCTGCGTTCCTTGTTTTTGAAAAATTCAATGTGTTCCGCAATCAGATTAGTGAAATCATAATCCAGTTCCAGTTCCTGTGCAAACATGGCTTCTTGTTTGGTCTGAAACACATAATAGGCAAGTTCCATGTCCAAGAGCCAATTTTCAGCATTATTCGGCTTATTGTAAGGCAGATAAAGCAGAAACTGTGTGCTTGGCTTTTCACGACTGATAAGATACTTGACGTAGAACTGGTTGTTCTTAATGACAACCTTTTCTACGCCATCCAAAACCAATTCTTCAAACTCTTCTTTCAGTTGTTCGTTCTCATCGTACCAGAATATGATGCGATGCTTGTTGAATAGTTTCGATAATGCGTCTTCTATCTTGTTCATCTTATTATTCCCCTTTATGATGCCAATCGGATTCGCTCAATGATTGCAGGTAAATCTGTACCTCATTTAATACGGTGAGTCTTTCAGCAAACTCCAAGTGATATTTGAATCTTCCCATTTTTTCTTCATCTGTAGTCTCCCACCAAGCAGCCAGAATCAATGGTAATGCAACTCTTTCGTCAGTTTTTGATTTGATGATTTCCCAGACTTTATTCCATTTTTGCGGTTGTGGGCAAATACGATTATTTTTCAATAATTCTTGCATCACTATTTGATTTGTGAAGTATCAATCCAATCAAACTGCTTCACCTTCTTCTTGGTGGAAGGGTCATTCAAACCATTTACTTCTTTTACCGCTTTCCCGAACTTGTTATAGTTCACCAATACACCATCATCCAAATCAATTTCAATACGTTCTGTTGCCAGTGGATAAAGAATATCCCTTTCGTATTCGTGCAATTCAACCAACATCTTTTGAATATTATCACTTTCTTTAATGGCTTTGGATTTATCAGATGCAGAACCTGTTACCTTAACACGTTCAAGATGTTCCTTACGGGTATTTAATTTCCCGATAAACTCTTTCAGATACTTATTCAAAATGTTACTTACCGTATCAGGTGTGTAACGATGCATATAAATCAATATATTGAATGAACCCTTGGGTGATGAAAACATCCAGTATATCGGACGTTTCTTATAACGTTTAATATGGTCAGGATAAAAGTCTTTGATGAAATATTTCCGAATGTCTTTACCAATTTGTTCTTCGATGAATGCAAGATTCTTAATGAAGTTATTTTCGCCAAATGTTACTCTTAGGAACTGGTAAAATCTGCCTACAATATCGTCTTCAAACCAATCATCCTCAAGTATTGGAATAATATTATCTTCATCTGGAAGGAATGCACATTCTTCCTTTGATTTACCGATATTATGAAGATAAACATGAAGTGAGTCTCCTTGATTGGCTATGATTATACCTTCTTTATCCAAACTATAACGACCAACCATACAACCAACAGCATAACTAATAAAATGTCTGATAATTACCTCTCCTTTAAAAGGTAAAGAAATCTCTCCATAATTTAGTACTGTATCGGTTTCTCTGCTTCGAATTAGTTTCTTATTTATTCTTGTTATCAAACTTTTATCCAACTCCTCTTGTAATATGGTGATATTTTCTAATTTGACTTGATGGGTTAAATCGGTTGATAACCCATAGATTTTAATATAAATACGATTTAATTCTTCTTCATTTTGGTGAAGTCTGAAGAACTTGCGCTGCCATGATTGCTTGTAAAGTTCATAACTCTCTTCTAAATCTTGTCCTTGAATTCGAACAAGTTCGTTAACCATAAACTTCCACGATAATTCTTTTGAATCCCAATCATTCTTGCATAGTCCAATATTTTCGATAACCAAATTATCTATCTCTTCTGTACTATCAATTTTGAATGGGATTAATCCTACAACACCACAACTAAAGTTCAAAGTAGGATTCAATATACTCAAAACCGAATCAGTTATTTTCGAGTTTAATAGACCTAACGAATATGTCCATATCGCATCTCCATTATTGAAATACAGACAATTTGAGGCGGTATCCAATAAATAACCATCATCAAAATATCGGGCAGAAAACGTACCAGCAGAAACCAATGTCCATGAGATGTGCTTTTGTAAAAAATATTGAGGACTTCTTACTGCTGATTTTCTATGAAGACGGATTTCCTCACCATCATTTTGCCAATTAACTACGAAGTACTGATTACCATACCATCTTCTATATTCACCACCTTTGTCCAAAGATGCCCATTTATTGTCTCCACAGAACTGTTCCAAGTTCATCGGATTCTTTAACCATTTATTGCTCGAAATCTCAAAACCAAATCTTATAAATCGTTGCCCATCACCCACAGACATACCAAATTTCGGTATCAGATACTGGTCAAGTCCTTTGTACTTAAATATATTTGTCATTTCAGGACTTAACCAATATGCAATCGGGATACTTGGCATTTCTTCAAAGACTTTTTGGTTGGCAACATATTTCCATCCACAGTTAGAGTCTATTATGGCATCTATTGTTTTTGACCGTTTAGTTTCCGAATTGTCAAAATCTATTAATCTAATGTAGATTCCTTCCTTACCCGATGGGGTATTCCATAAGACAAACGAAGTATTCTGCACAACCTCCCCTCCAATTTCTGGAAATGTTCTTGCACCAAGATGTAACAACGTATCAACGAATACATTTTTAATCAATTTTATTCGGAGCAATGCATAACTACTAAGAAACATCCAACTATGCTGGTTAATCATACCAAGAAATCCCCTTGAATGCAGCATTTGCAATCCACTTTCCATAAAACAAGCCATCAGGTCTGCCTTGCTTTCAGGGTACTTAAATTTCACAAATTCTGATAACTCCTTATTCATATTTGCACTGCTCATATACGGTGGATTTGTAACCACGCAATGATATTTTTTTGCAAGCCTTAAAAGTTGCAAAAGTGCTCCTTGAAGGACGTCTGTCTTATTTTTGATAAATATATCCGCATTTGTAGGTAACTGGTTTAGTTTTTCAGAAACATGAATAATTTCTTTAGTTGAAGTATGTGGAATAATTAATGAACCAAAATTATTTGCTTGTTGCAACAATAGGAAATCATGCATTAGTTCATCAGAAACCTGAATCTGTGTCGATTTCGACAAATCTTTGATTTCGTCTTTGGATACACTTAAATCATGAAAGCAAAGAATGTTGAGTTTTAGTTCCTTGTGAAATACTCTACGGTTAAATTCACGTGCCTTCATCATCAATGCTAATCCTGAAAGTTGTGCTGCTCTTTCATCAATTTCAAATCCATACAGGTTGTTTTCGATGATTAGTTGGGGAATTTCACTGGTGTTATATCCTTCTTCTTCGTAGATTTTGGTTAGTAAATCAAATGCATATACAAGAATATGCCCACTACCACTTGCAGGGTCTAAGAATTTTATTTCTTCAGGTGAATTGACTTTCAGGTAGTCTTCTACTTCAAGAGATGCTGACTCAATGAAGTATTGCATGTGCTTCCTCAAATTGGATTTGGGACGGTTTTGCAGCCACAGTTTTCCTAATGTGTTCTGCACCATATATTCCACAATCCATCGTGGAGTGAAAAGTTGAGTTGCGGCAGGAATGTCTTCCTTTTTTACCTTTGATTTGGATGCAAATACTTCGTCTTTCTTCTCTGAAATATAGAACTGGTACAACCAACCAATGATTTCCACATTCTTGCAATCTTCCAAAGGCATACCGTTTCTCACATCCTTTAAAATCGAAAAATCGCTGGTCAGGTCATCAGGTAGCAATAATTCTGTGTAGTCGTTTATTTTTTCAAACAGGAAGGGGAATGTTGTATGCAGATGGTTACAGGTTGCAATTAACAACTCCTTATAGGCTTCATTCTGTGGGTTAGTGCTTGGTATTTTGTTATCCAGTAAATCGTATATTTTCTGTCGGTTTACCTTTAATTCTTCAGGAATGTTGCCACGTTTTGCCTCATCGAGAAGTTCAGGGATTGTATATCCATCTTTGGGAGTAATAATACGAATCCCTAACGGCTGATAATCATTTAAATCCATGAACCGCAGTGCCATCAGGCGGTTAAACCATGTGTAGGCAACCTTCTCAATCAACTGCTCTTTTGTTGTTCTGCCGAGTTCCTGCCTGAGTTGCTTTAACTGCTCTGTTTTTTCACGTAATTCAGCCGAATCGGTGGTTAATACAAAGTTGAGTTTTGCACCAACCTGTTCGAGCAGTTTTCTTCTGGCTTCCTGAGCAAATTTTTTAAGATGATTGGTATTCATGGTTTATAGAGATATCCTTTTATTATCGTTAATTAATTCGTTGAGTTTGACTTTAAGTGCTTCAACATATTTTTCCACGTCCTCTTTTGTCTTGAGTTCGGTTTTCGGGAATTCCACTTTCACATTGTTGATTCTTTGGTAGTGCACAACAGGAGTATCGTCCTTTTCTGGTGGCATAGCAAGTTTTGCCATTTCATTCAATTGCTTCTCCAGCAACTCTCCCTTAACATAAGCACGTGTACCCCTTAAATTGGCAATAAAACGCTGCTCCTTAACTTTCTTGCCTTCATCTTCAAATGGTTTCAGTACCTGCTTTCGCTTTAAATCATGCAGTGCTTTGAAATCATCGTGAGATTGAATTCGGTTAATGGCATTGTTAATCTCGGCTTCTGTAAGTTTCCTTTCTTCTTCTATTTGTTCAAGAACCTTTTTGGTCAATGCTTCTTTTGCAGATTTTGCATCTCGGATAAGATTTCCGTAGAAGGGTGTCTCATGGTCATTTACCTCACGAAGCACATCCAGTTCATCACACTCGATATATTCAAGGTTGGATTGATTGCCAGAAAAAAATCCACGAATTCCATCATATATCTTTTTTTGCTCACCGTTCCAGAATCGTTTTATAGGGTCAACCGTTTTTTCTTTAGTATCAAGCAGGTCTTCTTCAAAGTCTGCCACATTTGTTAGGTAATAAGTATATACTTTTTTCGAAAGTTTTCCCACAAAATCTTCCACAGGCTCAAGTACTTTCAGAAATGGATAGTTTTCCTTGCTAATTAGCATCTGGTTTAGCCACCCCAATTCCTGAGTGAGTTTGCCCTTGAATGCCATTGCTACTTCTTTGGCTTCTTTTGCTGGACAGGATTCATCAAAATAATCGCTGTACACAGTCATCAGTTGCTTAATTAGCCTTGGGTCATAATCAACCTGTGGTTCAAGCAAGGTATTGCTGTACAATCTATTGTTCATGAACGCATTCAGAGCACCATCGTCATCCAATAGGTTTGAATCCTGAGACAGTTCAACCTTTCCTCGCTTGTATAATTTGGCTGCTATGCTGAATACGGCATTCTGATACCAGCCATATGGTTTCTTCGCAAAGTGGTCACGGATATCAGTCAGGGATGTTCTTTCCGACATCTTTTTTCTTCTATGAATAATGTTCAGCACCTCACTTTCGGCTTCCGACATAGTTGAATCATCTGTTCCAAACAAATCATCCTGTCTGTCTCTGATAATGGCTTTAATTGTATCTTCAGAGAATTGAGTACTACCAAGCATCTTCAGGTTCGGATACGCCAGTTTAATCAGGTTCTGAAAAGCATTGACCAGTCTTGTTTTGCCATCCGATGTCCCATTGACATCCTGCTTCATGCCGTTCATATACACGGCTGATTCCCCCAATAATCTTTTAAGCAGGGTAACGAGGGTCGTTCTCCTAATAGTGTTCTGCTGTGCCTTCTCAAAGAGAATGCGTTTCACATTATCCTTATTGGTGGTGGACTGGTTCTGACGGATGTATTTTTCGGTTTTCAGGTACATCCTGATGTCCATAAGCATATGCTCATCATCTGGAAGAACCATCATCAAAAGAGTGTTGTAACCCATTGTTTGGGATTTGAAGAAATCTTCCCTGTCGTGGTCTTGGAAGTTGGGTGTAATGATTTCAACGGTAAGTTCCTTCTCCTTTCCCAATATTACTCCGTCAATCTTACTGGTGAAATCATACTCCTGCTTATTTTCCAGATACCGAATTTTGGTTTCACCAATAATGGTATCGAATATGATTTGTTTGAACAGGTCGGTTACCTGACCATTGTCTATCTCGGTAGATTTTATCTCTTCTTCGATATCTTTTTCATCGTCTGTCAGATACTCATAAAGTTCACCGCTTCTCTGGATATAAGTTTGGTTCTCAAGAATAGCAAGTGCTTCATGAACTTTTTTATCATGTTCTTTTAAATCCACCTGAAGGCTATCAATCATCAGGGTGGAGATATTTCTGGCAGTTGTCTTGAAATTGCTGTAATACTTAACCATGAAAAGTGCCTTCAGCACCTTTACGGCAAATGGGTTATCGACCTGTCTCTCTGCAAGTATTATGGCACTTTGCAGTTCACCTCGTATAGTGGAACGTATGCCTTCAAATAATAAATCGAAACTAACGAAGGCATTCTGGTCTTTGGTTTCAATCTGTTGAATCACGTGCTGGAACACTCCAAGCATAGACCGTTCCCCAACCGATGCATGTTTTCCCTGAAAAGCGTTATGGTTTGAGAGTGCCCTGATACACTGCTGGAACAAATCAAACTGGTATGATACAAATGGATATTTACTGATGAAATCTTTTTCGTCCTGATAACCCCTGAACTGAACCCCAACTTCTGAAAATGAGAGCAGAGTTTCCATCTTTGACTGTTCGTTCTTCCATGCGGTTTTAAGCAGGTCTTTTGCAAGGTCAGTTTTACTTAGCAACCTCTTTTCAATCACTTCATCAACATTTGCAGAGGTTAACGGTATTTTCAATTTAAACCGTGCCTGAATTTTCGAAAAGTCATTCTGTTGGCTCTTGTTCATATCCCCGACCACACGCTCCATATCTTCCTGAGAGGTAACCAGTATCCATGAATTGCCTTTGGTTCTTGTGGCAAGGGTTTCGGCAATTGTCTGAAGGTTCAGCATCAGTTTAGTGTTTTCAGATATGAACTGACCCACCTCATCAACGAAGAAATTCAGCCTGAACCCCTTTGGTTTGGTTTTAATGTATTCGCTAACCTTTATGCAAAAATCATCCACCGATATACTTGAATCGGTGCGTATTGTATCGATAATATTGTGATATTTTTCAGGACTATCACCCAATAATTTTGAAAGAACCTGCCCGATGCCTTCCTTAACCTTTGGGGAAAAATACTTTCTCCGTGCATTCGACCAAAACTCACCAGTAGAGGTTTCAAATTCTTCCTGAAACTCTTTGTATTTTCCTTCGTTATCAATCCATCGTTCAAACTCTGCCACATGTCGTTGTGCACCAAAATATCCAAGGTGGTCATTAAAGACTTTGTAAAAAACATTCAGAAGGGCATCCTCTTCCTGTTTGCTGGTTATCTGTGCCTGTTGGTCAATATTGAACAGGATTGATTCCGATGGAATACGTGTCGCACTTTGAATATCAGCCTTGAGTATTTTGTCGGTCTCAATCTTTTCAGCAAACAGTTCCCCGAGTCTGTATCCATTGAACTCCTTGTTCTCCAACACATAGGAAAGAATTTTCAGCAGGTGGGACTTACCAGAACCGAAGAAACCCGAAATCCAGACCCCGTTTGCACCACGGTAATCATTATATGCAGAAAAAAAGTCACCAATCTTCTTTGATACTTCATTGGTAACAACATATTCCACAACTTCATCCAATACATGTTCTTGGTCATCTGCTTTTATAACCGTCTCAATGGTGCGGTTAATGTCTCTTACGAAGAAATCTTTGAGAATCATTTCTTTAATTTATAGTTAGCGATGTTGAATGCACGGTAATAGTTATCGTCTTTCATCAGACCGAAAAGTTCCAGTGAATACCCATTGTATTCCCCAGCAAAAAATGCAACAGTAGGTGCTTTCTTGGCAACATTCTGAAGGTTGTTCAGAACATTATGACTTCGAATGAACGGGAACACCAGACCAATACCCGTTAAGAAGTAAACTTTGGCAGAAGTGGCATCAATCATGTCCTTGATTTTCGGAATCAGCACTTCGTTAATATCCAAAATTGATTGAAGTGCTTCTTTGAACTCCTTCTTATCCATGGTTTTTTCAAGTTCGAATATCTCACCCTCACCGAGTTCCTCATTCAGAAGTTCCAGAGCGATATCATATAAATTCAGTTCCAGTACAGGAATTCCGTTGGTTTCAAGTTTATTTTTAAGGCTACGAATTGCCCGTTCAACATCATTCTGTTGTTTCGGGTCGAAAGCTGCAATAAAGAATGGGATTTCACCACCCAACGATTCCATTCGCAGGAACTCCTGATTGCTTATGACCTGATACAGGTGCTCGAATTTCTTAACAATATCTTCCATCTCAGTGCCTTAATTGTTTTATGTCCTTGTCGGGCATCATGTATATTTTAAGCCATGCAGGGTCGTCCCTGACAATTGCATTAATCACATCCTGCTGGATAATTTGAGGCAGGATGTTTTTTTCAACTGCATTATTGATAATCCCAGCCTGTTCAAGAATACGGTACATCACTTGTTTGGCTTTCTTCAGTGTTGATGTAGAGAACGCTTCGAGTTCGGGGTGCAATAATATTTTACTGTTAATAAATGAATTAAAGTCCGACTCGTTTAACTTAAAATCAAACACCAGTACCTTATCCCGAATAACCTCTATGGTAAAGTCCCTGATAAACCCATAGCGTTTACAAACACCAAGAAAAGCTATCTGCTTTTGCGAAATAAAGTCACCATTAATCAATATGCTTATCTGTTCAGGAGTTAATTTTTCAAGCCTTTTACGAACTTCACGGAATTCCCTATCGGAAGTTCTTGTTTTGACGGAACTGAAAACAACACCGCTTTCCTTCACCACCTTCAAGTCGGTTGCATTATTCCCATATGCAGCCTTAGCGACCTTGACCATTTCATTTAAACGCAATGATGCAGCCGTAAATGATAATATGTATTTTGATGACAGGCTCATTTATATGTTCACAAAAGTCTTTACTGGCACGTCAAGAAGCTGGCTTAACTTTTCAAGATGTGATTTCTTGGGAACACTCTTTCCTGCGCACCATTTTGAGACCGTCACTTCGGATACCCCCAATTTGTTGGCTATCCAAACTTGCTTAATGCCTTTGGTCTTCAGTAGTTCTTTAAGAAGCATTGATTTAAGAAAAGTTAAATTATTGATTTACCGAAATTAAGATTAATTCTTAATATTATGAAAGAAGAAGGGAAATATTTAGCATGACCAATTAGTTGTTTGTAATTGAGTTAAAAATGCTCTTTAGGCAATTTTTCAGCACATAAATTCCACATCTTGCTTTCCAGCGTGAATTGCTTCCAGAAAGCATCACCGTCAGAAATATTTTCAGGTGATGTAATCAGCAACTTGGCATCTTCGGCAGGAAGATGAAGGAAGCTATCTGTGAATTGCTCAAATATTTTTTGATTGTTGCTTTCATCAATATTCTTCAGGAAGGAACTAAAAATACGCTGGTATAATATTTTTAACTTGTCTGCATTATAGTTCGGTGTAGATATATTTTCCTCTGATACCATATGATGAGTCGTTATTCCTTCTTCAAAATCAGCGACATTGATGTCAAGCAATTCAAAATAATCATTTTCACTATTAAGGTTTGGACTACTTGAAATCAGAATTTCATTTTCCCAAGTGTTGCCAACTACAACATCAGGCATCTTTGTGTTGCTTTCATCAATTTCAAGGATGTCCGACTCAGGGTAAAGCATATTTAAATATTCATGATACACTTTCCTGTATTTCTTGATTGTAGCCAACGAGAGACCAGAAACTGATGCCACCTTCTTCTGGGTTAGCTTTTCGTTATTCGCAGCTAATTGTTCCATACCTTCCCAGATTCTTCTCTTGCTATCTTCAACTATTGGTTCGTTCTTTATCTTGCATGTAACTTTTCGCTTTTCATTTGATGTCAGTGTTGATTGCTTTGACCAGAATGCTTTTTGCTTTTTATAATACTTGGAAAAATCAATCTTTCCTTCCCTGTATCTTTTCCAATTTGCATTATAAGATTTAATAATTTCATCATGCGTCATTGGTGGTTCACAAATCGATTTATTGATATGCAGAATGAATTTCAGGATAGCAGTACGAATTTGTTGGTCATAGTTATCTGGAGAACCTACGTTGATGTAAATCATCTCCACTGTCAATGCACCAATGAAATTATGTCGGTTACCTTCCAATACTTTTTTTCCTCTTAATCTATACAATCTTGCATCCATTATATCAACACCCTCATTAATGTAAATTGGAGTATTAGGGTCTTGAAAATATGATTCATCAACTTCTTGAATAAACCTTAGGTTATTCTTTCTGGCAGCATCATTCATTAAATTGTTCAGATGCGAATTCGAGAAAAAGGTATATGGAGTGCTTATTATTTCTCCCCCCTTATATACACTGCATATACCTTTTTCTTTATCAATACCTATAGAAGATTCAATATCTATGTTATATGCACTGGATATACCTTTTTCATTTATAGAAGTATGCGAGAGATTATTACCCTGCACATAGGCACTGCGTATACCTTTTATATACTCAGAATAAATCTGTTCAATTGACAGTATTTCTGGATACTGATTAATGTAGATATCGTAATCAAATGGAAGTACTGCATATTGAGTTAACTTGTTACTGTCTTTGTCAAGTCTGTTACCAAAATATGTTGAACTGATATACTTGTATTTATTCGTGTAATCTGTACTGTCTTGAATGTTATCTACTAATGCAATAACGTGTAAACCCAATCGGCTTAATGACAGGTTACAGGCTAAAATCCATGAATATTTGGCAGTAATCATTTTTTTGTAATCCAGTGCTTCTGCTTGTGTTGGGAAATCATCGATATCCAGAAACATCAGGTTTGTTACTGCATTCAGGTGTTTTGTGTCCTTATAGCCATTAAATCTGGCATTATAGCATATCGCAGGTAATTGTTCTTTTCTCTGGTCATACGCAGTATTTCTTACACCATCGATGTATTTATGTAGAAGGTATGTTTCAGGTTCAATGTCAGATGCCAGATTGTATTTTATCCTCTGCAACACATCCCATAGATATATCTGACCAGTTACAGTTGCTCCCGTTATATGTGGGAAGCTATTCAGAACCGTTCCAAACACATCATGAAGGTTTTCCTTATGGTACTGGAACTTCAGGTACTCGAAATTTTGCAATTCATTCATAAAAATCATTTTAGTTTTAAAGAGAGACCCTGCCAAGGTCTCTCTTTTTTGGTGGCTAATTAATTCTCAAGTTGATTGAACCTGATTCATCAACTTCCTGAAGCAAGCGTCTTATACCTTCACGGATGATTTCAGATGTTGATATACCAGTTTTTCTCCTGATTTCCTTTAATCTTTTTATCATGCTGTCATCCATTCGTGAGTAAAGAATTTGCTTCTTCTTCTCATAAGCTACTTTGTAGCCTTCAATTGCCTCATTCATAACATCTTTGTATTTAATAATATAATTTTTGTCGGGTATTTGTAACCCGTTTGTACTCATAAATACTAACAGCATTGAAAAAGACATAGTAATCAGTGTTTTTTTAGTTACTAAATTCAGGATGGCTGTAATTATTTGTTACTGATACCATTTCATTCCCTATCATAAGAAACAAGACTCCATTCTGCTCTGCAAATCCTTCAATATTTTGTGCCAACACTGGTTTTGTTATATGCGCTACCAGAATTGGATAATTCAAAACCGATACCTTATGCTTTAATTGCAGTTCTGCCTGTTCTTCTGTATAACATTGGCACTCCGTCAGGTAAATGATTGTTTTTTTCATAATCATATATTTTAATTGTTAATAAATCCAACCTTTTAGCATTCCTATGGCTGTTGCTGATAACACAAACCATAGGCATACGCCATGCTAATGCGTTCTCTCATCGCTTTTGCTTTGTTTCCAGTGTTTCGTAACCAGAACTGGTTACTTTACAGGCAGTTCCTGAATCAAATCAGGCAGTTCGTCTGTAATGGGTGTAAAATTACCAGTATAAGTAATACAAATGATTCTATTTTTTCAACAAAATGTATCAAGCTGTATAATAGCTATTTACAATAGTCAATTTTAAGATTTTTCTCCTTTCTAAGCAGCTAATCCTTACTTGACAAACCTCAATCTTTCACCAATAAGTTGGAAATATTCCTCATTTATTTCGCTGCCGATAAATTTCCGATTTAATTTCTTCGACAATTTTAATGTAGTTCCAGACCCTGCAAAACAGTCGTATACTAAATCTCCTTTTTCAGTCCAAGTTAAAATATGGTCTTCCGCAAGTGCCTCAGGAAAGATGGCTGGGTGTTGATGGGCGAACTTGTCCTCGGTGGAATACCCATTCCCTGTGACATATCTCCATATGTTAGTTCGGGGTGAATATTCAGGAATAGGCTTGAATTTCCTCACACGAATAAGTTCATCGTTTTCATTCCTGTCTGTTTTTTGTCCGAAATTTGTTGTGCCTGACCACCTGTTTTTCTTGTCAATAATCAGGTTAACAGTTTTAGGCTTGCCTCCCTTACTAAAGACATACATATACTCAAAACATTGGGTGTAGCGCATCCCATCAGGCTTTGCAGGATAGGTGGTAGTATTCTTCTCAAAAATCATAGTATCGTGTAGCCTGAGTCCACAGTTTTCTTTAAAAAACAAGGCTTGTTTAAAAGATGTACCAGTTTCGCTTCCTTTATACATTCCATCACCAACAATCCAAACTATTACGCCACCAGTTTTTAAAACACGGGTGAGTTCAACAGCAACTTTTTCGAATTCGAATTTATTATTGCCATTATATGACCTTAAATGGTCATAAGGGGGAGATGTTAGCACCAAATCGACATAATTATCTGGCATCTTACTCATGGTTAACAGGCAATCCTCATTAAAGAATTTGTCAATTAAAACGTCATCCGAATTACTGATATCCGATTTGCGGTAATTGCGACTCGGTAATACCTTTTTCTGGTCTCCAAACCTCTTTTTGGGAAACTCATGAACTTTGTATTCATACCCTTTAAAATGACCTTTTTTATCCCGAACTTCAATTTTGTGTATGATTCTATGCTTAACAAGTTCCTCAAATGCTTTATTGAGGGCATAGTAACCCTCTTTAAAATATTTTGTCAAATCTTTTTTGTTGATATTGTGATTTGAAGGTAAGGAAAGAAGAAATGCTAAGACACCCTTGGCTGTCGCTGACAACTTATTGTCATTTAGAATTTTTATTGGTATTGTTGAATAATTATAATCGGAACTAAGATTTTGTATTCGACCCATTTCCATTTTAATCGTATTAAGGGATGTGGTCGAAATTTAATAAATGAGGTTAATATCAAAAAGTCTTCGGTTGGAAACTTATTAGTCAGATATCATCAAGCGTATTCATGAATTATTTTTCCACATAAAAAAGTTCGCTTAAATCAATCTCCAAAGTTTCTGCGATTTCTATTAAATTTAGGAGATGATAGTCAAATCCACGTTCAACTCTACTCAGTGTGTTGCGATGCATATTCAACGATTCAGCCAGTTCCATCTGTGAATAGCCATTGTTAATTCGGTATTCTCTGATTAAGCCAGCAATGGTTTCAAGTTTCTTATAATATTCCTGCGGATACGTTTTCTTAATCATTGGTCATGGTTTCATATAAATACTGACCAATAGATTGTGTGGCAACATCTACGATAAATATTGTTTCCAATACCATTTAGCTGCAATATTGCCATTTTAATGTACCATTTTCAATTCAGATAATGGCTTTATATGGATGTTTCAACGCTGAACACAGTGATTTTTTGGCTTTGTTGTGCCCACATTTAACGATTCAAGGTGATTTTAATTTATGAAATGGGAGAAATGCTACAGGGATTTGAAAAATGACGTTGCATCCAGACCATAGTATTTAATCAGTTTCAATACTTTCTCTGAATTCCAATAAACCCGACCAGTGGAAATCAAAAGATACGTATATCTCGAAATCGACAATCTTCGGCATAGTTCCACAGTACTGATACCTGCCTGTCTTTGTAAATCAAGAAGTCGCTGCCCAATAGTTAACATAAATGCCTTGTCTTCTGGAGCGATAGCCTTGGGTGGCTGATACAGTTTTTCTGGCTGATTTGGCTCGGTATTGCTTGCTGACTTCGGTTTCATTGATATAAATTTGATGTAAAGGTAATTATTGTCCATGAAAATGGACAGATTTATGATGATGAATTACCAGAGAACAGACTTGTATTGTATATTTGTCCATAATAATGGACTGTTCAATGAAGAGTAAGATTGTAATTAGACATCAAATCATTTACTCCGAGCATGATTATAATGAAGCCTGTATGCTGATTTTGTTCATTGATGGGAGTAACCTTATTGATTTTAATGCAGTTCCCATGAAAAAGGCTATCACAAATTTCGATGAATTAAAGAAGTATCGGTTTCAATCCTTCTCGTCAAATTAATTTGAAGTTATGATAACAACAGGAGCAATAAGAGCAAGCTATCGTCATCAAGGGAAATGTTCACTATTGTCAA
>Ga0302242_1001011_pt1 | contig 23120 bp, 20 predicted proteins | sample AAG_UR_Lys_MG_FD_193510 | JGI IMG/M metagenome (GOLD analysis project Ga0302242, IMG submission 193510) | Enriched activated sludge microbial communities from anaerobic digester in WTTP, New Holstein, Wisconsin, United States - AAG_UR_Lys | ecosystem: Engineered > Bioreactor > Anaerobic >...
CAAAAAGCAAACTCCTTCTGGGCATCCCCATGTACACCAGAGTCTGGGTAGTGGATGCCAGTGGTGCGGTGATCAGAAATCCATCCGCCACCATGCCCTACATCCAAAATCTCATTTCGGAAAAGGGGCTGGCCCCGGTTTGGTTGGAAAAAGAACAGCAATATTTTGTTTCTTATCCCAATGGCAGTTATACCGATAAGATCTGGGTGGAGGACCAGCGTTCCATCGCCACCCGCCTGGCTCTTGTGAATGAATACGGCATCGCCGGGTCCGCCTGCTGGCAGTATTCCCAGGCCAGCGAAGACATTTGGGATGTCTTTGACGGGATGCTCCACAAGGGAAAGAATGTGAAGGACTATTCCGATCCTTATTAGACAAAAGAAGTGGCTGCCTCAGAACAAGAGACAGCCATTTTTTTCAGATGCTTTTATTTTGTCAGTTCTTTTTATTTTAAAACAACCACAGTTACCCCGGGGTTTCCGGCGATCCGCCGTTCACACTGGGCCAACGCCGGACAAAGCTGGATGATTTCTCGTTTTTTGTCCATCCATTGTTCCCCCCCGCAGGAAGCACGAACAATGCCGGAGAGGCTATCCTCCCTGACTTTTCGCCGCACTGCAGGGCCGATCTTTCCTCCCGCACCAGAAGATCCGTAACCGTGGATCAAAATCACGCCCTTGATCCCCCGTCCCTTGCAGGTCATCAGGCGGCTCACCAGTTCTCGCAGGGCTTCCTCCACCACAGGATACCCATTCTCCAGATTGACTTCTGCTACTTTCATACCTGCCATAGTTCACTCCCCTTTTTCCAAAGGAAATTCCCGACGAAAGAGATTTACCTTTGCCTGCATATTGGTCATGAAGGCTTCCTCGGGCTGCTGCTCCCGGTTGGCCCCTACCCAAAACCGATCCCTTCCCTTTGCCATGATCACTTCATCCGGAAGACCTTGTTTGATAAGATCCACAATAAAATTCTTCAATTCGTCGGCCTTTTCTCTGGCCACATCCCAATAGGATGGCACAAGGGCATCGTCGATCTGCATGTAATGGGGGGAGATGATATGCTTCGCCCCGATATTCCTGCACTTTTCGATGGAGTCCACCGCATCAAAATAGCTGGTCAAAATGGAAGGCACCATTTCTTCGCCCTTTGGCATGACGCCGGTGCTCTCGCTTGCAAAAAGAACACTATCCTCCACAACAAAATAGCTGAGGGAGCAGTTGGTATGTCCCCTTGTTTCATAGACCCGAATGTGGCGATCCCCAAGAGAGATCTCGTCCCCCTCCCCTACCGCCCTGTCGATGCGCAGGTCTTTATCGTCGTATTCCAGCTCCTCGGCGCTTTCGCCAAGGTAAAACTTTGCCGCCGTGTTTCCCAGCCGCCGTATGGTAGCCAGAGCGCCCGGCTTTTCCAGAACTTTTTTTCCGTAAGCTGCGCCGCACACGATGAGATCCGGCCACTCACTGCGAAGATAGGGCACGCCGCCCAAATGGTCGTAGTGGGTATGGGAAAGAAACACATAATCAAGAGGCCTTCCCTTCAGTTCCTTTTTGATATTTTCCACAAGATCCTGGGCGCAATAGGCCATGCCCGCCTCAAACAAGGCGGTTTTTTCCGAGCCGATGAGCAGAGCCACTTCACCCCCGTCTCCCGCTGTCACCCTTCTGATATCTGCCACCATGTTTCACATTCCTTCCTTTCACGAAAAAGCCTTATCTACGCTTGATTTATATTTTTTCGGCATTCTTTGCGGCCAACCTGAAAAAATTGCACAGCATCAACAGAAGGAACACCAGACACAGGTAGCCTTCCAAAGGATAGAACACCGCCACGATCTTCTGAAATCCCATAAGAGAAAACAGAAAACCCAAAAAGGCAATGAGCAAAAGCACCCAAACCCGTTTTTTTTCCGAAGGTATCTTCACCACAGTGCCGAAAAAGCAGCTGGATGCGGTTCCGAAAATAGCCAATAAAAGCACTACGGCATAGTACATATATATGGGTTTTGCAAGCTCCGCTGCAAAAGTCAGCATGGGAAGAGGGCTCTCCGCTGACAGCTTCGGATCAAGAAAATTCACCAGGCAAAGAAGCAGGGCGCAGCCACCCAGAAAAGCGCCTCCCAGCAGCGCTCCCTTCGTGGCCTTTTTCCTTTCCGCCGCATAAAGACTGCAGCTTCCCAAAATCACCACCGCACCCATCATGTTGTAGGATACGAAAAGCACCGCCGCAAAAAACCAGGACGGGGCCAGGACGCTGGGGTGGCCGACCTGGGCAAACACCATGTCTTCTCTTCCCCGTAAAAGAAGATAGACAGCCATGACCAGGGTGGAAAGCAAAAGAACAGGAACTACCTTTCCCATACAAAGAGAAAGCCGGGAAAAGCCCTTTACCGCAGTGAGGAATACAAGGATCATCAGGATACCGGTCCCAAGGATATGGGGGACTCCAAAACATTGCTGTGCAAGGCTTCCCCCCGCTGCGATCATGGATCCGTAACCAATGAACAAAAATAACATGATGACACCGGAAATCAAGCCTTCTATGAAGCGATGGGAACCCGGAAAAATGATGCGGCTCATATCGTTGGTCTTGAGCTTGTCTGCAATGAAAACCACCACCACCCCTAAAGCCATAAAAACAGCTGTCACAAAAGCCACTCCGATGAGACCTTTTCCGCCAAAGACCCCAAAGAACTGCCAGATCTCCTTTCCCGAAGCAAAACCCGCTCCCAGAAGAGTCCCCACATACATGAGGGCGATCCGCAGGACTCCCGGAGCCCCGGCCATGCTTTTTTCTCCGATCTTTTCCATCTACTCGTTCTCCATCTGTACAGCCGTGGATTCCCGAAAGCTTCCGATGGTAAAGACCACCAAACCGGCCCATATACAGCAAAAACCCAGAAGCTGGTAGATGTCAAAGCCTTCATGAAAAAGGAAGATCCCCAAAATCAGGCCGATGGAGGGAGAAATGTACTCTGTGATCCCCAGGGCCACCATGCTGATCCGGTTTGCCGCCATAGAAAACAGGGACAAAGGCACAGCTGTCACAAGCCCCGCCAGAGAAAGGATGGCGATCTGAGAGGGGGTTGCTGTATCAAAGACGCCCCTTCCCGTTATTTCAAGATAAAGGATCACGGGGATCACCAGGGGAATCAAAAAAACCGTTTCGTAAAAAAGAGAAAGCAGGGCCGGAGCCTGAAGTTTTTTCTTAATTCCTGCGTAAATGGCAAAGGACATGGCCAGACACAAAGACATCACCGGAATCTCTCCATAGGAAAACAGCATCACCACCACACCGGCGCATGCCATAAGAAATGCTGCCAGTTTATACTTTTTCAGCTTTTCTTTGAAGAATACCACCCCAAAAATACAGATCACCAACGGTTCAATATAGTAACCAATGCTGGTCTGTATCACATAGCCCGCATTCACCATATAGATATACAGCCCCCAATTGAAAGCAATCATGGCACCTGCAAGAAAAAAGACACGAATTGCGCCTTTCTGTTTGAGAGGAGTGATGATCCCCTGCCATTTGTAGACGAAGAGATCGACGATGAAGACCAGCACACACAAAAGGACCAGTCGATACAGCATGATAGCCAGAGGATTGATGGGATGAAGAAGCTTCCAGTACACGGGAAGGACACCCCAAAGCAGAGCACAGCTCATGGCCGCTGCAATGCCCTTGCGGTATTCTATTTTTCTTGTCAATGTCTTTTCTGCTTCCATTTCTTCCTCTTTCCCCGGCCCTCACCCAATAGATGACAATTTTTCTTCCAGTGCCTTCATATCCTGGGGCAGCGGTGCTGTCACCACAAGCCGTTCCTTGGTGATGGGATGATCAAACTCCAGTCGATAAGCGTGGAGTGCCTGGCGGGAGATCAGGTCTTCCTCTTCCTTTCCATAAAGGCTGTCCCCGATAATGGGATGGCCGATGTGGGCCATATGCACGCGGATCTGGTGAGTCCGTCCGGTTTCAATGGTCACGGAAAGCATGGAATAGTTTCCGGCAAACGACCGCAGCAGCTTATATCTGGTCACGGAAGGGTAGCCCTCCGGAATCACCTGACGCCGGATCTCCTCTTCCACGGGCTTGCCAATGGGAAGATCGATGACTCCCTCTTCTTCCTCTGGTTTCCCCTGGACAAAAGCGATATAGCTTTTTACCACCCGTTCCTCTTTGGCCTGCCTGGCAAAATCGTCCTGGCAATGGGAATTTTTACCAATCAATAAAATGCCTGAGGTATTCATATCCAGGCGGTTGATGAAACGAATCTTATAGTTTTCTCCGCTGTGGATCATGTAATTCATGATGCCATTGGCCATGGTGTTGGACACATGGCCCTTTGTGGGATGCACCACAAAGCCGGGCTGCTTGTTGACGGCCAATAGATCCCGGTCTTCATAAAGGACGTCAATGGGGATCTCCTCCGGTTCAAACCCGCTGTTTTCTTCCGGCATGGCCAAAAGGACCTGGTCGCCGGCCCTGGCTTTTTCGTATAGCTTCACCGGTTTTCCATTCAAAAATACCCCGTCAGTGTCTTTGAGTTTTCGCAAAAGGCGGGTAGAAATCCCCATCTTTGCCTTGAGAATGGTCTTTATGGTGATGATCTCATCATTTTCGGTAACTGTATATTGGTATCCTTCCATTCGGTTCCTTTACTTCATTCACAGCCTTACAGAAACTTGGTCTTGACCTTGTTCCAGAAGTCATAGTTTTCAAAACGCATGAGCCGGACGATGGTGTCCGACAAACTGACCACCACCTGCCGGGGCTTTACGTGCCGGTGTTCCATCCCGTCCAGCACGATCATCAGCACATCTTCCTTGTAGTATTCCGGCAAAATATCCACCACCAGTTCCGGGGGCAAAATCACGCTGGAGGTAAAGGAACGGTAGGCCGTTGTATTCATGGGAGCAATGGGCGTGATCTGCAGCACCGAGATCCGTGGATCCACAATGCTTCCTCCCAGAGAGTAATTGTATGCCGTACTTCCTGCAGGAGTGGACACCACAATGCCGTCTCCGCTGAATCTTTCGATAAAGCTGCCTCCGATGGATAGGTTAAGATGCACATTCCGGGAATTTTCACCCTTTACCAGGACTTCGTTGAGCCCCATGTATTCGCATTCCGTGCCGTCTTCTTCTGTCACCACAGCCCGAATGGTTTTCATCTCCTGAATGACAAAGCGGTTTTGGCTGTATCGGAAAATAAAATCATCCAGATCATTGGGATGGATCTCCTGAAAAAAACCAAGATGTCCTGTATTGATCCCTAAAAAGGGAATGGGCGGAAAATTGTATTCATGCAGCGTCCGCAGGAAAGACCCATCACCACCAATGCTGATAATGAGTTCCGCCTTTTCCGAAAACTCTCTGGGCACACAGCACCCGCAGTTTTGGAATTTGCGGCGGAGAAGTTTGCGGGTTTCCTGGGAATATTCATCGTCATTGGCAAAAATGTTGATGATTTTGTTCGCCATGATTTCTCCTCTCTTACAATATCTCTTCCAACTGGGCAATGAGGCTTTCAAAGGTCTTCATTGCCCTTCTTATGGGTTCCGGACTGCTCATATCCACCCCTGCCATCTTGAGCAGCTCGATGGGATAGTCCGACTCACCGGATCTGAGAAATGCCAGGTAATCGTCCACCGCAGGCTGGCCTTCCTGCAGGATGCGGGATGCCAGAGCCGCTGCCGCCGAATAGCCGGTGGCGTATTTGTAAACATAAAAAGCATTATAAAAATGGGGGATCCTTGCCCATTCCATCTGGATCTGAGGATCATAAAACATCTTGTCCCCAAAATATTTGCGATTCAGGGCCAGATAATTTTCGCAGAGCCAATCTGCGGTGAGTACCCCGCCTTTTTCCACTTCGCGATGAGTGTCTCTTTCAAATTCCGCAAACATGGTCTGGCGGAAGAGGGTGGTGCGGAACTCCTCGATGTACAGGTTCAAGAGGTACTTTTTCCGGTTGGGATCTGTTTCCTTCTTGATGAGGTCAAGCATCAGCAGGTTTTCGTTCACCGTGGAAGCCACTTCTGCCGTAAAAATGGAATGTCCCCCATATACAAAGGGCTGGGTGCTCCTGGTGTAGTAGGAATGCATGGAATGTCCCATCTCATGGACGATGGTAAATACATCCTTAAGCCTGCCGTTATAGTTCAACAAAATATAGGGCATGCTGTCATAGCTGCCAAAGGAATAGGCCCCACTGGTCTTTCCTTCGTTTTCGTAAACGTCCATCCAGCGCTGGCCGATGCCCTTCTTCATGTCGCGGATATAATCCTCACCCAAAGGAGCCAGTCCCTCTTCCATGATCTTAAGAGCCTCTTCATAAGGGATCTCTTCCTTAGGCGTCTCCACAAGGGGAGTATACAGGTCGTACATGTGCACCTCATCCACGCCCAGAGCCTTTTGCCGAAGGTCCACATAACGATGGATCAGGGGTAGGTGCTCGTTGACGACAGAAATCAGATTATCGTAAACCTCCCCGGGGATGTTGTCTCCGGAAAGTGCTGCCTCCAGAGAAGACTCATAACGGCGGATCCCTGTGATCACAGCATCTGTCTTGGTGTTATATCCATAGGTGGTGGCCAGGGTGTTCTTCTGTGCCTCATAGGCGGCGTACATTTTTTCAAAGGCTTCTTTTCGCACCCGGCGGTCGGGAGATTCCAGGAAGGTACTGTACCTTCCATGGGTGAGTTCGATTTCTTCCCCGTCTTCCCCTATGACAGTGCCAAAGCGGATATCCGCATTGTTGATCATGCTGAAAATATCGTTGGTGGCCCCGGTGAGTTCCCGGAATTTTGCCATCAGGTTTTCTTCTTCCTTGGAAAGAACATGCTTTTTCTGGCGCAGGGTGTCGCGGATCACATGCTCATACACACCTAACTCCTCGTTCTCTGCCAGAAATCCCAGAAGTTTTTCTTCCGGCATCTCCAAAAGTTCCGGGGTAAAAAAGGACATATTGGCAGAAATCCGGGCGATCAGACTCTGGGCCTGGTCCGCCATGGTCTGGTAACGGGAGGCTCGGGTATCCTCATCCTTTTTCATGCGGGCATACACAAAAGCCTTTTCCACCAGCTGCCAGATCCTGTCCTTTTCCTGCATGGCGGAAAGCAACACTGCCGAGCCTTCGGCAAGTCTTCCGGCATAGCCCTTGAAGGCCTCTCCCCCGGCTTCTGCGGTGCGGCAGTCCGACTCCCACAGGGCTTCATCGGAATACATGTCCTCGATATTCCATTTGTATTGAGAAGGGATTTCTTCCCTTGTTTTTATTTTTTTATCTGCGCACATGGTTTTCCTCCCCATTTTTTGGTTATGATTGTATATGATGCAGGATGCCCGCTCTTTCGGGGCGTCCATAATGCTTTATTATACCACAATATCCATTGTATCATCTCTTCTTTTTTGGTAAACTGACAGAGTCCGAAGAAGAAAGGAGCTCCTTATGTCAAGATTGCAAAAAATCGAATCCGGCCTTCCCGGCCTTGATGTCGCCTTGCAGAACATCCGCATCGGAGACAGTGTGGTATGGCAGATTTCGGCCATGGAGGATTACCTGTTTTTTGTGAAGCCCTTTGCCGAAAAATCCATTGCCCAGGGGAAGAAAACCGTCTACTTTCGCTTTGCGGAGCACAAACCCCTTCTGGCGGAGCGCCCCGGTCTGAAAATCGTCCAGTTGGATCCTGATGAGGGTTTTGAAACCCTTACTGTCAGAGTAAACAGAGTGATGGAAGAAGAGGGACCGGATTCCCGTTATATCTTTGACTGTGTTTCGGAGCTTCAATCCGTGTGGGCAGCGGATTTTATGATGCGTAACTTTTTTCTGGCCATTTGCCCCGCTCTGAAGGAGCTTCAGGCCGTAGCCTATTTCAGCCTGATCCGCCACAAGCATTCCTACAGCGCCACCGGACAGGTGCGGGAAGCAGCCAGCATTTATATCAATGCCATCAAGGGCCCTGCCGGGATGTACATCCATCCTCTCAAGGTCTCCAACCGGCATACCTCTACCATGTTTTTGCCCCATCTTTTCAAAACCCACGAGGAAAGCGGCCTGATCCCCCTCACGGATGGCATTAGCACCAGCAAATATTATGCACTCCTTGGCCCCAAAGGCATTGCCAGCAGCAAACGACGGCTGGATAATTGGGAGATCTTCTTTATGAAAGCCCAGAGTGCCACCCGCCACGGCGCCGCCAAACAGGCGGAAATCAAGGAAAAACTCTACCGCATCCTCATCGGCAGAGATACAGAAAGAGCCCGGCTGTTTTCGGAAAACTACTCCATCCAGGACTATCTGGATATCAACGACCGCCTGATCGGTTCGGGCAGTATCGGAGGGAAAGCCGCAGGCATGCTTCTGGCACGGAAAATCATAGAAAAAAACCGCCCGGATCTGGCCGAATACCTGGAACCTCATGATTCCTTTTACATCGGCTCCAATGTGTTCTATACCTATCTCATCAGCAACAACTGGTGGAAACTCTGGTTTCAGCATAAATCCTCAGAAGGCTATTTCCTTGCCGCCAAGGCCCTCAAAAGCCAGCTGGCCTACGGCAAATTTCCTGAAATGATCCGGGACATGTTCAAAATCATGCTGGATCACTTCGGCCAAAACCCTATTATCGTGCGCTCCTCCAGCTTTCTGGAAGATGGTTTTGGGAATGCCTTTGCGGGAAAATATGATTCCATTTTCTGTGTCAACGAAGGCACCCTGGAAGAACGCTACGAAGCTTTTGTCCGGGCCGTAAAGGAAGTGTATGCCAGCGCCATGGATGATTCCGCTCTGGTCTACCGCCAGCAAAGGGGACTGGACAAGAGCGATGAACAGATGTCCATCCTGGTTCAAAGAGTCAGCGGTTCCATTTATCAGGACATCTATATGCCCGGCGCTGCCGGCGTTGGTTATTCCCGAAACACCTATGTGTGGAACAAAGACATCGACCCCGAAGCCGGCATGGTACGCATCGTGGCAGGCCTTGGCACCCGGGCGGTGGACAGGATTTCCAATGATTATCCCCGTTTGGCGGCCTTGAACAAGCCCTCCCTTTCTCCCAGCGGCAGGGGAAAATTCGCCCAGAGAAATGTGGACGTATTGGATTTTCAGGATAACAGTCTGGTCACTGTACCCCTGGAAGAAGTGCTGCAAAAGTCCCCTCCCTGGTATCAAAAGCTTATCGTGGAACACGACCGGGAACGGGAACAGGCCTACAGTGAGAGAGGCATCAAAAAAGAAGTCATCTATACCACCTGCGACAACATCCTCAAGGACAGCCGCATCACGGAAGTCCTGCGGGAGATGTTGGCCACCATCGAAGAGCATTATCGCTATCCTGTGGATGTGGAATTCACCATAAATTTCTCTGAGGAAGGAAATTTCCTCATCGATCTGGTGCAATGCCGGCCTTTGCAGGCCAAAGGCACCGGAGCCCATACCATCAAGCTCCCCGAGCCTCCCCGGGAGCAAGTCCTTTTCCGCTTGTACGGCGGTGCCATGGGAGGCCCCATCCAGATGCCCATCGATCTCATCGCCGTGGTGGACGGAAAGGGCTATTATGAATTGCCATATAATTCCAAGTTTAATGTAGCCCGTGCAGTGGAAGTGATCAACAATTACGCAAAGCAGAACGGAAAGAGTCTGATGCTTCTGGGTCCCGGACGCTGGGGGACCTCCTCCCCTGAACTGGGAGTGCCGGTCCGTTTTGCCCAGATCTGCAATGTCAGCGCCCTTTGCGAAATGTCCTTTGAAGGCGGACATCTTATGCCCGAACTTTCTTTTGGCAGCCACTTTTTCCAGGATCTCGTAGAGGCGGACATCTTCTACGGCGCTATTTTTGAAAAGGATTGCATTGAAGGCAAACAAAGCATTTACCGTCCGGAGCTTTTGGACTATGCAGACAACATTTACCGGCAGATTCCGGAGACCCTGGAAAGTCTTTCTTCCCTGGTAAAGCTCTACGATGTGTCCAAGCTGAACATGCTCTTAATGGCAGACTCCACCTCCACCGAAACTTTGATTTATGCCCAGACCCTGCCTAAGGGCAAGGAATTCCTGTATAAAGCAGAATAAGAAAGGACAACTACAATTCTATGGACAACAGACCTATCGGTTTTTTTGACTCCGGGCTGGGAGGGCTCACCTGTATCTCTCAGCTTATGAAAACTCTCCCGGAAGAACGGATCATCTATTTTGGAGATACCGCCCGGACGCCCTACGGCTCCAAAGCCCCTTCCACCATCACCGCCTTTTCCACCCAGATCGCTGATTTTCTGGTACAGCGGGATGTAAAGATGATCGTCATCGCCTGCAACACCGTAAGCGCCACCTGCCTGGACGAGCTCACCGCCCGCTATCCAAACATCCCGGTGGTAGGCATCATCAAGCCCGCAGCAGAAACCATCGCCCAGACCTGCACCCCGGAAAACAACATCGCCATCATCGGTACCAAGGTCACCATCAAAAGCCAGGCTTACGAAAAGCTGATCCGGGAACTGGCTCCTCAGTTATCCATCCATTCGGTTTCCTGCCCGACTTTTGTGCCCCTTATCGAAGAAGGCATCATCGAAAACCAGATCATGGACCTTTCCATCCGTCACTATCTGGACCAATTTATCTCTTACCACAACATAGACACTTTAGTTTTGGGATGTACCCACTACCCCCTGATCCGCAACAACATCGAAAAGCTCTATCCGGGGATCTCCATCATCAATCCCTCGAAGGAGATCGTAAAAAGCATACAAAAAGAGCTTACGGAACGGGATCTTCTGGCGGAAGGTTCCACCTTCGACAACACATTTTATGCCAGCGATCTGTCTGAAAATTTTATCAATATGATCAACCGGATCTTTGAACTGTCGGAGTTCCGCGTAGCATTTAAAAGCTTTGATCTGGATGTGCAGAAATAAAAGGGAGGAATGGTTATGAAAACCGATGAACTGCTGGAACTTCTCGATATTGAGTCCCCCGACCAATTCGAGTACTTCGAACACCTGGCTGAACTGATGGAATGCGCAGAAGAAATCTCTTTTCCTGCTTTCTGCGAGGTTCTCATGGAAGTGGAGCAAAAGACCCTGACGGATCTTCTGGAGACCTATTTTGAAGATGTTCTTTCGGGAATCCCGGAAGAGGCCATGGAATTTCACACTTTGATGGAAACCATCCGTCAAAATCTCCTGGGACTTTCCCTTTCCGCACCGGATTCGGATCAACGCCGCTTTTTTGCGGACGAGCTTTATCGTTTTCGCAGTTGGTATGTCTTTGACTCAGCGGTTTCCTGCAAAAGCAAAAGCGGCGGAGTGCCGTCGGTACTTCCCGTAGTGGAAGCCTTAGCTCTCTACCGCCTTGAAAAGCTGGGAGAACAGCCCCATATCTATGATTTTGAAGGGGCCATGGATTATACTTTGGATGAATACAGCGTCGCCTTTCCTTACAGCGTCGAAGAAGGCGGATCGGAAGAAGACATGGAAGAAGAAGATGAGGACGATGACAACACCCTCATCGACAAACTCCTTCCCGTCATTGACGGAGAATTTTCCGATGACGAAGAATCCGAAGAAGAGGAGAATTAAACCTACTTCAGGTATTTTTCCACGATCTCCACATCCGAGAGGCAATCAATGTACTGTGTCCCCCTCTTTTGTCTGGTTTCACGGCCTTTGCCGGTAAGCAGGATCACGGTCTTATCGTCTGCTTCGGTAAGGGCGGCCTTGATGGCTTCCTCACGGTCCTCAATGATGACGGTGGGGCAGCCCGTGATCTTTGCATATTCTGCGATTTCTTCACTGATGGCCCGGACGGATTCTTCGCCTGCGTCTTCCTCTGTAATGAACATTTTAGCCGCATAACGCCCTGCAATCTCGGGAAGTTCCCGTCTCCTCGCCAGGGCTTTTTTGCCGGGGCAGCCAAAGACAGCAAAGATCTTGTGGTCCGGATATTCCTTTGCCGTGGAATGGAACAGACGATCAAAGCTCAGCTTGTTGTGGGCATAATCCACAAGAACGATGGTCTTGCTTTCCTCTCCCCGGTAAATTTCCATTCTTCCTGCTACCTTGGCTTGTGCTAATCCTTCACGAATAGAATCTACAGGAATTTCTAAGGCATAGCAAATGGAAATAGCGGCCAGAGCGTTTTCCACATTGAACAGGCCCGGCATGGCCAGGGCGATCTCTGTGGAATATTTGGGAGTCCTCACCTGAAAGCTCACCTTTCCATCCTTGCTGCGGACCTCACTGCCATAGATCTGGGCTTCGGGGTCGGTACCAAAGGTCAGGACCTCTGTAGCTTTTTCGGCGGCAAGACGCACCTCTTCCCCATGTTCCGTGCTGATATTCACGCAAGCCACCCTGCACTGCTCCATGAGCATCATCTTGGCAGCAAAATAGTCTTCAAAATCTGTGTGCTCAATGGGGCTGATATGATCCTCTCCAATATTCAGAAAGCAGCCCACATCAAAGGTGATGCCCAGAGTACGGTCATACTTCAGAGCCTGGCTGGAAACCTCCATTTCCAGATATTCGATGCCGCTGTCTGCCGCATTGCGGAAATGACGATGGAGCATCACCGCTTCGGGAGTGGTCAAATGAGACTCTTCAAAAATCACGCCGTCATAGACATCGATCCCCGAAAGAACGGCACTCTGCTTTCTTCCATTTTTCTTAAGGTAGTCATCAAGGATATACTTGACATAATAGGTAGTGGTGGATTTTCCTTTGGTGCCGGTGATGCCCACCAGCTTCAGTTCTTTCCAGGCTTCTCCATAATACAGATTGCCCACAAGAGCCATGGCTTTACGGATGTCATTGACGATAATGGCGGGGAGGAAAGCGCCCTCTTCCGGATACAGCGTCTCGCTGACATAACAGGCAGCTCCTTTTTTCACGGCATCGGAAAGATAACGGGGCAAAAAGTGGGCACCCTTGCAGATAAAAAGCCCACCGGGCTCCATATCCTGGGAGTCATAGGAAAGATACCGAATCTTGTTTTCCCTGTCGCTTTCCCCCATCTCCAGCGCATCCACCAACCCGTGCTGCTCCAGAAGATCGATATATTCTCCAATGGTATGTATTTTTTGATTCATATTCTTCTCCTTTGCGCCGTGATCCGCCGCATTACCTTGTTTTCCGTTTTTTTTCGCAAAATTCAATGGAGCGGGCCGCCAGAACTTCCATGGCGTCGATATAATAGTCCGGCAGATGGTACATCTCCTTAAAACAGGATAGCTCGGTACAGGCCAATATGGCAGCCTGGCACCCTCCGGCGGACAATTCTCCCTCGATGGCGATAAAGTCATTATAATCCACGGAGTTTCCCCCTTTGATCCCTTCATAGATGATCTTCATCACCAGAGCTTGTCCCTTCGGCGAAAGAATCACAGGTCGGATCCCCACTTCCTCAAGGGCCTTCTGATACAGGCCGCTTTTTATGGTGCCGTCTGTGGCCAGGATCCCCACGCATTCCGGGACCTTTTCCCTTTGAGCCAAAGCCTTTGCCGTCTCCCGAACCATGTTGATCAGGGGAATGGAGATTTCCCTTTGCAGTTCATCCGCAAAATAATGAGAAGTATTGCAGGGAATGGCGATGGCACTGGCGCCGAAGCGTTCCAGGGCCCTGGCATCTTCCGCCAGCCTGGCATACAGCTCTTCCGTCTTGCCGGAAAGGATGGCTGCCGTTCTGTCCGGCATGGACGCATGGCTTAAAATGATCATATCCACATGTTCCTGATCGCAGGAGGCTTCCGTCCCCTCGATGACCTGGCGGTAAAAAAGCTGGGTCGCCAAAGGCCCCATGCCTCCCAGCACGCCCAGTATTTTATGCCCTTTGTCCCACATTCTCCGTCCTCACTTCATGTATTTTCTGTATTTTATATAATGCCCCATTTGGGATTTCAACAGATGGAGGCGTCTTTTCAGCGCATTGTCCGGTTCGTAATACAGGGGATTGACCAATTTGCCTGCGGCAATCAGCTCTTTCATTTTCCGTCGGTATTCCTCCGGCTTGATATAGCGGAAGGCCACTCCCTTGGGAACTACCATCCATAGGGATTCTGTGTCCACAGTGCGAAAATCGATAGGGTGCTGAAAGATGCAATCCTCTACCACATATTGAGCAATATTGGCGCCGGACCCGGTCACATAATAGTTGCTTCTTCCCTGGCGTGTGTTGATCTCAAAGACCTTGTATTTCCCGTCCCGTTGATCGAATTTTATGTCAAAATTAGAAAATCCCACATAGCCCATGCCGTCCAGAAGCTTGCGGAATTGCTCCTCCAACTCCGGGCTGTGTTCTGTCAAGATCACCGCATGGTTCCCAATGCCGTGGGGAGTATGCTCTTCCAGGAGCACGTGCCCCAGACACATGAGTTTCACCTTGCCGGTCTGATCCGAATAACAAGTCAGCACCCGCATAAAGGTATCGTCTCCGGGAATAAAATTCTGGATGATGACACTGTCTGTATACCCTGCCCCATAAATGTCCGAAAGGACCCGGTTCAGATCGGCAAGGCTGTCCTCCTTATAGACCTTCTTTTGGCTGGAGAAGGGAAAGCGCCAGTACTGGATCCCATTGGAGGGCTTGATGATATAGGGCCCATCAAAGGGCAGTTCCTTTACTTCCCCCATTTCCCTCCGATAAACGAAGGTGTCAGGATAGTCCACCCCCATTTTTTCGCACATGGCATAGAATTTTTCTTTGTGGATCAGATCGTTCATCATATCAATGTCGATATAGGGCGCCACCACATTGTCGGGAAACTCCCCTTTGTTCTCACTGATGAGCTGCACATAACTGTCCCCGCACCCGAGAACAAGGACCGTCTGATCCCCATGCTCCAGAGCAAAACGTCGAACCGTGGCCAAAAAAGTGTCCTGATGATCGATGGTTTGGTTGGCCGTATAGTGCATGATGGCGGAATCGGCACAGGGCCCCACTCCGTATTTGCCAAAAACATAGGGTTTGATCCCATACATTTCATGAAACGCTCTGGCTACGCTGTAAACATTAATATCCCCGGCAAAGAGCAGGGGAATGAATCTTTTTTCCTGGGTCATTTGTTTTTTCTTCTTTCGTCTTGTTTAATAGATGCTTATACATACTGAATCCTGACATAAGGAGAACTGGTCAGGAATACCGCTGTCGAATAGTGAAGGGTAAACTCCAGAATATCCCCCACCTTCAAATCGTTTTTATTTTCCTCGATGTCCAGAAGCAAATGGTCACTGCTGGCTCCAAGGACCTCGATGCCAGGAAGCCTGGGATCGAGTTGGCTGTCGATGGAAAAATCCACCTTACCGCAAGCCACTACGGCACGCTTGCGGATCCCTCGATCCACGTAATGTCCCTGCTTGCCAAAACAGTCCACGAAGATCTTGCCCACAGGATAACTGGGCTTGTCTTTGATCTCTATGATCTCTGCATGCAAGGTAAACACATCCGGATGGAGGGAGCCGGTATCAATACCCCAAAGCTCCGAAAGATCCCTGGCGATGCCTATGGCTTCGCCGATGCGCAGATGATTGATCCTTTCCGGCATCGTATTATTGAACACCAGAGGCATGGAAGTGGAGCCGCCTCCGGATATGATCTGCAATTTTCTTCCGATGGCCTTCTCTACAGACTCTGCCACACGAATCAGTTCTTCCATTTTTTCCGGGGTGGCATCGATGGAACCATAACATCCCAAATTCGTGCCCACTCCCAAAAGGTCCACATGCTCCAGTTTGGTTTCGACTTCCACAGCCACACGGACCAGCTCTTCCTTGTCCCAATAGCCTTCCCGCAAATCCCCCAGGTCTGCCATAAGAATAACGCCATGGCGTTTTCCCTGTTTTTCCGCTTCGGCATTGATAGCCCGAATCACCTGGATCTCGCTGTTCAGGCTCATATCCGCCAGAGCCACAAGATCCGGGATCTCCGAAAGCATGGGTACCCGAATGGCAAGGAAGGGACCTTGGCATCCCTGCTCCCTTGCCTCAGCAAAATGCTCCAGACGGGAGCTGGCAATGGAAACGCAGTCTGAGTTCTGGTACAGCTCCAGGGTCTTTGGAAGGGCATTAAAGCCCTTTACCACACCAGCAACGGAAATCCCTTTGGATGTACATAATTTTACGATTTCCTCAAGGTTGTGCCGGAGCTTATTCAAATCTACTTTTACCACAGGATAGTCTTTTTTTAAGTTATACATGGCGTTTCTCCTATGCTTCTTTCTTAAAAAGATAGTTTACCCTATTCATTTGGTTGATTTTTCTTCTTTTATCTCTCCCGGATATTTACTTCCACCTTCGGGCCTTCGTCCTCCGGATTTCCCTTGTTTTCTTCTGTGCCTTCCCTCTCAGGGATTTCGTTTGCAGGGGCTTCCAGGGCTTCTGCTTTTTCGCCTTCCCCTGTCTCTGCGGAGGCTTCAACCGTTGTCGGATCCGCCGGAACAGCAGGTCTCAGGTTGCCGTTGGCTACCTCGTAAAAACCCACGCTGCTTGCTGTGATATAGGGAACAAGATACATGATAAAAGCACTGCACACGATGACAATTGCCACTAATGATACCGTCTCATTAGGGATCATCGCCACAGGAATCAAAAGTCCACCCATCAGGCAGAACCAGCCGATGAAGGATATCTGCAAGCAGAAGTATTTCCATTTATTACCATTCATCATTCGTTTGCTTTCGGCGATGGCATCCATAACTCCGATTTCCGGCTTGTCAGCCATAATATAAAAGGCCATGGCATACCGAAGGGAAGCAATGATTCCCGGAACGATGAAAAGCAGCATCCAAAGCATGATGAACAGATTCATCATGAAGTACAGGCCAAAGGATTTCCCGAATTTTTCGAAGCCATAAAAAACCTCTGACGGGTTGGAGGGCTGCCTGCGGAAAATAGCGATCAGAAATATGGTGTAGCCCAAAAGCAAGGGCCCGGAAACAAGAAATGCATACAAATTGGTGGAAATCTGCACCGCCGTTTCTTCAAACATGGTGCTGATCACCAGAGTGGGTACCAGACTGACCAGATAGTATATCAAAGTCCCCAAAATCGCCTTGTTCCAGTGACCTTCCAAGGCCTGTCTTCCCCACCTTCTCATGTTCGACGCACTTACCGTCACGAGAATGTTGTCATAATAATTTTCGTTCATATCTTAATCTCCTAATCCAAAGTTTTTTGCCCTTTCAGTATATACAATTTACAGGGCAAAAGCAAATGCTATGCTTTGCAAAATTAGGGGATTGGTGTATACTTGGCAGTAAGAAAGTGAGGCGAAGCATTATGAGACAAACACTGACCGTTACTGTAAACTCTTACAAATACACAGTGACCACCGAAACGGGAATTTTTTTTCGTTTGGGATCTGTCCTGAATAATCTTTACCCGGGGCGCAAAATCGCAGTGATTACCGATGAAACCATCAAAGAGCTTTATTCCGAGCATCTTACCAAGCAGATGCAGGATGCCGGGATCGAATGGAAGTTGATCGCCCTGCCGCCGGGAGAAGGCAGCAAGTCATTCTCCATGCTTCCTAAACTGTATTCGGAGCTTTTGGACTTTCAACTTACCCGCGATGATGTCATCGTCGCCTTTGGGGGCGGTGTCATTCTCGACATAACCGGTTTTACCGCCGCCACCTACCTGAGGGGAGTCAACCTTGTTCTTTTCCCCACCACGCTGATGTCCATGGTGGGTGCCAGCATCGGTGGAAAGAACGGAGCCAATCTTCCGGAAGGCAAGAATCTGGCCGGGACCTTCTTCCAGCCGGATCATGTCCTCATTGATCCGGGCTTCGTGCGGACATTGCCGGATTCTGTTCTGGCGGACGGCATGGCGGAAGTCATCAAGTACGCCTGCGTCTTTGACCCGGATCTTTTCTCCGACCTGATTTCCCGGATCGAAAAAGGGGATGCGGCAGGAATTGAATCTATCATTTACCGCTGCTGCCTGATCAAAAAACAAGTTCTTGAACAGGACGGCCGGGATAACGGCATCGCTATGCTTCTTAATTTCGGTCATACTCTGGGGCACTGCATTGAGGACTATTACCCCGATGGCACCTATACTCACGGCCAGGCCGTGGCCATCGGCATGTATGCCATTGCCGCCGCAGGAGAACGCAGAGGTCTCACCGAGCCCGGCACCGCAGATCTGATCCAGAAGATCCTGGTAGCCTACGATCTGCCCTACAAGCTCCCTCCCGATGCCGACATTGACAGCATCGTCGAGACCGTGAAAAGAGACAAAAAGCGCCGGGGTGACAAGCTGAACCTTGTCCTTCTGGAAAAGATCGGAAAGGGTTACCTTCACCAGATTGGAAAAGCAGATTATGCAAAGTTCCTGACAGAGGAAGCGTAAGCATAGAGACAAAAGGGGCTGTCCCAAAATGCGGAGACAGCCCCTTTTTTATTTCCACCTTATAGATTTATTCTATCCCAAAATTAAAAACGACCCTGTTCCCCGACGCGGCGACCACAAAGCCCAAAGAAATCCTCCATGGGCTCCGTCAGGTACTTGTTCTTATGATGTATGATGCTGAACCTGCGGGTTCCGTCCATGCCCTCCACCTTCAGGATATGAAGAGAGCCTTCCGCTGCTTCTTTTCCCACCAGTCTGCGGGAAATCACTCCAATACCAAGGCCTTCCGCCGCCGCACTCTTCAGCCCGTCGGACCCATTGCATTCCCAGGAAAGATCCCATTTCACACCATGGGCCTCCATGCCGTTTTCAAACAGCTCTCTGGTGCCGCTGCCCTGCTCCCGAACCACAAATTTCCGGCCTGTCAGGTCAAAAATGGAGATCCGTTCTTTGCCATAAAAGGGATGCTCCCTGCCGCAAACCAAAGCCAGCTCATCCTCCATAAAGGGCTTTGCCACTAGCTCTTCCGTGTGGATATTCCCCTCCACCAGAGCAAAATCAATGTGGTTTTGCAAAAGCAGGGCCTCCATGTCTTTGGTGTTTCCTGTCACCGCCTTTATTTCAATATCCGGGTATTCTTTCAAAAAATCTTTTACCAGCCCTGGCAGGAGACTGGTGCCAATGGTAACGCTGGCGCCGACCCGAAGCAATCCTTTTCGTGCAGAATCCCTCACCGCCTGTTCCATCTCGCCAAATAAGGTGGTAATATGTCTGGCATAGCCAAGGAGCTGCCTTCCCGCCTCCGTAATGTAGAGTTTTCGGGAGAGCCGGTCAAAAAGCTTTACCCCGTAATGCTGCTCCAACTCCGCAATGGATTGGCTTACCGTGGGTTGGGTGATGTAAAGAGCTTCGGCGGCAGCTGTCATGCTCCCCAGGTCTGCCACATGAATGAAAATCTGCAAATGTCGAAATGTCATGCTTTTTCCTTTCTTTGCATAGATTAATACCTATTACATTTATAATATTATAATATTTTACTTATGCACAAGCAAGACGTATACTTGAAGAAGAAAAAGCCAAAACTTCCTGCCAAAGATACGAAAGAGAAGGTCGATCCTTTGAATAATCTTCGAAAAAACATTCCCGGCATCGCTTTATGCCTTGCCATCGCCATCCCTGCCTGGCTTTTGGGAAACCGCTTTCCTCTCCTTGGCGGCCCGGTTTTGGGGATCCTTGCAGGCATGCTTTTTGCCGCGGTATTTCCGCCCTTGCTGTCCCCAAACAGAGGTACCCTGGGGATGCAATATACCTCCAAAAACATTCTTCAATACTCTGTCATTTTGCTGGGTTTTGACATGGAGCTTCTTCGCATCCTTGAGGTGGGAAGACAAGCACTCTTCGTCATGCTCTTCACCCTGTCCGCCTCCTTTCTCACCGCCTATGCTGTGGAAAAATTCCTCAAGATCCCCGGCAAATCAGCCACGCTCATCGGCGTAGGCACCTCCATCTGCGGCGGTTCTGCCATCGCCGCCGTGGCCCCCGTCATCGACGCTAAGGAAGAGGATGTGGCACACGCCATCTCCACCATTTTCCTTTTCAACATTGCCGCCGTCTTCCTCTTCCCCGCCCTGGGACACCTTTTGGGAGTGAGCGACACGGGCTTTGGCATGTGGGCAGGAACGGCGATCAACGACACTTCCTCCGTGGTTGCCGCCGGCGCTTCCTGGAGCAGCGCAGCAGGAAACAACACTGCTCTGGCCTTCGCCACCATCGTCAAGCTCACAAGGACCCTTTTGATCGTTCCCATTGCCGTGGTTCTTGCCATTTACACTTCCCGAAAAGAAAATAGAGACAAGAAAAAAGGAACCTTCCGCTTTGCGAAAGTGTTCCCCTGGTTCGTCCTTGGTTTTCTTCTTGCTGCTGTGGCAAACACCTTTTTGCCCATCCCCCAGACAGTGTCTCACTTTCTGGTAGGTGCAGGAAAATTTATGATCGTCATGGCCATGACGGCCATCGGCCTGCGTACTTCCCTGAAAAAGCTCCTCACCCAGGGCCTTCGCCCGGTGCTTTTGGGCCTTTCCTGCTGGTTTGCAGTAAGCACGGTCTCCCTTTTGGTTCAAAGCCTCAGCGCCCTTTGGTAGAGAAAAGACCTTTAGTATTCCACACGGTTTCGTCCGTTTTTCTTAGCCAAATACAGCTTTTCGTCGGCGGACTTTATCATTTCCTCTGGGTGCTCGGTTTCGGGAGAGCTGGTGCAGTAGACCCCAAAACTGCAGGTCAGTCCAAACTCTTTGTCCTCATAGCGGATCACCTGCTTTTCCAAGGCCTGCCGCATAATTTCTGCCATTGAACTGGCCATTTCCAGGTCCGACCCCGGCATACAAATCAGGAATTCTTCGCCTCCAAACCTTGCGGCCCAGTCACTGCCCCTTTTCAGACAGGAGGACAGGGTTTCGGCCACCACTTTCAGGGTGTGGTCCCCCGCCATATGGCCGTAGGTGTCATTGACATTCTTAAAATGGTCGATATCCGCCATGATAAGGGAAACATTCTGGGAAGAAAGAGTGGCATTCACCAGATCCACCGGAAGCTTTTCAAGAATGTACCGGCGATTGTAAAGGCCTGTCAGGGCATCCACAAAGGCCAGCTTGTTCATGGCATCAATCAGTGCATGCACCCCGGTCACTTCCGTGCCGCTGCCCACCCCCGAATCCAAAAACATGCTGTTGGTAATGTCCTTCAAGATCTCCACCACTACCCTGCGGTCCGGCAGATCGTAGGGAACCGCTGTGATCATATATGTTTTTTCACCCTTGTATTCCAGTTTTACATAGGTGGTGTCATCGTTATAGGCCCGCATGGAAATGCAGTTGTCGCAAATTTTATTCTTCTCCCAAAAATCAAAGCACGGCTTGGAGGAAATCACACCCTCATTGTCCTTGTAATTTATCACCTGCTTTTTCACAGGATCCACAATGCGGGTCATGTCGCTGATTTTATCAAAGATCGTTTTGCTGCTCAGATAGGTGTTCAGGTCGTTTGCCATTGCCGCTCTCCTCGTCCAACGCATAAGAAATATATTTATTACTACCTTAACTGCTCCAATGCTATCCCTATCATTCTATCCGCATGATCCGCCATAAACAAGGGGATATTCAGAAGATCATCATCAAGACGCAGATTGTTAAGTGAAAAGCGGATGCGCAGCTTTACCTTGTCACCATACTTTTCCTTGTACTTTTTCAGGCTTTTGCTCTCAACGTTGTTTTCTGATTTTACTTCCACAGGCAAAATGTCATTTTCCCTTTGAACAAGAAAATCCACTTCATACCTTGGCTTGTCCATCGCCCAATAACGCGGCATGGCTTCAAACTGGTTCTGCAAAGCCTGCAGGACATAGTTCTCGCTCAAAGCCCCCTTAAACTCTACAAAAAGTCGGTTACCTTCACCAAAAGCAGAGGGCGCAAGAAAAGACAATCTGCGCAGCAGCCCTACATCCGCCATATATAGTTTGAAAGCAGATATATCATCATATGCGGAAATAGGCAGTCCCGGTGCGCTGCTTCGATAGATTTTATGGGTCAGATTGGCATCGCAAAGCCATTGCAGAGCATCTTCGTACTCTCTTGCCCGGGCACCTTCTTTGACGACCTTGTAGATAAACTTTTTGTTTTCCCTTGCAAGTTGAGACGGTATGGACTTCCATATCATTGATATCTTCGGAAAATCCTTTGGGTCAGGATGCCTGGAAAAATCTCTTTCATAAGCTCCGAGAATATTGGACAGTACCTGCTGCATCCGTTCCACATCCCGATCCTGTGTCCAGGAACGAACAGATTCCGGCATACCACCTGTTACAAAATACATTTTCAGTTTTTCATACAGCGGATTGAAAAACGCCTCCGGGATCGGTTCGATTTTCTCCAAGCTGTCCATATAGGCGGCAAAATTACCGTCCCCATTGGCCATTAAAAATTCGGTAAAGTTCATTGGCGTAATTTCCAAGAAATCCACTTTGCCCACCGGAAAAGAAGCTGGCTTGGAGAGAGCGATGCCCAAAAGGGAGCCCGCACAGGCCACATGATACTGAGGGCTGTTTTCGTAGAAATATTTCAATGTGTTCAGTGCGTTGGGACATTCCTGTATCTCGTCAAAAACAATGAGGGTGTCCTCCGGACTGTCCCGTTTTATGATCTCACCGCTTGCCATCATCAGGTTTTGCAGGATGCGCTCCACATCCTTGGTACTTTCAAAAAATTGCTTATATTCCGGGTGTTCGTCAAAGTTGAAATAAGCGATATTCTTATAATGATTTTTTGCGAATTCCCTGAGAAGCCAGGTTTTGCCGACCTGACGCACCCCTTTTAATATAAGAGGTTTTCTATATTTGGAGTTTTTCCAGTCCAGCAGTTTTTTCATAACCAGTCTTTCCAAACTATCGCCTCCCTCGAAATCACATTATTCCACGGTATTTATGAGATATAATCACACTTTTACTAACATTGTAACCAGTATTTCCGTTCCGGTCAAGTCAAAACGCTCCCGGCAAAATTAAGAATAAAGGCCAGCAACCCCCTACTTTTAATTTGTTTCATCAATCCCATACCGGGAACAAATTGGTATCCCTTTCGTCTAAACCCCAACAGGAGACTAACTATATGAAGTCAATAAAATTTGATAAAAAACCCTGATGTAATTGGAGAAAAGATGGAACCTTGAAAACCGCATGACAAAATAGGCATTACATAATGCCTGCAAGAAAAAAGCAGAAGA
>Ga0302242_1001019_pt1 | contig 22917 bp, 16 predicted proteins | sample AAG_UR_Lys_MG_FD_193510 | JGI IMG/M metagenome (GOLD analysis project Ga0302242, IMG submission 193510) | Enriched activated sludge microbial communities from anaerobic digester in WTTP, New Holstein, Wisconsin, United States - AAG_UR_Lys | ecosystem: Engineered > Bioreactor > Anaerobic >...
CACGCCTGGCCCCCCTCGCTCCACGTGCGCGTCTGCAAGCGGGCGTAGAAGTTCACGCCCAGGCCGAGATATTCCGGATTCTTGGCCAAGACCAACGGGTACAAGTAGGTCAAGCCGTTGATCGAGGCCGTCGGCGTAATCATCTGCGGCAGCTCGCGATCGCCGATGTCCGCATTGACGCGGATGGCAAAGGGCACATCGGCGGAGTAGGTCACGCAGTCGATCTGAGACGCCAGGCCACGCTGCTCCAGCATTTCCAGCACCGGCTTGAGAATCCGCTGGCGGAAAGTCTCCACGTCCACCGTTTCGAAATCCAGCAGGTCCCCCAGCGGCAGCGTGATGACGTTCGCCGCCGGGATGTCGCGAAACTCGACGAAGGCGTTGGCAACCGCTTGCGAGGCGAAGCTGTCACCATTGATGACGACGGCGACGTTTTCCGGTCCACCGCCGCCCCAGCCCACCGAGACCCACGACAGCCAACAGGCAACGGCCCCAATTCCAGGACAACGCATGATCGAGACTCCGCTGGAGACGAGAGACGCGTCTGATGTTCCAATGCCGGCCCCAAACGTAGCAATCCGCGCGGCGGCTGTCAAAGACTCGGTGTGGTTTTCGGAAGGGCCCAGGTCCAAATCGGCGATCGGCTCGCTGGGACACGCCCCAACGCAGCCTCTCGTTTTCGCGTTGACCTGACCGCATAAGATTGGGTGGACACCGAGCCTTGATCACCGAGGGCTTTCTGGTAGCTCTGGTTCGGAGTACAATCAAGCAGGCAGCTGTCGGGCGGCATTTCACGTCGATGGCCCTGGCGCCGAGCACGAAGGCGAGTTGCTGCGGCGGTACGAGGGCGAATTGGTCGTGGTGCATCGGCGAGAAGTCATCGCCCACGGAGGTGACGAAGCGGAGCTTGTCCGACGAGCGCTTCCCCGGATGCCGTCACATAGTACGTGTGCTCACGAGGACATCCGACATGGTGCGCAGCCGTGTGCATGCGGAAATCGCTCTTTAGCCGAACGGCACCAGACGAAAAGATGGGTGGCCTCTTCCGCTCCCGATGGCGTCAGACCTAGTTTCTCGTTTTCTACGCAAGAAACGAAAAACGAGGTCTGACCCCGTTCACCCTGACCCCGTTCACCCCGCGGGTGTGCGGCGAAACATGTGTAGTTTGGAGCACACACGCAGGGCGATTGGAAATCCGTCGCGTATTCTTCGCCGCTGCTTACCGCCGTGGCCGTCCGCCCCCGGATCGCCGAGACCGTCCCCGATCTCGGTCTCGGTCGTGATCGCGATCCCGGTCTCGATCCCGATCCCGATCGTGGTCTCGATCGCGCTCCCGGTCCCGATCGGGGCCGCCGCTGTCGCCGGCGGGCGGGGCCAAATCGTCCTTCAACCCCAACTCTTCCAAGGCCCGGCGGCGGCTGAGCTTGACGCGGTCGTGCTCGTCGATGTCGATCACCAGCACCTTCATGTCGTCGCCGATGGCGCAGATATCGGACACGCGGCTCACGAATCCGTCGGACAGTTCGCTGATGTGGCACAAACCGTCGCGGCCCGGCAGAATTTCGACGAAGGCGCCGAAGTCCTTGATGCTGATCACCCGGCCATCGTAAATCCGGCCGATCTGGACCGTCGCCGTGCAAGCCTCGATTTGCGCCACGGCCGCCTTGGATGCGTCCGCGTCGTTGCTGGCCACGATCACCGTGCCGTCGTCTTCGACCTCGATGATCGTCCCCGTCGTCTCCTGGATCATGCGGATGTTCTTGCCGCCCGGACCGATCAAGGCGCCGATCTTGTCGGGATCGATCTTCAGCCGGATCAGGCGGGGTGCGAACGGGGACAACTCGGCGCGGGGACGCGAAATGGTCGTCAACATCTTGCGGAGGATCTCGATCCGCGCCTCGCGGGACTGGGCCATCGTGGCGCGAATAATTTCTTCGCTGATGCCGGCGATCTTCAGGTCCAACTGAATGCCCGTGATGCCGTTCTGGGTCCCGGCGATTTTGAAATCCATGTCGCCGAAATGGTCCTCGTCACCGATGATGTCGGTCAGCAGGACCCACTGCTCGTCGGATTCTCTGACCAGCCCGACCGAGATGCCCGCCACGGGGTTGCTGATGGGAACGCCGGCGGCCATCAGGCCCAACGTGGCCCCGCACACGGAGGCCATCGACGACGAGCCGTTGGACTCCAGGATGTCGGAGATCACGCGGATCGTGTAAGGAAACTCCTCCGGATCCGGCAGCACCGATTTGATGCTGCGTTCGGCCAGCGCCCCGTGCCCGATTTCCCGACGGCCGGGGCCGCGGATCGGCCGGCATTCGCCCACGGAAAACGGCGGGAAGTTGTAGTCGAGCATGAATTTCTTGGAGTATTCGTCGATCAACTCTTCGACGCGCTGCTCGTCGCGGGGCGTTCCCAGCGTGATGGTGACCATGGCCTGGGTCTCGCCACGTTGGAACAGCGCCGAGCCGTGCGTGCGCGGCAGCACATCGACCTTGCAGTCGATTTGCCGCAACGTCTTCAGGTCGCGCCCGCCGGCCCGCGTGCCGGCCAGGATCAGGTCGCGGACGACACGCGACTCCAGTTCGTGCCAGGCCCGCGAGAACGCCGTTGGAGCAATGGCGCCCTCGGCAGCCGGATCCGGAATCATCTCGCCCTGGACCCGCTGCTTGAGCGCCGTCACCGCCTCGCTGCGCGCCTGCTTGCCTTCGGTCTGCTTGACCGTCCGGAACTCGTCGTAGTACTTCTCGCGCAATTGCTGGTACACCGGGTCCGGCGGCAGAGCCTCGAACGGGGCCTTCGTCACGCCCATCTTGTCGTACAATTCGCGCTGCAAAGCGCAGATTTCCCGGATCACGCCGTGGGCGAAATTGATCGCCGCCAGCATTTCGTCCTCCGGCATTTCGCGCGCGAATCCTTCGATCATCGTGACGGCCTGTTCGGTGCCGGCCACGATCAAGTCCAGGTCGCTGTTGTCCAGTTGGTCCCGGCCGGGAAAGGGGATGAACCGGCCATCGACGCGTCCCACGCGGACGGCCCCCACCGGCGCCGTGATCGGCAGCGGCGAAATGAAGAGCGCCGCCGCCACGCCGTTCATCGCCACGACGTCACTGTCGTGCTGGCGGTCGCTGGAGAAGACGATGCACTGACATTGCACCTCTTGGCGGAGCCCCTCCGGAAACAAGGGACGGATGGGGCGGTCGATGAGCCGCGACGTCAGCGTCTCCTTCATCGTGGGGCGGCCCTCCCGCTTGATGAAACCGCCTGGAAATTTGCCCGCCGCGGCGGTGCGTTCCCGATAGTCGCACGTCAGCGGGAAAAAATCTTGATCGGAATCGAAGGGCTCACTGGTGACGGCGTTCAAGACCATCGTGTCACCATAACGCGAGACCACGGCGGCAGATGCCTGCTTCGCGAGTTCTCCTGTTTCCAATACGAGCAAAAATTCTCCAAACTGTTTTTCTACACTTACTTTCACTTTCTGGTCCCTGCTTTTGTTCACCCGATGGAAGGCTGCAGGATGGGAGCTTCGAGCGCGCAGGGTGACAACCCTGCAATGCGCCAACGGCAACATCAACACGAGAGAACGTCGCAGGAGATCCCCACGACGCCGCACTGCGGATCGGCAGCCATCACGCCCCGACCCGCAATCTCACCCCGGACCCATGACGCCCATGCCCGCTACTTGCGGATGCCCAACCGTCCGATGATGTCGAGGTAGCACTTCGCATCGACTCGCCGCAGGTAGTCCAGCAATCGGCGGCGGCGACTGACCATCGCCAGCAACCCGCGCCGCGTGGCGAAATCTTTCTTGTGCACTCGCAAGTGCTCGGTCAGGGCGTTAATCCGCGTAGTCAGAATGGCAACCTGCACTTCCGGCGAGCCAGTATCGCGATCGTCGCGTCTGAAGTCCCGCACCAACTCTTGCTTCCGCTCTCTGGTGATCGTCATAGGCTCTTGTGTTTCCCTCGGCCGTGACAAGCCTTGCGTTGGCTCGACCTCGTCCCTACACAATCCCTCCATCGTGCCGCAGCCAGCCCCAAAAGCCGACCGCAGCGAATCCTACTTTTGACACAAACACACACAGTCAGGGAATAAATGTACCGTTGGGGATTTGTTTTGCAACCGCAAATTGACTTGTTGAGGCCGATCCCTCGTTCGACACGCCTCCGCAGACTACAATACCAACGTACCAGGAACCCCCAAATGTCAAAGAAAACACACCTTAGCAGCCAGAAGTCCGGCAAACCAGAGCCGCGAATTATCTCGGAAAACCGCAAGGCCAGGCACAAATTCGAGGTTCTGGATACGTTGGAATGTGGATTGGCGTTGGTCGGCAGCGAGGTGAAAAGCCTGCGCGCAGGTCGCATTTCGCTGGACGAAGCCTACGGCCGGGTCCGCGAGGGCGAGGTCTGGCTGATCGGCTGCGATATCCCGGAGTATCCGCAAGCCACGATCTGGAACCACGATCCCAAGCGGCCCCGGAAAATGCTGCTGCACGGCCGAGAAATCCGCAAATTCGCCGGCCGGGCCCACGACAAGGGCCTGACGCTGGTGCCGCTGAAACTGTACTTCAACGAACGGGGTGTCGCCAAAGTCCTGCTCGGCCTGTGCCGGGGCAAGCAGCTGCACGACAAACGCGAAGCCATGAAAAAGGCTGATGTCCAACGCGATTTGGCCCGCATGATGCGAAGGCGGAAGTGACGGGAGGCGGGTTGCGGGCTACCGGTCCAAGCCCAGGGCCGCCAACATCTCGTCCAGGCTGTTTTCGCGGCCCGTCAGGCGCGGGCGGACTTCCGCGCCCTGGTGCAAAAATCCGCGGCATCTCCCCGAAAGCCGTTTGCGGCCAGAAGCGGAGGCCCGAACTTACGGATGAACGAGAGCGGCGGTTAAGGTCGGTTGCCAGTAGTGGACGTTCGGGCCGCCGCCTCGTTATCCTGGCCGTTCAACCGCTTTGCCCGGCAGATGTGGCACTGCTTACTTGTTGGCGGTGCGGCGGCACGGCTAACAGATTAACCGTGCCACACGGGTTCGCCTTTGGTAATTGATCTTCTGCAGGCGGCCTGCAGAAAGGAGCTACTCATGAAGATCGCGTTGACCAGTCTGGTAATCGTGGCGACCGGCGTATGGGGGATGCTCCCGGTGAGCATCGGCCGGGCCGCAGAGTGGGCGAGGGAGGATTTCACTGTGCCGGGCGCCCGCTTGCCGGCTCAGGCAAGCCCGGACAGGCCGCTGGCGGCCGAGATGGTGGGCGGCGCGTTCCGCCTGGTCGATGCATTTCACGAATACCAAGTCGACATCCGCGGCACGGATGTGTTCGTCAGCGCCGACGGCAAGCAGGTCATTGCAGGCCAAGGCGTTTTCACCTACCCGGCACACAACGGACGGAACCACTTCAGCTTCGGTGCCGGTGCAAGTGCCAGCCAGGGCGAATCGCTGTGGCAGTGGGTGGCCTGGACGAACGGTCTGGAAGCGGCGCGGCGCAAAGCCCCCGTCGTGGCCGGAGCCGAGCACGTTGTCATCTACCGCAAGGAAGGCGTCTACGCGCCGTTTCCCTCGTTATGCTGGGACCCGCGAACCGGTCAGATCTATGTACTGTTTTCGAAGAAGACGATGCGGACGCATTTCGAGACACTGGATAGTACGCCGGGTCGGATGACGAGCCGGGACGGCGGCCGCACCTGGCAAGAAATCGACAGCCTCCCCGCGGGACTTGCCGGACCACGGCCGGAAGAAATCGCTACCGCAAAGGACGGCAGCCGGATCCGAATCGGACAGAACTGGCGCCGCTGGTACCCGCCGGAACGCCGTGGCGAGTTCGAAGGCAAGTATGCCATCTCGACGCCGGGCACCTACAAGCCCGGCTGGTTCGCCATCAACAGCGGAGGTTGGGTCCAACGCTCTGACGACGAGGGAAAGACGTGGCAGAAGACGGACATCCCCGAACTGGACACCTACGTCTCGTGCTCCTCGCCCTGGTCCTACACCCAGTTGCGCGACGGCCGTCTCCTGCGGGCCTTTATGGTCCTGTCAGGTCCCGGCGATTCGGGGGATGTCTTCGCGGCGTTCACACGCGACGGACGGGCGGCACAGACGGTGCGCGTGATGGGAGACCCGGAGGAGAAGGTGCGGTTCACCGAGGAAACGCTCGTCCACGAGACATCCGGCGGCGCGATCTGGATGCTGACGCGCGTCGAAGGCGGCGATGACCACCTATGGCAGGGCGTGTCGCGGGACGGCGGCCAAACTTGGAGCGCACGGAAAACCGGTGTGAAGGGGCATCCGCCCAGCGGCCTCGTCGCGCTGGCGGACGGCCGGCTGGTCCTCACCTACGGATACCGCCACCCGCCGTTCGGCATCCGCGCCGTCATCTCGAACGACGAGGGACTCACCTGGGACACGGATCGCGTTGTCGTGCTGCGAAATGACGGCGCCGGGTACGATTTGGGCTACCCGCGCAGCATGCAACTGGACGACGGCACGATCCTCACCGTCTACTACTTCACCGGCGACGAACAGGTCACGCACATCGCCTGCACGCGCTGGGTCGCGGCTGAATAAACATGGCTTGTGGCCGCAACGAATCTCGTCTACTTGCCCGCCAGCTTCTGGAAGCGGGCGTAGGCGTCGTCCCATCCGGCGGGATTCTGCGGCAGATACTCCTCGACCTCGAAACTCTGCCGGATCACGTCCCGCGCCTCGGCAATTGACCGCAAATCGCCCGCCGAAACGGCTTGCATCATGATGTTCCCGATCGCCGTCGCTTCGATCGGCCCGGCGACCACGCGGCAGTTGCAGGCGTCGGCCGCCATCTGGCACAGCAAGCGGTTCTGCGTGCCGCCGCCGACGATGTGGATCGTGCGGATCGGCGCGCCGGTCAGTTCGCGGAGCCAGCCCAGCACCATCCGGTAGCGCAGTGCCAGGCTCTGCAACACGCAACGAACCGTCGCACCGGCCGTCTCCGGGACGACCTGGCCGGTTTCCTGACAGAATCCGCGGATCGCCGCCGGCATGTCTTTGGGAGCTACGAAGCGGCTGTCGTCGGGAGCCACCAACGACACCAGCGGCTGGGCAGCGGCGGCCTGCTGGACCAGCACATCCCAACTCAGGTCCCGGCCTTCCTGCTTCCAGATCCGCCGGCATTCCTGCAGCAGCCACAGGCCGGCGATGTTCTTCAGCAGGCGGATCGTGTCGCCCACGCCGCCCTCGTTGGTGAAGTTCAACTCGCGGCACTTGTCGTTGACCACCGGTTGCGGGCTTTCCACGCCCATCAGCGACCACGTGCCGCTGCTGATGTAACACCAGTCCGGCGCCGCCCCTGCGACGCTGGCGGCGGGCACGGCCATCACGGCGCTGGCCGTGTCGTGCGTGCCCGGCAGCACGACCTCCGCGCCCCGCAGGCCCGTGGCTTCCGCCACCTCGGCCCGCAACGGTCCCAATCGCGTCCCCGGCGGCACGATCTGGCCCAGAAAATGAGTGGGAATTCCCATCCGCTGCAGCAGCGGCAGAGACCAGGTCTTGGTCAGCGGATTGTACATCTGCGTCGTGGACACATCGGTGAATTCGTTGGCCTTTTCGCCCGTCAACAGCCAATGGAACAGGTCGGGCATCATCAGCAGCGATTCGGCCGCGTCCAACAGCGGCGATTTCTGCAGCGTCATCGCCAGCATCTGGTACAGCGTGTTCAGCTCCATGAACTGCAAGCCCGTCTGGGCGAAAATCTCTTCGCGGCTGACGATCGAGAACGCTTTCTCGAAGATGCCGGACGTGCGGCGGTCCCGGTAGTGGTACGGATTGCCCAGCAGTTCGTCGCCGCGGCCCAGCAGCCCGAAATCGACTCCCCACGTATCGACCCCGACGCTCGCCACACGGCTTCCATACTTGGCTGCCGCCGCTTGCAGCCCTGTTTGCACGTTGGTCCACTGGGCCAACAGGTCCCAGTGCATGCGGCCCGCCGCCACGACCGGGCCGTTCTCGAAGCGGTGCCCCTCTTCGAGTTCCAATCGCCGGCCATCGAACAAGCCGGCGACGACACGACCACTGGAAGCTCCCAAATCCACCGCCAAATAGACTTTGCGTGTGTCCGTCATGATTTCCGTCCCATCTCTAGCGTTGAGATCCGCGATTCGTCCCGCGCCGCCGGCGCCGCGCAGCATCGTGACATGCGGAATCGACGTCGTCAAGTGGCGCCAGAAAGTAGCCATCACGCTCCGCGTGATGATCAGCAAGAAACACGGAGCTGCGAGGTGCCTGTCCCAATTTTTTCACCGCCTCTCCGCGAAAGGACGTTCTTTCGCGGAGCGAAAGACGACACTCTTCCCTCGCCGGTCCTCAGGCAGGCGCCGGCTGCTGTTGAGTCAGGCAGTGCAGCGTGCCAAAGCCCAAGACAAGGTCCACCGCGTGGATGCCGACAACCGGGCGGTCCGGGAACAACTCCGCCAGAATCCCCAGCGCTTCGCGGTCAGCCGGGTCGTTGAAGGTCGGCACCAGCACCGCAGCATTGGCGATGTAGAAATTGGCGTAGCTGGCCGGCAACTGGATCTTGCGCCAGTACAGCGGGGCCGGCATCGGCAGCGGCACGACGTCGATCTTCGCTCCGTCTTCCAGCCGCAGGTCTTCCAGCCGCTCCCGATTCTCCGCCAGCGGCCGATAATTCGCGTCGTGCGGGTCGCGGCTCTGAATCAGCACGGCGGTTGTCGGGTTCACGAACCGGCACAGATCGTCGACGTGCCCGTGCGTGTCGTCGCCGGCGATTCCCCGGCCTAACCAGAGGACGTTCCGGACGCCCAAGTATTCGCGCAGCGTCGTTTCATAATCCTCGCGGGTCAGACCCGGATTGCGGACCTGCGTCTGTTCATCCAGATAGCATTCCTCCGTGGTGATCAACGTGCCGCGTCCGTTGACTTCGATGCCGCCTCCCTCCAAGACGAACGGGCGGCTTCGGCATTGAGCTTCGAACAGCGGCAGGCCGAGTTGCCGGCTGGCCCGCTCCGGAACTCTGCGATCGTGCCGCCAGTTGTCGTATCGAGCCCAGGCGTTGAAGTGAAAATGGACGATGGCCCGCTGGCCGCGGCCGCGGACGTTGCGGCAGACGAAGATCGGTCCCGAGTCGCGCATCCAGCCGCGGTCCGTCGGCCAGCGAAAGAACTCGACCTGGCCCAAATCCGCGCGGGCCGTTTCTAAAACGCGTCGCGCCCGCCGCTCGACGGCCGGCGAATCGACCAGGACCCGCACCTTCTCGCCCGGCGCGATCTTGCGCACCATCTCGCCGTACACCCACCGGATCGCGTTCATCTTGCCGGGCCAGTCGGTCGCGTTTTGCGGCCAGCCGAGCCACGTGGCCTCGTGCGGCTCCCATTCCGCGGGCATGGAGTAACCGATTTGCGCTGGAGTCTTGGGCGTGGTCATGGTTCTGCGGCACCTGGCAGCTCAGCAGGATGGATGATCGGTGCGTCCACAACGAAGGCACCGTGCAAAGTGTAAACCGAAAACGGCGAACTGCAAATTGGCAGAGGGACAGAAAACAGCTCGGCGCAACATCTCGGGGCCAGATCCAAAGCTCGAAATCCAAAACGGAAACGCAGACTTTTCGCCCGGATTCAGCGTTCTCTGTCCGGGAAGGCCCTTGAATCTTGGGGGAATTCTTGCTACATAGCACACGAAAGGAGACGCAACGATGAAACGCACGCGACGCATCCGGGAAGACCATTCCGAAACGCCCGACTGGCTGCTGCAGAAGAAGTGCCCGCGCAAAGCCGAATACTTGTCGGGCAGGCGGATTCTGCCCAAGGGCATCACGGGCAAGGAGAAGGTCAGCGATCTGATGCAAAACGCCTTCCTGGCCTACAACTCGGCCCGCCTCCGCGAGGGCTGCGAACTGTTCACGCAGAAGATGCTGGAAGACGACGTCACGGTCGGCATGAGCCTGGCCGGAGCCCTCACGCCCGCCGGCTTGGGCTGCTCGGCCGTCGTCCCGCTGATCAAGGCCGGCTTCGTGGATTGGATCGTCGCCACCGGCGCCAACTTGTACCACGACCTGCACTTTGCCTTCAACTTTCCCGTCCACGCGGGCAGCCATTTGCTGGACGACACCGATCTGCGCAACAACGATATCGTCCGGATCTATGACGTGCTGCTGGGCTATTCCGATTGCCTGATGGCCACCGACGAAATCCTCCGCAGTATGCTCGTGCAGCCCGAATTTCAGAAGGAAATGGGCACGGCTGAATTGCACTACCTGCTGGGTCAGTATGCGGCCGAGTGGGAGAAGAAGGCCGGCTTGAAAGACGTGTCCGTCCTGGCCGCCGCCTACCGCTGCGGCGTGCCCTGCTACACCTCGTCGCCCGGCGACTCGACGATCGGCATGAACGTGGCCGGCGTCGAACTACGGGGCAGCAAGCTGCGGATCAATCCGGCGATCGACGTCAACGAGACCACCAGTTTCGTGCTGGCGGCCAAGCGGTCCGGAGGCAAGAGCGGCGTGATGCTGATGGGCGGAGGCAGCCCGAAGAACTTCATGCTGCAGACCGAGCCGCAGATCCAGGAAGTGCTGCGGATCAAGGAGGTCGGGCAGGATTATTTCTTCCAAGTCACCGATGCGCGGCCGGACACCGGCGGCTTGTCCGGCGCCACGCCGCACGAGGCGGTCAGCTGGGGCAAGGTCGACCCGAACCACCTGCCCGACGCCATCGTCTGCTACACAGACACCACGATCGCGCTGCCCATCCTGACCCATTACGCGCTGGCCAATCACAAACCGCGCAAGCTCAAACGGCTGTACGACCAGCGCCCGGTGACGATGGAAGCTCTGGTCCGCGAGTATTTTGCCCACAACAAATAAGCAGCGTTCAGGAAACAACTGTCGCCGCGTCAAAGTAGCTATCACACTCCGTGTGATGACCGGCAACACCCCCCTTGGACAGTCATCTCTCTACCGTTGCTACCGGGAGCAAGCACGCCCGTAGAACGGCGACCGCGCCGGCACCGGGCGGATCGTCGCCGGTGACTTCGACGCTAAACCGACGCCAGCGCCTGTTGCACGTCTGCCACCAGTCGCTCGGGCGACTCGATTCCGATCGACAGTCGCACCGTGTTCTCGCGCACGCCGAACATCGTTCTCCGCTCCGGCGGCAGGTACAGCATGGTGGTCAGATGAGGAACGCAGATCAAGGACTCCGTGGCGCCGAGGCTGACGGCGTGATAGATGGTCTGCAAGCCGTTGATAAAGCGGCGGGCGTCCTCCTGGTGGTGGCCGACGTCGAACGCCAGCATCCCGCCGAAGCCGTGCTCCATCTGCTTCCGGGCGATGTCGTGCTGCGGGTGGCTGTGCAGTCCCGGGTAGGAGAGGCGGGACACCTTCGGGTGCTGCTGCAGATAGTTGGCAACGGCTTCCGCGCCGCGGGCCATGGCCGCCGCTCGGATCTCGAACGTCTTCAAGCCGCGGTCCAGCAGGAAGGCGGAGTAGGCGTCGAGGGTCGTGCCGATGGCCTGGCGGGTGAACCAGAGTTCGTTGTAGTACAGCTTCGACCCGGCGATGGCGCCGGCCATGATGTCGTTGTGCCCCCCCAGCGCCTTGGTCGCGCTGTGGACCACCAGGTGCGCGCCGTGCTTGAGAGGCTTCTGGTGGTAGGGCGTGGCAAAGGTGTTGTCGACGACCAGGATCGCGCCGACCGTGTCGGCGGCCTGCCGCACCGCTTGAATGTCGACGACCTTGCACAGCGGGTTGCTGGGAGTCTCCAGAAACAGCATGCGGGTATTGGGGCGGAGGTGATCTTTGATGCGGTGGACGTCGTCGGCGTCCATCCAGGTAATCTGGATGCCCAGCCGTTCCAGGATCAGCGATACTTTGTAGTTGGCCCCGTAAATGTCGTGGAACAGGAGCAAGTGGTCCCCGGCGCGCAGGTAGGTCAGGTAGACCATCGTGCAGGCGGCCATGCCCGAGGTGCAGATGACGCAATCTTCCGCTTCCTCCAAGGCCGCGATCTTCTTCTCGACCTCGCGAACGGTCGGGTTGTCGTCCCGGTGGTAGGTGTAACCGTCGACCTCGCCTTCGGTGATCTGTCGCAGCACTTCAAAGGAGGCATACTCGTAGTTCACGGCGTTGACGATGGGAGTGACCATCGGCCGATTGCCGTAAGGAGTCAAGGGATCAGGGTGCATCAGCGCGTGTCCTTTGCGAATCGGTTTGGCAGCTACGGGTGAGCAGGGCCGGAACTCCTCGGTTTCAGGGTCCGGCGGGCGGGGGCAGTCCCCGCGCCGCCTAGCATGATGTCGCTTTCCTCGGCCGAAGTCAATCGGACCGAGGGCCGAGACCAGCCGGCTCCGCCGAGATTTTCCTGAGTTGGCCGTCGGCCGTGGCGACGATGACCGACTGCCTGCCGGCGACGAGGTCGAGGATCTCGGACCCCAATTCGGTGACGGCTCGGACGCGGCCCGTCGCGTCGACGCTGGCGAGCCGTCCCTTGCCCGTTCCGACGACGGCCAGAACACCTGGCTGCTGGGGGACGGTCACCAGCGCCGAAACGGGACCGCCGAGGTCCCGCCGCCAGCGGCGACCGGCATCCGCGCCGAAACAATACAGGTTGTAGTTCAGCGAACCGGCGAGGATTTCGTCCAGGCCGTCCCCGTCCAGGTCGGCGGCCGCCACGTGTTTCACCCCGTCGCCGGTCGTGTAAGCCAGGCGCGGCTTGCCGCTGGCGTCCACCACGTGGATCTTGCCGTCCCCGCTGCCGAAGACGACGCCGCGCGTATCGTCGCGGTCAAAGCAACCGGTGGCGATGTCGTAACAGATCGGACCGAAGTTGTACTGCCAGCGGCGCTGGCCGTCGGCGTTCAGGACGCTGGCCCAGTAGTAATGCGTGCCGCAGATCACTTCGGCCTTGCCGTCGCCGTCCAAGTCGGCGATCCCGTCGGACTTGCCGTGCAGCACGCTGGCAAAGAGGTACGATTCGCCCTTGGCCAGCTTGACCGTGGACACCGCTTCCAGCGACCGCACCACGGGCTCGGCGTGCTCGTAGCCGCTCCAATTCGCCCCCAACTCCGCGTCGTCGTGCAGTTCCAGCACCGGTCCCGGTGCAATCTGAACCCACAGGCTGAGGCCTTTCTGTGTCAGCAGCAAACCGCCGTCGCTCAGTTTCGCGGCGCCCACGCCGTGCCACAACGCCCGGAACTGGTACTCGTCGTCGTCCAACGCGGTCAACTGGTCGAGCACCGCGAAGGCCTGCTGCTGCCTGAGCCAGAAAATGGTGCGCGTCCAATCGACCCCGGCATAGTTCGCCAGCCGAGTCCGGCTGTAGCCGTATCGCGGCGACTCTCCGGCAGCGACCAGTTCCGCGTAGGGCGGAATGGCCGCCGACTGGCCGTCGCGGAACACCGTCACCGAGTTGTGGAACTTGACGGGCGCTTTGAAATAGTCGTTGTCCGCCAGCCAGATGCGATCGAAAAGCGTCAAGCGGGGCAGGCTGTTTCCGTCCGCATCAGGTGTCCGTTGGTGAGCCATCGGTAGCCGTTGCAGTCCTCGTACGGCTTGAAGTATCCGGCCTGGCGCTGGAACATGGCGCCGGCGATGCCGAGCCAGAGGCGGCCTTCGGCGACGTCATAGTGCTGGGAGAAATAGAGCCCGGCGAACAGGGCTCCGAGTCCGGGGAACGTTTGGTGGTTGTGCGGCATGCGCGTGCCGCCGGCGGCCCCCGCGCACTTGGGGATCACGGCTTCCGCCAGCCACCGTCCCATGCTCTTGGTCGTGCGCAGCCGCTGCTCGTCGGTCAGCACGGGATCGTCTTCGATCAGGTCCCAGCCGGCGACCACCTGGGCCGAGGGGAAGTCGCTGTCGAATCCCCAAGGTCCGCCGTACTTGCGCGGGTCCGCCACGGCACTCTTGGCATACAGGTCCCAGAGGGCCACGAACAGCACCGCCTCCGCGCTGTGCCCCGTCAGCATGTAACGTTCGGCTACCGAGCGCAACGTCCCGGCCACGGAAGTGTGCTGGCCGCGATCGAGCGCGTCCTGGCCTTGTTTCAGTTGAAGCTCCAGGCGGGCTTGTTGTCTCCCTGATTGTAGGCCCGGACGTAAAACGCGGGCGTGGTCCCCGGATGATTGGTGCGGGCGTGGAAGGCGAGCCGGTGCCGGCTGAGATCCGTCGGCTTCGGCAGGGAAACCATGATGCCGAAGTACTGGCTGCCCTCGGCCTCAGCCGCAGTCTTGGCGCCGAAGTGGATCGCGCCCTTGCCGTCCACCGTGTTGTTTTCGCCGGAGGCGGTCGTCAGGAACCGCGCCATTCCCTCGCGGGCGTACGTGTCCCTAACGCCTTCGGTCCCGTCCAGCGACAGGAGCGCTGCCATGCCGCGCTCCTGCGCCGCCGAGGCGGCGATGGAGCAAGCCAGAACCGCGCAGGCAACAAGCACCGTTGCTGGACCAGATCCGGTAGTTCCACGATGGTCGCCACGTTCGCCGGAACGCGGGCTGCAGCAAAGACTCATGGTTCCGTCTCCACCCTGATATTGCAGTGACTTCTTGGTACGACGGATTGGCAATCCGTCCCGCTTCCGCGACTTCACGGCCCTTTGACGAACAAGTGCATGGCCTCGGGGCAACCGTACATGATGGTGGAGTACGTCTTTCCCAGGCCGGGCCCCGACGTGGGGGCTACGAGCAACCGCTCGAATTTCGCTTCCCACGCCTGGCGGAGGACGCGCAGCTGGTCGGCGTCGCCCGTCATGCTGACGCTGTTGACCAGCGCCATGACGATCACGCCGTCCTGGCGGCCGGGGCCGGATCCTGACTTGGGGCAGGACGTGTAACGCCAGCCGCTGTACTGCTCCTCCCACGTGTCCCGATTGATGTGCGCCACCCCGCGCCGCACGGCTTCGGGAATGCGCGGATCGCCGGTCAGTTCGTGGTACTTGCTGAGCCCGTTCAGCCGAATCGCGCCGATGAAAGTCGCTTCTCCCCAGTGCTTGGTGTCGCAGTAGCAGTGGCCCCAGGGCAGCCTGTAGCGCCACCCGCCCGTCTCCGGGTCCTGCTCGGACAGGGCGTCGTCGGCCAGCAGTTTCATCGCTTTCAGGTAGCGGTCGTCGAAATCCAGCTCGTAGGCTCCGGCGATGGCCAGCATGGTCCAGCCATTGACGCGGCCGGAATGGCTGCCTCCCTTGAACGAGAACTTCCGGTCCTCGACCAGCTGGGCCAGATTGGCACCGATTTTTTCCACCGTCTCCTTCAGCCACGGATCGCCCGTCAGGAAGTAGTCGTACACCATCCCCTGAGTCCAGATGTGACCCAGGTTGTACGGATCGAGGCAGAGGTACGGCCGGTCGGTCTTGCCGATGCCCAGCGACACGTACAGTTCGCGAATGCGGTCCACCGGATAGAAGCCGCTCACGTGGCCGACGCAGTGTTCGTGTACCATGCCCGGCCGGATCGGATAGTTGGGATCGCGCCCGGCGGTCTTGTGGAAAAAGTCCGTCAGGTCCGCGTTGACGAATTGGATGACGTCGACTTCGCTGGTATGCCGCGCGGCGGTATCGCCGACGTACAGGTACTTGGGATCGCCCGTGCGGGCGAACTGGACCAGGATCTGCTTCGGCGTATCGTATTCGTGGTTGCCCCAGTTACAGCCGCGTTCGCCCCACCAGTCGCCCCAATTCATGGCGCCGTAGTCGCGCTGCTGGTGGATGCTGTTCAAGTAGCCGTTGACGAACAGATTCTCCGCCCACCGATCGTAGTCTTCCATGCCGGGACTGCCCGCCGCCGCGATCGGGCCCCAGGTTCCGGCGGCGATGGCCTGCGCCGGATCGGCCGCGGCCACCAGCGGCGCGTTGGCACTGCGGACCAGGGCGTCGCCGCCGCCTTGCACGTCGAGCCAAATCTGCCAGCGGCGCGATTGGCCCATCCGCAACTGGTAACAGTCGCCGTCGAACAGGTATTGGTGCTTGTACCACGGTTCCATGTGCGCGAAGGCGCCTGCGGAAAACGTGGGAAACAGTCCGATTTTGAGGCCGTGAGCCTCAGCTTCGATACTCTTCGGCCACTGCTGCCAGAAATCGCGCATGGCGACCCCCACGGTGCCCGCAGCGTCGGTCAGCTCGGCCCATCCGGGCGCCTTGGAGCCCGTCCCCTCGGCACCTTCGAACCGGCAAGTCTCGTCGTCAACCTGCAACAGCCGGACGCTCGCCCCAGAACTCTTTTTCGCCGCACCGCCGAGTTGCACGCCCTTCAGCGGCGAGCGCGATACGATCTCCAGCGACAACTCGCGGACCCGGTGGATCACCCCCGTGTCGGCATCGACCAACAGATGCGGTTCCAGCAGCACGCGGGACAGTCCGGCAAAGACGGAGACCCGCAGCCGGAAGCCGAGGACACGAGACCCATCCGGAGAGCGAAAGGCGCCTCGCAGCAGGATCGTCCCGCGCACCGGCCCGCCGGCTTCTACGGCGCAGGATTCGACGGCGCCTCGGCAACGCCGCCCCGCGCCGTCGATCAGGGTGAAGCGGACGTCCAGTCGATCGCCGACGCTCAGCACCCCGCCGTCTGCCGGGCCGAGTCGCATCGTGCCGGTCTGCAGGATTCCCTTCGCCTCGTCCACCGTCTGCACCGGCAGGCTCGGTGCCGGCGCATCCCCTTGGCCCTTCCAACGAAGCGTGAACCGCGCTGTCCCGTCCGGCGGAGGCGCCGCCTGGAAATCCAGCAGCACCCAGCGCGCACTGCCGTCCTTCCAACGCGTCAACACGCGGCTTTGGCAGGGCACCATCCCGCCTTGCTCGCCGGTCAACACGAAGGCCGCTCCCCGCGGCGCAGCCCCGGCGGCCAGCGGCACCCCCCCGGTCACGGGCCGCAGACCGTCCAGCCCCGTCATGTCCCGCACGGTCAGCGCCAGCTCCCGACTCGCTGCTTCTTGACCTGCCGGCGACTCATGCAAGTCGCTCGTAGTGCCGCCTCCAGGCGGTCGCAAACGGGGTGGCGGATTCTGGGCAGCCCGCGACTCGTGCAACAGCCCGACGCCTATGAACAAACAGACGATCATCCCGGCAGCCAATCGTGACGGTTTCATGCTTCACAAGCTCCGTTTCAGCAAGTTCCAGCGGCCGTGCCGTAGAAGTCCAAGTTCCCGCGTTCAATTCTGGCGGCGTCGCCGCAGGAAAACAAGAACGTCCGGCGGCAGTTGATTTTTTGCCCGATCACGTTGCCTCGCCCCCCAGACGCATGGCGGCGACTGGTGGAGATCTACGGACCGCTGATCTACCGCTGGTCGCGCAAGGCGGGGTTGGCGTCCGAAGACGCCGCGGATGTCGTTCAGGAGTCCCTTCGCACCGTGTCGCAGCGATTTGCCGAGTTCCGGCACGCCGGCTCAGGCGCGTTCCGCGCGTGGCTCTGGTCCATCACTCGCCACAAGATCGGCGATTGCCTGCGGCGCCTGCTTCTCGTCATAGGACGGATTGGCAATCCGTCCTACAGGGAGACTTCTGCAACGTCGCGGCAAATCCGGCATGATCGCCCCGCCCCGCTCACGGCGACTTGCCCGGGGACGGGACCAGCCACAACTGTCTGGTACACGACTCGCAGCCGTCCCAGCAGTAGGTACAGACGCGCCCTTTGGGCAAGCCGATGGCTTCGATCAGGTCGTCCAAACGCTGGTACTTCAGTGACGTCAGCCCCAGCTGTTGCCGGACGCGCTCGACCATCGCGGCGTGCCGCTCGGAGTCCGCGTCGGCGTAGTCCTCCAAGTGTTTGTCGTCTTCGCCCTCCAGTTCCTTGATGGCCTGGCGCGCGGCCAGGTCCAGCTCGGAACGGGACTGAGAGAATTTCAGGAACTTGCAGCCGTAGATCAACGGCGGACAGGCCGGCCGCATGTGAACTTCCTTGGCCCCGTACTCGAACAGTCGCCGGACGGTGTCGCGGAGTTGCGTGCCGCGGACGATCGAGTCTTCGCAGAACAGCACCCGCTTGCCGTGGATCACCTCGCGAATGGGGATTAGCTTCATGCGGGCGACCAGATCGCGGACGCGCTGGTCCTGGGGCATGAAACTCCGCGGCCAGGTCGGCGTGTACTTCACAAACGGCCGCCCGTAGGCAGTGCCTGATTCGTTGGCGTAGCCGATGGCATGGCCGCTGCCGGAATCGGGAATGCCGGCCACCAGGTCGACCTGGACATCGTCGGCCCGCGCCAGCGCCGCGCCGCAGCGATTGCGGACCGCTTCGACGTTGATGGCTTCGTAAGACGACGCCGGATAACCGTAATAGATCCAGAGAAAGGCGCAGATCTGCATCTCTCGGCCGGGCGGTTTCAAGGTTTCGACGCCGTCGGCCGCCAGCCGGACGATCTCGCCGGGCCCCAAGTAGCGATCGACGTCGTAATCCAAATTCGGCAGCGCGCACGTCTCCAGCGTAGCGGCATACGCTCCGGGTTTGCAGCCGATGACGACCGGCGTGCGGCCCAGCCGGTCCCGCGCCGCGTAGATCGAGTCGCGGGTCAACACCAGCAGGGAACACGATCCTTTGATCGCCTGCTGCGCGTAAGCGATGCCCGCCGCGAAGTTGCTTTCCCGGTTGATCAGGGTCGCCACCAGTTCCGTCGGGTTGATGCCGCTGCCGCCCATTTCCGAGAAGTGCGTCGCGCGTCCCCGAAACGCCTCGGCAGCCAACTCGTCGAGATTCAAGATGCGGCCCACCGTGGCCAGCGCATACGTGCCCAGATGCGAGCCGATGATCAGCGGCTGGTCCTCAAAGTCGCTGATCACGCCGATGCCCAGATTGCCCTGCAGGTGCGGCAGGTCGTCCTCGAACTTGCTGCGGAATTGGGCATTGGTGATGTCATGGATGAAACGGATAAAGCGATCGGGGCCCCAGGTCGCCAGCCCCCCCCGCATGGTTCCCAGGTGGCTGTGGTAATCCGTGCCGTAAAACAGGTCCGCCACACAATCGCTTTTCGCCGCCACCCCAAAGAACCCGCTCATATCCCTTCCTCCGCAAGTCCTGCCTCAGTTCGCCCGGCCATGTTAACCCGACGCGCCGACAAGAGGGAAGGGGGCAGTCAAGGTTGCGAGTTCAGGACAACGGCTGGAGGATGCTCCGCGTTGACGCAGGTCGAACTCGGAATGGGAAACAAGGCGTCAAGCCGGATTCCACGCCCCTGCATCCCAGGCGTCTGAATTGTCGTCCAGCGGGACGCACAGCCATGTGGAGCCTTCCGGCCAGAATCCGGGGTCGGCAAAAAACTTGGCCAAGCCAATCGCGTGATCGGCACTGTCCGCAGTGACCAGCCACGATCCGGTGGCGCTGACGCGGGCTTTCTCGGACGAGAAAATGGAAACCAAGAACTTCATCGCAAATCACCTCGATCCGATGCTGCCGTGCATCGGCCGCCAGAGCATACTGGTATTCCCGTGTCCGGAGCAAGAGGAGCAGCGTCGGATCACCGGCACGTGGCAGCGCATCGCTTGTGGCCGCCACTTGAAGGCCGTCGTCGCGCGTTCAATTATCGAAAACAGGAAACGCGATAAACATATCCCTTGTCGCCTGATGAGGCCAACTCCGCAAACAAAGCCGAAAAAAGCTGCTACCCCCGCTCGTCAATGGAGCAGCACACTGCTAAATTATCCCGCAAACTCGACGCCAAATGACCAGAATTGCTCACCTACCCAAATACCCACCCATCATTTGCCCACGAAACGCTGCTGGCCGACTACTGGCGCTCAACGAAGCGATCTAGCACCAGGCAATCGTGGCCAAATCACACGTATCAAAGGGGCTGACATGAACTGGAAGAACTCGATCGTCTGTCTGTTGTTGATTCTGTTTGTTAGTGAAACGGCGATGGCGTGGCCTCGCGTCTTGCGTCGCCGCCGATCGTATTCGTCCAATGACGTCAGCCGTTACGGTCAAGTGTACGACGACCAGTACCTCGCCTTGCCGAAAGCCTCTGCGATCTACGACTGGAAGGCAATCGCGAAGATCGATGCGGCGGACTATATCCCGATCATGCTGGACGAACCGCTCAGCGGTCAACTGGAAGTCCAGTTGACGTGCCTCAGCAATTCGGCGGAGACGCACACGATCAAAACCGAACTCAAGGAGGGCCGGGCGGACGTGCGTCACGAGAGCATCAAGCCCGGCACCATGTACCGATTGTGCGCGGCCATCGACGGCAAGCAGCGGGTCGCGGGTCCTTACTTTACCGCTACGTCAGGCAGCAGCCGGGAGGCCCGCGGTCGCCGCCAGATCATCATCAGGTACTTCGAGCAGTATTGGCGGAAGGAGAACGGCTGGAGCTACCATGACACGAATTGCGAATTGGGTTATCGGTGGGCCATCCGACCTTTCGCGGCGAATCCTCGCTATGCCCACAGCGGCTACAACCTGGCCGACTTCGACAAGGACGGCATGATCCACGGTGACAAGTGCGCGAACTCGTCTCACGTCTGGATGGCGTTGGCCTACGACGAGCACCAGGGGAGCATCTGGTGCATCGATTCGAATTTCAACAGCACGATCATGGTGATTGTGCGGCAATCAGGAAGCTGGTCTGTGGGCCACTTGACGGCCGATCATTTCACAGAGGGATAGGGACCATCGGCAGGCGGCGTCCAGATCGGTACGCCGCCAAGAGGTGGCTCGGGTGCGCGTTCGGGACTGGCATCGTCCAACCGAACGCCGTCACTTCAATTCGCCGGACATCTCCAGCAAGGTTTTGACGATCTTGACCGAGGCCTCGACTTCCACCTTGTTGGTGCCCAGCCATGTCTCGTAGCCGCCCAACTCGTGTTGCTCGGGCGTGGGCAGATAGCCATAGCCGCCGTTGGCCAGTTCCATCGTAAAGCTCGGCTTGAAGGGACTGCGGGCCTTCAACTCCAGGCCAATTTCCGAGAACACCTCGAAGGGGATGGCGAAAATGCCCAACTCGCCGATCCGCACGGACTGGAGCACGACGCGAACCGTGTCGGGCGACTCCAATTGCTGGATGGCCTTCTGAGCGTAGTTCCGTTCGTGCGGGAACTTGTCGGGCCGCTCGGGCTCGGCCAGGACTTTCTTGGCGTGTGCCAGTTGGGCCGGCGTTGGCTTGCGCACCCCCAGCTCCAATTCCCGCTGCCGCATCCCCAGCGGCACCCAATCGTGCCACGTGAGCTCGTCGTACTGCTGGAACACCGCTTGGGCGCACTGGTCGGCGACCAGCCGGATCTGCTCGTACGGCTGGCGTTTTTCACGAGGCTTCGAGAAGTCGATATTGTTGATGTTCCCGCTGGTGCCATTGCTCATCGCGCCCACAAAAGGCGGATCCTGCCGATCGGCGCCCAGCAATTGCTGGATGCGATCGCAAAACACGCCGAAGTAGTCAGCCGAGATGTGATTGGGCCCGGTCCCGCCGACGTAATGCAGTGAGTAATTGGCCAGCAGGCCCAACGGCCGGCCGTCGAGCGTCTGCAGCGCGAGAAACGCGATCTGCGGATCGACCGGCCCGGCGGGCTTGAGCAGATTGGGGCTGTTGCCAGGGTTCATCCTGGCCTGGTCCGGTTCGCCGAACGGGTTGAACAACTCGGTGCCGGGTTTCATCAGCCAGCGCCGGCAGAACACCTGCCCCGGCAGGTCCGCCGTGCCCCAGCCGATGCGCGCCGGCTGGAGATTGTTGATCGCACACCGCACGCCGTCGGCGATGCGATGGGCCACGAACCGCTGGTATTCGGTGAATTCCTTCTCCGGCTGCAGCGGATTCCTCCAGCGGGCACTGACCGACGAGTGCGTGTGCGTGCCGGACATCAGCATCTGGTCCGCGGGCAAACCAGTCGCCTCGGTCACCTGCCGTTTGGCGTCGTCCAGCACTTCGCGGCTGATGTAGATGTTGTCGCTGACGACCAGCGCGATCCGGGTCGTGCCGTCGTCCAGGACGAAACACCGCGCGTGCAACTCGTCGTGGACGTGCTGGGCGGGCGGCGGAGTGCCGAAGTTGCCCACCAGCCCGTCGCCGAGCCACGGAGTGATATTGCTGGTGGCCACCCCGGCCCGGAAGGGCTTCTTGTCCGCCGCGCCAGCAGTGGCGGACGCCGCCAGAAACGCAATCGTCGCCAGAAGCAGAAATGCCAATCGGTTCATTTGGTCTTTCCTTTCAAGTTCAAAGTAGCCATCCCGCTCCGTGGGATGATCAGCAACAAACCCTGGACAGTTGTCTCTCAAACGATGCTCACGTTCCCGGCCCGCGCGCCGGAGGCCGGTATGCCGACACCTTATCCTTGAACGGGCCGTTTCGCAAGGCCTCGATCAGCGGTTCGTTCAGCAGCAGCACGGGATCGGCGGCCGTACCGTCCAATGAATAGAAGTTGGTGCCCCGTGCCCCCTCGTATAGATGCAAAGTCCCGGCAAGATTCGTTCCAGCGCCGGATTGCGGCGCCCGGCGGAACAGGGAGCCAGTTTTTCGGAGCCGGGGGGTTGGATCGGAAGGGGTGGCTACCTACCGCCCCTCGGACTTCCAGGCCGCTCTGGAGCGTGCCGTCCGCTACGGAGCGTTCTCGCTGAGCGCCGTGCAGCGGATCTTGGCGGTGCAGGCCCAACCCAAGAGCTGCCTGGAACAGTTGGCCGAACAAGCCACCGAGCAACTCCCCGACGCCCTGCGGACTCCGGCCACACCGCCACGTCCGCCCACCGACTATCGACCTCTCTTGTTTCCGGAGAAGGCCTCTCCCATCTAGAGTTCCTCCAGCGGCTCGTGGGCACCCAGGCCCAACAGCGTCGCGAACGGGCCATCGAACGCCGCATTCCGGACGCCTGCTTCCGGGAAGTGAAGCTGCTGGAAGACTTCAACTGGAAGTTCAATGCCGCCATCGACCGCGCCCAGATCGAGCAACTGGCCACCGGCGAGTTCGTCCGCCGCGGAGACAACCTGGTCTTCGTCGGACAAAGTGGGGTCGGCAAAAGGCCTGGGCCGACTACCTCGGC
>Ga0302242_1001026_pt1 | contig 22786 bp, 18 predicted proteins | sample AAG_UR_Lys_MG_FD_193510 | JGI IMG/M metagenome (GOLD analysis project Ga0302242, IMG submission 193510) | Enriched activated sludge microbial communities from anaerobic digester in WTTP, New Holstein, Wisconsin, United States - AAG_UR_Lys | ecosystem: Engineered > Bioreactor > Anaerobic >...
TTGTCATTTAGGTATATTTGGCACTCCCGAGATGATTCGAACATCCGACGCACGGTTTAGGAAACCGTGTGTCTGTATTTCTTGTTCCCTGATAGAACATTAAAAAGATTGAAAAACAAATATTTTGCGTCGGTGAGTTTTTTTAATTTGCTGTAACTTTGCTTAAAATAGTGTACAAAGTAACGCTCAAAGTAACGCTCGTTTTTGGACTCTATTAATTGTGATCAATCCATCGATTCAACAGAAAACCAAGAGTCTTACAACATCGAAAGATATGTATCCAGCCGCTGGTTGAGATATCCGGCGAATAGCTTTTCCATTGCAGAAAGATTGTGCTTTGCCTGGTATTCGTCAAATGCGTTGTAATAGGCGAGACGGTCGGTGAATTTAATATCGATGGGCGGGTAACCGGCTTTCATCAGCTCCAGATTTACCAGCAGTCGTCCGGTTCTTCCGTTTCCATCAATGAAAGGGTGAATGCCCTCAAATTCAATGTGGAACCGAGCCAACCGACGAACGATATGCTCTGTACTTTCCGCATAGGCAACCATTAACTGTTCCATCCGGGGCTGGATCAAGTAGGGTTGTATAGGTTCATGTTGTGCCCCCATAATACGGACAGGAACACGCCGATAGACACCGCGATCATCCTTTTTATCTGCCAGTACCAAGTAATGAATCTGCTGAATGACTCTCTCGGTCATAGGTATCTGGTCCCGCACCAGTTCCCGGACAAAATCAAAGGCTTCCTTATGACCCACAGCCTCTATGTGGTCCTTCAGCGGTTTCTGGGCAATGGTCAATCCCTGCAGCACCATATCTGTTTCCCGCAGAGTCAGGGTATTGCCTTCGATGGCGTTGGAATTATAAGTATACTCAACGATGAATTCTTCCGTCAGCCGGGCAACCTCGCCTTCAGTCAGCGGACGCCGAGCGTCAAGCGCTTTCTTCTTGCGGTCGATCATATCCAGCAGACTTTCGGCGGACTTGAACCGTCCGTCTGCGGGCTTTGCCGCATCCGTAGGGATCTTCCATTCGCGACCTTCCTGGAATGCCCCGGGGATCTTTCTCTCAGAACAAAGAATACGCACACGGCGGTCTGATAGGCCCCATTTTTCGGCAGCCTGTTTCACGGTCATGAACATGGTCATCCCTCCTTGCTGATAGGATTATACCACTTTTGCGGAATAATATCGATGCTATCGGAATGATATTATACGGTTTAGCGGAATAATGCAATGCTTTTGTTGTCGTCAAACGGGTCGATTTCGAGTTCTGTTGGCACTCATCAACAGTGAGCGCCTTGCCGAAGCGTAGCTACCATCATTTATGGAGAAATTCCGTAAGTGTAAATACTTTTGACAGCTTTTTATAATGTGATACAATCAATACAATAAAAGGAAAACCATAACCAAGTTGGAATAAAATCTTTCTGCATTGCGTATCATATAGAAAGACAGAAGCAACAAAAGGTTGCTTTGCGAAAAGAAAGGAAGGATAGAATATGAAAAAAATTATTACTCTTGCCGTTGCAATCTGCATGATTATTAGCAGTAGCATCTTTGCCAACGCTACTGTCGGGGGGGCGTTCTCCGATGTATCGGAAAGCCACTGGGCTCACAACAACGTAATCAACATGGCGAAAGAAGGAATTGTTGCCGGCTACCCGGACGGAACCTTCAAGCCGGAAAAGACCGTCACTTATGGGGAGTTCATTAAAATGGCCGTCGTAGCCACATCGGGGAAAGACCCCGGCCCCGCCACCGGAGCCGTTCACTGGGCAAGCAAATATTATCAGGAAGCCGTAGACCTTGGCATGTTCTCCAGTTCTGACATCAAAGTAGGAAACCTCGGATATAACATCCCAAGATCGGATATGGCCCTTATTACCGCAAATGCCCTGACCGACACTGTTGACCCCGCCGATGCGCAGATCATCAAAGACTATATCATTGACAGCGGATCTTTTGGGAATCGTTCCGCCGCCATTATAAAGTCCTACCGCCTCGGGATCCTCGCAGGATATAGCGACCGCTCCTTTGGTCCGAAGAAAGGGCTCACAAGAGCAGAAGCGGCTGCGGTGATCAACCGGCTGACCAACGAAGACGCCAGAGTCAAAGTAGACCTTGCCGCCATGCAGAAGGTCATCAGCTCCACCGCGGGAACCCTGCCCAACGGCGCAAACATCTCCAAAGATGTGCTGGTGTCTACCATCAATAAGACCTTCCCTGTGCCGAACAACTATATGGGCGAAGCTGTTGACGGGTCTATCTTAAAATATTCGTCGGATATCGTATATATGCTTGATCCTGCGGCATTCTTTGATGGAGAGTTATTCCAAATAAGCTACGATTCCAATTCTTGGGCCGCCATCGATACCGACACACAGAAAGCCATCGTCAAATGTTTCCTGCAAGCCTACACCGGCGACCAGTGGGACGAGATCTACGCTGACTTTATCGCCGCCACCAAGAAAACCAGCACCAACTATTCCAAATATTACAATGGTCGGGAAGTGTGGTTTGCCGCATATAGTGATGGCGTTGGGATGACCGTCTACAAATAACCGCAAAGCCTCTCCTTTCAAAGCGCTGCTTGTTTAAAACAGGCGGCGTTTTCTTTTGTCCTGGAATATTTTAAAGACTTCTTGCGTATCATAAAAAGGTAAACAGATACACCTTCAGCCAAAGGGAGAACGCCGTTTGGCGAGAAAAAAGAAAGGAGTCGTGAAGACCCATGAAAAAAAGAACCGTGTCCTGGCTGCTTGCCCTGTCCCTGGTGTTCGGCGCCGTAGGATTCAGTCCCCCGGAACAGGCAAAAGCCGCCACGCCAAACCCGAATTCGTTCTTTACCCAAAGCTTTTTGGTCTCAGGAGGAGATACCGAACAGAAGATGGAAAAATCCATCACCAACGAAGTGAAGTTCCGTGGCCAGTCCGTCTTAGAAAGCGGTGTCTACGATGACATTTCCTTGGAGGCAGCCAAAACCGAAGTGGCTGCCAAAATCAAAGAGGGATACACCGCCAAGTGGTACTACAACAGCGAAGGAAAAGAAGCGGGCTATCTGCTCTACAAAAAAAGCGGGATCCAGACGGATGTAACCAAACTCCCCACCAACAAAGAGAAGAACGATCTCCAGGTGCAGTTGATCAATAGGGATCCTTCCGATGCATATATGTTTTCTGTCCCCGTGAACAAAGTAAACCAGCCTGCCTCTACTTCCAATTGGAACAAATATGGCGTATTCAGCTACGGCGATATGGCGGAAATCAACAAAGAAAACGCCGAAAAGACGGGCCGGGATAACTACAAAAACGGCATGTGGCGGTATTGGGGTTACACTGCGAATGGAAAACTCTATGAGAATGACAATTTTCCAAGAGACAATGACACCGGCAGAGACCCCTGGGTGAAAAGCTGGCTCACCACAAAAGAAATCGATAAAACAGCAAAAGCAGCCGAGCTAATAGGTTTAGAGGTTGGTACCGCAAAACAACCATATATGCCCTTCGAAGTCCTCCCCACTCTCACCAAATTTCTCGAATTGAACCCCGGCTGGGTGAAAGCCGGCTGGACCACATCGACCCTCTACGAGCATTTCCTCGTCACTTCTCTTTGGGAAGAAGAGGGCTATACCCAGGGCCAGTTTGTGGGCGTCCATCAAAACGGTGGCTATTGGTACCAATCCTTTAGTGTCCCGGCAAACCCGGTAAAATTCATTACCGTTTCCTACATTGTAAAACAGATCGAAGGAGAAACGATTTTCCCGCCGCTTCTGGAGATGAACAATAACCTCATTATGGCCGGAGTCCAGTTTATAGACTCGACCGGTAAAGTGATCACAAACCCGGCAGCCAACACCAAATATACTGCCCGCTTCTATATCGAATATAAGGGCGCGGATATGCCAAAAGCGACAACTATTAAAATTCAAAACGGCGCCATCCGGAATCTGAAAGCAGGAAGCAAAGCCTACGCTGCCTCTCCCTGGACAGCCAGTAAATCGGTACAGCTGAAAAACGGATCCACCACCTATATCGATGTAGGGCCGGTAACGACGACAGAGACCAATATCTATGCCTGTGCCACCATAGCCCCAGACCCCGTGTGGAATATGGTAAATACCGACGATTTTGGAGAGTTGGAGTTGAAAGGCATCGTGGACAATCTGACCATGAGTATCCAGTCCATATCGCCGTCCAAAGTGAAAATCTATTCGCCCCAAACCACGAAAATGGAAAACTTTGAGGTGATTTACCAAATCAACTACGCTACCAATAAAACCGATTCTCTTGCTTCTGATGTGGATTTCGTCCTGACCAGCAGCAATATGACAAACCCCAGGACTCAAACCCTCACCAGATTTGTAGAGATCTTCCCGGGGACGAATACCTACTCCTTCCAGTCCGGCTTGATTGACATTAGAAATGCCAACAGCTCCATTTCCTTCACTATGAGCGTCAACAATTCCCGTGAGCACCCCCTTGTAGAATCCACTTACGCAGACAATACCGATTCGGTAAAAGTCCCTATCCAAAGCATCAATTCGGTGATGAACCCTTGCACCGGCACCATCCACAACACCAATTCCTGGCCTGTGACATATAACGTGACGACAAAGACCGGTTCCGTGTATGGTTACCACGGCAGTCACTACCATAGTTATCGTTGCGGCTGTAAATACACAAAAACAGGAAAACGCTATGGCTGCAAGACTTGCTATCGATCCTGTAGCTGCTGTTCTGCCGGAACCACGAGGGATTGGACGCAAAACAGCACCCGAACAGAGAAGTTTGAAATCACTGCCATCAACTTTACAAGCAAGGACACAAAATATCAACCAGTCAACCTGATCCATAAGAATGGTCTGATCAAAGCGGGGTATGGTTTCGAAATGGAGATCATTGCCAAATATACCGGAACGGAGAGTCCGGCAAGACCCGTAGAAAAAGGCCGTTGTAATTACCAGAATGTGTTCCCCGCCGCCTACTAGTTAGCGGAACTCCCCAATTCCATCTATGTGGTCATGCCAGACGGACAGATCATTTCCAATAGAGAAAGCGCTGGTATCCGAAACCTCTTAGACTGTACCGTATCCAGCAGTGGATCTTTATCCAGAACCCTGCGTTGTGAAATCAAAGAAGGAAACACCTTCGGCAACAAGGTGACCAGAAAGATCTATATTGATGAAACATCAAGAGACGGACTCAACGAAATGACCGTCTGCAGCGCAAAATTCTCCGGCGCCTATAGCGGAGCCTCTGTTCCCCTTTATGACATGAAGAGAGTCAAATTCCTCATTGACGGCAAATACACCGACGATGTGACCACCCATATCGTGCAGTAATAACCCACAAAAAAAAGCCCTCCATATGCCCTATATAAATAGAGTAACGGAGGGCTTTTTCTTTGCTGAAAATTCTTATCAAATTCTTCTGAAATTAAATATACGACGTTGAAATAACAAAAGAGACTCTGTCGACCTACAGAGTCTCTTTCAATGAGCGTTGTCGCTAAACGACTAAGTCTTTTTATTCGGCCGCTATACGGCAAAGTTATTTGGCACATTATATTACATACTATAGCACGAGTCAATAGCTTTATTCACATTTCTGTAAAAACAATAGCTATTGTTTTATATATTTAAGCATTTGTGATAGATATTCTCCGTTGATCCTGTCTTCCTCTTCTTTTTCTCTTCGCCGCCTTCCGAAACACACAAAACCATTTCTTTCATAGAAATCTTTCAACTTATCTAACTCTTCGCATTCCAGATAGGTAAATTTTCCACCTACAATTCGCTGTGCTTCAGCAATTTTATCGCAAGCCATTTTTAACAATTCATCACCAGAAATAAGGTCCTCTTTCTCGATTGAAAGGTTTTTTCCGAGCTGCCCGATGAGAGGAACCGGAAATTCATAACCTTTTCTATCTTCGTTATACTTTGCAAACATCCCTATTTTCCCCCGGAGATTCGAACTCAAGGCCTTTCGTGCTACGAATATAATTTTTGTAGTCAATGCAAAATACCCAACCAAAACCGCTTTCTTTTTATAAGAACGAAAAACAAGGTATGTTCTCGAAATACCCATCTTGCCAAGCTGTATTGCTTTTGATTGCAAAAAATACTCTACATCTTTATTGAGAAAACATGAAAAATCGGAGAGAATCAATTCCACTTTTTCCTCCCCGATTTCTTTTATCATGTCATTTAATTCAATTAAAACGAAACCTTTCATCTTTCTTCCTTAAATATGTTTCGAATTTTCTCACCTTTTACTTCTTCATAAGAACACTTTAAATCGACTTGCTTAGTTGATTTATTCACGGCATTCTCAAGGGCTGACACAAAGGTTCTTCCGAGATGCTTTTCTTTAATGACAACGTCTCGAAAAATAGTAGTAGTTGCCATAATCCATCCCTCCATTTTATTTATAAGATATAGCATAAGATTTATTTCACAAACACAGTTTATCATAATCATTAATTTACGACAAGAAATATATGTTATTAATTGAGGTGTTATATATTTCATTTTATATACCGTCAAAGCAAAAAATCAAACAAAAGACAACTTAAATAAGCCAAGGGAAAACAGTCCCCATTTTTGCTCGCTAAGCTCCGATAAAAAAGTTTAAATTTGAAAATGCGAAGTGGGCTCTTATACTGGAATTTCAACGGTTTTAAGCATTATTTTTTTTCACTTTTCGTTTTCGTTACATATACTGGAAGAAAAACGCCGACAATTTGAAAACGCAAAGCCTGTAACCCATTGCAAATAAATCGTTATAGCCGTTTTTTCATTTTACTTTTTGCCTTTTGCGAGGACCTGCTCTTTTCTCCGGATTTTCACCCCATTCTCTCCCCTTTTTCCCTACCCCAGCCTCTCCGCTGCCGCCTCGGGAGCAAAAGCCTCCCCCGTCGAAGCAAGGCACGAAAATTCCACTTATTTACATATGCGCTTTGTTTTTACCCATATCCCCAAAATCAGCAATAAAAAAACCAGGCAAATCCCTTCCGCTGCAAAGGGTTTTGCTGGTTTTTTAAGAACGAGATCAAATTATCAAAGATGGCACTGCCTTTTCTTCATACACTTTTTGACTTCTCTCAATCGTCAAATGTTTCAACGGAGAGCTCTCTCTCATACGACCTTATCAACATGAATATTGATGTGCATTTTTAATTTTATAAAACCGGTTCATACACAAGAGTGACAACTCCAGAACCCGCTGCATTTGTCACAGATGCTACCCCCGCCATGTCTTCCGGCGGCAATGTGAAAAAGTTTGCCGGAATATGTTCCAATGTATAACCGGGATTTGGAATGACAGTAATGGTAAGAGTGTAAACAACCCCAGATTGCAATGGATCGTCATCTGGATTCCAAACGGTTATCGCTGTCCACTGTTCTGGATTCGAATTGGTAAATGTAACAAATTGAGGCCCACCTACAAAGCCACTTGCGATATCCATTCCTTCCAAATAGTTTGCTGTAATGTCGAGAGGCGTGACATCCTGGACTTTGATATTGTAAGTTCCTGTGCCGTCAATGCTGTGAGTAACCACGAGATAATAGATTCCCGAGCCACTGCAGGTCCAGGCAAGGGTATTGCCGTCTCCTTCCGCTTCCAGCGTGGTGCCATCCGGCTGATAAAGCATGGTATATGCATCCATACCGCCTGCAATGTCTGTGGTAACAATTTCATAATCTTTGCCGTCTGCCGCTGAAAACTTAAACCAGTCTTCGTCGCCTACCGGGTCAATCTGCTGCGTTACCGGGGCAGCCCCCACTGTCAGCCATCTTGCTGAGACATAGGTGTCGTCATCCACCGGAACAACCACTTCTGCAACCAATCCGTCGTTGGTATCTGTAATGTACCTGACATGATAGGTTCCAGAGGCAAGGCCGGTGATGGTGATCCCGGAAACAGTAGTCCACACAAGCGGTTCACTTTCCTCTTTGTATTCCATGGCAGTGGATGCTCCAGTGATGAACCCGTCAGCATCGCCCACCTCCGTCGGCGCAATTCCTTCCAATCCTGTGGGAGCTGCATGTGGGGCCGGCGGAGCCGGTGACGCAGGGGGATTGGATGAATGGCGGGTTCTTGCTGTTTTCAAAACCAAGTCGTCTCCCGCCGCATTGTTGACAGCGGTTTTTCCCCCAAGGATAGCTTTTCCGCCGCCGCCAGTAACCTCGGGCACTTCTGTTTTGACGATGATAACCGTATTCGGTGTTACGATACTGGAGTTTTCCGACCCTTCGTAGCAGTACGCCGTAGTCAGAACACCGTCGCCACGGATTGTACAAATGGCGTGAGTATTTACTGTATCGATCTTAGACTTTTTCTCCACCACAACAACAGTGTTTTTGCCTGTGATATTTATGGTTTTGACTGTCGCGTCTGTGGCGTAAATCGTCGCATTGTCCGCTTCGATGTTAAGGGTGCCTATGGTGCCGGTCAGGATGATCTCCTCATTTTCAGCGACCTCCAAAGACATCGCTTCTCCATCGGCAACCGTAATCCGGATTTTGTCTCCATTTTTTTCAATACAGATTTTGGAGAGATCCGAAGTGCCCTTAATATGGAGGGAATTTTCCCCGCCGCCACGAGCAACGGTTTTTCCCTTGACAACAACATCGTGAAAGGTCGCATCCCCGGTTCCCACGCCTTCTGCGATGATGAGATCTTTAGCAATGGCTACGCCATCCAATACCACGCCCGGGCATTTGATCACTGCGGTGCCGTCTACGGGATCCGTATAGGTACCAGGCTTTGTGTAATAAGCCTTGACAATGCTGTTGATCATGGAAACCACTTCTGCACGGGTAATGGGGTCTTGCGGATGGTAATTGCCATAGGCTCCCACGATATAATGCTCCTGTTCCATATCCAGGACGGCAGTCCTGGCCCACGGCGAGACGGCATCAATATCCTGAAATATGCTTTCGGTAAAAGTATCACATTCTACGGCAAACGACTTGGCCATCATCACGGCAGCCTCTTCCCGGGTGATTCTATCAGTGGGGTTGGCGGAATCGCCATCTCCCACCAGCACCCCGGTAGCGTTGGCCTTCAGTATGGCGTCGGTATAAAAGGCGCCTGCCGGTAAATCTGAAAACTGGTTTTCTGCGGTTTTTTGATATCCCATCAAACTGGACAGGATGCATGCCATTTCGCCTCTCGTCAGATAATCATTCGGACGAAACAGATCGTTACTACCGCACAGAACTCCGTAACCCGACCATTTTTCAATGGCAGCGGATGCCCAGTGTCCTTTGGCGTCTTGATATGTCGCTGATGTTTTTCCGGAGTTTTCAGCGCCAGACACGAAAGAAGTGGAGCTCAGAATCAAAATAAATGAAATTGCGAGGATGATTGCTTTTTTGCTCATAATTCTTGCCTTTCTGGGTTTTTCCCTATTATTCTTTCGACATAATTTCGAAAATATTAATGATTTTCCTAAATATTGTAATGTATTTATACACTTTTTGGCGATTTAAAGACTATGGAGGAGTATTGATTTGTTTTCTTTGGGAACGAACAATGCTATACTTAATTTCAGTGAGAGTTGTCTTGACATTGTTTCAAGCCTGATTGAAAATTGCCATATAGCATAATAATAAAGTTTGGAGGGATGAGTTTGGCAAGGGACATGCTGTTTTCCGGCGAATCGCAAAGTGTTGAATATAAAATTGATGTGCCGAGCAATAGCGAAAAATACATGAAAACAGTGGTTGCCTATGCCAATGGTCGCGGTGGCAGAATCGTTTTTGGCATTGACGATCAGACACTGAAAGTGGTTGGGATGAATCCGGATAACATTTTCCACACGATGGATGCAATCACCAACGCAATCTCTGACAGTTGTGAACCGAGAATCATACCGGATGTGACCTTGCAGACGGTTGAGGATAAGACCGTTATTGTGGTGGAGATTGCTCCCGGAAAAATGCGCCCCTACTACCTGAAATCCAAGGGAATGGTAGAGGGATCCTTTATAAGGGTCTCGGGGACTACAAGGCATGTGGCAGATTACATGCTGAAAGAATTGATCTTGGAAGGCCAAAATCGCTATTATGACTGCGAACCATGTGAAGGTCTTGTTATAACCCCAGAGGACATCGAACGGCTGTGCGAGGAGTTGAAAGCTACAGCATTAAAAAATACAATAACCAATGCTGAAAAAGCAAAAGTCAACGATGTGACAAAGAACATACTGCTTTCCTGGGGTGTTTTAGCGGAAAGGGAGGGGGCTATTGTTCCCACCAACGCTTATGCGTTGTTGACCGGACAAGCAAAGGCTCAGCCCTCCATTCAGTGTGCGGTTTTTAAAGGTACAGACCGTGCATATTTTGTGGATCGTCGTGAATTTGAGGGCCCAATTCAGGCGCAAATGGAAGCCGCATATCAGTATGTGTTGGAAAAACTCAATCGTGGCATGAAAATTCAAGGATTATACCGCCAGGATGTGTATGAGTTGCCGCTGGATAGTGTGCGTGAGTTGATTGCGAACTCCGTTGCACACCGGAGCTACTTAGAACCGGGGAATATACAAGTGGCAATTTATGAGGACCGATTAGAGGTGACTTCTCCCGGCATGCTGATGAATGGTGTTTCCATCGAAAAAATGATGGCAGGATATTCGAAAATAAGAAATCGGGCCATTGCGAATGTTTTTTCTTACATGAAGATCATCGAAAAATGGGGAAGTGGAATTCCCCGCATCATTAGGGAGTCCAAAGAATATGGGCTGCCAGAACCTGAATTAATTGATTTTGATGGTGATTTTCGGGTGAGCATATATCGTCACCTTCCAGTGAAGGATCGGTTTCACGCTGATGACACCAATGATACTAATGATGACACCAATGATACCATTCCTGAAAATGATAGGAAAATCCTGAGATATATCCGAGAAAACCCCACAATTACTCAGATAGAACTGAAAGAAAGGTTGGAAGTTTCTCTTGCAACCGTGAAGCGACTGATGGCAGATTTGCAAAAGCGAGGGATAATAGAGCGGCAGGGCACAAATCGAAATGGGAAATGGACAATTCTTGAAACAAAGAAATAGAAATATATAGCAGGTTAAATGATGGGAAACAAAAAAACCAGTGATTATTCGCTGGTTTTTTTATGTTTGCAGAAAAGTAAACCCAATGAAAAGTTACTGCATTAAAAAAATGCCTTTTGTGAAAAAACTTTGCATTTGGAAAGAAAAAAATGTGAGCAACTGAAAAAATATTTTTATTTTTTGCAGAACCAGTTAAACAAGTTATTGCAACGGATTTCGGATTTTCATATTTGTAATGGCGTGAAAAACCACGAAATTTTGGGAACTGGTAGGAATATTCTCCCCCCCTTCCGGAGTACCATATGGGGCAAAGTGAAATCCTCGGCAAAAAATCGACTCGCCGAACCTTGAAAAATATATAGAAAGTACAAAAAAAATACGCCCATAGAGAGGGCGGTTGAGTCTCGGTTATAAGTATTAATAACTCGTTATTTGTGAAGGAGAAAAGGGAAATGGGGAAAATATATAGAGATGTTGTGACGGCAGGGACAACAAAATTCGTTAAAATAGGAGTAACACACGAGACAACTCCTGGGGCAAAACGCAGACCCAGAGAAAAGTCAACATCAAAAGCGGTTGCTGCAGGCAACGAGCGCAATGCAAAACGAAACCTGCAAATGATTCTGAACAATAATTTTTTGCCGGATGATTGGCACTTGATTTTATCTTACGGCGGAGCGGAACCAACGACGAAGCAGGCCAGAAAGGATCTCGATGATTTTAAGAGGAGAATGGCCAGGGCATATAAGGCAAAAGGAAAAAACCTGAAATGGGTGGTGACCACCGAATTTAAGGATGGAAGAATACACCACCACATGGTCTGTTCGGCTGGGGTAAGCATGGAAGAGATATTAACAATCTGGCGGCATGGACATGTCTTGCACCGAGCATTGAGCAAATCTGGAGATTACCGGGAGTTGGCGGCTTACATGATCAAAGAAACCAGCCAGACTTTTCGCGAACCGGACGCGCCCTGCAGGAGGCGATACTGCTGCAGCCGGAGTATCGAACGCCCGGTGGCGGATCGCGAAGAGGGAATTTCTGCGGCAACTTTTTTGAAAGGTCCAGAACCAGACCCGGGATACTTTATCGATCCGGGATCTGTGTTCAATGCACGAAATGAATTGACTGGACGGGGGTATCTGCAATATGTGATGATAAAACTCAACTCAGGTTTCCTGAAGGGAGCTATGTGTGCGGAGCAGAGAATCAAAATATCGGAAAAACAGGTAGATTGTTTGCTACAGTGCAGTATGTTTTAATTGACGCAAAGTTTATTTTGACAGTATCCGTTTACATGATAAACTGAATATATAAATAAGAAGTATTTCAAAAAAAACCGGCATTGCGCCGGTTTTGCTGCGTTCTGGAGGAAATGGCGTGGAGATTCACTGTATTGCAAAGTACGCAAAAAAAGAAAAGAAGCCCCCAAAGGGAGCCCCGAGGCTGAATGTAGTGCTGCGGATTTATGAGATTTTTCGGAGGCCGGTGGTGAGGCCGGGGAGGACAGGGTGCTTTTTTCGAAAAGGCAGAGCAGAAAGCTTCTGTCTTTCCAAAGAGCTTATTTCTGAGGCTGGGACAAGATTTGCTTCCGCCAATTCCTTCAGGCGGGCGTCCATGGACTCTGGGAGGATCAAGTATTTGCCCCTTTTTGTTCCAACTTTTATAGCCGGATATTTTCCGTTTCGTATACCGTTTCGAATCTCGTATTCGGAGAGATTAAACATCGCAGCGGCTTCGGGGATGGTTATGAGTTTATTATTCATAAAACACCTCTTTCTCGGGCTCTTACCCGTAGCATCGGAGAAAACATGTATTACAGCCCTATAGTACGAAATTAATTTAGAAAATATTCCATGTAATTACTGGAATTTGAAAAATAAATAAAATATAGATTCTCAGTTGTTGAGCAAAAGGAGGAAAGCAAATAATGCCAGCGAAACGGAATGATAAAAAAAATAAGCCCGAGAAGAAAAAACTGGTTGCATATATTCCCGGGGCGGGGAAAGGGTCAGGCAACCGCTTATACATGACTGTAACAAGGGAAGAGGGAATGACGGACAAGCAGTGGGAAAAATATCGTGCAGAACAAGATGACATTTTGCAAAAAAAGGCAAAAAGCGGAGGGCTGGTACGGGGAGAGAAAATGACATTCTCGCAGTTTTTGGTCCTTTGGTATAATGAGCACGCTATAACCAATTTGGCGCCAAAAACGATAAACGGGTATATGTGCATGCTTGAGCGTATGGAAGGCGCGATTGGACACAAAAAAATGGCAGAGATAAGGCCCATGGATATAAGCAGATTGTTCCGCCAACTACATGAACCTAATATTCGCCAAGACCATTTATTTATGGCTACAGAAAAACTAAAAAACCTTTTGGGAGAAAAGGAAGTTGCGCAGAAGAATAAGGATGCAAAGATAAAATTACTGAGAAATGGAAGAACCAATTCAAAAAAAGTTCTTGATATTTGCATCGATTTAGGGATCACCACAGAAAAATGGCAGCAGTATTTCGAGCAAGTCAACGGTGAACCGTTAAGCGAGTTGACAATCCGGCACCACTATGAGGTACTTAGTTCCGTGTTTTCGGTTGCCGTAAGGTGGGATATAATCAAAGAAAATCCAGTAGTGCGCATACAAAAGCCAAAGGTCAACAAAATTGAAAGGAAAAGATGCCTAACCAGTGAGGAAATTGAGCAGCTTTTGAAGCTGCTCAAGACCGAACATATCAAGTACGGAGCCTGGATCTACACTGCGCTTTTTACGGGAGTGCGTTTGGGTGAGCTCGGTGGGTTGACATGGGATGATATTGACTTTGAGGGGAAAACCTTAAGAGTAAGACAGGCAATACAGGCGCTGCCGGGCATTCGCACTTTTGTTAAAGTGCCCAAAAGCAAAAGCGGCAAACGGCAGATTGACATCCCCGACATTCTAATTGCTGTGTTAAGAGAGTATAAAGTCTGGCAATATGGAGAAAAGCAAAAGTACGGAGAATCCTGGAACGAAACCGGACATGTCTTTACCCAAAAAACGGGAGAACTGATGTATCCAAGCACGCCGACCCAGTGGTTTCAGAAATTCCGGGCAAAAAACGGTTTGCCGGATGTTCCCTTTCACGGTTTGCGGCATACCTATGCTACCCAATACCTGCTTCTTGCGGGAGCAGGGGCAATACGCAGGCTGCAAAATGACCTGGGGCATGCACAGCCATCAACAACGGAAATGTACCTCCATGATAAAGAGATGGAGGAGCGCCGCAAAGTATCGGAAATGTTCGACGAAATGTATAAGGATGCCATTGCTGCAAGCAAGTAACGCTAAAAGTAACGCTCAAAAATTTCTGGACAGAAAATCGGGAAATAAAAAACCCTGCAACCATTGAATTGCAGGGTTTTTTGTGGCACTCCCGAGATGATTCGAACATCCGACGCACGGTTTAGGAAACCGACGCTCTATCCCCTGAGCTACGGGAGCAAAACACTGTTTAGCACTGATTATGGTATCATAGAAAGCCTAAGGTTTCAACCGTTTCTTTGGAGAGGGGTTTGGAAGCGCAGTTGAAGAAATGCCATTTTCTTACATTGAACATCTGGTGCGCCTGTGTTAAATTGAGTTAACAGACTTTCAAAGTGTCGGCATCATCTCCGCGATTTGCGGATTTCTACTCTGTCAGCTTCCATAAGGCCGAAGCAAGGGGAGGTTTTATCCTTTGGACAATGTCAACATCGTTGAGGTACTACTGGTTTTATCTATATTGGTGGTTCTGTATTTTTTGGTGTTAGTGGCAAAAAGAAAGCAAAAAAAGCAGATCCATTACGCCATTTTAGGGGTAACGGGGAGCATTCTGCTTTGGAATGTCGCAGTGCTGCTTTATTTGATCTTTGACAGCGTTCCCTGGCTCTTGGCCCTGTGCGAGAGATTGTATTTTATCGGTACGATTTTCGTGTCAGTGTCAGTGCTGTTTACCGGATTGATCTTTGCCCAAACCAAAATCAAATTTTCCTGGAAGCATGCCCTTCTCTTTGTTGTGCCCTTTCTTTCCCTGGCCGTTTTGCTGACAAACCCGAGTCATCACCTGTTTTACACCACCTTCAGCCTGATTCCCTCTGAGCAGGATTATGGCATCTATTTTACCGTGCATACGATATACTCCTATGGGTGCATAGGGGTTGGTCTTTTCTACCTTGCCGTTTCAGCCATAAAAAACTACGGCGCTTTTTCCCGGCAGTCCCTTTTGATTTTCACAGGCATTGCCATTTCTCTGGGCGTCGATGCCATCAGCACGTTTAAGATCCTGGATTGGTCCACCGCCGTTGAAAATATTGCCTTTGCCATTACCGTCAGCTTTTTTATATTGGCCACGGTGAAGTTCGGTTTTTTGAATGTGATTCCCATCGCGCTGCAAACGGTAGTGGATCTGATCCCCGACAGCTATGTGGTCATGGATGAGGATCTGGAAATCATCGACTACAACAAGGCCTTTGAAGCCGGGTTTTCCGGAGTTTCCCGAAAAACAAATATCATGGAAATCATGAAAAAGAACTACAGCGATTTTGATGTGAAAAGGTTTGAAAGCTTTCTGGAGGAGGCGGTCCGGGAGCAGAAAAAAGTGAGCTTCGAAATGCCCCGGCCGGCAGCAGGGGGCATCATTCATTACCTGACAGAGATCACCCCCATTTTTAGTGATGGCATTCACATAGGGACGATCCTTTTGAAACGGGATATCACAGAGCATAAAAACAGCTTGAAAGAGGTCATGCAGCTCAATGAAAGGCTGCGGGGGCTGGCCACCCGGGATTGGCTGACCCAGTCCTACAACCGGTATTTCTTTGATGAAAGGCTGCAGCAGGAGATCGACCTGGTCAACAGGCTGCAGGATTACGGCCGGGAACCGGACAAAAGCATCAACAATTTTGGGTTGATCATGTTCGACATCGACTATTTCAAACTTTACAATGACAACAACGGGCACGTGGCGGGCGACGAACTTTTACAAACCATGGTAACCATCGTGAAAGAGGTTCTGTACGCCACGGATGTGCTATGCCGTTACGGCGGAGAGGAATTTGCCGTGATTTGCTGCCAGACCACAGAAGAAGGGGTGGCCATCGCCGCAGAAAAAATCAGAAAAACGGTGGAGGAATATCCCTTCCACTTTCAGGAAAAGCAGCCCGGGGGGACTCTCACCGTCAGTATTGGTGCGGCCTACTTCGCCGGGGGGGATATGAAAAGAGACGATTTGATAAGAAGAGCGGATGCGAATCTGTATCTGGCCAAGAGCGGCGGGAAAAATAAGGTCGTTTTTTAAACAAGCTCCTTACTTTCAGCAATGTGAGTCAGGGGTGGCTACAAAAAGTCGTGGACGATCAAAAACAGCAGATTATTATCGTAAAGAGTTTTTGCCAGAAGGGAACTGTTCAAAGCAGCCAGGAGCCCTTCCCCGGAGGAAAGGCCGATGGCCGGAACAAAAAGGGCCAGAAAGACGAAATTCAGAAGAATTCCTTTGACCGCACCTGCCAGGAGGCCGAAAAAACCGTCAACAAAACCGGTAAAGCCTCCATTTTTTTTGCTCAAAAGTGAGGTCAGGAACAGCAAAATAAAACGAACGGCGAAAACCACCAGAAGAAAACAGAGCATGCGGAAGAAGAAATCAGAGAGCCCGGTGGCTAGCGTTTCCGCAATGGAATCCCGGATGGAACCCACCGTATCCTGCAGCAGCTTGGGCAGTCCATCCAGCACGGCACTGCTGTCGCTGCTTTCAGCGAGGCGAAGACGGATTTTCATGTGCAAAAACTCATAGAACCCGGTTTTTTGACGCAAGAAATCGGCAAGCATGGGATAACTGGCATAACTGATAACAACAGCTATGAGCCAGCCTAATGCATGGACAAATGTACTCACAAAACCCTTTCGCAGGCCTTGCGCCGCTGAGATCACAAAGATCAGCGCCACGGCAATATCAAGCCACATAGGGACACCTTCTTTCTTGCAACGACCCGCTTCATCTCTGAAGAAAATGGTGGGGATCTGATCCGCTTCATTTGCAAAGCAGGCAGATTTTCTTAAAAACAGCTTAGCAATTTTTCCCAAGTTCTGCAAGGGTTTTCTCGCTGTGGGCTTGCCTTGTTTTTCAGTTTACCCCGTCTGCAGGAACTAAAGCAGAGAGACCAAAAGAGGAATGGTGACTACGGAAAGAAGAGTGGTCATAAACACGATTTTGGAAGCCAGATAACTGTCGTTTCCGTATTTCCCTGCGAGAAGGGGAGTGCTGGCGGCCGCAGGCATGGCGGTAGCCAGGACCGGAATGCTGAGAAGGTGCCCCGAAACGTGAAATAGCTTCAAGATCCCAAAGACCATCAGGGGAAGCAGGATCAATTTCCAAAAGGCGGCCTTCAAAATCAGGAGGTCACTGAATATGTGGGCGAATTTCAGATCCGCCAGCATGGAACCCACAAAAAGCATGGCCAGAGGGGTTGCGATCTTTCCCAGCATATCCAGAAAGCCCGTCACCGGCGAAGGCAGGGTGACTCCCGTTACGATAATCAAAAATCCCACAAGAACTGCTACGATGCAGGGATTCAGAAGTCCTTTCAATTGGCCCCAGGCAAAACGGGGCCTCTTTTTTTTCGCATTCGTGTCCCTCTCGATGCTGCCGTCAACCCCCGCATCCCCTGCCCTGCGTGCCGGCCGCCCCAAAATGGAAACCCCGAAGGTCCAGACGAAGACATCATAAAACATGTTCAAAATCACGATGTAAAAAAGGCCCTTGCTTCCGAAAAAAATATAGGCGATGGGAAAGCCCATAAAACCCGTATTGGCGAACACCGTCATAAACTGAACGATATCCCTTCGCTCCCCATGAAGCCGCAAAACCTTGGGAAACAGATAAGAGACGCCGATATAAAACAGGTACAGAGCCACAGAGATCCGCAGCATGGAGAGGATCTCCAAAAGCATGGCTTTGGAATAGGTAAAGGTGCTCATGGAATAAACGATGAGAGCCGGCATGGAAACCAGCAGGATCAGATTTCCCAGATCTGCGTTCATGTTGTTGCTGATGATTCGGTATTTCTTGCAGAAGTAACCCGTCCCCATCATGGCAAATAAAATCAAAAATTGTGTATATATCTCCAAAAAAGTCCTCCAGATCTGTTGTCCCAAGTTTCTTCCTTTATATATTCTAAAATGCAGACAAAGAAAACACAAGGAGTAGTTATTTCCGAAAAATCCCGCCGGCGACCCCACCCCACGCCGCCGGCGCCAAAAATCCGAAATGGATTTTTGCAAAAACCTGCCGAAAATCCTACTCCTGTCGACCATCGCAAGGTTTCTTGGGGCCTCCAGGAAGCTTCGGAGTAGGATAAATAGACAAACCTTCACAGGATCCAACTCCGCCGCCACAGCAGTCGCAGCCCGGGGTTGTCAAAATTTGAAAAAGTCCGCCAAATCCATTTGCTTCGCTTCGCCCAAAAAGTCCGGAGTGGGATTTTTCGACAAGTCACGCAGCGACCCCACCCCGCCGCACCGATGCCAAAAATCCGAGATGGATTTTTGACAGAACTTGCTGAAAACCCTACTCCTGCAAGCTATCGCAAGGTTTCTTTGAACCGCCAGAGAGCTTTGGAGTAGGATAAACGAGCAAATCGCAGACAAATCCATTTGCCTCAACAGCACTGTTGCCACCTGGGGTAGTTCAAATTTGAAAAAGTCTGCCAAACCACACCTTGCTACTTCGCCAAAAAAGTCCGGAGTAGTTATTTCCGAAAAATCCCGCCGGCGACCCCACCCCACGCCGCCGGCGCCAAAAATCCGAAATGGATTTTTGCAAAAACCTGCCGAAAATCTTACTCCTGTCGACCATCGCAAGGTTTCTTGGGGCCCCCAGGAAACTTCGGAGTAGGATAAATAGACAAACCTTCACAGGATCCAACTCCGCCGCCACAGCAGTCGCAACCCGGGGTTGTCAAAATTTGAAAAAGTCCGCCAAATCCATTTGTTTCGCTTCGCCCAAAAAGTCCGGAGTGGGATTTTTCGACAAGTCACGCAGCGACCACACCCCGCCGCACCGATGCCAAAAATCCGAGATGGATTTTTGACAGAACTTGTCGAAAACCCTACTCCTCCCGGCCGGTGCAAGACTTTTCGGGGTTGTCGAAGGCCTCCGTACAGCCTTGGAGTAGTGTAAATGAACAAATTCTTGCCGGATCCAACTCCGCCGCCACAGCAGTCGCAACCCGGGGTTGTCAAAATTTGAAAAAGTCCGCCAAATCCATTTGTTTCGCTTTGCCGAAAAAGTCCGGAGTGGGATTTTCCGACAAACCATGTGGCGACCCCACCCCGTCCCGCCGGCGACCCCGGCCCCCCCGTTCCGCCGGCAGCGCCGCCAAATACCATTTGAAAACAACAAAATAGTGTGATAATATAGTAAGGCTAATGTGTCTCGACCTTTTGTCGGGAGTCCCTCGGACAGTGGGAGCAGCTAAATGGATCCAGAAATCTACATGAGAGAGGCCCTGGTGGAGGCGCAAAAAGCCTTCGACAAAGGCGAAGTCCCCGTGGGAGCCGTCATCGAGCGGGATGGCGTGATCATCGGCAGGGGGCATAACCTGACGGAGACCGAAAAAGATCCCACCTGCCATGCAGAGATGGTGGCCATAAGGCAAGCCGCAAAAACATTGGGGGGCTGGCGTCTGTCGGACTGCCGCATGTATGTGACCACCGAACCTTGCTCCATGTGCGCCGGAGCGATTGTCCTTTCCCGGATACCGACACTGTACATCGGCACCATGGATCCCAAGGCCGGAGCCTGCGGGTCCCTGACCAACATTCCCCAGGACACAAGACTCAATCATTTTGTCGAAATACATACCGGCATTCTGCAAGAGGACTGCGCCGGGATTTTAAAGGAATTTTTCCGTGCCCTGCGAAAGCGCGGGAGCCGAAAAGAAAATAAGTAACCAGGAGGAACAACCAGCCATGAAGAGAATAGGCATAATTTTAAGCCTTTCCATTATGATCGTACTTTCCGCAGCGAGCTTTTGCTTCGCCCAGGGGCTGACCCTGGAAAGTGTTTTCCCGGAGGAGGGTACCAGCAACCTGACCATGACCAATGTGGCCGTTAAGCTGAAGTTTTCGGAAAACATGACCAGCGAAGAAGCCCAGGCGGCCAACGAGGATTGCTTCAAGATCACCAACGAAAAGGGAAAAAAGATCTCCTACCGTACCCTTTACAACGCCAAAAAGTATCCCGACGAGATCTGGCTGCAGATCACCGATACTCTGGAAAACAACACCGAATACAAGCTGGTGATTTCAGGCAAGATCGTCAGCAGCGCCGGAAACACTTTGGATGACGGACAGACCTTGCACTTCTCCACCAGAGACAGCAAGCAGGACAATAATGTTTATATGATCATGATGCTGCTCATGGTGGTGGGCATGGTAGTGTTTACCAGCCTTGAGACCCGCCATAAGCTGAAAAAAGAAATGGCCGAAAAGCAGACCGCCGAAGATTTCAAGGTGAATCCGTATAAAGAAGCCAAGAAAACCGGAAAATCCGTAGAAGAAATCATCGCCAAAACAGAACACGAAAAAGCCAAAGCGGAAAAGCATCGCCAAAAGGCGGAAAAAGAAGCCGCCGAGGAGGCTGCCGAAGCCAGAGCTCATGGCCACGGAAAAACCGCTGCCGATGACGGCAGGAGAAAGGTCAAGGCGAAAAAGCCCATTTCTGCCGCAGGGGTCCAGACGCCCCAATCCATCATCGAAAAGAACAAAGCCCGGGCAGAAGCAAAAGCCAAAGAGCAGGCCAGAAAAAATGCCCACAGCGTGAGCAAGAGCAAGGGCAGCAAACAGCAGCAACGCAAAAAGAAATAGCATTGCAGAGGCGCATGTCGGGAGGCAGGGCGCAGCACAAATAAAGAAAATAAAAAAGGGCAGCATCATGGCAGGCATGGTACTGCCCTTTTATATTTGCCTGCTTACCGTCATTCCCTTCGTTGCCAAGAGAAAACCACAGTGATATAATGAAGAATATGACTTATACGATACAAGGAGGAAGCCACATGGCTGAGGAAAGAGAATTCACAAATTTTATACACAATATTATTGATAAAGATCTCGAAAACCAGACCTACGGGGGGCGCCCGGTTTACACCCGTTTTCCGCCGGAACCCAATGGCTACCTGCATATAGGACACGCCAAGTCCATCTGTTTGAATTTTACCACTGCCCAAAAATACGGCGGCAAGTGCAACCTGCGTTTTGATGACACCAATCCCGTCAAGGAAGACACCGAGTATGTGGATTCCATCGAGGACGATGTGAGATGGCTGGGCTTCCAGTGGGACAAGCTCCTGTTTGCCTCCGACTATTTTGAAAAAATGTACGATTGCGCCGTGACCCTCATCAAAAAAGGCAAGGCCTATGTCTGCGAACTGTCCGCTGAAGAGATCAAAGGCTATCGGGGAACCCTCACCGAACCGGGTAAAGAAAGCCCTTTCCGCAATCGCAGCATGGAAGAAAACCTGGCCCTTTTTGAAGATATGAAAAACGGAAAATTCAAAGACGGAGAGCGGGTCCTTCGGGCAAAGATCGACATGGCTTCCCCCAACATCAACATGAGGGATCCCGTCATTTACCGCATCGCCCACACCAGCCACCACAATACCGGTGACAAATGGTGCATCTACCCCATGTACGACTACGCCCATCCCATCGAGGATGCCATAGAGCAGATCACCCATTCCATCTGTACCCTGGAATTTGAGGATCATCGTCCTCTTTACGACTGGGTACTGAAGGAACTGGACTGGGAAATGCCTCCCCAACAGATCGAATTTGCCCGCCTGAACCTGACCAACACCGTCATGAGCAAGCGTTACCTCAAAGCCCTGGTGGACAATGCCGACGTGGAAGGCTGGGATGACCCCAGGATGCCCACCATCGCCGGACTTCGCCGCAGAGGCTACACCCCCGAAGCCATCCGGGATTTCTGTGAGCGCATCGGCGTAGCCAAGAGCAACAGCACTGTGGATATTTCCCTTTTGGAGCACTGCATCCGGGAAGACCTGCAGGACAAAGTCCAGAGCCGCATGGTGATCCTGGACCCCTTGAAAGTGGTCATCACCAACTACCCCGAAGACAAAACCGAAGAAGTGGAAATCGAAAACAACAATAAGGACGAATCCATGGGAAACCGCATGGTGCCCTTCTCCCGGGAACTGTACGTAGAGCGGGAGGATTTCATGGAGATCCCCGAAAAGAAATATTTCCGTTTGTTCCCCGGCAATGAAGTGCGCTTCAAGGGGGCCTATTTCATCACCTGCAACGAGGTGGTGAAGGACGAGACGGGAAAAGTAACGGAGCTTCGCTGCACTTACGACCCAGAGACCCGCAGCGGCAGCGGCTTTGAAGGCCGAAAGGTCAAAGGGACCATCCACTGGGTAGATGCCAGGACCGCCGTGCCCGTCAAGGCCAGGAACTACAGCTACCTGATGATCGAAAATGAGCAGGGCGAAAGCATCATGAATCCCCAGTCCGTGACGGAGCTTCAGGGCTTTGCGGAACCCGCCATTGCGGCCGTGAAACCGGGAGAACGGTATCAGTTTTTCCGTCTGGGCTATTACATCGCCGACAGCAAGCTCTGTACAGAGGATGCAAAAGTGTTCAACCAGATCGTGGATCTCAAAAGTTCCTGGAAAAAATAGAG
>Ga0302242_1001028_pt1 | contig 22780 bp, 34 predicted proteins | sample AAG_UR_Lys_MG_FD_193510 | JGI IMG/M metagenome (GOLD analysis project Ga0302242, IMG submission 193510) | Enriched activated sludge microbial communities from anaerobic digester in WTTP, New Holstein, Wisconsin, United States - AAG_UR_Lys | ecosystem: Engineered > Bioreactor > Anaerobic >...
AGCCACTCCATGCTCTCCGTATCGAGATGATTGGTCGGTTCGTCGAGAAGCATGATGTCCGGCCGGGAAAGGAGGATCACCGCCAGGAGGATCCGCATCTTCCACCCCCCGGAGAACTCCCCGCAGTTTCGGTGATGATCCGCTTCCCGAAACCCGAACCCCTTGAGGATCTGGCCGGCCCGGGCCTCGAAGCTGTAGCCGTCCCGGGCGTTGAAAAGGGCCAGGGCCGTCTCGTAATCCTTCAACAACCGCCGGTAGGAAGCGGTCGTCTCGTCTTCTTCCTGGCTTTCCGTTTCCCCCGTCGCTCCGGCGGCGGCGCCGGGGAGGCAGCATACCGCCGCGGCTATCTGCCCTTCGCAAACCCGGAGGGTTTTTTCCAGGGCGGCGATGCCGCACCGGTCCCGGAGATAATCCATCAATGGGACGTCGGGCAGCTCCTCGAGATCCTGGGGGAGATAGGCCAGGGACCTGTTCCGGCGGTCGGTGATCTCGATGGCCCCGCCGTCCAGCTCCACCCGGCCCAGGATGGCCCGGAGCAGGGTGGTTTTTCCGGCGCCGTTGTCGCCCACCAGGCCGATCCGGCTCCGTTCCGTGATATGCCAGGAAAGGTCAGCAAAGATCGTTTTGTCCCCGAAGGCCAAGGATATATTTTTCAAATAAATCAATTTCTTGTCGCTCCAGACCGGCCGCTGGTTAATTCCTTCCATGGCGAAGCCGCCACCATCGTCCCTTTTACAATGATTGCGCCGCGCTGACAAGCATGATGACATCGTAAAAGGTCAAAAAATGTCCCATTTGGGATGGCATCGTAAAAATATCCGCAGGCGAGGCGCGCGCATCCTGAGGAATGAGGCGTACTTGGACGTACGTCGCAGTGACGAGGGATGAAGCGCTTTCGAAGCATCCGGACTTTTTACGATGCCGTCAAGCTTCGAATCCCGACAATTTCGCATTGACACCCGGCTTAGCCTCGTTTAAGATCACCCCGTTTCGCCATTTCATCATCACCGAAGGAGATAAGTCATGAAAAGAACGTTAGTCCGGTTGTCCGTCATCTTTGCCCTTGTCTTTTGTTTTGCCGCTGTGGCCGCCGCCGGTCCGACGATCGACGGGATCCTGAAGAAAAAGGAACTGGTCGTCGGCACTTCGGCCGGTTACCCACCCCTGTCTTTCAAGACCAAGGACGGCAAGGTCCAGGGTCTGGAAATGGATCTCGCCGGGATGATGGCCGCGGCCATGGGCGCGAAACTGCGGGTCGAGGTCCTGCCCTTCGACGAGTTGATCCCCGCCCTGGAGAAAAAGCGCATCGACATGATCCTCTCCTGCATGACCATCACCCCGGACCGCAATCTCCGCATCGCCTATGTGGGGCCCTACTTCATTTCCGGCCAGTCCCTCCTCACCACCAAGGAGATCGCCCTCAACATCAACGGCCCGGCGGATGTGAACAATCCCAATTTCAGCATTGCCGTCCCCCGGGGGACGACGACGGAAAAGATCGCCCGGAGGCTTCTTCCCAAGGCGAAGCTCGTGATCGTCAAATCCAACGATGAGGCCCTGGATCTGCTGAAGGCCAAATCCGTCAAGGCCCTCATGTCCGATTACCCCTATGTGGTCGTCGAGGCCTTCCGCTACAAGGACAAGGGTTTCGTAAGCAACCAGCCCTTCAGCGTGGAGCCCATCGGCGTCGGAGTCCGGGCGGATGATCCGTTGCTTCTCAACTGGATCGAAAATTTCCTGAACATGATGAAAAACGAAGGCATCCTCAATGTGCTTACCCAGCGCTGGATCCAGGATGCATCCTGGATCGCCGAGCTGCCGTAGCGGGCGCGTCCCGGCGCCACCGCCGGCGGTTCCAGGAAAGACGGCATTCCCGATGGAGGGCGTCGTTTCGGCGCCCTCGGGAAACGGCCGGATTTGAAGCTCCTGTGAAATAGGTCTCCGCACGCCCTCCCCTACCGGGGAGGGGAGGGTGGGTTTTGGGGTCTGGGGCTGGTGAATCCCCGGCTCGTCGTCACTCCGGTTTGCCTGACCCTGATCCTGCTCCTCTTCTGGATGGAACGGGCGGGTCTATGAAACTATGCCCATAAGGAATATGCCATGAAAAAACGAGTCATTACCCCTCCCGGAGCCCCGGTGATCGGTCCCTATTCCCCGGCCGTTGCGGCGGGACCGTTTCTGTTCGTCTCCGGCCAGATCCCCCTCCGGGCCGCCACGGGGGAACTGGTGGCGGGCGATATCCGGGCGGCGACGGCCCAGGTGATGGAGAATATCGCCGCGATTCTGGCGGCCGCGGATTTTTCCTGGGCCGATGTGGTCAAGACGACGATCTACCTGACCGACCTGGCCGACTTTTCAACGGTGAACGAGGTTTACGGCGGTTACTTTTCCGGGGATTATCCGGCCCGGGTCACCGTGCAGGTCGCCGCCCTGCCCCGGGGGGCGCGGATCGAGATCGATGCCGTGGCCTTCAAGGCCCCCGGGCATATGGAGGCGATGGGGCCGGGAAAGGAAAGGTAGCGATGAGATTATGCTTCCACTGCCGGACCGAAATATTGCTTACCGGCCAGATCGGCCGGCGGGAGGTTTGCCCCCGCTGCGGGAGGGACCTCCATGTCTGCCGCAATTGCCGCTTCTACGATCCCCGGGCCTACAACGCCTGCCGGGAATCCCAGGCGGAGCGGGTCCTGGACAAGGACCGGAGCAATTTCTGCGACTACTTCGTCTTTCGGGAGGGCGACGGGGCGGCGGATGGTTCCCCGGCGCCCGGGGCATCCGCCCGGGATAAGCTGGCGTCCTTGTTCAAGTAAATGTAATTATGCCTGAAACGTTTTTTATCCCGAGTTGCTCGGGGCGTCGTCAATGGGGATGATGTCGGCATAGGCGAAGCCGTTGCGCTCTACAATCTCTCCGACGCGGACGGTAAGCGGCATACGAAACATGGGTCCGCCCACTACCACGGTGTGGATCTCCCCGTTTTCCCCGCCGGGGTCGCAGCCCGGAGGAAAGGCCGCGATGAGTTCCCGGGACCACCGCCGGCCGGCAAAGCGGGCGGGCAGTATCCGGAGATCGACGCTGCTGACGATGGTTGTCAAGCCGGCGGCGAGCATCTCTTCCGCGAGTTCCGCCGTGGACCGGCCCCAGAGCGGGAACAGGGCTTCCATCCCCGTCCCCGCCAGCATCTTTTCCCGGTACGCCCGCAGATCCGCCAGGAAAATGTCCCCAAAGGCGATGCCACCGATCCCCTCCGCCCGGGCCGCGGCGATAAAGCGCCCCAGGGCGGCTTCGTATTCCTCGTTGGAACAGACGTCGGGAAGCCCGACCGTCCGGAGGGGCTGCCCCGCCGCTGCGGCCTGCCGCGCCAGGAGCTCCCGGCGGGTGTCGTGCATGAAAACCCGGTCATGATCGGTGTTTATCGTCGTCAGGAGCCCGGCGACCTCCACGTTCGGGTCCCGGCACAGCAGGTGGAGGACCCAGGCGCCGTCCTTGCCGCTGCTCCAACTGACGAGGATCTTTTTCTTTTCCATCAAATATAAGTTATTTCTAGTACTTAACTGCGGCCGTGCAGAGCGCCACGGCCTCCTCGGGGGTACCGGCGACGGAGACGAGCGCTCCGCCCAGCTCGCGAAAAAAGGTTTGGGCGGCGGCGGGACAGGCCAGGAGAATGACCTTCTTTTCGGCCTTCAGGGCCAGGGCGATCTCGGCGGCGGTGCCGCGGCCCATGCCGCAGGCGATGACCACATCGCTGGACAGGACGTTGATGTTGTTCCGGGCGCTGCCCATGTCGGTGATGATGGGGATGTCCACATGGACGGAGATCCCGCGGCGTTCCCGGTCCGGAAGGATCCCCACGGTGAGCCCCCCGGCGCTTTTGGCCCCGCGGTTAACCGCCGCCATGACCCCCGCGTCGCGGCCGCCGCTCAGGGTTATCCAGCCCGCCCGGGCGATAAGGCGGCCCAGTTCCTCCGCCATGCCGGGCAGCTCCGGCGCTGCCGGCGCACCGGGACCCATGACGCCGATGATCGGTCTTCGCGATGGGTTGTCCATAAGTTGCCGCCTCCCTTTTCCGTTGTCTGTTAGGGTGATTTAAGCGGTATGCCGGCATTCCCATATTCTCAAACGCCAACGCCGCGCCCGAGATACCGGAGCACCGGGGCCAGGGGCGCAAGATCCGGAGCGGCGGCCCGCACCGCCGTCCCGGTGGTCCAGGGGTAATCCAGGCCCCGGAGCCAGGCCAGCACCACGCTGAGCCGGGATGGCGGCAGGACCTGCATCGCCGCGATGGTGATCACGAGGCGGTTCGCCAGGGGCGGCGGCCCGGCCTGAAAGGACCAGTGGTAGCGGCCGCACCCTACCCGGACGCCCCGGCCCGCTTTTTCCGACATGCCCACGAGCCAGTCGCAGGAAAGGGCCGCCGCGCCGGCCCCGGTGGGGCGGCTCATATAAAAAGAGTAAATGTTTTCATATGTTTGGGCAAATTGACGGACCAGTACATCGGCAATGGCCTCCCGTCCCTCGGTGACCGCGGGGAAGGAGATGGCCCCGGTACGGTTATCCACCTCGAGCCGGGCGTCGGGCGTAAAGACCTGATCCAGGAGATGGGGGCGGTTTTCGTCCTTGGCGTGGAAGTAGTAACGCAGGACGGTTTCGGGCGTTATCGTTGCCGCCGGGGGCATCTTTCCTCCCTTCTTCAATCCTCGATCATGAGGGTGAAGTCGTCCCGCTCCCGTTCCAGGTCCTGGAGGAGTTTCACGGCCCGGCGAAAATCCCGGCCCATGGACTTCCGGGAAGCGGCGGCATGTTGCCAGCGGATCGCGAACGGACCCGCCACGTCGGTGGAAAGAACATCCCACAAGGCGTCGAGATTGCTGCCGAAATGTTCCGGCAGGGACAGCCCGGACGCCAGCCGGTCGTAGAGATCGGCGAGGGAATGTATATGCTCGCCATTTAAGGTGTATGCTCTCATTGGCATAGTGGTATCTCCATAAAGGTCTGGTAATGATCCACCGTGATAAAACGCCTGCCGTCCCCGGAAAAGACGAGGCGTTTACCCCCCCGGCGGCCGCCCCGGTAGTCCAGGTCCGCCTCCCGCCACTTGCCCGCGGGGAGCCGGTCCTCCCGGTTCCGGAAATGGTCGCCGCCGATGCTGGCGCCCCGTAGTCCTGGAACGGACCACAGATCCCGCCCGGGCTTCCATCCCCGCTCCCGGGCCTCGCGTTTGGTCACGAACTTGGGCGGAAGCCGCCGGTTGTCCGTCCGGTTCAGGGTGCGGAGGACATCCGTCAGTTCCCGCTGATCGATCCGTGCCGTGAGCCGCTTGTTGACGGCGGCTGCGACCTGTTCGCACGAGGTGGCGTAGGCCCGGGAGCCCAGGGGCAGGCCGATGAAAATCAGGACCGCCGCGATGGTGAAGATCATCCGCCGGTTTGTCAACATTGTGCTACCCCGCTGCCATTCGTACATATGGGGCTGTATTTTGTCAAGATGCCCTCCTTATAGACGGCGGCTCTCCGCCGCCGCCCGATCTCCCTGGTTCGCCCCGCCAAGGAATGAGAGGATATTATCCATCAAGCCATTCATTACACGATATTTCTCGGGCGCGGCACCGAGGATTTCCGCTTCGGTTTGAATGTACTTGCCCGGGACAATTTCCTCCCGGCAATTATCAACCAATTCCCGCGCCGAATCCGGCGTGTTTTCCAGATGAAACTGTAACCCCATGACCGATCGCCCGTACTGGAAGGCTTGATTATCACATCCGTCGCTGTCGGCAAGGCGGATGGCCCCGGCAGGCAGGTCAAAGGTTTCGCCGTGCCAATGAAACGCCTCCACGGACGGGGGGAATTCAAAGGTTGTCCGGTCCGGGGACGGAATCCCCCGGATCGGAAACCAGCCGATCTCCTGCACCGGATTCCTGTAAACCCGCGTGCCCAGGGCGCAGGCGATGAGCTGCGCGCCCAGGCAGACGCCCAATACCGGTTTCCCTGCTCCGATGCTGGCGAGGATAAACCGTTTCTCATGGATCAGCCAGGGGAATTCATCCTCGTCATTTACGCTCATGGGTCCGCCCATAACGATGAGGAAATCTATCAGATCCGGGTCCGGCAACGGCGCCGAGGCAAAAAGCGGGGTGGAGGTTATGGCGTACCCGGCGGCATGGAGCCAAGTTTCGATGCTGCCGAGACCTTCGAACGGGACGTGCTGCAGATAATGTGCCTTCATATGCTTAATGGACCTCTTTTCCGGTGGCGGACCGAAAGCCTGCTGCTCCTTTGCCGTTTATTCCCTGCCCAAAGAAATTCTTGAGCCGAATCGACGGTTTTTGCATGGTACAAATCAAACGGCCCCGCCGGTCAGATAAGGCCGGATGGTTGCCGACGCCCGCTCCTGTAAAGCCGGTGGCGTTACTTCCGTCCCAGGGCCTTGAAGAAGGTGTAGCAAAACGTGCCGTCCGCCTCGGTCGTTCGGTACAGGTCCCCGATCCCCTTGTCGAACGTGGCGGGATCGATGATCCCCGCCCCGAGCGCCGCTTGCCGTACCCCTTCAATCATGGCCGTGAAGGTCTTTTTCGTAAATCCCTCGACCAATTCCGGTCTGCTCGCATCGACATACACCAGGCGGGGGGATACCCTGACGTCGCGGTATCCCGCCTCGACCAGCAGTGGATACAGCGATCTGCCGATAAGGGCGTTCCCGCCCGCGCGGGCCTGCAATCGTACCTGGCAGAGGATCGCGGACCGGGCCGCCGCGCTGTCCGGATAGAAATAGGCGGAGCCGTGGTCGCCCTCGATGACGGTGATTGTCCCGCCCGGCCGCAGCAGGGCTTTCAGCTTTCCCAAGGCCGCAATGGGCTCCGCCAAGTGCTCCAGCACAAAGCAGACAAAGACATGATCGAACGATTGGGGGGCAAAGGGGAGCTGGAAAATATCCCCCCGCTGGAACCGCACGTTGGTCAGTCCGGCCGCCGTAATCTCCCGGTCGGCCTGAGCGATGGAAGTCTCCGAGATATCGATGGATAAAATCGCAGCTCCGGGGCTGTTTTTCGCCAGGGTCACAGTCTGGGCACCGACGCCGCAACCGGCCTCCAGGACTCGGCTCCCCGCCGGGTAGGCCGTATCGGCATGGAGCAGCTCGACCAGGGTCGTGGCCTGATCCTGCAGGCGGATGTTTTTCCGCGGGTCGTACCCGTGAACGTATCCTTCCGTCATGGTTTCATTTTCCCTTATGACAACCTCACTATTTTCCCGGCAGCATCAGGATTGCCTTTTCCAGGGCCTGGTTGAAATCGTCGGGACGAGTCAGCATCAAGAAATGGCCCGCCTTCTTCAGGGCGATGGCCTGATAAGCAAGCATGTGGCGCCGGTTTCCCTCATAGTTGACGGGCCATAGATCCCCGTTCACGGTAACGCCGGGAGTCCTTATCCGGTCAAATATCTTGGCCGCTTCCCCCGTCACGTATCGGGTCATCATCTCCTTGACGGCGCTCAAGGCAACCGCTCTTCCCATCGAGGGCTTCCTGTATCACTCCGAAAACTGCATTTTGTAAACATTAAACTTCGAAATCAGGTGGTAAACCTTCAGATGACGTTTCCACCAACCGAAGAAAATCTCTATGTTCCACCGCAGCTTATAGGCGAATGTGATCTGCTCGGCGGAGAGATCATGGCGATCTGTGGCGATCCAGTAATCGACGTTTGCCACACGATAACCGACCAAACGGACTTCTCTTTCCGTTTGGTTGATGTATGGGGTTCCCAAGAGAACTACGGCATCGTAAAGGACAATACCGCCCGACTGAACATCGTTTTTTCTGATTTCGTGTCTTTTGGTGGAAGCCTTAATGCGGCAGATAAAGGGTTTCTCCTCTGTTTGCCAGTCGTCAAAACTCTTATGGCGCTGATAGTAGCGATCCATTACGCCTGTCTCTCCGGGGGCAAGAATCTTACTGACAAAAGGTCGTTCGTCTCCTTCGTAATATCATGTATTTACGGACAACCGCAACCCTAGCTGCCCGATTTGTCAAGAGTTTTTATTTAAATTTGCAAAAATTTTTTTGCCCCCGTGATGCTGATAACATTTATGATTCATGATCTTACATGCAAGTCCTTAACCGGACATTACTGGGTTCGATTAGATCAGAATTCGTCAAAAAAGATGTTTATCCCGTCCTTTACCTTGTCATAGTAAATGATTTGCACCCCGATACTTTCCGGCAGCATCTGCTTCGATTCATACGTCTGCGGTTTGATGCTGATGGGATTGTCGCCAATATAGCCGTCGATCCCCTTTGCTTCTTCTTCAGGAACGGATACTCTGTACGATTTTCCCGTATGTGTTGCGATGCGTTTCAGAATCGCTTCCTGAAATTTCAGGCCGACAAAGGTTTTCACGATGATCAAGTCTTTGACCCATGCCCTGATCATTTCTTCATCTATCTGGGTAATGACCTGTTTGAAGTTTTCGATCATCTGCATGATTTTGGTTTTCGCTTTTTCGATCGCTTCGGGGTGGCTGCTCAAATACCACTTTTCCCATTCATCCAGCTTCCTGCCCCTAAATTTCTGGATCAATTCACTCATCTGACCGACAACTTCCGGCCTTGTTCCCTGGGCGTTCTGATTTGCCAGATTAATAAGCTGGGTGGCGTATTTAGGAAAGGTCACCACGTCGGCGTCAAGCAACTGCGTGATTTCCTCGTTTTTCATCTTGAGTTTTTTCATGGTCGGATTTCCTCTTTCAGGATCGCTTTGAACTTTTCATGATATCTGAATGGGAAGGTCTCGTCTAATTGGACCAAATTTGAGCGAAGAAAATGAAGATTGATAAAGGTGTTATTTTTCAGATATAGATAAGAAAGAAGCCGGCTGTTTTCATCGTATTTTGCCTGGTCGAATTTCAGGTAAACGCTCTGCCCCTTTAACTTGTCCCAAAGCCACTTCATGGCTTCCGGTTCCTTGCCTGTCTTTGTTCCGATGCCGATCAACCTGACGATCATGTCGTTATTGAGTTCCATCATGTTGGGGGCAATCACGCGTTTCAAGTGTAAATACTGTTCTTTATCGTTTCCGTTGGCTTCTATTTTTGATCCGAAGGTCATCTTTCTGGGATCAATCTTCTTGTCGAATCGGACCGAATCGTGAAAAATATAGGGAAGTTTTTTTATTTCCTGCCGGTAGTCGAGGGGTGCCCGCGCCGGTTTTACCTCTTCAACATCGGTCTGACTGAAAATATCAGCCTGCTCCGCGCCGATTTTTTTTCTTATCACCGGCAAGAATGACTCATTAATCTCGTATCCGATCGAGTGCCTTTGTAAACGCTTTGCCGCCAAGGAGGTTGTGCCGCTTCCCAGGAAAGGGTCAATAACCGTTTCCCCGACAAAGCTGAACATCCTGATTAGCCGCCTGGGAAGCTCTTCAGGAAACATGGCCAGATGCTTATCCTGTTTCTCTCCAGGGAAATTCCAGTGTCCGGCAAAGTATTCGTTCCATTCTTCTACAGACAACTTTGACTGCTCTTTTACCGCCTTGTTGACCAACGGGGGAATCCCGGGTTTTTTAAAGAGTAGGATAAATTCGTAATCAATTTTGATAATTCCATTTCGTGGATAAGGGTACGACCCCATAATCGTGGCGCCGCCCGTCGTGTTACAGGTCGTCACCTTCTGCCAGATAATGGCCCCCATATAATCGAAACCGATGGATTCACAGAACTTAATAATTTCAGTTCTGATGGGAATTACTTTATAGCGGCCATAATAAACAGACCTGGCGAACTGGTCTCCGATATTGACGCACAGGCGGCAACCACTATGGAGGACACGGTGGCATTCTTTCCATACAAGGTTAAGATTGTTGATGTATTCTTCATAGGTATCATGAAAACCAATCTGTTGAACACTGTCGTAGTCCTTGAGTTGCCAGTATGGCGGCGACGTGATAATCAGATGGCCGGACTGATCCTGCACTTCCTGCATGGAACGAGAATCCGCTATAAAAATCTTGTGCTTATTCATATGGTCTTTATACCTTATCCGATTTGTATATTCAATATCGAACGGGGCTGCTCAGTGGCGGCATGTTTCTTTGCCGTCCACTACAGCAGCGGGTTCGGTAATACTCGTGTCACACCGATACGCGGAAAGCCGTATCACCAAAGCCAGCAGCCAAGTCTCCAAAATAAAGGCAATACAGTTCATGACTCTCCCCCAGATATAGCATCTGGCATTCATTTGGAGGAAGCCCTGCAAATTCCCCTGTATTCAGAAGCGGTGGTAGCACGATGGCAACATTTTCAGTTAGCTCAAGAATTGTTTTGAGAAGAGTGTCCGCTGGTGGTTGAGTGTTGGAGTGAAGGAAACGGTATACGTGATCAGGGCCAGTTATGGCCCAGTCCGGATCCAGGAATGCAGCATCAAAGGGCGGAAGTCCTGCCAAGAGGCTTTGGTCGAGTATACTGCCGGAAACAAATGTCACGGAGCCCAATAGGCCAGCCTTCTTTAGGTTCTTCTTTGCCTGGGTTTGGCGGTACCGATCAATCTCCACTGTTATTACCTGAGATGCTACTCGAGCCAAAGCGATGGTTGTGAAACCAGCACCAGTACATGTCTCAAGAACTCTCCGCCCACGGAACCGCTCTGCCATATTTGCAGTGAATCGTTGATCGATGCCCATCATGAATGTGCGGTCGTCTGCTATATAGTCGTCTCCAAATTTCTCCCGGATTGCATTTGGATTCATCTTGTTCACTTCACATGCCGAACGAAAAGCTAAGCCGGAGCCGCGTAGCGGTGATCGGCTTGAGCGCCTTGTTCAAGTAAGCCGCTCTGCGGCAGATTCCTTTTAATATTTTCTATTTATCACAACCAGTACAATTTATTAAGCGCCCCTGCTGACAGTAGATAGCCTCCTTTTGCTATACACGCTCTTGGGAAGCGACCGGCTTCCGATTCCATCAACCCACATTGAAAAGGAGAGCGTTATGCAAAAGAACTGGTGGTACGAAAGCAAATGGCATTCAAAAATGGACAAATCCATGCAAGTCAGCGGTATGGGGGAACGGACCAGAGAAGCTTATCTGCGTTCCATGCGGCTATTGGTCGATCATTACGACAAAAGCCCCGATCTCATCACGGAAGACGAACTGCTCGACTACTTCATCCACCGGCAAAACGTCACCGGTTGGAGTCCCGCAACCATGCGCATCTGCTATTCCGGCGTCAAGTTCTTCTTCATGCACGTCCTCAAGAAGGACTGGCATCTGCTTGCCATTGCCCAGGCGCGTCGGGAGCGACGGCTGCCGGCTGTGCTCTCCAGAGAGGAAATCAAAACGATTTTATCTCTGGTGCGACCTTTTCACAATTATGCCTACCTGATGACCGTCTATTCCTGCGGCCTCCGTCTCCAGGAAGGTCTTTTCCTGGAAGTCTCCGATATCGACGGCAAATGAAAGATGATCCACATCCATCGCGGCAAGGGGGCCAAGGATCGTTATGTCCCCCTGCCCGAATCAACCTACGCCCTGCTCCGCCGTTATTGGCTCATGCACCGCAATCCGAAACTCCTCTTCCCTGCCGTCGGCAGGGGCGGGCAGGAGGGGCCTCGCTCTACCGTTCCCATGTCCATCGAAGGCGTTCAGGGCGCACTGAGAAATGCAAAACGCGCCGCCGGCATCACCTGGGGAAGGCAGATGCAATACCATCCCCATCTGCATCTCATTGTCCCCGCCGGAGGCCTATCACCGGACCGAAAGATGTGGCTGGCCTCCCGCAATAACTTCTATCTTCCCGTCAGAGCCCTTTCACAAATCTTTAAGGCCATCTTCAAAAACGAGATGGCCAAAAAGGTAATTAAGACCCTGGCCCCTTCCCGGGCAAAGGCAATGGCTATAGCAGCACCAAGCCCATGATTGGCGCCGGTCACGATTACCGTTTTTCCATTAAGTCCTGAATCAATCATAAGTACTGTCCTTTACCCGACATATTCCTGATCATGATTATTTCGCATAACGGGGAACTCACAGGCGTCGGCAGTTTGGCGACCTGTGCAGTGTCAAGTTGGCCGGTCAGTAGATACACGCATCTAATATGGAAAGCACATTTGAAAGCAACTCATCGTTGCCTCTTTCAATACGCTTAGCTTGACGGGAATGGAAATCGACAGATTTTACCTGCTCAACCATAATGAAACCCGTCAGGTTGCTGTTTTTTGGGACAGGTACGTGAAAGGGGAATGCACGATCTGTGTTTGTTATTGGGCATACAATAGCCAAACCGGTACTTCGATTGAACAGCTCTTTGCTGACAACATAAGCAGGGTGCCGACCTTTCTGTTCATGTCCGGATTGCGGATCAAACGTGATCGTGATGATGTCCCCCTGTTTCGGGATATAAGCCGCCATTTACCAGGCCTCCTTGCCAACTGGCTCACCCCAATCAACCTCACCGGGTTGGTAGCTTTCGGGAATATGGGCAACGAGATCTTTAAGGCTGTGGCGGCCGCGTATCCTTTTGGCTGGTGCCACGATCATAATGCCTTTTTTGACAGTAATATCTACTTCATCACCGATATCGAGTTGCGCATCTAAGAGCAGGTTCTTGGGAATGCGAAGCCCCTGACTATTTCCCCATCTTTGAATTTTTGCAAGCACGATGCACCTCCACGTGTATCATTTGTGTATAGCCTGTGTATATCCATTACGGGTGCAAATTTCAAGAACAATTTTGAGGCCAACGCAGAAATCACCCGGAGCGCAGCGATCGGGTGGATTGTTTCGTTAGCAATTTTTTATTGTTTTTTGGTACTTTGTTGAGCTTGCCTGTAAACTTCGCTTTTGTCTCTTTTACCGACCGCAATAACCATAACACATATTTCTTGGTCGATTACCTCATAAACAAGGCGATATCCGCTTGCTCTTAATTTTATTTTATAATGGTTTTCAAAGCCTGAAAGCCGGCTCGCTTTGATATGTGGCTCTTGGAGACGTTCTTTAAATTTTTTCTTAAATTGTGACTGAATGGAGCCATCAAGTTTTTCCCATTCCTTGAGGGCCGTGGGAATAAATTTGAGCTTGTATTTATAACTCATCAATATTCACTTCAATGGCAGAATTTTTTTCACTTTGTCTTTCTTTAACCATCAGCCCCAGATTATAATCCTCGAGTTTTTCCATAAGTTGCTCATAAGTTTCGGCCGGAACGAGATATGCCGTCGGTTTGTTATGATTGAGAATGGCTATAGGTTCGCCCTCTGCCTGGTCAATAAGGGCACTGGGATTCTTTTTTAATTCCGATACGCTTGCCGAGCAACTTGCTAAAACAGTTTTCATATGTTCACCATAATTGAATTTAATTTAGTGATAATTTATGGTCTTATTTTAGACCTTAATTCTTTATTGGTCAAGTACTTTTTTTGCTAACGCAGAGCTAACCGGCGTGCAGCTTTTTCGCGCGTCCGGTTGAGTGGCTGGTTAGGCGCTGTGTTGCCTTTGTAATTTCGAGCAGCGATTTCAATGCCTCATTGACTGCCGTCGAACTTGTGAACACTTTGGCTACTTCCGGTTCGAGCACTGCTACATTAGCGCCTTCCTCGATCAGCCTTTTAAAGTATTTACCCCGAACAACCTTTGAATAATCGAACTCATATTCAGGGCGCAATTCATCTGTTGCCTTAGTTTTCATGTCTTTTCCTTTCTGAAATTGTTGCAGGTCTCGCGCTGATAATTCTTTTGGACGCTATCCTTTCCAATCTTCGAGTTTCAGGTTTTTAATTCTTATAAATTCGTTTGTATTATTGGTAACAAGGATGAGATTGCGCGCAACTGCCTGAGCTGCGATGAGCATGTCGTAAGGGCCGATAAGATTTCCTTCTTTTTTTAGCTGTGATCTTATAATTCCAAAGTGTTCAGCGTCGGTATTACCAAAATCAATAATTTCAAATGGAGCCAGAAATTCAGTTAAGGATATTCTGTTTTTTTCAATGTTTTGACTGTTGTAAACGCCATATTGCAATTCGGCGACCGTGATGCTGGATAAATAAACGGTTTGTTCGAGTACACTGCGCAATTTTTCCAGGACATACAGAGGCTTTCTGTTCTTGATAAAAATACAGATGTTCGTGTCAAGCAAATACATTTACAGACCCTTTCTCTCCTGCATTTGCTGTTGTTCTCTTCCGTTTTCCATGAAATCATCGGTAAACCCATGTAGGCCATGGAGAAATGTTTCCCATACATGATTTTTAGGAAAGAGAATGACAGAATCGCCAATCTTTTGAATTAGCACCTCTGTCCCTTCAAAATTGTATTCTTTGGGCAGACGAACCGCTTGACTGCGTCCATTCTGAAATAATTTAGCTGTTTGCATGTTACACCTCCATGCTTGATATATGCCTTGGTATATATCTTGTCAAGCCAAAAAATCATCTTTCCCAGATTCTCGTTTATTTACGTCCAACGGCGAACTCAGCCGACGCGGATGTTCGCGGTCGGCTGGAGTGTGAGGTTATGCTAAGATTTCTTCTATTGGCAATATCTGTTTACCATGCCGGATTGTGAGAATTGATACCTGTGTTTTTTCAATACAATAAACGATGCGATAATTTCCGTAAATCAGCTCTCTAAATTGGTCATTTCCAATTTCAGGAACAACCCTGCCGATTTCGGGTGAGGATGCCAACTGCTCCACTTTTGAAAATACAGAGGTAATCCATTTCTCCGCCGCAATTGGTTTGTCTCGTGCAATATATTCAGCGATTTCCGAAGCTCTATCAATAGCCAGAGGAGACCAAATAATTTTCATTTTTGGACTCTTCTTAAAATCAGCTTTTTGGCCTCTCCATTCGGAATTCCTTGCCCCGTTGCGAGCTGACTAAGAGATGTCTGGACATCAGTCAAAAGCTCAAGCTTCTCCTGCATGTTTTCATATTCGGAGGCATCTAATAGAACGGCAACACTTTTCCCATGCTGTGTAATTATCACCGGCCTTTTGGTATCACGAACCTGCTTGATATAATTGGCGATGCCTATCCTTACCTCAGATAATGGCTTGATATCTTGATCAATTTTTAATCGTTGCATTTCGCACCTCACAATATCTCTTAATATTGTACATTGTAACGTACGTTATTTTGTATATGCAAGGGATTTTTTTGCATAACGAAAAGCTAAGCCGGAGCCGCGTAGCGGTGATTGGCTTGAGCGACTGGTTAGGTCGTTCATGGGGCAACCTCGTAACCGTATGACGGACTCATCTTGGCTGATGTTTCAAAATTGAGTAAAGTGCGGCAGTCGGTCAGGGGTAGCGACTGCCGGCGGCAGGTTCTTTGAAAATCGACTAAACTGGGGCTGCAAACAACTTGCGGCCCAATAAGAACAAGACCGGAATAGAAGCCATGATCCCCAGCACGACTATTGGGCCAATCCAACAGAAAACATGTAACTCTATTTGATTCTCGGAAAGAGCACGGCTCAAATACATGAGGCCAAGCGGCAGGTTGAAGACGAGAGCGGTCGCGGTTCCGGGCATGTAACGCCACATACAAACGGTAGCGATAACGTGTGGAATAAAAACATTGAGAACCATAGCCAGAACATAGCCAGCCATAAGATATGAACTTGCACTACCAGCGGCAGTGAATGATGAGGACAACGCGAAGATTACCAGCAAAGCAGACAACGCAACTACGGCAAAGCGGAACTCTCGGGGATCTACTGGGGCATACCATTTGCCGGTGTGCAGCGACCAGGCGGGAAGTCGCAATGCCTCCTCTGTGTTGTGGATCAAGACACCGACTGTGAATAACCATCCAATTGATGTTAGCGACATATGCAACGTGGCCATCACCGGCGGGAATGGAGCGCAGCGGAATTCCCGTCCGAGTGCATGGCATTGTTCTGTGCCGCTCTATACTCTATTGGCAATGAGTGCAAATTCGCTCGATTCTCGATCATATGGGGTTCCCGCGACGTCTGAATAAAGCCCTTTAACGGAAAAACCAGCCTCTACAAACTCCCTCTCAAGATCCTCAGGCGCAAAATACTGTAACCAGTTGTACACCTGTCTGGTTCGTTCAGACTCAATAATGGTGTACTTGTCCAGCACGACCTTCTCTTCATCGTATTTGAAGGTATTTAGAAAGCCATAATACTTATTCGGTGACCAAAATCCGTTGAGTTGGTTCACCTCATATGTCGCGGCCTCTTCCCTTTGTTCGAATGCCGATAGGGAGTACACATCAAGAAGGACTGAACCTCTCGGTTTCAAAATCTTGCGGAATTTGCTCAGAATCCCATTTCTTTGTGTTGGGCTGAGGGCGCAGAAATCGCACATAATCATAAGCACAAGGTCGAACCGGTCTTCTGTTTTAAATTCCAGATAGTTCTGATTCACATAGCTGACATTCAACTTCTCACGGACCGCGACTTCCTTTGCATACTCGATGGAGCTCTTCGAGAAATCGATGCCGGTCACATTTGCTCCGCGTTTCGCCAAGCGTGTTGCATACAATCCAGGGCCACAGCCAAAATCAACTATCTTAGTGTCCCTGCAGATGTCGAACTCAGATGCGATCCATTCAACCGATCTATTAATGAATTCTGCGTTTCTCGAAGAAACGTCGATGCCCTCGTTAAGGTGGAACGAGAGCATCTGCTTTGACGTATGTTCGTCAGTCCATAGGTCGCTAGCGGTGTAAAATTGGAACGGTTCGGGCTGTTCGTTAATCTTTTCCAACTCTTTAAACATTCTCTTTCCTCATCTTATTACACAGAACACGAAGCTGAGCCAGAGGCCGCTTTATGGCCGATTGGCTCCAGCGTCTGGTTGGGCAATATCTTTTTGTCGCCGCCCCCTCACCTTATCGCAGGTTTTCCCTATCCCGTCGCGAGTCTCAAGTTTCTTCATAAGTGAGGGTCGGAATGAATCTTCCGGCCAATAGCAAAAAACTTGCAGACCCTCTTCTTCCAAAACAGGACCGATCCATTCGAGGACAGTGCCAGTATATTCGTAGAGCTTGTCGCAGGGGATACTCTTTTCCTCAAAATCTGTCACCCTGGAAATGGCTTTTCCCGAGACACCGTACACAATTCTTTTTACACCAGAATACCACAGCGCCGAACAGCAGAACATGCACGGTTGAGTACTGGTGTAAATGGTACCTTGTTGGAGTACTTCGCGTGGGAGTTCCCGTCTAGCCTTTGCCAGGAGGTTTGTTTCTGCGTGATGAGTGAAGTTATTATCGGTATTCACCGTGTTTTCAGCAGTCAGGATGGCCTTGCCCTGATGAACCAGGACTGCCCCGAAGGGATGATTGCCCTTTTTCCCGGCACTGATTGCCAAATCTAAGGTTTGGCGGATGAATCGTTCATGATCCGCTGCGGTGATTGTCTTTTCCGCGGATGGCAACGTTTCATCGCCAGCGCTGATCGGTAAAACACTTAGAAAGATAAGAAAAAACGCTATAGTAAGTAGAGTAGTACCCTTTACCATATAGAATTCCCATCGTTTGGAAGCTATTGTTTTCTATTCTAGCCCAACAGCGGGCATAACCGGGATGAAAAATGCGCCAGCGTTTTTCAGATCCGTGTTAATGCCCTTGTTATATGACGACAGTTGGTAAGCAAATCGCTATTTATTACCAGAGACTACCTGGAGTGCATGAATCGCTTCCTGCAGCCCAATCTTACCGTCACCACTTATGTCCCCCCATATTTCATTATGTGTCCGCCTAATATAAATGCTTAATGAGGGTTGATTCTTCATTGATTCAGTTTGCGTATGGACCATCATTTTCTTGTCGTCGAACATAAAACCGGACACGTTCAGAAGAAATGAATTTGCTGTATCCGTAATTGATCCCGTGCTGTTAACAGTCCACCCCAATGGCATTTGACCACAGTCTGACTGCTCATTATGGTTAATTCCTGAGTAAAGCCCATTCGAAACCTTGTCCACTACAATGGTACGATAACCCCAGCCGGGCTCTTGAGTTGGTCCATCACCAGAAATCAACTCGTGGCCATACCACGTGCCAAAGAAATCTATTGCTTTAAATGAATTATCATTCCTTTCTTTTTTCGCTACAATAAGATTATAGCCATGCACACCGACATTCTGACAGGGATACATTGTTGCCACAGCCCAAATCATGTCTTTTTTGTCATTCATTACACCCCATAAAAAATCTTGCCCAGGAACTGTAATTATTCCATCTGGAGAAATAGTTAAAGTTGGAGGATAGGGAGTACAGTTGGGTGTGCCGAGGCTGTCTGTGAATTGAGAAGCGCCAATTCCAACACCGGTACTGTTGAATGTGAAGGTATGGTAATACCAACCCGGTACTTGATTCGGGGCGTCCCCGGAAATTAGGCCTTTGAAATGCCATGTTCCTTCTAAATCTATTGAACTGAAATCATTCCTCTCTCTCTTTATCCATACACTTATTTTAGGTTGGTTTTTTGGTTGCTCATTCTGGGTTGTAACAAACAATTTTTTATCATCACTCATAATGCCGTGATATTTCCTTAACGGGTCAGAGACATCAGTCAAGACGCCTTCGGCGTTAATCACAGGTTGCCACGCATACGTTCCGGAGTCTACTTGTCCATTATGGTTCGTTATGGAAATTGAGGCGTTTCCCTGATTATCCCAAGAAACGGAACCGTGGCACCACCCGGGTTCTTGGCTTGGGCCGTCACCCGAAATTAGCTCAACGAGGTACCAAGTTCCAGGGAAATCGTCGGCACTAAAAACAGCGGAAAATACGCACCTTATTTGGAATAACAGCAGAAATATTAGACTGAAAGCCAAGGTTTTTGCTACCATAAACTGACTCCTTTTCCTGCGACATATAACGAAAAAATCAGCCGGAGCGTAGCGATCGGCTGGATTGGTTTGTTATGTTTTCAGTTCTGCTTCATCTGATCTCTTCTGACCAGTCATGAGAAATACGGTAAATTTCCTCATTTCTCCATTGTTTGCCGGTTTTACTACTTCTGCGGCGGCTATATCCTGAACATTATCAAACCCGGCTTTTGTGAAAATCTTGCGCAGATTCACCCGATCAAATCCGAAGTGGAATACGCCGGTATTGTCGTCATGAAACTGACCACCATCCAAATCCAAATCAGCAACGCATAGATAACCGCCAGGAGCTGTGATTTTATGGCATTGATCGAAGAAAGATTCTATTCCCTTGATATGGTGAAGGGTCATATTGCTTACAACGAGATCATAATTCCCTGCCAGAGTATCACCCTTGTCAAGATCGACAAGGACGGCGTTAACCTTGTTCAGCTTCAATTTAGCGATCTTCATATTGAATATATCGAGCATACCTTGCGAACTGTCGACGCCGGTGACAGAACGGACAAACGACTGTAGTTGGAGGGTCAATAGTCCTGTACCACAGCCGAAGTCCATAATATCCATTTTGGGCGTCAATACGATCTGCTTTGATATGGCATGGGCAATATCTTTTGCCAACTTGACCCTTCCAGGATGTTCATCCCAAGAGGCAGCCTCTTTATCAAAGTCTCGTTTTTCAGTGTTCATAATATTACTCTCCTCGGCCACATCATTGTTTTCCTTTTTACGTTTATTGCGTCCCTGATCACATAACGAAAAAATCAGCCGGAGCGTAGCGATCGGGTGTATTGATCTAGTTCTGTGATTTTTAATTTCATTGCTGTACGTTCATGCATAGTCCCTTCTTGGATGCCAACCAGCAGGCAATATTTGCGCTTCCCGTGCTGGTATTGCTTTTTTACGTCTCCCCATTGCGTATAAATGCTCTACCATAATCCAGAACTCTTCTTCAGAGAGTATTGTCTTCATGTCGTTTACGAAACGTGCATCGACAACCATATTCGCATCGTTATCCCGCCCCGATAAATGATCATGAGACGGGTACATGGCGTCTGTTGCCTTTAAATTTGGATCAAGCCGGAAGCCACTGTAATATCCGACAACATTTCCGTCTTCATTAATAGACTTCATAATAGAAGCCTCTTGGTCTTTAACTCTATACCGACCGCGCCTACAGAAACTGCGCCAATTATCCGGGATATTATTTTGAGGCATTTATTATCCTCCACAGAACGCTCCGCATAACCCGGAGTGGCCCGACCGGGACACGATCGGGTTCATGCGGTTGTTGGCTCTGTATCTGCATACTCAGGGATTATGGATCCCGTCGCAGAATCGCGGTAAGGCATCGCGGCCCCGAACCATAATCGATCGTTTCCAACGCCGGTATTGCGATAACCTTCATCCTCTTTTTATCATAGGCCTCGGCAATGCGTGTAAGGTGCTCAGGGACCACGATGGTATTTTCATCGATACTCAGGTTGTTTGCTCCAGCTACTTCATCGAGTCTGATTTCAACCTTGTCCCATTTAGTCAATGGTTCGGGAAGAGGGTCGAGCAGGGCCTCCGGACAATAGGTGAGGAGACCGGGACGATTCAAGGAAAGAACCCAATCGAGGTGGAAGAGGTCCGGCTGGAGACGGATAGTGTGGACCCGGTAATCATCCCCGAGGAACTGCTTCAACCATGCCACGCCTTTCGGGGTTGTGGCATTACCCGAAATGCCGACATATACGTTATGCCCATCCATCATAATGTCACCGTTTTCGAGGTAAAGTTCATCCCTTGTGTAATGAGGAGAGGGAGGTGGTGTTGCGAAATAGGTTGCGTTGCTGTTTTCGAGCAGAGGTTCAAGCATTCTGCGGACACACCATATATAGCTTCGTCTGAAGGGCAGATGAAATGAATTAAGAAGAAGTACCCGCGTCCCGATAACTCTGAAAAAATCTGCCCCTCCGATTGAATAATTGCCTTTTTGGACGTCCTTTAGATATGCTTCTTCTTCATCAAAACCATCCGGAATTGGTCCGGTACGGTGAACCGTAACCCCGTGCTCTCGAAGTACGCGCTCCAACGTATCAATAGTATGGTTCATTTTCTTAGTTTTACCGGGAAATCCTTCTGCAGTCCTTTTCCCCGCCTTTTCTTGCAAGGCCTTTTTCCCTTCCTCGGACAACCAGATGAGCGCCGGAATATATTCGGGTTCGATCAGATCATCGACCTGACCAAGAACTGCTTCATGCAACATACCCCATTCATTCCATGCCCCTATAATTCTTCTTTCACTCACTGCACCCTCCTTTGCGTTCTAAAAGCCAACGGCAGAAATCACGCGCCGCCCACGGCGGTCGCGTGGATTGATTTGTTAGACTTCATTTTTTAAGTATGCAGGTGCCATTGGAGCTTTATGTGAAGTGCCATAACGCTTTAGTGCCGGATAGTACTCAGCAGCAAGCTGTACTCTTCCCGCAATTTCCCCACCGGCAATATCTTCAATAAGGGCAAGTATGAGGTCAATGCCTGCTGATACCCCTGCAGAAGACCAGACATTTCCGTCACGGATAAAACGTTTTTCAACTGCCGTAACATCTCCAAGTTCCTTTAAGCAGTTGAGAGAATTCCAATGGGTTGTCGCCTTCTTTCCTGATAGAAGCCCTGCCCTATGCAAGAGGAAGGTTCCGGTACACACGGAAATGACAGCTTTACAATATTTTGCCTGCTCAGAAATAAAACGAATAAGAGCTGTATTATCAACTTCCTTGCGAGTACCTTGACCGCCAGGCACAAGGAGAAAATCTAATTCTGGACATTGCTCAAAAGATATATGGGGTTTAATAAAGAGACCTTTGGCACAGGTTACCGGATTATCGGATTGCGCCACGATGAGCCGATTTTCGGGGCCACCGAAAAGCTTGCCCCACATACCTATCATTTCCCATGGTCCTACAAAATCCAATTCTTCAACATCCGGAAAAACGAGAAAACCGAAATTCATATTATGCATTCCCTTATTATTTTTAGTCTAACGAAAAGATCACCGGCGCGAGGAACAAGCGTCCGGTGGATCGCTTAGTTCGGCAATTATTTCTCGTGAATCTTTTATAGCCTGAAGAATATCCGCGGTGGTAGCCTTGGTTTTTATACCGGGTATAGCAAAAGGTGATCGAGACGTTCTATTGAAGGCAATCGTAAATGTTTCACCTCCACGCCTTTGGATAATCACATCCTCCTCGCGTGCGATGTTAAGAATCTCAGCAAAACGCTGCCTTGCTTCCGAATAAGTATAGACTTTCATGATTTTACTCCATAATTTTGATTCCAATTGTTCTGGCAATTTCTCTCATCTGCCGATCTAATGTCAATAAGGGGCTGCGCTGGTTAAGAGCGCATTCTAAAAAATAGGCATCGTATGCATAAGTATTGTGCTGTATTGCTATTTTCAGAGCCGCCGCAATATTTATCCGTCGCAGATCAACTGGAATATGCTGTATCGCATCCCAAGCCAAAACGGCCTCATTGGCCAATAATATTCTTCGTTTTACCATTGCCGTCAATGCATTACCAATTTCAAACGGTAACACTTCAGGTGCAACCAGATCATGGCCTTCAGTAAGGCTTATTAATATTTCTTTCTCGGGCTCATTTAAAGCTACCGCAATAAAGATGTTTGTATCTGCAATAATTTTCATGTGTACAATTGTACTCCTGCATTTGAGTATTGTCAACTCGAATGTCAAGGCCGAACGAAAAGCTAAGCCGGAGCCGCGTAGCGGTGATCGGCTTGAGCGACTGGTTAGGTCGCTCATGGGGCAACCTCGACTAAACTGGGGCTGCAAACAACTTGCGGCCCAATAAGAACAAGACCGGAATAGAAGCCATGATCCCCAGCACGACTATTGGGCCAATCCAACAGAAAACATG
>Ga0302242_1001032_pt1 | contig 22724 bp, 28 predicted proteins | sample AAG_UR_Lys_MG_FD_193510 | JGI IMG/M metagenome (GOLD analysis project Ga0302242, IMG submission 193510) | Enriched activated sludge microbial communities from anaerobic digester in WTTP, New Holstein, Wisconsin, United States - AAG_UR_Lys | ecosystem: Engineered > Bioreactor > Anaerobic >...
CTTAATCCGGTGAGTATAGCGAGGATGTTACACCTGTTCCCATCTCGAACACAGAAGTTAAGCTCCTCTGCGCCGAAGGTACTTGGCGGGCAGCTGCCTGGGAGATTAGGTCCTTGCCGGTTAAAAAAGTTAAGAAAAGGGAGACAAAGTCCCCCTTTTCTTAATACACGGCCCTATGGTCAAGTGGTTAAGACATCGCCCTTTCACGGCGGTAACCCGGGTTCGAGTCCCGGTGGGGTCACCAACCGAAATATCCCGCAAGGTAAGACAAGCGGGATGTTTTTATATCCGGAATAAAAAATGGTTTTCCGGATATAAAATTGATGGTAAACTATCATTGCATGCGCGCGTGGCGGAACTGGCAGACGCACTAGATTTAGGTTCTAGCGGGTGACCGTGGGGGTTCAAGTCCCTCCGTGCGCACCAAAAACAAAAGGCAAAAAAGATTTATTGCTTACAAAGCCAGTAAATCCAAGCCTTTCGAGGGCTTCCACGATGAAAAGTGGAAGCCCTTTTCTCGTAGATTTATTAGGGTAAAAGCTTCACTCAGACAGGACTCAAACCTACAAGTAAGAACATTCATGAGTGGCGCCCTTTTTCGCACAGAGAAAATGAAAAAGGGCGCCACTCAAAATACAATCAAAGGAATGAGCTGAAACCAAAAAGGGCGCTGATTTTTAAGGCTGATTGAAAGCCGATAAAGTTAGCGCCCTTTTTATATATACACCAAAATCACATTAAAAATGAAAGCATCGGAAAGCCGGAGAATTGGAGTGCGGAAACGCACTTTATTTTCCGGCTTTTTTTGTTTTCTGGAAAGGAGTAGCCATGTTGGTACGCTATAAAAGAAATAAACAAACCGCCTGCTACGATTCAAACAATCTCGTCACCGTAGGCAAAATACCATCGGCTGAACGGCCACGCGGCCCATTCCAAAGCTGCGGCAGCTGCCCGTACCCATCCCATGGATTTATCTGCTATAGCTCGGAGGGCGATTGTCTCAGAAGCGATATGCAGAAAATTGCAAAACGCAGGAAAAACGAGGTGAATGATGGAAACCGAATTAACAAAACGGATTAAGGCACTGACTCATCACTATCGCCCAAAGCTGCATACCGAAAAGCGAACCGTCCGGTGGGCGGATGAGGTATGGACGCCGTCAGGGATCGTAGACAGTATTCGGTTTGAGGACTATTACGAGAATGAGGAATATCTCTGCAGGCTTTTGGATGCGGAGCGGTTTTCCGAAAAGGAACCGTGCCTGACGGGGTATAGGCATGAACCCGGAAAATGCTTTCGGGACGGCAGCACAGAGCAAAATGCACAGAAATGCCATGGCTGCGTCCTGCGGTGCCATAACTGGCATATCGGCATGATGGTCACCTGTTTTGAAGTCAAAATCACCTATCAGGATTTCAAAAGCAGAAACGGCCATAACTTTCATGGAAACGAAAATTACTACTGCGTGCCGACAGCCCTTACCGCCAGAATCGCCGAGGAGATCCCCTGCCACATCGGCATTCTTGCATATTTTGAAGGGGAACGCCAATACGGGCTTCGGCAGTTCAAACCGGCCACATGGCAGGAGGTATCGGATCAAACCAAGGTACTGTTGCTGTACAACGCCATGAAAAAGTGGTGCGACGGAGCGGTTTTCGTGTAACCGACGGATGTGCATTGCAGTGATCAATCAAACGGAGGTATCAATATGAGCGTTAACGCCAGAGAAGAAAAAATTTTTTCAGTAGAACTCAGCCGGTGGAACCCTTCCGGTATAAATCCGTCGGCAGAAATCGCACTCCCCGCCACACCCTATGAGCTGGCGGATGCGTTGGAAAGAGCGGGAACCGCCGGGGACACCGTTTATTCTGCGGAGGTTTTAAGCTGCCAGCTGGACTATCTGCCGCAATTTATCCAGCCCGATATCAATCTTCATGAGCTGAACCACCTCGCCCAGCGGCTGTCTTCCTTGAGTGCATGGGAACTGGACTGCTTTGAGGGCATGGTGATGATGGATGCCGTTCAGACTCAGTACGCTCCCATTCCGGTGGATCGGCTCATCAATATGACACACAGCATGGCGCATTGCCAAGTTGCCTACGAAGCTCATGACGATGCTTCCCTCGGCAAATTTTACGCGGATAATGACTTTGTACCGGCGCTGGAAAATGTATCGGATGAAGTCTACGCATATTTGGACTTTGGTAAAATTGGCAGAGAGATGCGTGAGGGCGAGGGTGGCGTATTCACGCCTCATGGCTATGTGGTGCAGAACGGTGAGATTGCAGCGGACTACCACAGCGGCGATGCGGTTTCCCTTGAAAAGCCGGATTACACCGTGCTTCTCCGTGTAACCAAGGGATATTTTAACGGCCTTGCACAGGACAGTGAACCGTCTGTCTACCTGAAGCTCCCTGCCGGGGATGCGACGCTTTTGCAGGCGGTCGATGCTGTCGGAGCGGCTTCCCCGGAGGAATGTGCATTTTCGGCGGAGGACTGCATGGCGCCAAGCCTCACCGAAAAAATAAATGACGCCCTGTATGCCTCGGAGGGCGACTGCTATGGTCTGGTCAATGAGCTGGCGGAACAGCTCCGGCGCATGGCAGATAAGCGCAGTATTCCAACCTACAAGGCGATGCTGGAAGCCGTGCCGGGGGAATTTTCCTTGGAGGATGCACTGGAGCTTTCACAGCAGATAAAGAATTTTTCAGTCATCCGTGAGGCGACTACCCCTGCGGATTACGCCAAATTTATGCTGACTAAATACTGCATTGAATGTGAAAGCGAGTTGTTTTCCTGTGCGAATCTCCATAGATACGGCGAAAAGCTGATGGAGGAAAAAGGTGTCACTCTTACCGAATACGGCGTCCTATGGTCACTGACCGGGCAAACGGTAGAGCAATGCCTGAACCATCCCAACCAGAGTTTCGGCATGGAAATGAAATAGCAAATCTTTGTTGGGTTTTGGTATAGCTATTCTCATGAAGCTGTGGCATTGTGTTGCGCTGAAGGGAGGCGAAGAAGATGGACGAGAAGCTCATGGACTTGCTGGATATGGCTCTGGCGGAACGGTTTCAGCTTGCGTATGCTGCCCTGCGTGAATCAGACCCTCAGTCGGAGAAACTGGCGCAGGAATTAATGTCACTCAGTGACAGCATCCGGAACAACTTTGAAATCAGTCAAGGTATAAAAGACAGAATTGAGTATTATCTGAGTCAAAATTCGGATTTGGAGGTAACGTTTCAGAAGCATCTGTACATTCAGGGCGCCAAGGACTGCGTAGCAGTGTTAAGAGAGCTTGGCGTAATCCAGTAGCGCAAGCAGAGATGCCTGTGCTTTTTTAGACCCAACATCAACACAGGGCCGTTTCCCCAACAGGAGGCGGCCCTGTTTTTTTGCGCCCTTTTTGCCTTTCTTTCCGGGGAAACGGCCGGAAAGGAGGACCCATGCAGAAAGAACAGCTTGCAGAGCATCTGCGCCGGTATCACCACGGCGCAGAAAACGCCGTCATAAGCAAAGAGCTGGAACGCAGCTTCGGCGTTTCAGGCAAGGAGCTGCGGGATCAGGTCAATGCCCTGCGCCGGGAGGGAGTTCCCATTGCCAGCGACCAGAACGGGTACTTTTATGCGAAAACCGAAGCCGAGGTGCGCATGACCATCCGGCATATGAGAAACCGCATCAGCGGAATCAGCGCCGCCATTACCGGCCTGCGCCGCTCCCTTGCGGCCTTTGACGATACCCAACTGCGCCTGCCGCTGGAGGGAGGTGATGACTTCTGAACAGCTTCATGTCCTGGATCGGCGGGAAGAAATCCCTGCGGGAGCTGATCGTCACCCTGTTTCCCCTCTATTATGAGCGGTACATTGAGGTGTTCGGCGGAGGTGGCTGGGTGCTGTTTCACAAGCTGCCCGGCAACGATTTTGAGGTCTACAACGATTTCAACGGCCTGCTGGTGAACCTCTACCGCTGTGTGCGGGAGAAGCCGCAGGAGCTGATGGCGGCACTTGCCTACTGCCTTAATTCCCGCGCGGATTTTGAGCTTGTGAAAAACGCCCTTGCCCGTGACAGCCCCGCATCAGACGTGCAAAGGGCGGCGTGGTTTTACCAGCTCATCCGCTACAGCTACGCTTCGGGGCTGACCAGCTACGGCAGCCAGCCCCACGACATCCGCAGCAACTTTCCCCTCATTGAGCAGGCTCACCGGCGGCTTGCCAAGGTGGTCATCGAAAACAAGGATTTCGAGAAGCTCATCGGGCAGTATGACCGCCCCGTCAGCTTTTTCTACTGTGACCCTCCGTATTTTGAAACCGAAAGCTATTACAAAAACGTGGGCGAGGACGGCTTCACGGAAAAAGACCATATCCGTCTGCGGGATGCACTGCTGGGGATTGAGGGGAAATTCCTGCTGTCCTACAACGACTGTGAATTTATCCGCAGCCTCTATGAAGCACCGGGCATCCAGACGGAAGCCTTTACCCGCATTAACAATATCAAGCAGCGGTACGACAACGGAGCGCAGTTCCCCGAAATCCTCATTGCCAACTATGATCTGCATGAGCGCGAGAAAAACGCTCCGTCACAGCTGAATCTGTTTGGAGAAGGAGGCTTCATGGAATAGGCAAAACGCCCTTAGCACAGCATTGCATAAATCTCAAACCCAATCTTTTATAGGAGGAACTCATTCATGAAAAAGAATCAAATGCCCCAAATCGGTCTCCCTGCCGACGCCTGTGAGCAATCCGGCTTTACCGACAAGGATACGCTGGAGCTTCATGCCGGACAGAACGCCCTTGTGTTTCTGAAGGACAAAATGACGGCCTTGGAGGTGGCGAACGCCATCCATAGTCTCAGCGCCCTCGCCTCGGATTTGACCGTCGTTCTCGCCTCCGCCTGCGGCCTTTGCAGCAACTGCGGCGATGAATGCGGGGAGGGCTGCCCCGCCGAATGGGTGGCAGGGTGCTCTCTCTGCCATGATCTGCTGGATGAAAGCCAAAGCATCCGCATCCCCGGCTATCTACTGGAGGAATCGGGCATCCCCGCGGACGCCAAGCTGGAAGCCTATACGGACGAGGACAGCGGCGAAATCACGGTGGTAGAGGCGGATGTCCAGCAGGACATTACCGATGTGCCGGCAGGTATTCTTACGGTGCTGGCCCAAAGCGGCGTGTGCCTCGCGGAGCTGGATGAGCTGATTATGCTGGAGGAAATCGTCTACGGCAAATAATCGGTCTTGGATTCCCAACACACGATCCGGGAGGTGAGCATATGCCGGGAATCACCCTGAAAAACGGCCTCATTTCCTACTACGGAAACCCGGCCGGATATACAGAAAAAGAAAAGGCGGTGGTGGACAGCATCTTCCGAAACGACGAGCTGACCACATGGCTCAAAAGCCGCAGCCTGACCCCGCAGTGGACGGACGGCGTGATGGAGCGCCTTGCCGCGGGGGAACGGATGGGCGGCATGGCTGAAGCCGCCGCTCCGCTCAAAAATGTCCGCATCTGGCAATTGAAGCCGGATACGGACGTGTATATGAAGTTTATCTCCTATGAGGAAACGGTGCGGCAGTTCGGGGAGCCGTCCCCGGAGCATTACCGCGTTGCCTATGACGGCCAGCTGGATACCAACGATCTCGAAGCCATCTACACAAGATGCAATGTGAATCATCCGCCCGGTTATGACGGACACTCCCTGTCCATGTCCGATGTGGTGGAGCTGTATGACGCAGAGGGCAGCGAATTTCACTACTGCGACCGCTTTGGATTTCAGAAAATCAGCTTCGGGGAACCGGAGCAAACCCAAACCATGGGTATGCGTATGTAGGCAGCCGTCGGCTGTCTTTTTTCATGCCCTCATCATTAGAACGGAGGAAAAAAATGAAGAACCTATTTTGCAAGCTTAAGAAAAAAATCGGCACGGCAGCTGCCAAAAGTCGCTCCATCCTCACGGGGAACGCCGGGGAGGGCTACATTGACACCGCGATCAAAATTCTGATTGCCGTTGTTTTGGGCGCTTTGCTCCTTGCGGGGCTGTATGCCCTGTTCGGGGAAACGGTGCTGCCAACCCTTGTGCAGCGCATTAAAGAGATGTTCAATTACGCCGGTTAAAGATGCCGGACATTTTGAGAAGGAGGAAAGATCATGCCTAACAATACGACACCATCCGCCCCCAAGTACGATGTGAAAATCCACTCCATCCGTCCGGAGGGCAACTGCAAGGCCACCGCCTCGGTCAATGTCTACGGCGATTTCGCCGTGCGGGGCATCAAAATCATGGAGGGCTCCAAGGGGCTGTTTATCTCCATGCCAAGCTACAGAGCCGGAAACGGCGAGTACAAGGATATCTGCTTTCCCTGCACCAAAGAGGCCAAAGCGGAATTCGACAAGGCTGTCCTCGGCGCTTACCAGCAGGCGCTGACTCAGGGACAGACCGCCGCGCAGAAACAGGAATCCCCCGCCCAGCAGGAGCAAGGCCAGCCTGTCATGGGCGGAATATAGGAGGTGCCTATGAAGAAGAAAATGAAAAAGCCGCTGGGTCTCGTCCTCGCCGTTTGCCTTGTGCTTTCCCTGCTGGCAGGCAGCGCTTATGCGGTAAACCGGTATTTTGAGGATGCCAAGGGGCATTGGGCGGAGGAAGCCATTCAGATTCTCACGGAAAAAGGCGTCATCAGCGGTTATCCAGACGGGCTGGCGCACCCGGATGACATCATCACCAGAGGGGAATTTGCCGCGCTGGTTTCCAGAACCATGGAGCTGCCGGAACCGGAGGAAAGCGAGGTTACCATTCGCTTCACCGACATTGCCGGACACTGGTCGGAGCAGGATATTGAAGCGCTCATCATCGCTGGAATCATCCAAAAGGACGATTTCGGCATAGAATTTCAACCGGATCAGCCCATTTCCCGTATGGAAATGATCCGTATGCTGGTGCGGGCCATCGGTAAGGGGGAACATGACGCCTCCTGCCCCTGCGTCACCGGCTTTTCCGATGACGGCACACTCTCCGAGGCGGATAAATCCAGTATCTGCACCGGCAAGGAATACGGCATTGTAGACGGCTACCCGGACGGTACGGTCAAACCGGACGGCGAGGCCACCCGCGCCGAAGCCTTTGAAATGCTGGTGGATACAGAAAAGGCCAAAGAGCAGATCAAGAAGGAAGAACCGCCCAAGCCGACGACTCCTGCCAAGCCGGAGGATAAGCCCTCTGGCGGAGGCAGCTCCAGCGGCGGTTCCGGTGGCGGCAGCTCTTATGTTCCCGCCCCGCAGTTCAGCTTCACCTTGCCGAAAACTGCCTATACCGCCGATGAAATTGAGATCAAGCCGGAAAGCCGTTCTGTGAGCGGTGTGACATGGTCCGCCCTGAAAAACGGCCTGCCCGTGGAGCTTTCCGGGCTGACAGACGGTACCCTTGATAAAAACGGCGGCAAAGTGAAATTCACACAGACCGGCAGTATTACCCTGATTGCCACGGCAAAAAACAGCCGGGGCGTCACGGTGACCCATGAGCAGACCATCAGCATCTACCCAGTGGTGACGGCGGCGTTCACGCTGCCGGAAACCACCCATACCGACAAATCCGTAGCGGTGGAGCTGACGACCGAAAATCTCGGTTCCAATGCGGTGGTGTGGTCCCTTGAAAAGGACGGCACGGCTGTGGATATGGAAACGGCCCTCTCCGGAGAGCTGACCGCTACCGGCGGCACGGTGCTGTTCAAGGAAAAGGGCAGTTATACGCTGACAGCCTCTATTACAGATGAGCTGGGTAAGGTTATCACCGCACAGGATAACATCACCGTCTACCCGGTGGCGGAGGTCAAGCTCACCCTCCCGGCCGTTTCTCATACGGACAAAACCATCACTCTACAGACAGAAACAAAAGAAGCGGACGGCCTTACAGTAATCTACACCCTGACCCGCAACGGCGAGCCTGCCGAAACCGACGCCTTTATTGAGGGGACGCTCTCTGACGGCAGCATCCGTTTTAAGGAAAAAGGCGTGTATGCCCTGACTGCCTCTGTCACCGACGCCACCGGCCGAGTGTTTACCGGTACCGCCAATATTACCGTCTACCCGGTAGGCTCCGCGGGCTTTTATCTGCCGGAAATCTTCCACACCGACAACACCGTGATGGTAGAGGCAGTGTTCGGGGAAATCGGCAGCCATACGGCAAAATGGACGCTGCTCCGTGATGGCAAGGAAGTATCCCTCACCGATGCAGCCGAGGGTACGCTGGGCAACAGCGGCGGTGAGCTGAAGGTCCGCACCAAGGGCAGCTATGTTCTGAAAGCGGAATTCACCGACGACGGCGGCAGAACCTACCGCTATGAGCAGGGCTTCAAGGTGTATCCCGTGCCTGCCGTCCGCTACAGTCTGCCTGAATATGTCCACACCGATACGGATATTACGGTCAAAACCGAAACAGCCGATCTGGACGGTCTGACAATCGAATGGCTGGTGGACAACACCTACGGGTTTCAGGACTGGCCGACCTATGTGGACGGAACACTTACAAACGACGGCGGCACAATTCGTTTCAAACGAGCCGGTGTCTATGAGCTGACAGCCAGAGTTACCGATGAAACCGGCCGTGTATTTCTGTACGAAAGTAAGGAAAAGTGCGAGGTTATGCCGGTGCTGACCCTCGGCTTTGAACTCCCCGAATTTGCCTACACCGACACCGCCCTCAACCTTAGAACCCACGGCAACAATCAGGTTCTGCCGGTGGAGTGGTCTGTGACAAAGGACGGCAAGAGCCTTCCGCTCTCCGAGGCGTTCAGTGGCGGGCTCAACGCACAGGGCGGCAAAATCACCTTCAAGGATAATGGCGAGTATGTTCTCACCGCCACCATGACCGATTATTTGAAGCGCAGCTATTCCCACAGCGAGAGCATTCGCATCCTGCCGGTGGTGCAGTACGCATTTACCATGCCACAGACTGTTCACTACGGCACGGAGTTTGAGGTTGCCGCAAAGGATGTGCAGCACCTCGGCAGCTATGCCGTAGCTTGGGCACTGCAAAAGGACGGCAATCCCGCACAGTATCAGGGAACCCTCGGCAATGACGGCGGGAAAATCGCCATCCGTGATACCGGCACATTTACCCTGACTGCCTCCGTGACCGACAGCGAAGGACGAGTCACCATCTATTCGGAACACATCACGGTCACCAACATCGCGCCGAATGCCCCCGTGGTAGAGGCCGTTCCCACCCGCACCGCCAAGGACGGCAAGTTTCTTGTGAACATTACCGCCAGTGCCACAGACCCCGATGGGGATGCGGTAACCTTGGAGTATGCGGATACTGCGGCGGACAGCTATTATGCGCCGGGAACCCACACCATCCGTGTCCGGGCAAAGGATATCGCCGGGGCGTATTCCTCATGGACAGAAAAGACCTTTACCGTGACCAATGCCGTGCCCACCGTAACCCTGACCGCCGAGCCGACCCGCACGGTGAAGGACGGCAAATTTCTTGTCAATATCAGTGCGACAGCTACCGATGCGGATGGCGACGCCACCACGCTGGAGTGGGATAACAAGGCAGCGGACAGCTACTATGCGCCGGGAACCCACACCATCCATGTCCGCGCAAAGGATATCGCCGGAGCATATTCCCCATGGACAGAAAAGACCTTTACCATCACCAGCTCTGCGCCTACTGTTACCTTGACTGCATCCCCCACCCGCACAGCGAATAACGGCAAATTCCTTGTGAATATCAGTGCGGCAGCCGCTGATGCGGACGGCGACGCCACCACGCTGGAATGGGATAACAAAGCGGCGGACGGTTACTATGCGCCCGGCACGCATACCGTAAAGGTTCGCGCCAAGGATGCAACGGGACTGTACTCGCAGTGGGTATCCAAGACCTTTACCGTGGCAAATTCCGCGCCGACAGCGCCGGTGATTACCCGAACCCCGAACGGCAACAGCGTAGCGCCGGGAACGCCGGTCACCATCACGGCCGCCAGCTCCGACCCGGACGGCGATTCCGTCACACTGATTTGGGAGGGCAGAAATTCCGAAACACAGACCTATCCCCGTGGAAAGAATGTGGTCCGTGTCAAAGCCGTGGATTCCGCAGGCGCCGAGTCCCCGTGGGCCGCTATCGTTTTCTTTGTGGCGGATTCCAACGGCGGCGGTGGCATGACGCTCACAGGCCCGGATTCCGTGATCATGGAAAACGGTATCGAAGGCGCCACCATTACGGAATACACCTTTACGGTGCCGCCCGTCAGCGGACACAGCGGCTCGGATTTCGGCAGAGTACGCGGCTACAACAAGCTGACCGGCCAGTGGGATCAGCTGGACTACGGCACCACCTCCAACGGCATCACCTTTACCCGTACCCTCGGCGCAGGCGTGTATACGCAGCTGGAGTTTTATTATTACACCAATCACTCGTGCATGTACAACAAATCCAACATCACCTACTCGGTGACGTACAACTTTGAATAAGGGGGAACATCCATGAAGCATCTCATTTGCAAGCTGAAAAGCAAGGCGGTCATTGCGACCGCCAGAACCCGCTGCGTCCTTTCCGGCAGCCGCGGGGACGGCTACATTGACACTGCCATCAAAATCCTGATTGCCGTGGTCTTGGGCGCTCTGCTCCTTGCGGGGCTGTATGCTCTGTTCGGGGAAACGGTGCTGCCCACCCTTGTGCAGCGCATTAAGGAAATGTTCAACTATGCAGGCTGATAGCACCTTTCAGGCGGTGCTTTTTTTCTGTCTGCTGCTGGCGGCTTCTGTATGGGATCTCCGCAAGCGGATTATCCCGGACAGCATCTGCCTCCTGATTGCACTGACGGGGCTGATGGATTTCAGCCCCGTCAGGTTTTGGGGTATCTTTGCGGCACTGCCTATGTTTCTTGTTGCTTTATATAAGCCGGAGGGCATCGGCGGCGGGGATATCAAGCTCACCGCCGCCGCAGGCATGGTGCTGGGCTTTGTGGGATGCACGGCCGGGCTGCTGCTCGGCCTGACGGCATCCCTCTTTTTTTATCTCATCAACCAACTGATCAGACGGCTCCGCAAGCTGGAGCCGCGGAAGGCGTCACAGGCATCTCTGCCTATGGCGCCGTTTTTGTCCCTCGGCTTTCTTGCCATAACCATTCTAAGAATTGGAGGAAACATCCTATGAAAAAAATCCATATCAGCAGAAAAAAGACCCTCATTGTTGCCGGTATTGCCGCCGTTGCGCTGGCAGCCGCCACCCTGATCCCCAAGGCTGTGAAAGCAGTGAAACACCGCAGATACAGCTCCAGCTTCTAAAATCACCATGAAATCAAGGAGGAAAAATCTATGAGCCTTTTCAAAAACCGCACGGTGGTCGGCGTGATCTGCATCCTTTTGTCCCTGCTCATCTGCTTCGGCGTGACGCCGCTGTTTAACCAGTCCGTTAGTCAGAAAACCGAAATTGTCCGTGTCGTAAAGGAAATCAAGGCAGGCGAGGAAGTCACCAGAGAGATGGTGCAGACCGTGGAGGTGGGCGGCTTTGGTCTGCCCGACAATGTTCTTCGCCAGAGTGAAACTGTCGTGGGCAAATATGCCACCGCCGATCTTTCCGTCGGGGACTATATCTTAAACACCAAGCTGTCTGATACTCCCGCTGCAGAAAATACCTATCTTTACAGTCTGGACGGTACCAAGCAGGCCATGTCGGTGACCATCAAGAGCTTTGCAAACGGACTGTCCGGCAAGCTCCAGAGCGGCGATATCGTGTCGGTGATTGCCCCGGATTACAAAAAGCAGGGCTCCACCGTGATCCCCGCCGAGCTGAAATATGTGGAGGTTATCGCCGTCACCGCAGGCAGCGGCTATGACGCCAACACCGGAGCGCAGACGGAAACAGAAACCGGGGACGAAAAGGAGCTGCCCTCCACGGTGACCCTGCTGGTGTCCCCGGAGCAGAGCAAGACGCTGGCGGAGCTGGAGTCTGACGGCAAACTCCACCTGTCCCTCGTTTACCGCGGCACGCCTGCCAACACCGCCAAATTTATCGAGGCACAGGACAAGGTCGTTGCGGCGCTGTATCCCGTGGAGCCGGTGCAGGACAGCACTTCCGAATCTCAGGAACCGGAGGAAAGCACTGCATCCGAAGCAACTGCGGAAAGCGGGGTGGAATGATGCTGAATTTCAAGAAAAAGGGCATCTTCACCCGCCAAGCCCCAAAGGAGGATGCCTCGCCGCAGCAGGAGCCGCAGGACGGCATCCTTGCGGTTTGGGGTTCCCCCGGCAGCGGCAAGACCGTCACTGCCGTAAAGATTGCAAAGCATCTTGCTGACCAGAAGAAAAACGTGGTGCTGCTGCTCTGCGATATGACCGCGCCCATGCTGCCCTGCATCTGCCCGCCCTCGGAGCTGGAGGGTGAGCATTCGCTGGGCAGTATTCTAGCCGCCGCCCATGTGACGGAGCCGCTCATCAAGCACAATCTGGTGACGCTGAAAAAGCACAAACACCTCACCATCCTCGGCATGAAAAAGGGTGAGAACGAGTACACCTACCCGCCTTATGAGCAGACTCAGGCACAAGAACTTCTGGATAATCTGCGAAAAATCGCCCCTTTCGTGGTGGCGGACTGCGGCAGCTATATCGCCAATGACATTCTCTCCGCCGTGGCGCTCATGGAGGCCGACAGTGTTCTGCGCCTTGCGAACGCCGATCTGAAATCCGTGAGCTATCTCTCCAGCCAGCTCCCATTGCTCCGGGATTCCAAGTGGGATGCGGAGAAGCAGTACAAGGTTGCCGGGAACGTAAAACCCCGGCAGGCCGGGGAGCAGATCGGACAGGCGCTGGGCTCCGTAGCCTTTACCCTGACCCACTCGCCGGAGCTGGAGGAACAGTACCTTGCCGGGAATCTACTGGCGGATTTGTCCCTGAAGGACAGCCGCCCGTTTAAAAAAGAAATCGAAAAAATCGCAAAGGAGGTGTTCGGCATATGAAGTTGGGCAAAAAACGAAGCGCACCGGCATTTCAGAATAAGGCGGCACGCACAGAAAAAAACGGCAGTCATCCGTTATCCACAGAACCAGAGCTGATCACCGAAGTCGGGAATACCTCCGAACCCACGGCTGAGAGGTTTGCAAACTTGCAGTTCGGTTCCGATGTGGATGTTTTGAATCCGCCGGATGAGCAGGAAGCCGCGCCGTTGTGTGACAACCGCACGCTGCGTGCGCATGGTCTGTTCTTTACCCCGGAAACGGAGGGAAAGGATTTCTCCTCGGTGCTTGCCGAGGTGCAGGCGTACATTTCCGAGCATTACAGCACCCTCCTTACCGCAGGCGGCGAGGACGCCAAGGTGCAGATGAAGCGGTATATCCAGAAATTCCTGCAGGATCACCGGGTGTCAGTCAACGGCATGAGCGGCGGCAGGCTGGCGGACGCCCTCTACACCGAAATGGCAGAGTTTGGGTTTCTGACCAAATACATCTTCGGCACAGGAATTGAGGAAATCGACATCAATTCGTGGCGGGATATTGAGGTGCAGTATTCGGATGGCCGCACCGTCAAGCTGGAGGAACGCTTTGAAAGCCCCCAGCATGCTGTCAATGTGATTCGCAGGATGCTGCACATCAGCGGCATGGTGCTGGATAACGCCAGTCCCATCGTGCTGGGGCATCTCAGCAAAAACATCCGAATTGCCGTCCTCAAAAGCCCCATTGTGGACGAGGATGTGGGCGTGGCGGCTTCCATTCGTATCGTCAACCCTCAGAGTATGAAAAAAGAGGATTTTGTCCGAAGCGGTACGGCGACAGACCCAATGCTGGACTTTTTATCCCTTTGCATCCGCTACGGGATTTCGGTCTGCGTAGCGGGAGCCACCAGCTCCGGCAAAACCACCGTGGCAGGCTGGGTACTGACCACCGTACCGGATAACAAGCGCATCTATACCATCGAGAACGGCTCCCGTGAATTGGCTCTGGTGCGGGAAAAGGATGGGAAAGTGGTCAATTCGGTCATCCACACCTTGACCCGTGACAGCGATAACGACCGCCAGCGCATCGACCAGACCAACCTTTTAGATTATGCCCTCCGTTTTAACCCGGACATCATTGTGGTGGGCGAGATGCGCGGTGCAGAAGCAAATGCCGCGCAGGAGGCCGCCCGAACCGGCGTGGCGGTGCTGACCACCATCCACTCCAATTCCTGCGAGGCCACCTATCGCCGCATGGTGTCTCTGTGTAAGCGCGCCGTGGATATGTCCGATGCGACCCTCATGGACTATGTCACCGAAGCCTATCCCATTGTGGTGTTCTGCAAGCAGCTGGAAAACAAGCAGCGCCGCATGATGGAGATTCAGGAGTGCGAAATCCTGCCCGACGGCACAAGGCGTTTCCGTCCGCTGTTTCAGTATGTCATTACCGAAAACCGCATGGAGGACGGAAAATTCATTATTGAGGGGCACCATGCGCAGGTCAACACCCTCTCGGACAGCCTTGCCAAGCGGCTGCTGGAAAACGGCATGCCGCAGGCGGTCATTGAGAGTTTGCGGAGAAAGGAGGCGCAAACCGCATGACGACGGTACTTTTAATCGCCTGCATCGGCATGATCGCAGGCTCTTTCATTTTGCTTGGGCTGACCCCTATGGCATTTACAACCGCCATTTTCGGCAGGCTGACCGATCAGCCCAAAGCCCTCCGGGATGAAATCAATGAAACCACCCACAGGAAAAAGAAGTCCTATCTGCGCCGGGAAATTGCCGAGGTGCAGTCTATCCTCAAGGTCACCGGCCGGTCGGCGCGCTTTCCCATGCTCTGCGCATTGTCCCTGCTGTTCTTTGCCGTGGGTGCGTCGGTAGCTGTCATGCTCTCAAACTTTTTTTTGGTTCCTGTCATGGCGGCAGGCTGTATGCTCCTGCCGTTCTGGTGGGTGAAGCTCACGGCCAGCCACTTCAAAAAGGACATTGCGGCGGAGCTGGAAACGGCGCTTTCCATTATCACCACGGCCTATCTTCGAAACGAGGATATTCTGACGGCGGTGGAGGAAAACCTCCCGTACCTGAACCCGCCGGTGCTGTCGGTATTTCAGAGCTTTGTGTCCCGCGTCCGGCTGGTGGACCCCGATGTGACGGCGGCACTCCATGATGTGAAAACGAGAATTGACAACGCAGTGTTCCATGAGTGGTGCGATGCTCTCATTGCCTGCCAGCATGACCGCAGCCTGAAAACCACTTTGACGCCCATCGTCAGTAAGCTCAGTGATATGCGGGTGGTCAACGGTGAGCTGGAAAACATGGTGTTTGAGCCGAGAAAGGAATTCATCGTTATGGTGATTCTCGTCATCGGGAATATCCCGCTCTTGTATTTCTTGAATCAGGACTGGTATCACACCCTGATGCACACCCCGCTGGGACAGGTGGTGCTGACCATCTGCGCCGCCGTGATTTTCATTTCCACGGCGTTTGTGATCAAGCTCACCCAGCCCATTGAATATCGAAGATAAGGAGGAGCCCATGACAATCTATCTGTTTTTATTCGGAGTCCTCCTATCGACAGGACTCTTTTTCCTTGCCGCCGATCTGCTGCATCTGCCCACTCTCGCCACCCAAAAGGCGATGCTGTCGGCAGGAAAGCAGGCCAAGTCAAAGCCCAAAACCACCGATGCCCTGCTGCGAAACGCCGCCGTCGGGCTCTCCCGGTATCTCCGCATGGATGCATACAAGAAAACCCGGATGGCAAATGTGCTGTCGGCGGCAGGGCTTTCCGACTCGCCGGAGCTGTTCACGGCAACGGCTATTGTCAAGGCGGCGGCTATCGGGCTGTGTATCATTCCCTGCCTGATTGTTCTGCCGCTGCTGGCACCCATTGTACTGTTTACTGCCATACTGGTCTATTTCAAGGAAATCCGTAAGGCGGATGAGGCGCTTTCCGCCAAGCGGGGGAAAATCGAACAGGAGCTGCCGCGCTTTGTGGCTACCATCACCCAGGAGCTGAAGGCCAGCCGTGACGTGCTGTCCATGCTGGAGAATTTCAAGAAAAACGCAGGCGAGGACTTCGCCGCGGAGCTTGACATCCTCACGGCGGATATGCGCTCCTCCAGCTACGAGGCGGCGTTGACCCGCTTTGAGGCGAGGTTCAATTCGCCCATGCTCTCGGATATTACCAGAGGGCTGATCGGCGTACTGCGCGGGGACGACGGCGGGATGTATTTTCAGATGCTGGCCCACGACATGAAGCAGCTGGAGCTTCAGCGGCTGAAAGCGCAGGCCATGAAGATCCCGCCGAAAATCCGGGTGTTTTCCTTTGCCATGCTCATGTGCTTTCTCATGACCTATATGGCGGTTATTGTCTATGAAATCATCACATCCCTTTCCGGGATGTTCTAAGGGAGGTGCGAACTAAATGACGGAACAGGAAATGATGACGCTTCTGCGCAAAAAGCTGGACAACGGAATGGCGCGGTATCAAAAGGAGTGGCGGCAAAAACCGGCCTCCGAGCTGGTGGAGCTGGCAAGTGAAATTGCCGCTGCGCAGTTTGTGTATAAAGAGCTGGCCGAAGGCAGCTATTCCGCCGAATATATGGAGTATCTGCTCCGCTTCGAAAACCCGCTGGAGGTAGTAACGGATCAGTGGATATCCGAACAGAACGTTGATTTCAGCGAGGAGCTCACCCATGCGCTCTGGACGCTGTGGGACAAGGGAGAATCGGAAGCAGAGTATACTCTTGACCCGGACTATACGCCTGTTTCCGCAGAGGAAGTGAAAATCACCCTGCGGGAATTTATTGAAGCGCATCCGAACGCATCGTTTGATCTGATGACGCCCGGCGGATATGTATACCTCACACCGGAAACCGCACAGCTTCTGCTGGCGGGACAAAGCGTGAAAGGGAATCCCGGCAGCTCTGAGTTTGCCAGAGATGTTCCCGCAGAGGAACTGCTGGAGCAGGAAATCTGCACCGCTGATTTCAGCAAGGGTGCGTGGCGTATCTTAAGTGACCACAACCCGGAACCAAGGCTGGAGCAGGGACCCTTTGAGCAGGGGGTGACCATGTGCTGAGAAAACTTCTGAGAAACAAGCGCGGCGAGGGCTATCTTGATGTGGCGGTGCTGGTACTGTGCGCCATGCTGGTCATTGCCCTTGCCGTGAAGGTGTTCCCCGTCTATATCCAAAAGCAGCAGCTGGACACCTTTGCCACAGAGCTCATCCGGGAGGCGGAAATTGCCGGACAGGTGGGCGGCGAAACCAGCCGCCGTGAGCAGCTTCTACGGGAAAAGACCGGGCTTTCTCCCAGCGTAGAGTGGTCTGAAACCGGCAGAATCCAGCTGAACGAGGAAGTCACGGTAACGGTCACCTACCAGACCAACATCGGACTGTTTGGCGGCTTCGGCTCGTTCCCCATTACGCTGCGGGCGGACGCGGCGGGAAAGAGCGAGGTCTACTGGAAATGACGGATAAAATCAAGCAAATCCTACGGGGAAAAGGCGGCGCGGGCTTTCCGTTGATCATCGCAATCACCCTGTCGCTGGTCATCATCTTCACCGGCATTTCTGAATATTTCCGGCTGATGATCATAGCGCAGGGTGTTCGGGATGCAGTGCAGGCAGCTGTCATTTCCATGGTGGTGGAGAATTACGATGACGTGTACCACGGTGTGCGGGAGGGCTATTCGGGCGCGTATCAGCCCTATGCCGGAGATTTCGAGGAAAGCCTCGATTACGGCGATATTTATGACCGGCTGGACGACATCCTTGGACTTTCCTATAGCAGCGGCTATCATGAAAAGCGCACCCCGAACGGCAAGCTGGAGTTTAAAGTCTGGAATCTGGATGTGGACATCCGAAACGCGCCATTTGCATCGGGTGAACAAGCCTCCGCCCGCTTTGAGGCGGACAGCACCATCCTGCTGGAGGTTCCCGTATCCTTTGGCGGACAGCTGCTGCCGCCCATGACCATCAAGGTCAAGACCAGCGCTGGATACACACCAAGGTTTTGACTGTTATAAAAAAGTTTTCTATAATATAGATAGACTTTTTGAAAACTTCGTGGTAGGGTGTGACTTAACAAGAGACTTATCAAAATATGGTAAATAGGAGGATGCTCTTATGAAAAATATGAACCCCAAAATGAAAAAGTGGCTGGCCGTCGCCGGTGGACTCGCCCTCTGCGCTGTGCTGGTGGTGCTGATCGGGCAGCGGTTCCAGACACCCAAGCCGGTGGATGCGCCCCTCCCGTCCCAAAGCTCTGAGGTAAGCGATGTGACGGTAGACCCGTCCGAGCCGGACAGCACAGAGAAAGAAAAAGAGGTAGTGGTCACCCCGCCCGATACCACGCAGCCGGTGAGCACCGACAACGGTGCGGTTTCCAGCGGCACCGAGCAGACCATTCAGGGCGATGTGAGCAAGCCCGAATATACCGAGGAACAGCTTCAAGACCCTACGCAGAAGCCCAACGGCGAAAAGGTCACCGAGCCTCCCGCGGCTGTCGAACATGACAAGGTGGAACAACCCAAGGAAACACCGAAGCAGGAATCATCCTCTAAACCCAGCAGTGGCGGAAACAGCATTCCCGGCTTTGATAATGTGCCGGATGGCGGTGCTAATCATGGAGAAGTTGTTGACGGAGACGGTGATATCAACAAGCAGGTTGGTATCATGGACTAAATAGGAATATACCCCATGGCACGGTTGAAAGATACCGTGCCTTTTTATTTGCAGAAACAGGAGGTTAGGATGAAAAACTTACTTTTAAGAGTCTTGCCGCTGTTCCTCATTTTTTGTCTGCTCTGCCCGATGACTGCTTTTGCCGACACAGGCGGTAGCGGAAACATTGACGGCGGTGGTGGCGGTATGGGTCAGGGAACCAGCACCAATTCATGGAGTCCCGGCAATGAAGGTGTGCGTGTGACGGTGGTGCGTGCAAGCGACCATGCGGTGGTCACCACACCTTTTGATTTTACCAATAAGGCTCCCTCGGCAGGAATATACCACTTTGGAAAGGTTAGCAAACTGCAATACAATAACGGTGTTTCTCTAAACCCGGTAAAAGGTGGATATATCTATAAAAATCCCGGACAGACTATGCCCCGTATCATCAGCACCAACGGCAGCAACAACATTGAGGCCATAAAGAAATACTTCTGTTCCGAATATGTGGTTAAGCGTATCGCAGAAATTACAGGCATGAATTATGACGTTCTCATCGGCGGTAAGTATAAAATTCTTTTGGAGCCGCTGGCGTACTACAAATTTGAAGGAAATATGTTTGCTACGACCGCTACCGAAGCAGCGCTCTATGATGAGCAGACCAGCGGCCTGTTAAGGCGGCGCATGGTATCTCTCACCCACAAGAATCTGCCTCTCGCCATGTTTTTGGAGGTAAGCGACCTCGGCTATCCCGCATGGGGCGGCAGTAAGACCAGCGCCGCCACCAATGCGGATATCAAGTCCAGCCTTGGGCTTGGCATTGTCCGCTTTGAGAAAACACCGGAGGAACCGCAGATTGAAGCCTACGATTACGAGTACCGGGTCAACACCAACGTCATCACGGCGGTGCGGGTCAGCGGCGGCCAGTCCGACCCCGACAGCCCCACCCGCGTCAGCTTCAATATCGGCGGACAGACCTACAGTGTGGGCAATGTTTACTACCCCGACGGCGACAGCCAGCTTGCGTGGGTGAAATGGAAAACCCCGGATACTGAGCAGAACATGACCATTGCAGTGACGGTATCGGGCCCCGGCAGCACGGCAAAAACGACCCTCAACGTGAAAATTGTTGACCTTGATAAGAACACGCCGCCCAATCCCGTAGCGGATGACCGCAACGACAGCTTCTCCCGTGCTTCTGTCCCAAGCAGGGCGGTGAAAAGCACGGCAAGCTGGAGTGTCTGGCGTCCGTGGTGGCAGGAATATTGGGTGTGGCATGGAGACGACGAGGACGGATATTGGTGTGATCACGGCTGGTACGAATTTGACTTGGATCGCTACAGCGCCAGCCTGACCGCTGACATGAGCATCCAATGCGACAGCAAGAACCCCACTGCCAGCGGAACGGTAATGAAGTCAGGATACGGCATCAACCAGACTGTTACCGGGAGCATCAGCTCCAACCAAAGCTCGGCGGTAACCCAGCCGCAGAATGCGGTCAGCTATTTCCCCGAATTCGGCTACGAAACCTATTGGCGGCTCTTGGAGCGGATGGGTACAGGGCGGTTTGAGTTTCAGAAAAATCCGTATTCCACCTACAAAAATCGCACCCATTTCAGCCCGATCTGGATGCCGGACGGCGCCTATACCGTCAATACATGGCTCATAGATGCGTGGACGCCGGATGGAATGCTGTCCGCCAATCTGACCGACAGCCTGACCATAAAGGGCAATCTGTGGCAGGATTGGCATGCCGGTCCCCTCAAGCCGTAAGGGAGGGACGAAGATGGCATATGAACGGATTGAGGCTCCAAAGGGCAGCCTGTACCACTACACGAAAAAAGAGCGGCTGGATGCAATCCTGCAGGATGGCCGCATCCGGCGGTTCGGAGATCGGGAATGCTGGTTCTGCACCTCTCTTGCGGATACCCTGCGGCTTATGGAAATGACCGTCATGAAGGAGGGGCATCCTTACGTGGACACCCAGGGGCAGCTGCGAAAATACCCTGCTTTTGTACCGGAGGACTATGTCATCCTTCAGCTGGAACCGCGCTATCAGAACGGCGATTGGGTGCGCTGGAATCAGGAGCTGCCGCCCGGATGTTCCGCTGAGCTCCTTGCACAAGCGGAGGAATTCAGTGCGCTGAAAAAAGGGTTCCGGGGCGACCTGAAGTTTTACCGGAACCCCCAGGTGCTTGCGGTTGCCCCTCTTATGGAGGAACAGGCTCCCGGCATGGACATGACCATGCAGCTATAAAAGCAGAAAAAGAACAAGGCCGCAGGGGGTGAACTCTGCGGCCTTGTTCCTCATTTCGGAAAGGTGGTCTTTATGAAAAAATACAAAAAAATAGTGCTGGCGCTCTCGCTTGTCCTGATGATAAGCCTGCTGTTTTGCACAACCGCGTTTGCGGCAAACGGCGATGTGGCCGGGGCAATTGAGGGAACGTGGAACGACGCCTCTGGGCAGATTAAAACCGTGGTCAACAAGGTGGTATTCCCGGCAATCGACCTGATTCTGGCGGTGTTTTTCTTCGCAAAATTGGGGACGGCGTACTTCGACTATCGAAAGCACGGACAATTTGAGTGGGCCGCGCCAGCGATTTTGTTTGCCTGTTTGGTGTTCACTCTGACGGCACCGACCTATATCTGGACTATACTCGGATTATGACGGTGGAAATGAACAAGGTGCGACCAAGCCATATATGGCAGGGTCACACCTTGTTCATTAGTAATCGAATTTAGCTTTAGTAGGAAGCAAAGGCCTCATATCAAGTGAATGCTCATTTTGCTTGGTTATAGCTTTTCAATATCGTTTAAGCATTTTTGAATATCTTTTACTACCAGCGATTGCATACTTTCCTTGTATCTTGTCGGATTAGCACGATGCAGTGCATTCAATATATCCTGCCTTAAATCTGGCTTGTATTTTGCTATAACAGGTAGCACCTTAATGCATTGCCGTGCAGTAATCGGCTTATCGTCTGTAATATGCTTTAGATATTTATCGATAATTTCATCTATTTTATAGTCGCTATCCCATTGTGCATTAACAGCAATCAAAACAATGCCTCTTGTTCTGACATAAGAATTTTCATCATCGAGCATATCTGCAAATATGTCAAAAAAAGGGTACACGGCATCGGACTGACTGCTTTCACTTTTCAGTTGCTTTAAACATTCATAAGCCTTTTTATCATCATTATTCGATAACCCATAAACCAAGTCTTGAATGTTATGCACAATATCACCTCAAAGCTAATATAAATTTGCTTACTGAGCGTTAATTTCTCGTGCTACCGTTTCACAAAAGTTTTGCACGATAGATATATAAAGTAAGTTTACCATAGTAAAGCGGATCTTTCAATCAAACAAATATGAACAATAGTAAGGACACAGTTACTATGAAAGAAAAAATACGTTCACTGTCTTTATGCAAGAATACTCTGGACTATTCTTGGCATGTAGACAAAGCAAGAGCCGTCGCGTCAAGTTAGATGCAACGGCTCAATTTCGTGATAAGTCAGATTTTATTGTGTAGGTGAAGTTAAACACTAACAGAGGGTGTGCTCATACCCTTACACAATGTTTTCACCCAAAATAATTTTTGGCATAGTGGTTAAGCATCTGTTCCACCGCTTGTAAAAATGCTCTAACCCTAACTTTGACACCCTTGCGTGAGTTTCTTCATCTCTAACAGTCCAATGTAAAACATAAGTGACTTTGCCTACATTGCGTGTGAGGCGAACAGGCAATGCCCCTTCTTTAACGGCATTAAAATCTGTTTGGCGGTGGGTGCGTTTGATATATCTAACTTCAATAACACCATCCTGCTCCATATAAAAGGCGGCAACCTCTTTCATAAGTTGCTCAATTTCCTCTTGCTTTTCAATCTTTGCCTCATAGATACAAATTTCATTAAACATTTATTGCACCACCTCGCACATTATATAAACTTGCTCACCGAGCGTTAATTTCCCATGCTACCGTTTCACAAAAGTTTTACACGGTAGATATATAAAGTGAGTTTACCATAGTAAATCGGAACTTTCAATCAAACAAATATGAACAATGGAAAGGACACAGATACTATGAAAAAAGTCCGTTCACCACCCTTATGCAAGGATACTCTGGACTAT
>Ga0302242_1001064_pt1 | contig 22215 bp, 25 predicted proteins | sample AAG_UR_Lys_MG_FD_193510 | JGI IMG/M metagenome (GOLD analysis project Ga0302242, IMG submission 193510) | Enriched activated sludge microbial communities from anaerobic digester in WTTP, New Holstein, Wisconsin, United States - AAG_UR_Lys | ecosystem: Engineered > Bioreactor > Anaerobic >...
CCTACTCGTTCACCGGAAGCCAGACCGATGTGGGATCCAGCGCGAATGCATTTGGCTACACGCTGAGTGCAGGAACACTGGCAGACAACTACACGATCAACAAGACAGAAGGCACGCTGACCGTAACAAAGAACACGGATGCAATAACGATAACGGCCGACAGCGATTCCAAGACCTATGACGGAACGCCGCTGACAGACACCGGATACGCATTCACAACTGGAGTGCTTGCAGAAGGAGACGTTCTGACCGCGGTGGTTGAAGGAACGATCACCAATGCAGGAGCCGCAGACAATGTGGTAACAAGCTACCAGGTAATGCGCGGCGCCACAGACGTTACAGCATTCTACACATTCAATGTCCCTGTAAAAGGCACCTTGACAGTGGACAAGAGAGCGGTAACGCTGGAGTCAAAGGATCTGAACAAGACCTATGACGGCGTGGCCCTGACAAACGGAAGCGAGCCTCTGGAAACAGAGACAGGCTGGGCAGCGGGAGAAGGAGCGACCTACTCGTTCACCGGAAGCCAGACCGATGTGGGATCCAGCGCGAATGCATTTGGCTACACGCTGAGTGCAGGAACACTGGCAGACAACTACACGATCAACAAGACAGAAGGCACGCTGACCGTAACGGCTGCGACAGGCGCGGCGCTGGATATTACCAGCTACAGCGGTGTCTATGATGGAGAAGCGCACAGCATCAGTGTGGACAACACTATAGAAGGAGACACGGTGTATTACAGCCTGACCAATGACGGGACAGACTGGAGCAAGAGCCTGCCGATGTTCACGGATGTGACTGCAGAGACCACGGTATATGTTAAAGTAGTGAACGCGAATTATGAAGACCGGACCGGAAGCGGAACGGTGGAGATCACGGCAAGGCCGATCGAAATCACAGCGGACAGCAACAGCAAGGTCTATGACGGAACGGCTTTGACGGACAGCGGCTGGAGCATCAGCAGCGGGATCCTTGCAACAGGCGAAACCATTGACAGCGTAACCGTGACAGGTTCGCAGACAACGGTAGGCGCCAGCGACAACGTGGCCAGCTTGGCGGTGATCAAGGATGGGGAAGCTGATGTGACCGGTAACTACAGCATCAGCTATGTGAAGGGCACGCTGACCGTAACTAAAAAGCCAGGCGGAGGCGGCGGAGGCGGAATTATCATTCCTGAAGAGGAAGTGCCTCTCGCACTCACAGAGGACCACATCGCTTACATCCAGGGTTATCCTGAAAATGTGGTTAAACCTTTGGGCAATGTGACAAGAGAAGAAGTTGCGGCAGTTTTCTTCAGGCTCCTTAAGAGCGATTACAGGGAAACCATAAGAACCGCTGTCAGCGCCTTCCCGGATGTGGAGAAGACCAGGTGGTCAACAAAGCATATAGCTACTTTAGTAACCGGCAAAATTATTGAAGGATATCCTGATGGGACCTTCAGGCCGGGCAACCCGATCACCAGGGCTGAACTGGCGGTCATCGCATCCAGGTTTGACAATCTCGAGACCACCACATCAAGCGCATTCTCGGATATCAGCGGACACTGGGCTGAGAAGTATATCAATTCAGCTTATGTGAAAGGATGGGTGAATGGTTATCCTGACGGCACTTTCAAACCTGACCAGTATATAACAAGAGCGGAGTATGTGACATTGGTCAACAATGTTCTGCAGCGCAGAGTGCATACAGATGATATCTTGCCGGATGCCAGACAATTCCCTGACCTTGAAAAAGGCAAATGGTATTATGAGGCAATGCAGGAAGCTATCAACAGCCATCTCTATAACAGACTGCCAGACACCTTTGAGGAATGGACATTTATCACTTATCCTGTGATCGAGATGTAAATCGTCGAGGCTCAAAGTAAAGTGTAAACTGACAAAAATAATGTTATAAGCAACAAGAAGAGGGGCAGAGTGATCTGCCCCTCTTGATATGATCTGCTGAAATGTTCAGGTATATCATATGGTTGCAATATGGTTTTGTTACTTTCTGAGTAGTCGGGTTTCGATGTAATTCAGTATGATTTTGACACAATCATCCAAGTCTATTCGGCCTGTATTGATGGACAGATCATACTGCCTTGCATCGTGCATTTCGTTATCGGTGAAGGTGCGAACATATCGAGATCTGTCCTTATCGCTTTTGCTCATCATTGTTGCGGCTTCTTCTTCAGTGATATGATAAAGCTTCTGAAGATAGCTGTTTCTGAAAGCAGGATCGGCGTGGAAGAAAATACTGATGTGGTTTGGATGTTCTCTCAGTATGTGCCATCCGCACCGGCCGATGATGACGGCAGACTGATCATTTGCTACTCTTTCAATGATGTCGGTTTCAACGTTATAAAGATCCCGGTCTGTTTGTGGAAAAATCTGTGGTGTAATATAGCCGTCCTGAGAGATATATCCGCTGGACTGGAACAAAGATTTCCAGAACGAAGGGACTTTTTCATCCCGCGATTCTAAATCGAGGTTTGCCGGCGTAAACAGCTTGGCGGCTTGCTCTATGATTTCTCGGTCGAGATAAAGAATGCCGAGCTCCTTTGCCAACTGTTGGCCGACATATTCGCCGGCGCTCCCGAGCTGGCGGCTGATAGTTATAATGATTTGTCTGTTATCCTCCATGACGATCACCACCTTTTCCTACAAAAATTACTTTGCAAGACTCCTGCAATACTTCACAGCGGATGTGCCCGCTGCTGCACCTTGGTAGACGGATTTTGATATCTGAAGCCAACCACCGGTGCAGTCTCCTGCGGCGAATAAACCAGGCACATTGGTTGCCATATTCTCATCAACAACGATCCTGGTCCCGTTGGTTTCCGCTCCGATTTTCTTGGCGAGATCACCGCTTCCTGCAACGCCTTGTGCGATGAAAAGGCCTGAAATGGATAATTTGCTACCGTCTTCAAACGTTACGCTCCCGAGGGACAGCTCACCGTCAATGCTGGTTATGACGCGATCGTCCACGGTGATGCCTTCAGGAAGTCCGGCAGGTGTTTCCTTGCCATTGGTCAATAGTGTTACAGACGCTGCGATAGGTTTTAATTCAATTGCTTCGTGGACCGCAAATTCGCCGGCGCCTAAAACGCCGACATCCTTGCCGCGATAAAAAAATCCGTCACAAACAGCGCAATAACTAACGCCAGAGCCTTCGAAACGATCCAGACCGGCTATTTTAGGAACATTTCGTTGTGTTCCAGTCGCAATAATGATGGCATCCGCTGCATATTTGCCTTTATCTGTTGCCACTGCCAGCTTATCTTCAAAACTCAATCCGACGACTTCTTCCTCCAGGAACTTTACCCCCAGGCGCTTTGCTTGCGAAACACCTTGAGCCAAAAGGTCCTTGCCGGAAATCGGCTCGACAAATCCATAATAGTTCTCGATTTCACCGGCTTTTATCAAGGAACTGCCCCCTTTGAACAGGATGGTCGTGTCAATGCCGGCTCTTACGGTATAGAGGGCGGCTGAAACCCCCGCAGGTCCGCTCCCGATGATGATAACATTCGCCATGATGGGCCTCCGTTTTATATGAATTAATCCAACAATTTCAGGATGCGGTCTTTTGGAAGTGCGCCCACAGCTTTATTATATATTTTGCCATCCTTAAAAACCAAAAGGGTAGGGATGCTCATGACCGCAAATTTACTGGCAAGATCAGGCTGCTCATCAACGTTGATTTTGCCCACCTTGATGGAAGGATTTTCGTCTGCAATCGCATCGACCACAGGTGAAACCATACGGCATGGGCCACACCAGGAAGCCCAGAAATCTAAAAGAACCGGTTTGTCGGACTTTATTACTTCGTTTTCAAAATTTTCTTTGGTTATTGTTAATACTGACATAGTTCTCCTCCTGTTTGCACATTGAATTATTATAGATAATTTTTTCGTATGTTGAAATTATACCCACATTGGATACGTATACACCATAAAAAAGTAAAAGTATGTGACATAATCACTTGTTATCCCGATCAATAAGCAGGGTACAGTCCAGTTTGCTGTTGTTTATTAAGGGCTCCTTTCGTGCTACAATAACAATGAGGTGATAAGGTGATGAAAATCAGTGTTTTAAACAAGGACGATATCAAAATGATTATTCCGCATAGAGATCCACTGCTGCTTATCGATTCCGTCGCTGAACTGGAACCTGGCAAAAGGATCACAGCCATTTTTTATGTCGATCCGGCACGGGATATTTTTGCGGGCCACTTCCCGGGCAATCCGGTGCTTCCTGGTATTTATACTGTTGAAATGATGGCGCAGGCTGCGGATATCATGATGCTGTCAACAAACAAATATAAAGGGAAAACTCCCTATTTCTTAGGGATAGACAACGTTCGATTCAAATCGAAGATTCTGCCCGGAGATCAGGTTGCGATCCATGCATCTATCCGGTCGGAGATCGAAGAAAAAGGTATTATAGCCTGTGAAGCGGAGGTATTTAACGGAGCCGAGCAGGCGTGCACCGGCATAGTGACATTGGCGATGCGATGAGCGGCGTCCAAAGGATGAAACACAAAATGAAATACACAATGAAATAAAAAATGACATACAACAAGTAAGGACCAAAATAGTGAAGGAGTTGGGCAAACAAGACATTTGAAGGAAAGGGCAGGATAACGATGATCATCGAAACGGAAAGACTGATTTTAAGGCCATGGAAGGAATCGGATGCCGCGGATCTTTTTGCTTACGCAGTGAACGAGAACGTAGGCCCTCCCGCGGGGTGGAAACCCCATGAAAACATTTCGGAATCCCTCCGCATCATAAGGGAATTGTTTATTCCCAACAAGGCCTGGGCCATCGTTTATAAAGAAAACGGACAGGTCATAGGAAGCATGGGCCTGGAAAATGATAAGCGACGACCAGGGCTGGCCAGCAAAGAGCTTGGCTATTCCCTGGCAGAGAACTACTGGGGTCGCGGCATTGCGACGGAAGCGGCCAAAGCGGTCATCCAATTTGGATTCCGGGCGATGCAGTTGGATACGATCTCAGTTTGTACAGGAAATGCAAATAAGCGCTCTCAGAGGATCATTGAGAAGTGCGGATTTGTTTATGAAGGGGTATGCCGCCGATGCTATAAGATTTATGATGGTACGGTGCGAGACAGCAGATGCTACTCTCTATTTCGTGAAGAGTGGGAAAATCAGAATGGTTCTGATTCAGATGCTTCTGACCAGGCCCTGTTGCAGATCAAACCCAACCCAAGGCACCAGGAAATAAAATAGACCCAGAACATTAAGGCGACGATTGCGGCCAGAGCTCCATATACAATGTTGTAGCCGGACATATAATTCGTGTATAGCGCATAGAGGAAAGTCACCAGAATGATGCCTACCGACGCAAAAACAGCACCCGGAACTACATCTTTCATAGGGATGCGCTTATAAGACATCAGTGAGTAATTGACCCAAATAACCAGGAAATATACAGCAAAAGCAATGGGCCATCTAATAAAAAGCCAGATCGTGCTGAAAGTGGCGTTGATGTTTAAAAGATGGGTCAGGGTGGCCAGCACCACTTTAAAGATGATTTCTCCATAAACAAGAACGATCAATCCTGCAGTGAAGGTGATCAGAGTAATAATGATCGATAACAGCGCTCTCAAACGGGCTTTGATATAGCCCTCAATAAAACCGTACCCTCGATATCCGGCATCTCTCCCTCCGGACATGGTGTAAGAGCCCATTCTTATCAATGCAAACTGCGCCCTGGAAGCCGACCAAAGCGCGATCAATGTAAACAATATGTTCGATGTAACTCCTGTATTGAATTTCAACAGATCCATAGCAAAGGACAACACATCGACGCTGATATATTGGCCGAAAACCTTTTCCAGCTTGTCAAAGGACAAATCGAATATGCTGAGCAGCTGAGAAAGAAGCATCAGCATGGGGACTATGGAAAGAATAATGAAGAAAGCCAGCTGTGCGGCGAATCCTTGATAATATGGATCGCGAAAAAGAATAAACCCTCTGGTGAGTGTGTTTTTGTATTTTTCCCTCATCAGGAATTTCCTCCCAGCAAACGGGCCATTTTTTTAAGCGCGTTTGCCCTGTGACTTATTTTGTTTTTTTCATCCGGATCAAATTGCCCGAAGGTGATGTTATAGCCGACAGGCTGGAACATGCAATCATAACCGAAACCGTTTTCACCTTTTTCTTCCGTTGTGATATGGCCTTCGCATTCGCCGCGAGCGACTAAAACCTTGCCGTCTGGATAAACAAGGGTGATCACACAAACGAATCTACCGGTTCGATCCTTGAATTCGACGCTCTCAAGCTCATGCAAAACCTTCTTGCGATTGGCGGCATCTGCTTCTTCACCGTCGATCCCCGCATAACGCGCAGAAAATACCCCCGGAGCTCCTCCCAATGCATCGACCACCAGCCCTGAATCGTCTGCCACTGCCGGCATGCCGGTGAGCTTCATGATGGCGAAGGCTTTCTTGAAGGAGTTTTCCTCAAAGGTGGTACCATCTTCGATGATGTCAAAATCCTCGGGTACGCCTGCATCGCTCCTCGAAATGAGGTCCATGCCATAGTGTTTAGTGATAGCATCGATTTCTCTGATCTTATGCTTATTAGTGGTTGCCGCAATGATTTTCATGTCTATTTCACAACTCGCACGCTCATGATCCCTTGGACCTTAAGACTCTTTTTGAGTTCGGCTTCATCGATATCAGAGTCGATGTCGATCAGGGTATAGGCGTAATCGCCCTTGCTGCGATTGTTCATGTTTGAAATATTGATATTCATTTCTGCCATTTTGCCGGTTATCTTGCCTAAAATAGAAGGTACGTTTTTGTTCATGATGCAAATCCTTGCACATTGCCCCTTGCGCAAAGGGCCCAGGGTGCAGGAAGGGAAGTTGACGGAATTTCTTATATTGCCATTTTCCAGATAATCCATCAGTTCTACAGCGGCCATGGCTGCACAATTATCTTCAGCCTCTTCCGTGGATGCGCCGAGATGAGGAATGCATAGAACGCCGTCCCGCCCGACAACTCTGTCATTTGGAAAGTCGGTTACATATTTTTTCACTTTTCCTGATTTTAGAGCGCCGATCAGATTGTCGTCATTGACCAGCTTGTCCCTTGCGAAGTTCAACAATACAACGCCATCCTTCATTTCCTCCAGGCGCTTGGAATTGATCATGCCTTTAGTTTCATCTATAACCGGTACATGGATCGTAACGTAATCGCATTGCGGGAGCAGGGCGCTCAGATCGGCAACGATAGGGATGCTGCGGTCCAGCTCATGAGCTGCGTGTACTGTCATGAAAGGATCATAGCCGATTACCTTCATACCCAAATGGGCAGCCGTATTTGCAACCGATACACCGATTGCCCCGAGACCGATGACGCCAAGCGTCTTGCCGCGGAGTTCACGGCCGGCAAACTGGCCCTTTTCTTTCTCTACTGTTTTGGAAACATTTTCAGCCGGAATTTCGTTAAGCCTATGAGTCCAATTCAAGGCTTCCGGTATGTTTCTTGCAGCCAGAAGCATTCCGGCGATGACCAACTCCTTGACGGCGTTGGCGTTAGCTCCGGGGGTATTGAAGACAACGATGCCTTTTTCGGAACAACGGTCGATGGGGATATTGTTGACACCGGCACCGGCGCGGGCGATGGCCAGCAGATTGTCCGAAAATTCCATAGTTAGCATATCATGGCTTCTTACCATAATTCCATGGGCGGCGTTGATATCATCCGTGAAAGAATAATTACTGCCGAAACGTTCCATTCCGGCAGGGGAAATTTTATTTAGTGTTGCGATCTGATACATTTTTGTTCCTCCTGCGACAAATATTGTGGTCAAGGCCTAAAGTTGCGCCTATTATATCACTTTACCAAAACTGTCACAAGTGATATAATATCGTGTTGAAAAAAAACCTGGAGGTGAAAAAATGAACAACGGAAGAGTATATAATTTCTCGGCAGGACCATCGATGCTTCCACTTGATGTTATGGAAGATGTTGCAGCTAATTTAACTAATCACAAGGGCTCCGGGCAGTCCGTCATGGAAATGAGCCATAGATCGAAGGAATTCGAAGCAATTATCAATGAAGCAGAGCAAAACCTCCGCAAGCTTTTAAATATTCCGGACAACTATAAAGTCCTGTTTTTGCAGGGCGGCGGGACCCTTCAGTTTGCCATGGTGCCGATGAATCTGCTCAGAAACAGTAAAAAGGCTGATTACATCGTAACGGGGACCTGGGCAAAGAAAGCCTATGAGGAAGCATGCAAATTTGGAGATATCCGGGTTGCTGCCTCATCGGAGGATAAAACATTCACTTACATTCCAAAACTGGAAAGAAAAGACTTCAGATCCGATGCGGATTATGTTCATATAACATTCAATAATACGATTTATGGATCACATTATAACTACATCCCTGACACCGGTGACGTTCCGTTGGTTGCAGATATGTCTTCCTGCATTCTGTCGGAAGAATTCGATGTGACAAAATTCGGTCTGATCTATGCGGGCGCACAGAAGAATGTCGCTCCGTCCGGAGTTACCATCGTCATCATCCGGGAAGACCTGCTGGGGCATGCGCCATCAGACTGTCCGACTTATCTTGATTATAAGATACATGCCGACAACGGCAGCATGTACAATACCCCTCCTTGCTTTAATATCTATGTAGCAGGGGAGGTGTTCAAAAGCATCCTTGCAAAAGGCGGTATCAAGACCATGGTCGACTTGGACAATGTTAAAGCTGAAAAATTATATGATTATATCGACAACAGTGCCATGTACAGCTGCCCGATCAACAAGGAGGACCGTTCTATAATGAATGTGGTTTTTATCATCGGCAATGAGGAACTGGAGAAGAAGTTTGTATCCGAGGCCAAGACGTCCGGACTGATCAACCTCGGCGGACATCGTTCCATCGGAGGCATGCGCGCTTCGATCTATAATGCCATGCCCGTTGAGGGAGTGGATGCATTAATAGCATTTATGAAGGAATTTGAAGAAAAGAATCAATAACAATACCTGATTTCCAAAGCTGCAGAAAGAGGAAAACGACATGAAATATTTGGTTTTGGTTCCCGATGGAGCCGCAGACAACGAAATAGAAAGCCTTGGCGGCAAAACGCCCCTGGAGGTGGCGGATATCCCTAATATGAACAGGCTGGCCTCTATGGGGCAGATTGGTTTGGCAGCCACCATTCCCGAGGGAGTGGCGCCAGGTTCCGATGCCGCAAATCTTTCCGTCATGGGCTATGACCCCAGGATCTATCTTACAGGCCGGTCTCCATTGGAGGCGGCTTCCATCGGTATCGAAATGTCCGATACCGACGTTGCTTTCAGGACGAATATCATAACTTTGTCCGGCGAGGGCAATTATGAAGACCTTATAATCGAAGATCATAGTTCGGAAGACATAACAACGGAAGAAGCCGACGAGTTGATCAAGGCAGTGAACCAGGCCTTTTCAAACGACAAAATCAAATTTTATACCGGAGTCAGCTATCGGCACTGCATGATCGTTCATGACGGAAGCGATGCTTATCAATTGACGCCTCCTCATGATGTGCTTTCCCGCAGAGCCGGCGACCACCTGCCGAAAGGCGAAGGATCAGAGTTCATTATCGATATGATGAAAAAAAGTTATGAAATACTGAATAATCATCCGATCAATGTGTCGCGACGGGAAAGGGGACTGAATCCGGGCAATAGTATCTGGATTTGGGGGCAGGGAAAAAAACCTTCTCTTACCAGCTTCTATGAAAAATACGGTATAAAAGGCGCAGCCATATCCGCGGTAGACCTCATAAAAGGGATCGCTATACTGGCCGGGCTCGAATCCATAGATGTCGATGGCGCTACAGGCACTATTGGAACAAACTTCGAAGGGAAGTCTGCAGCAGCCATAAAAGCCTTTCAGGACGGCCATGATCTCGTGTATATCCATTTTGAAGGACCTGATGAGTGTGCACATCAAGGCAATCTGGAGGGCAAAATCAAATGCCTTGAGTATATCGATTCCAGGGCTTTGAAGCCTATGATCGAATATCTGGAAAACAGCGGAGAGGACTTCAGAGTCATGATCGTTCCGGATCACAGGACGCCGATGTCAATCAGGACTCACTCATCTGATCCGGTGCCGTATGTGATCTTTGATTCCAGACTTCGCTTAGAACCGGACGCTGAAAAGCAATTCAACGAGCGGTCCGGCAGCAAAGGAAGGTTTTTCAAAAGTGGTGTTGAACTGGCGGATTACTTTTTTCAAAAACAGTAGTAAAGGGGCATAAACCAGTAAAATGAAGAGAATTGCAGCATTTTTGACTATAATGGTTTTGCTGGCGGCAAGTCTTTTCGGAGGCAATGCATCTTCGACGTACAGCGCTACAAAACCCCCTGCCATCAATGGCGTGACAGGTTGTCTGATCGACGCCAAAACCGGCGTGGTCATTTATGACAATGGCATGAACGAGCCAATGGCGCCGGCGAGCACGACAAAGATGATAACGGCGCTGTTGGTGTTGGAAAATCTGCCTTTGGACAAGCAGATCGTTATTGACAGCCAAGTTGAAGGGACCTCTGGAAATTCATTGGGCCTGGTTGATGGCGAAATCATAACTGTCAAGGACCTTTTGTACGGCATGATGCTCTATTCCGCCAATGATGCGGCAGTAGCCCTGGCTAAGGCTGTTTCGGGCTCCGTAAGCAAGTTTGCGGATTTGATGAACGAACGGGCGACGGAGCTTGGAGCAAAGAACACCAACTTTGTCAATCCCAATGGATTGACAGCATCAGGGCATATAACCACTGCATACGATCTGGCTATGATCGCCAAGGGCTGTATGGAGAATCAGACCTTTAGAGAAGTATGTAAAACCGTTTCATATAGAATTCCGCCGAACATCAAGTCGGCTGAACGTGTTGTCAAGAACACCAATCTCATGGTCACGGGAGATGAGACCCTGGTCACTGTGGGCGGTGTTAGCGTCCCCGCGAAATATGAATACTGCATCGGCATAAAAACCGGATCCACGACGGAAGCCGGGAATTGCCTGGTTGCGGCTGCAGAAAAAGAAGGTACGATGCTGATCAGCGTTATTATGAAAAGCGGAGAACTGGAGCGTTATTCGGATTCCATCAGTCTTTTTGAATGGGGTTTTGAAAATTACAGGAGCCACCAGGTCCTTGTAAAGGGGAAGGAAGTCGAGAGGATCAGAGTCAGGGAAGGCGCTTCCCGCAAGGTAGGCGTAGCAGCGGTGGATGACTGCTACATCACCATGCCCAACGATGCAGGAGATTCAGTTATATCAACGAAAGCGGTACTTGAGGATTTCATAATGGCACCCGCCAAGGCTGGAACGGTTGTCGGGAAAATCGAGGTTTACGAAGGAGATCGTCTTGTTCAATCCGTTGATGCCGTGGTCATGGACGATGTTGCGGTAGGTACGGTGCTATCCAAAATCGGCATTTCAGATAGAATAGCAAAACCCCTGATCACGATCGTTGTTATTTTAGCTGCTTTAGTAGCCGCATTGGCACTGACGGTTATCATACTGAGGGTTATAATCGGTAAAAAGAAAAAGAAACTGAGACGGGAGAAAGCGCTTGAGCTGGCTGCTAAAAGGTTGGCTGCGGAGAGGGACAAAGAAAACAGAAACTGGCCATACTGATGTTTGATATTAAAGAAAATTTGAAAAAACTCCCGGATTCTCCGGGAGTTTATATTCACAGGGACAACCGTGGCCGTGTGATCTATGTCGGGAAGGCGATCTCATTAAAAAATAGAGTTCGCCAATATTTTGGTTCACCGAAGTACATGGACCCAAAAGTAAGGGCAATGGTCTCCAAGATCGCTGAATTTGAATACATCACCACAAAAACCGAAATGGAGGCATTAATACTTGAGTGCAATCTTATAAAAAAGTATATGCCGAAGTATAATGTTCTTCTGCGGGATGATAAAACCTATCCATATATCAAGATGACGATGGGAGATGAATATCCCAGACTGGAAAAGACCAGAGTGGTAAAGAAGGACGGCAGCCGATATTTCGGCCCCTATGCCAATGCTTCCGCGGTCAATCAAATGGTGGATCTTTTAAATGGGATATACGGCTTGAAAAGATGCGCAACGGAGTTCAAGCTGGATGAAAAAACCTATAAGCCCTGCTTGAATTACCACATCCGGCAATGCCAGGGGATATGCAGAGGAGACGTTTCGAAGGAAGAATATATGAAATCCGTCAAAGGAGTCATAGATTTTTTGTCGGGACGAAAAAAGCCTCTGGTAAAACATTTACGAGACAAGATGATCAAAGCTTCTTCGGAAATGGCCTATGAAGAGGCTGCCATGTACAGAGATTGCATATCGGCGGCGGAAGCTGTATTAGAGCTGGCAAACAGCGAGATTGCGAAAGCGGTCAGGAGTGAGGCGGAAAAGGAAGCAGCCGCAGATGATTTAAAAAAAAGGGAAGAGGCCAAAAAAGAGAAAAGGCAGTCCCTCAGCAGAGCTTTGCATCAAATATTATTCTCCGGGAGCCCTTATCAGGACAAAGAGTATAGAATAGAAGCCTATGATATCTCCAACACCTCCGGTGTTGATGCGGTGGGCGTCATGGTGGTTTTTGAAGGCTCAAAAACTGTAAAAAAGGATTATAGACGCTTTAAAATCAATACTGCCGGGAACTCAGACGATTACGGAGCACTCCAGGAAGTCATCTACCGAAGGTTTAAAAGGGGTTTGAATGGTGATCCGGGTTTTTCGAAATTGCCGGATGTCATTCTGGTTGATGGCGGTCTGGGGCAGGTTTCCGTTGTAAAAAAGGTACTGGCGGCCATGGGGACGGATATTCCTGTACTGGGAATGGCTAAAGACGATAGGCATCGAACCAGAGCTCTTGTAGCGGAAGACCTTGAAATTGAACTGAAGGGCAGTCGGGAACTATATAAGCATATCGGCGTCATCCAAGAGGAAGTCCATAGATTTGCCATCGACTACCATCATGGCGTAAGAATCAGGAAAGTTCAGAAATCATCCCTGGATAATATACCGGGAATCGGGCCGGCCCGAAGGAATGCTTTGCTGGAGCATTTCAAGGATGTTGAAAGTATTAAGAAAGCCGGCGTTGATGAGTTAAGCAATGTGCCTGGGATCAGCAAGAACCTGGCGATGGAGATCCAAAAATATTTCAATTGATAAACTTTTCCTGTCATGATATAGTATAGCGAAGGAATACCAATAATTATGGAGGATTGAAATGACTGATAAAGAAAAAGAAAAATTCGAAGTTGAAGAGCCAGATTTCATAACCCTTGAATTCGATGACGGCGAAGACGTGGAATGCGAAATAATGGGAGTTTTCGACGTAGATGGTAAAGAATACATTGCCCTTATTCCTGAAGACGGATCAGACGATGTTTATCTTTACGGATACAAAGAAGTCGGCGAAGATGAATTTGAACTTGAGGACATCGAGGACGATGCTTTGTTTGAAAAGGTCGTAGCAGAGTTTGACAAAATCGTTGCTGAAGAAGAATAGAATTCAACATGCTAATAATTAAAAGTGCTGCTAAATGGCAGCACTTTTTGTTGTTAATTCAGTTTCCGTTGGGTGGTCAGATTTTTTTGCTCTTACGTATGAATCCAAGACCGAAAATAGTAAATAAGACCAACCCTGATACATAAAAAGACTCAAAGCCCTTGCTCATCAATCCTATCAGGGATAAAACAGAACAAATCAATAAAAATAGTCCGAAAAAAAGCAGTTTCAGATCCCTGCTCCTAATCCATGTTTTCAACGAATTCATACAACCTCCCCGGGATTTCTATGCTCAGTCGATTACGGAAATTATTATAACACAAATATTTAAGGAATATGATATAATAATCGACGGATTGCATTTACGACTTTTTGGAGGGCGTCATGAAAAAATATGATATTATAATCATTGGAGCGGGTGCCAGCGGCGTGTTTCTTTCTTATGAGCTGACCCGGATCAATAATCGTGCCAAAATACTGATGCTTGATACAGGAGCTCCTCTAGATGGCAGGATCTGTCCGATAAAAGCGGGCAAGGCGGACAACTGTATCAAATGTTCACCATGCCATATCATGAGCGGATACGGCGGCGCCGGCACTCTGTCGGATGGCAAATATAACATTACAACACAATTCGGAGGAGATCTGCATGCTTATGTCGGCATGGACCACGCTATCGAACTCATGGAGTATGTCGACCAGGTGCTTTGCGAGATGGGCGGAAGCGAAGCGAAGCTCTATAGCACAGCAAATTCGGAGCTGCGGACCATTGCCCTTCAAAACAACCTGAAACTGCTGGATGCCAAGGTCAGGCATCTTGGTACCGATAGGAATGTTGTTATTCTCGGGAAGATCTATGATTATACCAAGGATCGGGTAGAGATAAAGTTCAGGACCACCGTTGAACAGGTCCTGCATCAGGACGATGGTACTTTCAGGGTGATAACCGACAAAGGAGATGAATACGAGTGCGCCGATCTTGTTATGGGGACAGGACGTTCAGGCTCGAAGTGGGCGGCAGGAGTGTGTGACAAATTAGGCATCAGACAGTTGAGCAATCGGGTGGATATCGGCGTCAGGGTGGAACTTCCGGCCGTCATATTCAAGCATATCACAGATGACGTCTATGAAAGCAAGCTTGTTTATAAAACAGATAAATATAATGACATGGTCAGAACCTTCTGCATGAATCCTTACGGAGAGGTGGTAGCTGAGAATACCAATGGCATTGTTACAGTAAATGGACATAGCTATGCAGATCCTTCTCTCAGGACTGAAAACACCAACTTCGCATTATTGGTCTCCAATAATTTCACTGAGCCATTCAAAGACTCCAACGAGTACGGCGAATCGATCGCGAGGTTAAGCAATATGCTCGGAGGGGGCGTACTGCTCCAACGGTTTGGCGACCTGATCAAGGGTAGAAGAAGTAGTGAAAGAAGGATGACTAAGTGTTTTACCCGACCTACTTTGAAGGCTACGCCGGGAGATTTATCCCTGGTTATACCCAAAAGGCAGTTGGACAATATCATTGAGATGATCTATGCTCTTGATAAGATTGCTCCGGGAACGGCAAATGAAGACACGCTGCTATATGGCGTAGAAGTGAAATTTTATAATTCGAAGGTTCAAGTCGACAGCAACCTTGAGACCTGTGTGAAGAATTTATATGTCCTCGGAGATGGTTCCGGAGTCACACATTCATTGTCTCAGGCATCCGCCAGCGGAGTACATGTAGGACGGATCCTTGCGGCAAAATACAAATTCGATTAAAGAATATGAAAAATAAATTAAGCAGCCGGATCTTGATAGATTATCAAAATCCGGCTGTTCTTTATTCTTCTTTATTCTTCTTTGTTCTTAACCTTATTCTTTAATGCTTATTCTATGCTTCTTTTACTCTTCTTTTACTCTTCCTTATCCACGGTGTAAGTCCCTTCATAAGCCTTGATCACTCCGGGCTTGTTGTCCTCCGTATATTTTTTTTGATCTGACCCGGTAGTTTTACTGATGCCATTTCCGCTGCTTCCGGCTCCCGGTGTTGCAGGTCTTCTTGGAATGACGAAGGCTGCAATGATATAAGCAATCAGCCCTGAAAACCCAATGCAGACCAGCACGATCAAAATCAGCCGGACAATAACCGGATCGATGTCAAAGTATTCACCGATACCTCCGCAGATTCCAAAAATTATTTTATTGTCATCCGATCTGTACAACTTCTTTTCCATTCTTTTACCTCGAATATTTAGAGTTTGCCAATTGTTCCATGATTGGATCAGGCAGTGGTTTGATATATTTCTTACGGTAATATCATAGCAACTGCAGAATTAGTTGTCCATTTAAGATTCTCTTTCAAGATTATTTCGAAATTCTTAAGATGCGCGCCGGGGAGGGATTATGGAGTCAACTTGAAATCCAGGCATACCAGGGACTTTGAATTCGGCAGGAAGACTTCGTCTTTGTAAATCAATTCATAGTTGCTGGCCTTCATCGATTCGATCAGCTTCTCCTCGTCAACATCCCGATGCATCTCTGAAATGGCTGAAAATGCCTGGGTATATGGAGAATCTGATACAAATGCCGCATCGTAATTCTTTTGTATCACGCAGGAAACAAAAACCGGGCGGGTTTTTCGAAGTCCGCCGACAAATGGGTCGATCCCGATATACTCGATGATCAGATCCGCGATCAACAAGTCTGCCCGAGGCAGAACAATCCCTTCATCGGTCAAATCCATTTTTTCTAAAATCAGAGTATCGCCTAATCCAGAGAATCGGTGCCTGCATGCGTCAAGATAATCCTGATTGATATCAATACCATATACAGCCTCCAACCTGGAGGCATCCACATGCTCCAAGCCGTTACCGCCCGCAATGCCAAGGATGATGACCGTTCTGACATCGTACCGGTACAATTGCTCTTTTATTATGTTGTTCAGGGCTTGTAGCTGTCGAATATTTTCCAGCCTCATGTGATTTTCATAATCATCAAGCAAAAGATCTTCCCAAGGGTTTTTATTTGATTTTTCCATTCTAAGTCACCTCTTACTTCAAAGCGGGTTTAATAGGGGCTCTTCTTATGAGAAGCCATGACCCCAATCCAAAAACGATAGAGTTTCCCAAACCGATCCTGATACCGGTCCAAGGATCGGAAAACGAATCGATTGAAAATATGTATATGACCAGGCCAGGAAGGTTCTTTACCAGAACCGTAGGTAAAATTACCAGAAGTAAAACCGGCAGACCGATAGCGGCAACTACCTTCCAGATTTTGCTGAGCCGATAGAACATCAATGAGATGAACAATCCTGTAAAAAATGCGGAAAGATATATCATAAAATTCCAAATCAATGTTTCAAGAAAAACAATGACAGGGGACAGAGACTCGACTCTTTGGGGGTAAAAAAAGCTATAAAGGGTGTTGATTATGACATTCTTATTGTCGACAGCCATGCTGCTGCCTAAAGAAGCGATCAGGATCCCGGCAACAGACATAATCATCATGATAACGATCGCTACTGAAATTTCCGAAAGAAACGCGGTTCGCCGGCCTATGCCGTACTGGATCAAAAGTCTCATATCCTCTCTTATCGAAACGATCCCGATGACGAAGGCTGCGATTGCTGCAGCAGTTTCAAAAGCATTGAACATGAGAGTGATGTCCCCGTTGATCCGGATGGATATATTGGCAGTCACCGCTACCACCGCAGTTATGACCAGCATGATCAGCAGAAATACCGCTACGCCTGTTATCATGCTTCTGAAACAATATTTGAATGCGGGCATAAAATTGATCCTGCTCATTTTGATCCCTCCCCATTCATCAGTTGTATAAAATACTCCTGAAGATCAAAACTTCCTGCTTCCAATCCTTCCGGCAGATCATCAGCTTCAGGTTTTCCGCTCAGACAAGCGGTCTTCAAGCCCCCAAGACTTTGCGCTGAAATTACCGGACGTCCAATAGTGTATTCATCCACCAAAGCCGCAGGTCCGGAGACTGTGTAACCGCTGCTCAGAAGTTCATCTCTTGATTGATTCTTAATTATATTGCCGTTGCGAATGATCACCGTCTGGTCGATCAGGGCTGAAACCTCCTGGATCAGATGAGTCGAAATAATGATCGTGCAAGGATGTTTGCCATACTTTTCCAGCAGCAGCTTATAGAAAAGGTCGCGATTCTGCGCGTCAAGACCCAGCACCGGCTCATCAAGCAATAAGTAAGGGACATTCACTGATAAAGCGATAATAATTCTAAATATTGATGCGTAGCCGGTTGATAATGAGGCGATTTTTTTATTTGTTTTGAGCCCGAAACGCTCGGCAAGCTCCAGGGCATACTGCAAATCGAAATCCTTATAGAAGAGCGAGGTGGATTTGAAAGCCCTTTTCACCCTCATATCATCAGGATATAAGTTGGCATCGCAAAGCATGAAGATCTTGCCAAGAGCATGGTCATTATCCGCCACGGATTCACCATCGACGAAAACTTCACCGGAGGAAGGGTAGATGCGATTTGCTATGATATTGAATAGTGTCGTCTTCCCTGCACCGTTATTGCCAAAAAGACCGCTGATCCCACCTTCGTCAAATTTGACATTGATATTGTCCAAAGCTTTGGTACTTCCAAAACTTTTTGAAACATTTCTGATTTCAATCGCCATATTCTTCCCGCCCCCTTTCCAGCATACTGAATAATTCTTCTCGTTCAATCTTGAGATTACGTGATTCGATGATCAGCGGCCGGATAAAATTGCTGAAAAAATCATCTTTACGTTTCTGTGTAAGCTTATCTTTTGCTCCCCGGCTCACAAACATCCCCATACCGCGCCTTTTATAAAGAAGCCCTGAATCTACAAGGACATTAACGCCCTTTAATGCTGTTGCCGGGTTTATTTTATAAGCCACGGAGAATTCAGTGATCGACGGGATCTGAGTTTCTTCGGCATATGCGCCGCTTAAAATTGCATTCTCGAGCATCTCTGCTATCTGCATAAAAATAGGCTTTTCATGGCTAAAATGATGAGCCAAGGCATTCACCCCTTCCCAATTCTATTGGTTAATTAGTAAAGCAACTAACTATAATACAAACATAAACCTGATTAGCCCAGTTGTCAACTGAAAGTATTGTTATACATAAAAATATACCCAAAATCAGCTATGTGATATAATCATTGCAGATGTTTCTCCAGCTTGATGTATCCGATGGTTTACAGGTATGGTGAGGATTGATATGGATATAGCAACGGATAAAACACATAAAAACCGGACGATAGAGGATTTTTTCGAAGGACTGCCTGCTGCCCGGGCGTTATTCGATCTGGTGAACAATTATATATGTTCCCTCGGGCCTGTTAAGACCGAAATCATGAAAACACAGGTATCCTTTGGATTGGAAAAAAAGTTTGCCTGGGTATGGCTGCCGCAAATGTGGACAAGGAAAAGATCTGAAACGAGCATAACGCTGACGATTTTTCTCCCTAGGCATGTCATCGATAAACGGATAACGGAAACCGTGGAACCGAGCCCTGGTAAGTGTATACATCATATCGTGCTTGAAAAAGAGTCGGATTTTGACGGAGAAGTCCGCGGCTGGCTGTCGGAAGCGTATCATAATAAATAATGTTATTGTGTAAAGAGACACGAAAGGACAAGTGAAATGATGAAGCTTGGATTTATTGGATTGGGTGAGATGGGCAAACCAATGGCTTTGAATTTGATAAAATGCGGCGAACTGTTGACCGTATGCGACGTGAACGAAAGCCATTTTCCTGTATTCGAGAGTAAAGGAGTCAAAACAACAAGAGATCCTCAGGAACTTGTCGATTCAGATATTGTTTTTTCATGTCTGCCCAACAGCGAAGTAATAGAAAGAGTATTTCATGGCGATCAAGGGCTTCTGAATTTCATGAAACCCGGAAGCATATTGGTTGACTTCAGCACGATCAAATACAGCACGGCAGTGGAACTGGGAACCCATTGCGAAGATAAAGGCATCCGATTTCTGGATGCGCCGATTTCCGGGATGCTCAGCAGGGCGATTGACGGATCGCTGGTTATTATGTGCGGAGGAAATGAAGAGACCTTCAATGCCATGGTTCCATTGCTGCAATATATGGGCAAGAACATTTTATATATGGGCCCTACGGGAAGCGGACAGCTGATGAAACTGATCAACAATCTGTTGTTTGATATCAATGCTGCTGCGATTGCAGAGATTTTGCCCATGTCGAAATATATGGGATTAGATCCGGAGAATGTCGTTCAAGTGATAAACGATGGAACCGGCAGGAGCTATGCCTCGGAATTCTTCGCGCCGAAGATGCTGAAGGGGGAGTTCGACAAAGGCTACCCCATGGAGAAGGCCTATAAAGATCTGGTCAGCGGAAGCGAGATATCAGCGAGCAAGGGGATCCCGCTGCCGGTGCTGGCGGCTGCTACCGCCACCTATCAAATGGCGCTTAGAGCGGGGTACGGCAAGCTTGGGAAAGGCGGAATGATCCGGGTATATGAAGAAATTTTGGGCGTTGAGTTCCGTAGCGGAGAATTAGGGGGCAAGGAATAATGGAAAAATTAATCATCACACTGGCTCATACCGGCAATGTGCCGACAAAGGACATGAATCCAAACACTCCCGTTACTGTTGAGGAAATCGTTGCCGACATTCGGGCATGTGTCGAATTGGGAGCTTCAGTGGCGCATATTCATGCACGGGATGAACAGGGATCGCCCACCAGCAGGAGGGATATATTTGAGAAAATCATACAGGAACTGGACAGACAGAAAGTAAATGTGATCCGCCAGCTTTCCACTGGGGCTCGGGGTGGAGAAAATACCATTGAATGGAGAGGACAGATGCTTGACCTCAATGTTCATATGGCAAGCCTATCCACAGGCTCCTCCAATTTTCCAAATAGTGTCAACGCCAATTCACCGGAGCTGATCGAAGCGCTGGCGTTGAAAATGAAGGCGAACGGAATTGTTCCTGAAATTGAAGTTTTTGATTTGGCTATGATCAATAACGCTGAAAGGCTCCGAAAAAAGGGTGTGATCCTTGGACCTTTGCATTTTAACCTGGTGCTGAACGTACCGGGATCCATCCCCGGAACTCCGAGAAACCTGATGTTTATGGTTGAAAGTCTGCCGCCTGACAGCACATGGACGGTTACTGTCGCAGGGAAACCGCATTTACAGCTTATCACTATGGCTATCGCTCTTGGAGGGAATGTGAGAACAGGCCTGGAAGATGTGTTGACGATCGATCAAGAGATCCAGGCCTCCAATCAAATGCTGGTCAAGCGGGTCGCAGACATTGCAAAGGCTTTCGGGCGCGACATCGCTACACCGGAAGAAGCCAAGCGGATATTGTGTTTGTAAATTCTCTAGTTTTCGGACTTGATGAAAGACCGTTGTTAATCTAATATATTATATTATTTTACGTTGAATTTTGCGTTATTTGGGTTATAGTCATTATATGGCTTTATATGGCATACAATTTGATAGAATGTCAAAATAAAATAATAGAAGCTGCCATTCATTGAATGGGAATCTACGAAAAGGAAATCGGGGAAGGAGCAAAATCATGGTAAAGGTTATCGCTAAACTTACTATTAAGCCGGACACAAACCAAATGTTTTTAGAGGCGTTTGAAGAATTGACAAATGAAAGTCGAAAGGAAGCGGCTTGCGTATCTTACAATTTATATCAGGACCTAAAGAACGAAAATATCTACTATACAGTCGAAGAATGGCGGAGTGAAGAGGGGCTTCAGCAGCATATGCATTCCCCTCATTTCAAGGCTGCCTCCAAAAGCTTTGCCGAAGCGCTGGCATGTAAGCCTGAATTAGCCACATGTAAGGAAATCCTTTAGATTGCACTGGCGGTCTAGCCTCTGGCGCCAGTCTCTTTCATGCCTTTTTTTCAGATCATAGGGACTGATGATCAATCGGTTGGCGATTTTCGATTAATTCCCTATGAAAAAGGGTAAAGAAATTGAAAGGCGGATTGAACATACAGCAGCATCAAGAGAACTCAAGCGGGTTCTGAGAGGGTGGATGAAGGTAATACATTTTCTAACAGGATGTCATACACAGTAAAGAGGAGGTTTAACATGAAATACACGGATTTGCCTAAAAGATGGCAAAAGATAGCCTTGCAAATGGAAGAGGATTTTGTTAGAGAGGGAATAGAAGAGCTGGCTGAAATGGAGAGCATCCCTGAAGCTTTGCGAGAAACAGAGTATGAAGTTGTAAGGGATGAAGAAGGCGAGGAAAAATTGATCAAAGCTATGAAAGCATGATCAAGTGAAATTTTAAAACAAACGAAATGCAGTAAATACCAGATATGAAAAAAGCCTTGGAATCATTGAGATTCTAAGGCTTTTGTTGTACTATGGTGCGGATAAAAGGATTTGAACCTTCATGAAGTTGCCCTCACACGGACCTGAACCGTGCGCGTCTGCCAATTCCGCCATATCCGCATAGATTTTTCGGAAACGCAAGATAGATTATAACACAGCACATCCATCTAATGCAATATATTTAAGACTATTTTCTTGAACTATTTATCTTAACTTGAATATTTTTCTAAGTTCCAGTTTTCAATATGGCGCTGGATTTTACTATGAGAATTTTCTAATGACCTGATAAAAGGCTTCATGGTCCGTCCCCCCGCATTACTCAATACAGACTTGACACTT
>Ga0302242_1001071_pt1 | contig 22159 bp, 16 predicted proteins | sample AAG_UR_Lys_MG_FD_193510 | JGI IMG/M metagenome (GOLD analysis project Ga0302242, IMG submission 193510) | Enriched activated sludge microbial communities from anaerobic digester in WTTP, New Holstein, Wisconsin, United States - AAG_UR_Lys | ecosystem: Engineered > Bioreactor > Anaerobic >...
AAGAAAAAGTGTCACGCAAAAAAACTTCCAGAAAAGCTTGGCATCGCCGGAGGTCTTTTTTTCACTAAGAAGAGTCGTCGATCGTTGTGGTTGATCCATAGAGAAATAACCGTCCCTCAGATATTCGTAGAAAATAGAACTCTCATAACATTGTATATCAAGCGGCAAAAAAAAGAAACACAAAAACAATGTTCCTGGAATCTTTTTTCGATGATATCATCTCTCGTTTATATTTATTCTTCAGCGCTTCCGTCATCGTTTCCGGCATCCTGACCGTCTTCCGGTTCCTGTCCGATGGAGTAGATCTCACGAAGCATGGTTTCGATTTCATCTTCGTCCACAAACCAATACGATGCACCGTCCACAGTGCTGTCATCTCCCGGAGTCAGATAAGTCTCAATGTCCTCCGAAGAAAGTCCGGCTGCCTTTTTCGTGATCTTCAAAGCCATTTTTAAATCCAAGTCAGACTCTACATTTTGCATAATGGTTTTTGCCACCTTGGGCAGGCCAAGGCCCAGGGACTCTCTAAAGGCTGATTTCAGGAACTCCTGATGAGCCTTGATCCGGCCGATATCCCCCTCAGGGTAACCTGCGTAGCCCGGGCTTCCTTTGCGAAAACGCAAAAACTCCTGCACATTGCTGCTGTCCAGCACCGTGGGGCCCTTTGGAAAGTCAATGTAAAGCGGAGGTTTGTCGGTAGGGTCCTCATAATGCATGTGGAAGGCAATATCCATGGGGACCCCGCCGATGGAGTCCACAATGTTGCCGATCCCGTCATAGCTGATCACTGCATAATAGTGAATGGGGATCCCCATCAAAATATCGCTCACGGCTTCTGCCGTGCCCACCGCCGTACCGTTCCGGTAGATAGCGTTGATCTTTCGAGTGGCCGGGCTGTTGGCCTCCGGACGGTCGTAGTAGGTGTCCCGGGGCATGGAGATCACATCCACATGCTGGTTTTCCATGTCGTAGCTTCCCAGCATGATCACATCAGAGAGTTCGTCGTTGAGTCCGATAAGCAGGACATTGACCCGTTGGGAATCTTTAAATTCTTCAAAAAAAGGGCTGTTCGGGTCTACCACGTAATCCATGCTTTCCATGAGGTTTTCTGTTCCGGCGAAAATCCTGGTTTGTCCCACTTTTGCGAAACTCATGCGCACGGGTATCATAATCAAAGTAAAAACCAAAAGCCACATGAAAAAGAACTTGAGGAAAACAGAAAAGGAATTCCCCTTTTTATATGTTTGAGCCGCCGCATTCTGCTTAGGCTCGCGATTTCTTAGTTTCATAATTACATCCCCTGAAAACTTACAATTTTACTAATCCCATTAAAGAAGGGTGGAGAAAACTCCACCCTTGCATTCTACATATTTACGCTGCGTTATGCAAGCTTTTTACAAAGCTATTTGCTGTAATCGAAGAATCCTTTTCCGGTCTTTCTTCCCAGCATTCCGCCACGAACCATCTTCTTGAGAAGGGGGTGGGGTCTGTATTTGGTGTCGCCGAATTCTGCGTAGAGGACTTCCATGATGGCAAGGCATACGTCAAGTCCGATGAGGTCGCCCAAAGCAAGGGGACCCATGGGATGATTGGCACCCAATTTCATAGCTTCATCAATATCTTCTGCCTTGGCAACGCCGTCAGCCAAAATGCCGATGGCTTCATTGACCATGGGGATCAGGATGCGGTTTACTACAAATCCCGGAGCTTCTGCAACTTCTACAGGCTTTTTGCCGAGAGCTTCGGTAAGGGCCAAAATGGTATTTTTGGTTTCTTCGGAAGTTGCCAATCCTTTGATGATCTCAACGAGCTTCATCATGGGAACGGGATTGAAGAAATGCATGCCGATGATTTTGTCTGCACGGTTGGTTGCCGCTGCAATCTCTGTGATGGACAAAGAAGAGGTGTTGGTGGCAATGATGGTTTCCGGTTTGCAAAGAGCATCCAGTTCCTGGAACAATGCCTTCTTGGATTCCATCTCTTCGGTAGCTGCTTCGATGACCAGATCTGCATCCTTGATGATTTCGATCTCGGTGGATCCTTTGATTCTGCCCATGATCTCCGCTTTTTCCGCTGCGGTCATTTTTTCTTTGGCAACGAGTTTTTCCAGGTTCTTCTCAACAGTGGCAATGCCCTTGTCTACAGAAGTCTGTCTTCTTGCTCTGAGTACTACTTCATATCCGTTCTGTGCCAAAACCTGAATGATGCCGGCACCCATAGTGCCTGTTCCAAGGACTCCGATTTTTTTCATTTTTGTTTCCTCCTAAACTTTCGAGTTACACACTACCAAACGATTTTCTTTCAATGATTTTTTTCACAGTAGAAATCTGCAAATCCGAAATTTGTGATTTCTTTCACAGTATAACTGCAATTTTTTACCTTTGCAATATACTTGCCAATTTGCGGAAAAATGAAATTTCCCGCCGGAAAATTCACCGAAAATTGAGATTTTTTTCGTTCTACTCTCCGGTGAAATGCGGCTCTCTTTTTTCGATAAAAGCCCGCATACCTTCTTTTTGATCCTTTGTGGCGAAGCACTTGGCAAAATATCTGGCTTCAATTTCAATGGCCTTGTCCATTTCAGGAGTCTCAAAGCCTTCCTGGATCGCCTTTTTCGCATAGCGAACGGCAATGGTGGCATTCTTCATGATCCTTTGAGCAAAAGCGATACACTCAGGCATCAATTCATCAGGGGGAGTGATCTTGTTAAGAAGGCCCAATGTTTTAGCCTCTGCGGCAGAGATCATGTCTCCGGTAAGGATCAGTTCCATGGCCTTTGTTTTGCCCACCAGACGAGAGAGTCGCTGGGTTCCGGAGTATCCCGGGGTGATACCCAGTCCGACTTCCGGCTGACCGAATTTGGCTTTTTCACTGGCGATCCGGAAATCACAGGCCATGGCCAGCTCGCAGCCTCCACCAAGAGCAAATCCGTTGATCGCTGCAATAGATGGCTTTTCTGCTGTCTCAATTTTGCGAAAAACGTTCTGCCCCAGTCTCGCAAATCGCATTGCCTGGGGTTGGTTCAAAGGAGCCATACCTACAATATCGGCACCTGCTACAAAGGCTTTTCCTACACCGGTTATGATCATGACCTGGATCTCAGGATCCGCCAAGGCTTCATCCACTGATTTTTCAATCCCTAAAAGAACTTTTTCGTTGAGTGCATTCATGGCGTTGGGACGGTAGATCTTGATAACTGCGATCCCTTGTTCCTTTTCCAAAAGCACAATACTCATTTCCTGCTCCTCCTATTTTTCCAATACTTTTCGCATTTCTGCCTTGTAATGTTCCACGCCCGGCTGGTCGAACGGATCCACACCGAGCAGATAACCAGATAATGCACAGGCCTTTTCGAAGTAATAGACCATTTGTCCGAAAGTATAGGAACAAAGAGAAGGGATGTCGATCCGTACCATCGATATCCCCGCAGCACGGTGAGCTGCCATGACACCCGCAAGCGCCGCACGATTGATCTGGTTCATACTTTTATTTGCAAGTATCGTGCCAGCAGACTCGGGCACCACCAGATCTCCGGGAGGATCGACGACATTTAAAATCGTTTCGAAGAAAACAGGGCTTCCTTCCTGAAGGAATTGTCCCATAGAATGAAGATCCGTGGAAAAAGACAGGGCCGCCGGGAAGATCCCTTTGCCTTCCTTTCCTTCGCTCTCTCCGAAGAGCTGCTTCAGCCACTCTGCAAAATATTGGAGGCGAGGTTCATAGTATTCAAACACCTCAATGCGTTTGCCGTCCTGGTACAGGCAGTTCCGGACTGCGGCATACAAGTGCTCTTCTTCGCTTTTTTCGGCCCGATCCGCTGCGCCCCGCAGCATCTCCTCAATGTCGATTCCCGCCACCGCAATAGGCAAAAGGCCCACAGGAGACAGCACGGAATAGCGACCCCCGATGTCCGAAGGGACGATAAAACTCTTATAGCCTTCCTTTCGGACCTCTTCCCGAAGAGTTCCCTTTTCTGCGTCTGTGATGGCAACGATACGTCTCCCGGCCTCTTCTTTTCCATATTTGCGAATGAGAAAATCCTTCAAAAGAGCAAACGCAATGCTGGTTTCTGTAGTGGTTCCCGACTTGGAAATGACACAAAGGCAGACATCTTTGTCTGCCAGTTCTTCCAGTAGTTCGCTGTGATATGTGCCGCTCAGGTTATGCCCGGCATAGTAAGTGGTGGGAGATTTTTTTTCCAATCTTCCACCAAGCATTTCAATGGCAGCCCGGGCCCCCAGGTAGGATCCTCCGATCCCCAGAAGAACAAAGGCATCGCATTTGCCTCGAATCTCCTCCGCAGCGGCTTTGATACGGTCGACTTCCTCCCGATTATAAGAAAAAGGCAGGGAAACCCAGCCTGTAAATTTTTCGGTCTTTGAACAGAGACGTGCCTCTCCCGCTGCCAGCTGTTCTTCATACCCGTAAAGTCGATGCTCGGAAAGCAACGAATCCGAAAGGTCCAATGTCAAAGATTTTTTCATCCATTCCACCTCGATCCTTACCACTTCACTCTACCTTTTATTTTGCCTGCAGTTCCCCGCCACATCGGGCGGTTTCCTGTCAAGAAAGCCGGTTGTTGCCGTTTTTTTTGATATAGTGCGCATCTCCTTTTATTTTTGTGCTCTTATAGTTGGGGACCAATTCCGTAAGCCAGGCCTTGATCTCCGCATCCGTTAAAGAACATACCACATCAGAGGCCTTTTCGCCCCCCTCATTGTCATATTCCAAAAAGCGTTCCAACGCAGCACTGGGTGGCACCGGACGCCCTACAAAAATGCTGGCATGCGTGGTGGTTTTGATCCCTTCTTCTTCCAAAAGAAGCTCTTCGTAAAGCTTTTCGCCGGGGCGAAGCCCCGTCACTTCAATATCGATATCCACCCCCGGAGTATACCCGGAAAGACGGATTACATTTTCTGCAAGATCCATGATGCGCACGGCTTCTCCCATATCCAAAATGAAGATCTCGCCCCCCGCTGCCATGGCTCCGGACTGGATCACGAGCTGGACCGCTTCGGGAATCGTCATGAAGTAGCGGGTCACTTCTTCGTGGGTAACGGTGACCGGGCCGCCCTGTTCGATCTGTTTGCGGAACAAGGGCAGCACACTCCCGTTGCTCCCCAGTACATTGCCGAAACGCACAGCGGAAAACTTGGTAAGAGATCTGGCACTCATGTGCTGCATGAGCATTTCTGCCACCCGCTTGGTAGCGCCCATGACGTTGGTGGGATTTACCGCCTTGTCCGTTGAAATAAGAACAAACTTTTCTACTCCGTATTTATCAGAAAGCTCCAAAGTGTTTTTCGTACCCAAAATATTGTTGAGCACCGCTTCTTTGGGATGGTCTTCCATCAGGGGCACATGTTTGTGGGCCGCTGCATGAAAGACCACCTGAGGTGCCTCGGTCTGAAAAAACTCTTCCAATCTTTTACGATTTCGCACGCTGGTCACCACCGGAGCAAAAGAAATCTCAGGGTGGCTTTTTTTCATCTCATGAGTGAGATCGAAGAGGGAGTTTTCGTATACATCCAGGGCAATCAATTTTCGGGGCCGGAACAAGGCAATTTGTCGGCAAAGTTCAGAGCCGATAGAGCCACCGCCTCCCGTGACAAGAACCACTTTGTCTTCAAGGTATCCGCTGATCTCTGCCAGATCCACACTGACGGCGTCCCTGCCCAAAAGATCCTCGATGGCCACATCCCGAAGCTTGGCAACACTGACCTTTCCATCGATCAGATCAATATACGCCGGGAGAATCTTGATTTTACACCCCGTTTTCTTGCACTCATTAAGGATCCCCTGTATCTGTTTTCTGCTGGCAGAAGGAATGGCTACGATGATCTCATCAATGCCATATTTCTCTGCTGCAGTAACGATACGACTGCGGTTCCCTACAATTTTTTTCCCCGAAATGGTCTTGCCTACCTTTTGGTAGTTATCATCAATGACAGCTACCACTCGCTTCCCCACTTCCGGATTTCTGTCAATTTCCCGGATCATGCTGGCTCCTGCATCACCGGCCCCCACTAACAGCACTCGGGTAAATTTGGACTTTACCCGAAAACGATCCCCATCCACGAAAGAAAAAATATGGCGGATCTCCTGCGGATTTCTCAGCACTCTGCAGGCAATGCGGCTACCCCCCAGAAGCATAATGTCCAAAATAAAGGCAATGGCCTGCACCCCCCGGGGAACCATATTTCCTGTCACATCCAAAAACAGCATGACTGCTGCAAAGGCAACCACACAGGCAGCTACGATATTAATGATCTGCTCCAGACCCGCATACCTCCACAGGCTGTTATACAGACGAAAAAGAGTAAACACGCAAAGCTTGATCAGAATGATCCAAAGAAGACTGCCAAAAAAACCATCGGCGTAACCTTGCCGGAACGCCATATTAAAATCAAATTCAAAGCGAAGAAGGAACGCCACAAAAAATGCGATATTTATGGAAATGATATCCGCCGCAACAAGAGCGCCGATTTTCGTATATCTGATCATCTCTTACCTCATCTTCAAGCGCAAACTCTCCGGAAAGAAGAAAAGCGGCCTGCACCATTCATTTTTTTAACAATGCCTGCCGTTCCCGCCGAATTTAATATTACCACCATTATCCATTTCAGGCAACAGGATTTCGTTGCTTTTTCAAGGTTTATTCATTTTGAGTACTGCTTTTTCCCTGCTCTCCGGAGAGAAACCGGCGGTTGAGATCGGGAACGAACTTCTTCATTCCGGATTCATTCAGGTGATGCACATCATAAAAATCCCCGGAAAGCTCTAATCCCAGTTCTTCATAAATCGCCGGGTCGTTGTAATTAAAATACTCGACCCCTCGCTCCGCCGCTATTTTCCCTACGGCATTGTAAGCCATCATCTGCCTTGCTTTTGCATTGGAGGGAGCCTTGATGAAAACCAGCCGGATCCCTTTTTCCTGAGCAAGATTTATGATTTTATTGATGTAAAGAGCATTTTTGTCCGTGATCCTGGCCGTGTCGCCGACCTGCCCATAATCCCCGGGTTCAATACCCTCCGGAGCTTCCGTCAGGCAGACATACCCCTTGTAGATATCTGTTTTACCCTCATATTTACGAGTGTAATCAAATTTTTCAAGTTCTTTCCACCGTTCATGGTATTTCATGATGTCAAAGATATAAAAGCGCCGCTGCCCTTTGGGTACTGCCGCATAGATCATATCTACTTTGTTGCGGGAAAGAGGCAGGGGATCAATGGCGGTATGGTTCGTTCCTTCGTCCAGATACCTTCCCGGCATGCTGGCCATATGCGCCTCTACAAAGATGACTTTGGGGCTTTGGGTCTTCAATGCTTCAATTATATAATAGTAGGTAATCCAAAGTGGCTGCTTTTGGGTGGCAAAAACATAGGAGGACAAGCCCGACTCCTGTTTGAGTACAGCAGGATTTACGGAGCAATACATGTGACTGGATCCGAAAAACAGCACATCAAAGCTGTTGGGTTCTTCGTTGAAAAAGCCAACTACCTTTGATGTCATGTCCCAGCGCCCTTCCACCTGTTTGTGCATCAGAAGATGGCTGGCCGCCTGAAAAAGCAGGGCAAACAGGATAGAAAAGCACAGGATCCCCAAAATCCGTTTTGCCATAACCAGCTTTCTCATGTTGTCCTCCTTTCTCCCGTCCAGGGCCTAAAACTGGAAATAAATAAACTCGCTGGCGTTAAAGCCCGGGCCATAGATCCCAAATAGAATAATGGAAAAAACCAGTGCAAACACTGCAGCCCAACGGAAGACAAAGAATTGTCCCGCAAACCAGACCCGAATATTGATCCCCCTGTATTGCAGCACGCTGGCAACAAAAAGTACCATTACCGCAAACAAAAGCACAAAAACTTCTTCCGGCGGCAAACCCAGCTGGTACAGACCTCCGTAGGAGATAAACCAGGGATTCCACACGGCGAAGATGCCTTCCACGATGCCAAAAGCGGTTTTGAGATCCGGTGCACGAAAAAAGATCCAGGCAAAATTGGCAAGGCAGTAGGTGATCAGGATCTGGACAGCCCCATATCCCCATCCCTTTCGGTCAATGCCCAGCAAGTCTGCGGCCTTTTCCTTGATCGGCCTTGTGATCTGCCCTATGACCTGAAATACACCATGGAGAAGACCCCAGATGACAAAGGTCCAGCTGGCTCCATGCCATAAACCGCTGACGGCAAAAACGATGATGATATTGAGATATTTCCTGGCAGTCCCCACGCGGTTCCCACCCAAAGGAATATAGAGATAATCCCGAAACCATGTGGACAGGGAAATATGCCAGCGCCTCCAGAATTCAGCAATGCTTTTTGAAAAATAGGGCTGTTTAAAGTTGTCCATCAGGCTAAAGCCCATTACCTGGGCACTGCCAATGGCAATGGCGGAGTAAGATGCAAAATCACAGTAAATCTGCAGTCCAAAAAGAAGAGTCCCTATGATCAAGGGTACCCCCACATAGTCATCGTAGTAAAGGTAGACGGTGTTTACGATCACCGCCGCCCGGTCCGCAATCACCAGTTTCAAGAACAAGCCCCAGAGGATGAGGAGCAACCCGGCCTTTGCCCTTTCATAATCAAAATAGTGGCGGATGCTGATTTGCACCAGAAGATTTTTGGATCGTTCAATGGGCCCGGCTACAAGTTGAGGGAAGAAGGACACGAAAAGGGCATATCTGAAGAAATTTTTCTCCGTATATATCTCCCCCCGATAAATGTCCATGGTATAGGAAAGAGCTTGGAAAGTGTAAAAAGAGATCCCCACCGGCAAGAGAACATCAAACTCCGGACGCAGCAAGGTCATACCATGCCCGGCCAGAAACACATTGACATTTTCGATAAAAAACGCAAAGTATTTAAAGAAGAATAAAATCGCCAGATTGGAAAACATACTGAGAAAAACCCACAGGTGTTTTCGCTTCTTGATAATTTGAAGAAGGCCCTCCTCTTCCGGCCCGGCCTTCGCCGCCAGTTCATTCTCCCGATGGATCAAAAGCCCGGACAGATATGTGATGAGGGTGGAAAGCGCCATTAGCAAGGCATAGACAGGATTCCAGCACATATAAAAATAATAACTGGCTGCCAGGAGCCACAAATAGCGGACTTTGTGAGGCAGCGCAAAATAAAGAAGCACCACCAGGGGGAAAAATATGAGGAAATGGAAGGAATTAAAAAGCATGGGAAACGCCCTCTTAGCATGGTGATGGTTTTTGCAAAGTTTATCACGACACAAAATCTGCAACATTACAATAATACCGCTTTTCAACACCTTTCGCAAGCACGGCTTTTCTTCTTCTCCGTCATCCCCGGATCTTCATGTTTTTCTTTCCAATACGTGGAAAAGGCGTTATAATTAAGGGCGATGCAGTCCCTGACAGCAGACAAAAAAACGGAGGAAAACGACATGGGCAAGAAGAAAAAAGACCAGATTACAGAAAAAAAGAAAGGACCGGCAAAACAAGTTTCCCCCTCTTTGAACCTAAATGGTCAAGCGGCCAGCTGGGCGGAGGGTCTTCTCATCGCTTTCTTCGGTGCCTTCATCATTATGTTCGTCCGGATGCACACCTATGAACGTCCTATGGATCAATTTTACTGGTCCAGCGGGGGTAATCAGGTGGCAGACTTTTTCAGTTATTATAAGATGGTTTTCGTTCTGGCCGCAGCAGGAATTACTCTCATGATCCTGTTCCTTCGCCTTGTAAGCCGCACCATGGAGGTCAAGAGAAGCTGCGCTTACATCCCTATGGCGGTCTACAGTTTTTTTGTTCTGGCTTCTTATATCTTTTCCGACTACAAGGAGTTTTCTCTCCTCGGATATAACGACCGTTTCGAGGGCACGCTGCCCCTTCTGGCATATATGATCCTTCTCTTTTTTATCATAAACCGGATCAATACGGAGCAGGATCTTAAATGGGTCATCGTTCCTTTGGGGATCAGCAGTTTTCTTCTTTCTCTTTTAGGACTTTCCCAGGGTCTGGATCATGATTTTTTCCAGACGACCTTCGGGAAAAAACTCATTACCCCCTCCTCTTTCTGGCCGAATGTGGACAGTTTGAGTTTTACCTTCCAAAACAAGGAGATCTACCAGACGGTTTACAACATCAACTACGTATCCTTTTACCTTACCCTTCTTATCCCGCTTTTCGGAATGCTGTTTATCCGGGAATCCCGGATGAACAGAAAAATCCTGTTGGGAGTTCTCTTCGCCTTAAACATGTATAATCTCATCGGTTCACAATCCAGCGGCGGTTTTCTGGGAATGGCCGTGGTGGTGGTTGTGGCACTTTTGGCCTTCAACAAACGCATCCTTTCCTGGTGGAAGCCGCTGCTGGTATTGATTGCCATCACCCTGGCAGTAGGTGGTTTTACCTATGACCGTTGGTTTTCGGAATTAAGCTCTGCCTTCCATTCCGCAACCTCCACCGAAGCAGAGCAATCCGCAGAAGAAGACATCCCTCTTCCCGGAACGATACGCCCCTATATCGATTATTTCAAGACAGAAGGCAACACTCTCACCGGCAGTTTTAACGGAGAGGTCTTCACCATCGCCGTAACACCGGCTCCCGAAGGTGGCTTTGCCCCCTTTGAGATGAAAGATGCTGAGGGACAGAATATCTCCCTGGTGCCTTCAGAGTCATTTGGTATATTTAATATCGACGATATACGATTTAACAAGTACGCTACGGTTTCCTATGCTTCCGATGGCACCCTCTACTACCTTATTTTGAACACCCCGGAGAAGCAATGGGCTTTCACCTTGGAAGGGAACAAACTTTTGCATATAAATGATCTGGGCAAAAAACTTTCCCTTCACCCGGTCCCGGCTTATGGCTTTGAGAACCACCAGGGATTCGGCTCCGGCCGCGGTTACATCTGGTCAAGAACTCTCCCCATGCTGAAAGAAACCATATTCCTGGGCCACGGTGCAGACACCTATTGTCTATATTATCCCCATGATGATTATTCCGGAAAATACAATGCCACCTGGAACGTCAACATGATTGTAGACAAGCCCCACAACCTTTACCTTGGCGCAGCAATAGGAACGGGGATCCTTTCTGTGCTGGCCCTTCTTTCGCTGTTTGGCATCTATCTGGTGCAAAGTTTCCTGTTGTATTTTTCTGCGGATTTCCGGAAAGACTATCTCACCTTTGTGGGCGCCGGAATCTTTCTGGGGATCTGTGGCTTCGTGGCTTCTGCCATGGTAGATGACAGTTCCATTTCTGTAATGCCCATGTTCTACACACTTTTAGGAACAGGCATTGCCATCAACCACATGTTGAAAAATAAAAAAAAGCCGGCTGCTTAGCCGGCAAAGATGCTGGTGCGGTTTCGCCCCCAGGTCTTGGACTCATAAAGGGCTTCGTCTGCATGAAGCATGATTTCCTGAAAATTATCATATTTTTTTCGGAATTCGGCGGCACCGATACTGATGGTCACTTTGATCTCCGCATCCTGCCAGAAGACACTCATATCCTCCACTTCCCGGCGGAATTTTTCTGCCACCAACTTTGCCTGGGCCACATCCGCTCCGCTTAGCACCACAGCGAATTCTTCCCCGCCGATCCGACCCACAATATCGCTTTTACGGAATTGGGAGAGCATCAGTTCTCCCAATTTTTTCAGCACCTCGTCCCCAGCTGCGTGTCCCCAGGTATCGTTTACCACTTTAAAATGATCCAGATCCAGCATCAGCACACAGAATTTATTGTCATAACGCAGGCACCGGTCGAACTCCGTATCGGCCTGTTTTAAAAATTCCCGGCGATTGAGGATCCCGGTAAGTTCATCCGTCCCCGCCTGTATGCTCACTTTTTCAAATTGCTTTCTTTCTTCAGAAACATCCCATATTGTTTTCAACACTCCCAGGGGTTGACCTGTAGGGCTCCTCATGGTCCCCGAACTCACTTCAAAATGTTTCATCTGTCCATCGATGTTGATTTTGAAGTTTTTGTTTTTTTCGCTTTCAAAGACCTCCAGCAGATCCTGCCGGGTGTCCAACATCTCTTTCAGTGCAATATACCTTACCGGAATTCCCAGGCTGTTGAAAAAATCCACCGCCGATTTGTTCAGATCCAGCACCCGTCCGTCAAGGTCAAGGAGCATCATGCAATCCTTGTTGCTCTCAAAAACAGAATCCCTTACAAGGGTTTTTACTTCGATAAATTCGTACTTTGCGATGGCCCAGAGTATCAAATACAGCGCAAGAGGCATCGACAGGGCAGAAAGATTGACGGGAAGGCCATTCCAAAACAAAAAACCAGGCATTGCGCCCAAAACCGGCAGCGTTGTGGCCGCAAACAACAGCAGGTAACGTTTTCTCTCCACCCCTTTTGTTTTTTTGATCTGCATAGCCAAAATTACCAGTGTGAGCAGGATCAGAGAGGCATCGTAAATAACATGCACCAAATACCACGGGCCTTTTTCCATGGCAAGAAAAAGCAAGCCGTGGCTTTCCCGAAGGGAAAACCCCCTGAACACGAAATGGAGCCAGGAATCATTGAGCCTGAAAAGTACCGTCAGCAAGGGCAAGGAAAAAAAGCCACCGACAGCTTTTTGGAGAGAAACATATCCCGTTTTACATAGAGAACGACGGTGGAACACCAAAGCGCCGCAGCATAAGCCATGCCGATATAGCTGATCACATTCCAAAAGAGTTTGTCCTCCAGCCTGTCAGAGACAATCTGAAGAAGGTAGGCAAAAATGTAGAGAGCGACAGCAAAACAGACAAAAGAAAAGCGCTTCCTATATCCCCCTTTGCTCCAGGGCATGACAAAAGTAGCGCAATGGGCCGTCAACAAAACGGCCAAAAATAGATATACCAGCAAAAAATCTCTCAGCATGCCACACTCCCCATTCCAAACTGCATTGGCAACGACCGGGTGTTTGCAGATGTTTAAACAGTGCAGAGGTTATATACCCCAAGCAGAGAAATTTATAACAGGGAAAATCCCATTTGCAGTAGAAATATACAAATCATAGTTTTTTTGATTTTCTTTTGTTTTTTACGGAGCCAAAGGCCGGGCAAATGTGATGGTGTAGCTCTTGCTGTCCTGTTCCTCAACTGAACGGATCAGGAAGGTAACGGAGGTGGTCGTGGGGCTGATGTTGAGGGTGGTATTCTCGCCATTGGCAATTTTGGTACCATCCACGTACACTTTTGCTCCCAGCAAATCCACGGGGGAAATGTTGAGGACCACAGATTCCGTAATGGCAGAGTCCAGGGTATATACAGTTCCCGGGGTATAGGCATCACCGTCAAGGGTCATGGTGGAAAGGTCCACACTGCCGATCCGCTGAAGCTCTATGGTATAAATCACAGCTGTCTTGCCGGTTTCCTGCAAGACCACCGCCACGATGAGCTTTCCATTTGCGGGAACAGGCACCGTAACACTTTTGCTTGTGCTGTCCCCATTGATGGAAAGAGTCCCTACAAAAATATCGGTATTGGCGGCAGCGGTCACCACCACGGAGTCTGTTCCACAGGGAAGATACAGCCCCGTATATTTGAAAGTGCCGGGGGCAAAGTTCGAAAGCACATTGCTCCCGCCTCCGACAGGCCGAATAGTCAAAGAAGACAACTGCAAAGGCAGAGTTTTCGCCCCTAAAGTCGTCACAGTGGAGACGTTTCCTTTTGCATCATACACCGCAGCATAGATCTTGTAGTCCGTACAGGTTGTCAGGCCGGAAAAGGAAAGGGTCCCCGATGCACCGGCATTCAAGCTGACAGCACCGCTTCCCAGCGCCGCTTTGCCGGAAGCATCCTGTCCGCTGCGTATGGCCGGAGCCAGGGGAGCGCTGGCCGTGCCCGGAAGGATCACGGCATATAAAGTTCCCTGCACGCTGGATTTTGCGGTGAATCGAATGGACGTTTCGAAAGCTTCTGCCGTGGGTGTGCTGATGGCAGGTGTTCCGGCGCTGGTCCATGCTGCAGTGGAAGCCGCTACTTTTGTGCCGTTTTCCGTCTTAAGCTTTCCAGCCACGATACCCACGGTATAATTCGTATTGAGAACCAGGTCTTTATCCAGCTTTACGGTGATCACCTTTCTGGAAGTTGCCAGTTCCACATCATAATCAGCAGCAGCCAGAGCTTTTCCTCCGGCAACAACGGTGATGGCCTCCTTTTTGAGATAGGAATTATCACCTACTTCGAGAGTGCCACCATTGGCATCCGTGATCTTTTCAGAAAAACGGATGGTAAAGTTTCTCTCCGTCAGCGGGATGGAAGTGGCTTTGTCCGCCGGGTAGAAAGTTACCGCCAAGGCCTCCGTGTCTTCACCTGTGGTAAAATAACTGGAAAAAGCCGCATTCATTTCACCGCTGGCATTCTTCATGGTGTCTGCCGCAATGGTGATATAGTACTTGGTTTCTTCCTTCAATGCGGCAGAAGGCACCAGAGTGAAAACATCTCCGTTTTTGCTGATGGTCGCTGAAAAATCCACCTTTGTCCCCGACGCAGATCCCTCCGTCAGAGATATAATGTCATCCACCTTAGAGGCGGAGATGGCCTTTCCTTTTGCGTTGGTCATCTTGGAATCAAAGGTAATGGTGATGCCGGCGTTGATATAAACATCAGTATCCCCTTTTTCCGGCTGAATGGTTACTGCACCGTCTTCATCACCAGAGGCAGGAATGGATCCCGCAGATCCGACAATAACGGATTTTGGCTTTACTTCATAAGAAATGCCCTTTGCATTGGCATACATTTTGCCGATAGAACCTTCGCCATAAAAATTGGCCGCAGCATCGACATAAGCCACATCCACAGAAGCCTTGCGGGCGATGGTGATCTGCGGCGTCTTCGCCGTATCGGAAACTGTGAGTTTTTCGATGCTTCCCGACTCCAACTCTGCTGTGGCACCGGTGCCGGAAAAGACCAGTTCCGGAAAATTGCCCCTCAAAATCACAGATGCCGTCCCGCTCAGGTCAATTTTCTCAAATCCCGCACCATAAGGAGCTCCGTCCAGGCTGGAAGTCTGAAGGATAAAATCCTTGCTTCCCGTGGTCCGCTCAATGCTGGTTCCACCCTTTGCCTGCACCCGCACGCTGGAGTTGGCCTTGGAAACATCCAGATTGGCCACTCTGGAGTTGGTAATATTGACGGTGTTCTTGCCGCCGCCTTTGACGGAAAGGGTCCCCAAAACCACACAATCGGAAATGATCACGCTGCCTTCCTCCAGATCTTTCGATATTTTCAAGTGGTTAGGGTAGATTTTGCCGGAAAGCTTTGTATCGTCATCATCGATCACCGGTTCGCTGGTAACGATGGTCTCATGATCCATGATATCGGTGATCAGCGCCACCGCCTGGGCCCTGGTCAACGCATCCTTCGGATGCAGTTTCCCATCGCTGTAACCGCTCATATAGCCTTTGCCGACAACTTTGGACATGGCCTTATACGCCCAATCGGAAATCTTCCCGTAATCGGAGTAAATTTTCAGATTGCTGCTTTCTCCATAGGTGGGAACTACCATGGTGATCATGAAGGCTGCTTCCTGACGTGTTATGATTTTGTCCGGCTTGAAGGTGCCATCCTCAAAGCCCGTGGCATACGCCGCATTCACCGCTTTTGCCACGTCGTTATAATACCAGTCTCCGCTTTTTACATCAGAAAAGGAAATCTCTGCCTCATATAAATTCCCCAAAGCCCGGTTGAGCATGCAGATGAATTCTGCCCTGGAAACCTTTTTATCCGGCCCGAAGGTGCCGTTTTGGTATCCCTTTACAATGTCCCGCGAAACCGCCGTCTCAATCTTATACTCAGCCCAATGCCCCCGGGTATCCGAAAACGATGCTGCGGCATGCACTTCATTTCTTATCCCGGACACGCCGAAAAACAGACCCAACACCAGGAGGCCTGTCAAAAATACGGTTCCTGCCTTTTTCTTACCCTTTGAACCCATCCTTTTATTCCTTTCAGCCTGTCAAAATCCCCTTAGGCCTGGATCGTTCTGGAAAAGCTGCTCATCATCGCTTCCATGCGAAGGGAACGTCTTTCTCCGCCCCAACAGATCACGGAATGGTCGATGACCCGGGCTCCTCTGGATTCGATCAGGGCGCTCATTTGTCTGACAGCACGATTCCCGCCAAGGAAGGGCATGGGAAAACCCATGGTAACAAATGCCAATGCTTTTATTCCTTGAAGGGAAGAGCACTCCGCCAAATACCGTTTCATAACCGGGCAAAGGGAAAAAGCCCAAACCGGCGCTCCAAACACCAGAAAATCATACCCTGCTGTCTCGGGCTTGTACTGCAGCTTCATGTCAGAGGATTTCCCTTCGACACCTTCCGCAAGGATCTGCTCCAAGACGGCTTCATGCCCTGCCACTTTCAGTTTGGCAGCCAATTTTTCCGCCGCTTCGTAAGTATGACCGGTTTTCGAATAGACAATGATCCCGATCTTCATAGTATTCCTCCTACACATTCCACAATATCGAATAGGTTATGTCCTGCACTTATACCCGCAATGCGGCTGGATATCACACCTATCATAGCATATTAATGCACATTTCGATATTACATTTATGGAAAAAAAGGCTACAAAGACCGGGAACATTCAGTGGATCTTCTTAATCATCATTCTTGTCTTTACTTTTTCCCGAATTTCCCTTTGTTGATCCGTTGTCTTTTAGGGCATTTTGATCCGAAGAGGAGCTGTCCTCGTCCGATTCGTCCGCATCGTCACTTTCGGGTTCCTCTTCTGTTTTTGTCACTTCAGAAGCTTTTTTCGTGTCATCCTTTTGGGGATTTTCTTTCTTTTCTGTTTCCACAACAGTCACCGCAGCTTTGCCGAAGTCTTTTTCTTCTTTGACCTTCCCTGCCGCCTTGTTGGTATCACTGTCGTCCAGGTCATCTGCCTGCAGTTCTTCTTCCCCATCGATCAGGTCACCGTCGCCCAGAACATTTTCATCCGGCTCATCGTTATCCTCCAGATCATCGTCCGTCACGTCGGTGTCAAGCTTTTGGGCTTTTCTCAATTCTTTTGTCTGCTTGTTGATCTCTTTTACAGATTTCGTGAGCCATTCTTCCACCTTGGCAGGGTCTGCTTCTTCCCCGGCCATGGTCAGCATCTTCTGCACCAGATTCAGCTTTCCTGCCGTCACTCCAAGCTGTTCTGCTTCCTGGACTCTCTGGCGGCCTACTGCTTCGCTTACTACCTCAGCAGTCTCTCCCTCTTCTGTCATAAATGCCTGCAAACTTTCCTGAATTCTGGCGGCCAGAGCGATTGCCTTGTCCTCGTCTTCCTCAAATGTTGCAATTACAACACCGGCATTTTCATCTCCTGTAATGTAGCCTTCTTCTATCAACTTCGCGGTAGTTTGTTCTACAGCATCTTCAATGGTCAGATCTTTTAGATCCAGAGTCGCCAAAATCTTAGCTCCATCCTCATTGAGGGATTTCACCTCAATGACCCGGTTCAGGATGTTGATCGAGTACTCAATAGACGGGTTCACATCCAAACTCACGTAGCCAACCGGCATCCCATATACAAATGCCCCTGCGGCAAACAACATCACTGCGGCGGCAACGCCAGCTCCCCAGCGCACAAAAATATTCTTATTGGACTTTTTCTTTTCCGGCTCCATTTCCAGTTCCTCCCCGATAAAATATCCCTGGTCTCTCGCTGCCCGAAAGGTTCCGTCAGCCATCATCACAAAGACCTCGTTTTTCTTTTTTTCTACTACGATCCCTTTCATATCAGAGCACCTCTTTCACATATTCCAAATACCCGCCCAAGATCGGATAGTCTCCGGTCAGGATCTCGGCTGCAGCTATTATGTATTTTCGATGTCTTTCCATAATTTTTGGGGGGACTCCTGATTTTTTATTGATCCCGGCGGCGGGAAGGGTTTTCTGCTTTTTCATTTGTTGCAAAAGTTCCCTGTCGGTACAGAGGCATGCAACAGCAAGGGCGCAGGCCCTCCTGGTTTTTTCCGCTTTTGGGGAGACCAAAATCAGATCTCCGAAAGAGAACCCATATTTTGCGAGGATTTCCGAAACCTCTTCAATTTCCAATTTTGCAGGATTTTCTGATCCGGCCAGAGTTTTTTCAACAATCTGGCGTTTTAGGCCCACATCTTCTTCGCTGTCGTCCGGTTCGTTCTGGAACGAGGCGGGATCCACCGGCAGTTCCGGGGCCCTTCGCATCTGTTTTCTGTATTGATCAAACAATCTTCTTTTTATAACCAATTCAGCAAAAGACAAAAACCCGCCCTTTTCCGGGGAATAGTGATCGATAGCCTCATTGAATGCAAAAAGAGCCGCCGACCAACGATCGTCCTGCTTTGTGACATACTGTCCGCTGACCTTCCCCGCCGTTCGAAGGATAAAGGGGCTGTATTCGGACAGGAGGCGCTCCCGGATCTCTCCATCCTTTTGAGCCATCAATACTTCCCGATCTATGGAGCTCATTTTTCACCTCACAACTGCTTTTTCATACCTTATACCTAATCTTTCGAATTTGACACCCCAAAAAACGGGGTAATCTAAAACTTTTTTAAGAGCAGCAAAATAGAGGGTCTCACAAGGATCCAGAATTCTTTAGTACATTTTATTTTTTATTCACAAAAATCAGACCGGCCACGCAGAGAATGATGCCGATAAATTGATTGGCGGAAAGATGTTCCTTATAGAACAAATACCCGATGACGATCATGACCATAGCCAGGGCAATATTGCATACCAGCGACCCGATGCTGATATCCCAGCCTGCCCGGTACAGAAGAATAAAACCCAGTTCCAGTCCCACAAGCACGAAACCCAGCAGGATAGGGGCCCAGTTCACCAGGCGGACCTGGCCCAGCACATCCTTTCCCGGATCCGTGATCAAAAACATGGCGGCAGCAAAGGTTGCGCCGATCAGGTATGTTACCATGATACTGATCATGGGATTCAGCTGCTTGGGAATTCCTTTGGCACAAATATGGTAAATGGCATTTGTCATGACGACAAGGGCGACGGGAAAATAGTATCTGATCATAGCTGGCTCCTTTATCGCAAATTCAAAATATATATTTTCATTATACTTCATTCAAATCAGTCTGTGCGAATTTTGTATGCCTGATCCCGGATCCCAAAGAGAAGCAAACCGGCGACAGGGTTTGCCCATCGCCGGTTCAAAAATGCTTCAATTAAAATGCTTTTCGATTCAAAATCGGTTCAAGCCAACTTATTTGGGGTCGAGACTCCAGTCGGCCTGGTGAGTATGGAGCAGGTGGTGGGATTTTTCGCCAAGGGGTTTGCCCAGGAACTCATCATATGTCTTCTTGATAGCAGGGTTCTCGTGGGAGAAACGAAGATCATTGATCTTGTCAAGTCCGTAGAGGATCTCCCCTCTGGGTCCTGCCAATTCACAACCCTCACTGATGGGCTGTCCGCCGCCACCGGCACATCCACCAGGGCAGGCCATGACTTCTACAAAGTCATATTCCACTTCGCCGCTGCGGATAGCTTCCATGAGCTTTCTGGTGTTGGCCAGTCCGCTGACGATGGCCGCACGAACCTTTGCTCCTGCGATTTCCACGGTGGCTTCCTTCCAGCCGTCCAGCCCGCGAATCCCCTTGAAGGCATCGGGATCAGGATTTTTTCCGGTGAGAAGGAAATATGCGGAGCGAAGGGCTGCTTCCATAACGCCGCCGGTGGCTCCAAAGATGACTGCTGCGCCGGAACCCGTTGCAAACACTTCATCAAAAGGTTCTACTGTTAATTTTTTAGGATCGATATGCTCTGCACGAATCAATCTGGCCACCTCTCTTGTGGTGAGAACCAGATCCACATCGCTTCCGTGGCCGGCATCGTTCACAGCATCTACGCTTCTTTCGTATTTCTTCGCTGTACAGGGCATGAGAGAAACGGAATATACCTTCTCCGGATCCACGCCCAGTGTCTGTGCGATAAATGTCTTCGCCATGGTCCCGAACATCTGTTGGGGAGATTTGGCAGTAGAAAGATTGTTCACCATATCCGGATATTCGCTTTTGATAAAGCGAACCCAACCCGGACAGCAGGAAGTGAACATGGGCCAGGAATATTGATCCTTGTGGGTAAAACGCTCAAGGAATTCCGAACCTTCTTCCATAATGGTGAGGTCAGCTGTGAAGTTGGTATCGAAGACATAATCCACGCCCATTTTCTTAAGAGCAGAAACCAATTTGCCCAGATCTGCGTCCTCCTTCGCCAGGCCGATGCCGTCAAACCAGGAAGTTCTCACTGCAGGAGCCATCTGGAGGATGACTACTTTGTCGGGATCTGCAAGAGCATCAAAGAACTGGTCTGTATCGTCTCTTTCACGAAGAGCACCCACAGGACAGTGGGTAATACACTGGCCGCAAAGAGTACAGGCAGTTTCGCGGATATTGTTGTTTCCCGTAACACTGACGGTGGTGCGGCTGCCGCTTCCTGTCACATCCCAAACGTGAAGGTCCTGAATGTTGTCGCAAACCTGAACGCAGCGCATACATTTGATGCACTTGGATGCTTCCCGGATCAAGGGAAAGGTTTTATCCCATCTGCTTTCTTCTACTGCTTTGGGATAAGGGACAGTCAGAATATCCAGGTCATTGGCCACAGCCTGCAGGGAACAGTTACCACTGCGAACGCAGGTGGGGCAGAGGCAATCGTGCTCCGAAAGGATAAGTTCCACGTTGGCCTTTCTCGCTTTTCTTACCCTGGGACTGTTGGTGATGATCTCCATACCCTCTTCCGCAGCGGTATTGCAGGAAGTGATGAGTTTATCCATGCCTTTGAGCTCGACGACGCAGACTCTGCAGGCACCGATCTCATTGATATCTTTCAAATAGCAAAGGTGGGGAATATTGATGCCCGCCTGCGCTGCAGCCTCCATGATCGTCGTCCCTTCAGGCACAGTGATCTGCTGCTTGTTGATCGTAAGATTTACCATTGTTTTTCTCTCCCCCCTCTAAATGATCCAAAACCAAAGCAATCGCAGCGCAGACAGCGCAGGGCCTCCTGCAAAGCGGCTTCTTCCGGCAGCGGATTTTCGATGTAATCAAAATCGTTGATTCTTTCGGAAGCGTGGCGCTCTGTGAGTACCGCACGTCCGCAAGCCGGTCTGTCGATGTTCCGCGGTTTGGGGATGTCTACATCGCAGGTGATGGGGTGATGGAAGCCAAGGTACTGATCAATGTTGCCCGCAGCAACTTTTCCGGCCATAATGGCATTGATGACAGTGGAAGGTCCGGTGACACAGTCGCCTCCGGCAAACACACCATCAAAATCTTTTATGCCGCAGGAACTGTTGGTGACCACATTGCCCCACTTGGTGGGAATTCCGTATTTTTCAAAGCTTTCTGCATCAATGGCCTGTCCGATGGCGGAGAGGACCAGATCACAGGGGATAAATACCTTGTCAGCTTTGGCGTTGACAGGTCTGGGTCTTCCGGAAGAATCACTGAGTCCGGGGATCTGGGGTTTGACCCAGAGGCCTTTCACATCTCCGTTGGCATCCACTTCTACAGAATCCGGAGCCATCAGGGTGATGAGATCGCAGCCTTCTGCGATAGCGCCTTCGATTTCCTCGGGAAGAGCTGTCATATCTTCTTTTCTTCTTCTATATACAAGGCTGGCATTTTTGGCGCCAAGTCTCTTTGCCGTTCTCACTACGTCCATGGCCACATTGCCGCCGCCGATGACACAGACCACTTTGCCAGTGAAATCCGGCATCTTGTAATCGCCGATGCCACGGAGCATTTCTACCGCAGGGATCACGCCTCTGGCGTCCTCTCCCGGGATGCCCAGGGTTTTGAATGTGTGGGCACCGATGGAAACATATACCGCATCGTATTCGCCGCGAAGCTTTTCGATAGAATACTCTGCGCTGCCGATGTCAACGCCCTTTTTGACTTCCACGCCGGCGCTGAGGATGGCATCAATGTCCATCTGCAATTTTTCTCTGGGAAGGCGATAGCTGGGGATGCCATAGCGAAGCATGCCGCCCAGATGTTCTCTCTTTTCAAAAACCGTCACGCCGTGGCCCATCAAAGAAAGGAAATATGCCGCAGTCAAACCACTGGGACCGCCGCCGATAACAGCGATCCTCTTTCCTGTCGAGGGTGCGCTCATGGGAACAGGAACTACGCCGGCATTGTCGATGGCATACTTCTTGAGTCCGCGAATATGAATGGGGGAATCCACG